>AMWB02014235.1_pt1 | contig 13984 bp, 13 predicted proteins | sample 200311 | NCBI WGS metagenome assembly AMWB02 (sample SAMN02737377, study PRJNA173069) | bioreactor metagenome | biome: anode biofilm in microbial fuel cells | place: USA: California | collected 2010-12-16 | reverse complement strand
CGGACCGCTTCAGCCTTGAACTCGGGGGTGAACCTTGAGCTGCTCATGGACTCCTCCTTCGGGTACAGTGTACCCTAAGAGGCGTCTAGAGAACCGGGGGAAGTCCAGAGGATGAGTTCGCCAACGACAACGCCATCTTGGAGGATCACCGAGTCCTCAAGCGCGAGTGACAACTCCACTCTGCTCTTGTCCGCAGCTTCACAAGCAACTGCAACGCATACAATGGCCGCAAGCGCCCAAATTCGAAACATGAAGTGATTCATCCACCTGTCTCCCTGTTCAAGACGCCGACGGCACTTCACTTCCCAAATAGCCGGAAGTCAAACCAATTTCTCCCTATGCTCTCCAGGTGCGGGAAGGCCCGCCTAGCCAAGCGCTCGGGACCGCCGCATGATCGCGGCGCGTGCTCTGCGCTTCAGAATGGCCGCCGGACTTTGCAGCCCTTGCGACCTCATCCCCCGAGGGTCGGGGGAATCTCGGGGCCCGCTCGCCAACGCGGCGGGCTGTTAACCAGAATGAGTCCAGGGGGCGATTCTGAGACTCAGAGGCGGTTTCGCAGCCTCGGCCGCGTTCACCGGCTCTCTATACGGATCTCTCTCTTTTCAGGGCCAGCGTGCGGCACGACACGCGCGCCCGCAACCGCCTGCCCCTTGCGCACCTACGACAAGACCCCCGTGCCGCCAGGGCCGAGGGCCTCAGTCAACATCTCAGCGCACGATTCCTGGGCGGAAAGGGATTGGCTCCCCAAACGTAACAGCATTCGAACCCATAGGCAAGGCCCGCCAGAAGTTTGGTTTCGAATTCTGCACGTCGCGCCGGATGACCATAACGTCATATTCGGGGCCGCGTTACACGAACAGACCGTGGATGTCGCGCTCGGACCCAAAGGCGCGTTCGAGCACGAGAGCGTAGGTACCCTCAAGCGGCGCGTCCCCGCCGACCGGGTTGTGAACGTGGCCGCCAAAGCCCGGCGGCCAGCCAAACCCCCGCGGCAACCGCAGACACCTAGGGCGGCCGAGTTCCTCCGGAAGGCCCAGGAGTGGCGTCGGCAGCTCGACGCCGGCGAAGTGCGGACCCAGGCCGAGATCGCACGCAGGGAGGGTATCACACGCGCTCGGGTGACCCAGATCATGGCCCTCCTTCGCCTTGCCCCTGAGATTCAGGACCGCGTCCTGTCCCTACCAGAGATCACCTGTCGATCGGTAGTCACAGAACGAGCTCTAAGGCCAATCGCGTTGCTCGAAAGCCCAGCCACTCAACATGACCTGTTTCGCGAACTTGTCCTGCGAACCGAATAATTATGGCAGTGGCTCTAGGCCGAGTTGCTCCAAAAACCTGTTGTACGTGGACTTCGCTTCGTAAATCTCATCCTCGACCTCGACTAGCTCTTTGTGCGTCGCTGCGACGTCAATCGCGGCCTCTGGCCTGGCCGTGCTCACGTATCGCGAGATGTTCAGGTTGTAGTCGTTTTCTTCGATCTCGACCATCTCCACACGCCGTGCGTACCGCTCCACCGGCGCCTCCGGCCGGGCTTGGTAAGTCCTTATGATCTTCTCGATCTGCTTGTCGGACAGGTAGTTTTGTCGCTTTCCCTTCTCAAAGTATTCTGATGCGTTGATGAACAGGACATCATCGGGCTTCTTGCATTTCTTCAAGACGATGATGCAGACCGGGATGCCTGTCGAGTAAAACAGATTCGCCGGTAGACCGATAACGGTGTCGATGTGCCCCTCGACAAGAAGTTTGCGGCGGATCTTCGCCTCCGCGCCGCCACGGAACAGCACGCCGTGCGGCAGGATAATCACCATCACGCCGTCGTCCTTGAGGTAGTGAAAGCCGTGCAACAGGAATGCAAGGTCCGCCGCCGACTTCGGAGCAAGACCGTAGTTCTTGAAGCGCACGTCCTCACCCAACGCCTCGTTCGGGTCCCAGCGGTAGCTGAAAGGTGGGTTTGCGACAACAGCGTCGAAGTAAGGCTTCTTCGCCGGATTGGTCTCGCGGAGCATGTCCCAGTCGTTGGTGAGCGTATCGCCGTGGTAGATTTCAAACTCCGAATCTTTCACCCCGTGCAACAACATATTCATCCGTGCGAGGTTATACGTCGTGATGTTCTTCTCCTGCCCATAGATTCTTCCGATGCCGTGTGGGCCCATCCGCTTACGCACGTTTAGCAGCAATGAACCCGAACCACAGGCAAAGTCCATCACGCTGGCGAGGTGCTTCCGCTTACCAGTCTTCGGTTCCTGACTGTCGAGTGTGACGATGGCGGAGAGAATATCCGATATCCGCTGCGGCGTGTAGAACTCGCCAGCCTTCTTGCCCGAACCCGCGGCAAACTGGCCGATCAGATACTCGTAAGCGTCCCCGAGCGAGTCGTTGTCCGTAGAGAACTCCTCGAGGCCTTCAGCGATCTTGGTGATGATCGTACAGAGCTTTGCGTTCCGGTCCACATAAGTCTTGCCCAGCTTCTCCGATCCGAGGTTGATCTCCGAGAACAGTCCAGAAAAGGTGCTTTGAAAGGACTCGTTCTCTATGTACTTGAAGCCGGCCTGAAGCGTGTTCAGCAGCTCTCCGTCCTGGGTCCGGGCCATATGAGCGATACTGGTCCAGAGATGCTCGGGGCGGATCACGTAGTGCGCCTTGAGCCGCATCTGCTTCTCGAACGCCGCTATGTCGCCCGGGTTCTCCGCGTACCACTTCGACAGCGGAGACCTTCCGCCATTGCCAATCGCGCTAGGATCTGGGTAGTCCCGCCCGAGTTCCTTCTTCGCTGCCTGCTCGTAGTTGTCCGAGAGGTACCGAAGAAACAGAAACGCGAGCATGTAGTCGCGAAAGTCATCCGCATTCATAGCCCCGCGGAGCTGGCCTGCGATGTCCCACAGGATCCTTCCGAGCTTCTTCTGGTCGTTTTCCGTCATGGCTCAACTCGCATGGGTGACGAACGCGTAATGCGCGTTCAGTTTCTCGAAGATTTGGTTGAACAAGTCCTGGTTGTCCGGCACGAGGCGGTCGGATTCGAAGTAGTAGACATTCTTGTGGGCAAGGGCGTTCACGATTCGCGCAACTTCATCGGCATCCTCGAACCCAATGCGCTCGAGTGCATAGCCGATGCGACCGACACCTAGGAACGACGCGACGCTTTCCAGCAACTGCCGGAGCAGGGCGAAGTGATATGCCCGCACATCGTTCTCCTGCCGCGCCCGCTCCAGCACCTGAAGGACTCGGAGATGATAGAGGAAGACATCATTGCTGTGGGCCTCAAGCGTGACATCGCCGTGCTTCCCGCTGAGGATGCTGGCCTTGGTCTTCGCCTTGTACTTGCCGCTCTTCTCGCCCTTCATCAACCAATCGTAGAGGATGGAATACATTCCGACATGATGGGTGGCAATTATGAGCTTCCGGTCGCCGTAGTACTTTTCTACCAGGTCATAGACCGTAGATGCGGTCACAAAGATATTGTGGTCGTCAAGGCTCGAAACCGGATCATCTATGAAAATGTGCTGCGTTTGCTTGTCTGCCCAGCCTTCTACTTCCATCATTGCCAGAAAGAAGCACCAGACAAACATCCGCTCTTCCCCGCGTGAGATCTTCATCGGCGGAACATCGCCGGGCTGTGTTCCCGCAGGAAAGAATGAGATCGACTCGATACCCTTCTCCACATCTTCGTGCATCGTGAAGCGGAAGTCGTAGCTCGGCCTGTAGGGCTTGAGTTTCGCGTGAACGTCGAGTTCGTTCAGATCGGCATGGAGCCCGCTGAGGTTACTCGGGAGAACCGTTAGGCGTAGGTCAGCCTCATCGTTCTCGATGTCGTTATTCCAGACAAATAGATCCTCGCTGTATGCGTTGTAGTAGATGCCTGCATGCGTTCCGTCGACGTTCTTAGTTGCGTTCTTGTATGCAACTGACAGCCGCGTCTTGCCCACAGAGTTAAAGGCATAAAGTAAATGGACATTCGCATCTTCGTCGCGTAGCTGCACGGCGATATCTTCGACGGTCACGATATCGCCTCCGGGTTCGGAAACAGCAGCTGCATGAGGCCGTTCTTGTGCTGCCTTATCAGATCACACAGACTCGCCTGCGCCGCGATAAGGACATCTGATGACTCTATCGTATTCGCGATTGCCGCTTGTTCGTCCCGTCCCGGCACGAGCATCGTGAGAGCTCCGAGCTCGGCTTGTCCCAGCGTCCGATTACGTCCCGCCCCTCCAGGAGATGCCACGCGCAGAACATGGACACCGCGTTGCGTCAGGAATGCATACTTCATGAAACGCACGTCACACCTGTTTGATTTGGGCAAATACATTGGGAAACGGTGCGAAGCAATCATTCCCGCCTCTGTGCATGAAGTCGTGGCGACTGCGCGCTCCCACGCGAAGACAATGTTGAATACGAGCGCGTCTTCGACTACCCGAAAAACGTGTTTGGTGCCAAGCCGTGACCCGAGGACACGTGGCTTGTGAAACACGCCCTTACCATGAGATCGCACTCCGATCTCTTGATATTCTGTATCTGTTTCGACTACTACCGGGACGGCTACTTTCTTTAGGAGCTCTGAGATCCTGCGAGGCTTCCACCCGGGATGGCCTCGATACTTAGTGAACCGAATTGTGGGCTGATCTTCGTCGATGCGAGGAAAGAGGATCTGCACCAGTCCCTGCTTGTGCTGCCGCAAGGCTTCGAGCTTCCGGTCCTCCGCTGCGATCAGCCGGTCCAGCGAGCCAAGGCAATCGGCGATCCGCTGCTGCTCTGCCTCCGTCGGTGGAACTGGGAGCAATACAGCCGCAATTCGGTTCGCCGAAATGCCGTAGACCTTCGCGCCCTGAGCCTCCTTCTTAATCCCGGAGCGTACAGCGGCGGATTGAAACAGTTGCCCGCCGAAGCCCACTACCGGAACGCTCCCCCGCCGTGACGCGAGAATAGTATGCGTCCCAGCAACGACGCGTTCTCCGTCTAGCGAAACAACTTCGATTGCTTTTCCGACGCCATCAAGATCTTCAGAAGCGTCGGCGAGTACTATGTCGCCTTCCTCGCAAAATGCGTCATCATCGAATCCGCCTGCGGAGGCTGCCGGATTGACAAACGGCACACACTCCGTACTGACTTGGAACAGAGACTTAAACTTGGTGTGAATGTCTCCGTAGTGAATGTTCCTGATCGTTCCGGATTCGTAATTCAGTTGGTCTCTCGACAGAGTGTACGTCCGCTTGAATCCGTACAGGTCAACAAGTTGTGGCACCAACCACGCCGGGTCGTCTCGAAACTCTGGAAATCTAAGCCTCGGCATAAGAATCGATTGCTTGTCGGCGGTCATCGCGCCCCCCCCTGCTCGTAGGCGCTAAGGCCAGAGATGTCCCTGCTGTGGGCCCGCCTATTCAGGAGCGGGACGAGGTCGGCCATTAGGGAGAGTTCTCGCTCGCGGCGTTCACGCCAGCCGAGGCCTAGCTGCTCCATCAGGTCGGTGAGCTTCTCGCCGTCGAAGATCATGCGCTGGAGGACGATCTCTACAAAGGAGGTGAGTGACTCTATCGTTAGACCGTGAACACGAGCGAGCGCTTCGATCTCCTGAGCCTGCTTCGCCGCCTTGAACTGCTCATAGCCCGCGCGAATAGCAGCCTCGTCGAGGCCTTCGCCCTCCCTAAGTGAGCGGACGTACTCGGTGATCTCCTCCCGCTCGTCAAGGAACTTGGCGTCAGACTGAATCAGCCCGATGAGCTGATCGCGGCTGATTCGGACCTTCTTTGGGTCTTGTCCCGAGTACTTGGCGATTAGCTTCATGATGTAGTCGTAGTCGATGACTGCAGAGGCGAACAGGATGAATTCGAAGTCGAGCTGGTCAACTTCGGGACTCGCCGGAGTACCATCCTCGCCGAGAGTACCTTGCTGTTCCTTGAGGCGCTTGGCTGTCTCGAGGTAGACACCGCGATAAGCGCGGAGGTCGTCCTTGAGGAGTGTCTGCTCGATCTGCTGTCGCTGCATGTCCGTGAGGTCGGTGTACTGGTCGAGCTGCGTCTGGAGCCGCTGGACTTCCCTGAACCGCTTGATGAATTGGGCGCGGGCGTCATCGCCCAACAGGTTGTTCACCTGATCGGGCTTCGCCTCCAGGCCCTGTGACTGCATGAACTCGTCGAGATCGGCGACGGCATGCTTGAACTTGTCGATGACGACGGGAGCCTTGTCGACTAGCCAGATCTCGCGGGCTCGGTCAATCTGGGCTCCGGAAAACAGGGCGATAGCAGCGTCGACGTTGTCCTGCTGCTGGCGAAAGTCGAGGATGTTTCCGTAAGGCTTAGTTGCGTTAAGGATCCGATTGGTGCGAGAGAAGGCCTGGATCAGACCGTGGTGCTTGAGGTTCTTGTCAACGTAGAGCGTGTTGAGGTACTTGGCATCGAAGCCTGTGAGCAGCATGTCAACGACGATAGTGATGTCGATCTTCTCATCGCCCTTTCGTGGCAAGTCTCGATTCGGGAACTGCTGGTCCTTGATACGCTGCTGAATATCTTGGTAGTACAGATCGAAGCTACTGATGTCGTAGTTGGTACCGTACTGTTTGTTGTAGTCGGCGATGATCGCCCTGAGGGCGGCTTTCTTTCCCTCGGGATCGTGGCGGTTGTCCTCTTTCTCCTGGGGGAGGTCTTCCTGGATCTGCTGGACGTCCTTGTTGCCCTCAGCGGGCGGCGAGAAGACAGCCGCGACTTTGAGCGGGACGAACTCGGGGTCGGCTTCCATCCGTTCGGCCTGGAGATTCTTAAGGACCTCGTAGAACTCGATGGCGTCGTTGATCGACGCAGTCGCCAGTAGCGCGTTAAAGCGCCGACCTCCAGTTGCGGCATCGTGTTTGTCGAGGATTGCCTGGGCGACCGCTTGCTTGGTCAGCGTCTGACCGGGCTTGAGGGCGGGGGCATCCTTGGGCTTGAAGTAGTCGACGTGGAATCGTAGAACGTTTCTATCCTCGATCGCATGGGTGATGGTATAGGCGTGGAGTTCTTTCTGGAAGAGGTCCGTGGTGGTTCGAAGGGTGGCGACATCTCCCTCGATCTGCTTGACCGTCGCGTTGTCCTCGAAGATCGGGGTGCCGGTGAAGCCGAAGAGCTGTGAGTTCGGAAAGAACTCCTTGATGGCCTTGTGGTTCTCGCCGAACTGCGAGCGATGGCATTCGTCGAAAATGAACACCATGCGCTTGTCGCGAAGATGCTCAAGCTGCTGTTTGAACGTCGATCGCCCCTGGGCGGTATTCTGCTTGCTGTGCCTGCTATCTTCGTCGAGGGCGAGCCCGAGCTTCTGGATCGTGGTGACGATCACTTTGTCGGCATAGTCGTCGGACAAGAGCCGGCGCACCAGGGCTGCCGTGTTGGTGTTCTCCTCGACGCAGTTCTCTTGAAACCTGTTGAACTCCTCGCGGGTCTGGCGGTCCAGATCCTTGCGGTCAACAACGAAGAGACACTTGTGGATGCTATCGTTGAGCTTTAAGAGGGTCGAAGCCTTGAAGGAGGTCAAGGTCTTGCCCGACCCAGTGGTGTGCCAGATGTAGCCGTTGCCACAGTTCTGGTCGATACACTCTACAATTGCCTTCACGGCGTAGATTTGGTAGGGCCGCAACATCAACAGTTTCTGCTCGCTGGCAATGAGGACCATGTACTTGCTGATCATATGGCCGAGCGTGCATTTCGCCAGGAATCGGTCTGCGAAGTCGTCAAGGTGGGTGATCTTCGTGTTGTCCTTGGCCGCAAACTGATAGACAGGCAGATACCGCTCATCAGCATCGAAGGCGAAGTGCCGCGCATTGTTGTTAGCGAAGTACCAGGTATCCGTGCGGTTGCTGACGATGAACAGCTGGACAAAGCAGAGCAGGGTCTTGGTGTAGCCGTTTCCGGGATCGGTCTTGTAGTCGACGATTTGCTCTATTGCTCTTCGGGGGCTGATGCCGAGCGTCTTCAGCTCGATCTGGACGACGGGGACGCCATTGATGAGGAGCATGACGTCGTAGCGGTGGTGGCTATTGTCGGTGTTGATGCGAAGCTGATTGACGATTTCGAAGCTGTTCTTACACCAATCCTTGATGTTCACGAGGGTGTAGTTGAGCGGAGTGCCATCATCGCGGATAAGCGTCTCACGGTTCCGCAGGGCACCTGCAGCCTCATAGACATCCGGCGTTACAATTTCATCCAGAAGCCGCTGGAATTCGCCGTCAGTGAGCGTCACACGATTAAGTGCCTCGAACTTCTCTCGGAAATTTCGCTCGAGAGAAGCACGATCGCGGATGTCACCGCGGTGTTCATATTTCAAACCCACGAGCCTGTCGATGAACGACTTTTCGAGTTGAACCTCAGCTGAACTCACCAGCACCCCCACTCGAGACAGTCCTAGCCGCGCACGCTGGTTCGAGATTAGGCAACGCGATTGCGGAAGCTATGTTCGTTATCGCAATCTCGTCGGTCGTCATGAATCGCTCCTGGAAGAATTGGCCCGCCCGGCACCCGTGGTGAGCCACACGTCGATGGCATCTTTGTGGAACCGCCAGTGCTTCCCGACCTTCTGGCTCGGAATACCGCCCTCCCGCACGAGTTTGTACAGGGTGGACTTCGGTATTTTCAGGTATACGGCGAGCTCATCAATCGTGAGGACATCGCCTGACGGTTCGGCCATCATGCAGAACTCCGACTGCGGGGACGCGGCTCGGATGGATGACGAGGGCTTATTGTCAGTTACTGATAGTTTTTGTCAAGACGGAAATGCATTCACTGGCCCATCGTCGTGTGGCGATGGACCAATCGCCGGTTTTCGGTCTTGATGAAAGGTCAGCTCTTCTTGAGCGATTCGACGATTCCCGGCAGCACCTTCTCCGCCGACCGCCCGATCACGTAGCCGCCGAGGCCGATCTCGACAATGTTCCAGAGCTTCAAGACCTCGGCCTCGCCTAGGTTCGGAGCCGACCACCCCAGCCATCGAGCCACGATCAGCGCCACGAAGACCAGCATCGTGACCGGCCGCCAGGTTCGCTGGAGCCAGCTCTGGCCCTGCGCCTCGGCCTTGACGACCTCAGCGGCCGCGCGTTCGATCTCTGATGTTCGCTCCAGAACAGCCGCCTGCAGCGCCTGTTGGAGCTCGATCCGCTTCAGCTCATGCTCGGGATCAGGAAAGATCCGATCCGCGACCGAACCGGCAACCTTGCCCAGGATGCCCAGAATCTCGCCAACCATCTCGACCCCTTTCAGGTGTAGGCCCGGTTCAGCCACCCACCCTGGAATACAACCTGATCTGCGCTGCGGGCGACGCGGAGCCGGTATTCCCCGGCCGCTTCGGAGCGCAGCGCCGCCATGAGCGCCGCCTGGTCGGCCTGCTCCGCGGCGCCGCAGGTCTCGGCCCCCGGGGCTCCATCGATCATCACCCGCAAGCCAGAGGCGTGAAGGGCGCGCTGGAGGCACATCACGGCCGTCTTGTGGCCCAGATTGACCGCCAGATCGAAGACCTTGATGGCGATCGCCTCGGGCATGAACTCGTACCGGTGGCCATGCCAGTAGCGCTCCCAGTAGACTTCGATGGCCTGGGCCCGGGTCAGGCTCTTGACATCCAGGTCGGGATTCCAGCGCTGAGCGATCCCGAACTTGGTCGGGCCGCCGTGATCAACGGGGGTGTCAGTGTAGGTCTCCCCTTCGTGCTCGAGGACGACCTCGATCGCTCGGTCGAAAAGCTCTCTGCTGGTCACCTCAGCCATCCCTTCTCGCCAGTTCAAGACGTAGCGCTCCGAGGATGTCGCACAGGCGCTGGCTGCGGTCCTTCATGTCCGTTTCGATTTCCTTCTGGGTCTCATTGAGCCGCTCCATGCCGCTGCGGATCTGGATCAGAACTTCGTGGACGTCGTCCAGGGAATGCCGCCCTGGCGCCAAGGGGCAGACGACCTTCAGTTCGTCGAAGGCGACCTTCGTCCCGTTGTTGCCGCCCCGCCGCCCGATCTGGTTGCGCGCGAGGTCGACGGCCTGGATGGCCAGCTTCACGGCCAGCATCGTCGCCATCAGCCCAAGCCCGCCGAGCCCCAAACTGCGGGCGGCCTCAAATGCCATTTCCATCGAATGCCCTCCGGCGCCGCGGCTAGGACTGCAGCTGCCAATCAAACGGCGGATCGTTCTTGCTCGGTTGCACGTACGAGGGGATGAACGTCGTCCACGGCACACTCAGCCAAGCAGGGTCGAGAGCTTCCAATTCGACATCGGCGCGGTAGGTGGTCCCGACTACCAGACCAGACACGAGCGCACGGTTGTCAGAGGCGCTGGTCCAGTTGCTCGTGCCGACGATCACCGAATCGCTGACACGGACGATGCGGATCCTCCCCCGCGCCTGCGACAGCGGAGCATTGAGGAAGATGTACAGGTAGGAGTTGGTGCCCCCGGCCAGAAACCGCGTCTGCGGCACCAGTTCCAGCATTACCGGCGCGGCCGCAACCGCGCGCTGCGGCAAAGGCACACCCATGCCGTTGGCCCAGCCACCGCTGTGCAAGGCGCCTCCGTACTGCGCCAACGCCGCCAGGGGCATCACCGCCGCGGCCAGGCCGAAAAGGGTCAGCCAGAGAATCACGGTCCGCATGGCAGCTACTCCCACATCAGGTCCGCGCGTCCCTCGCCCGAGAGGAACGCCGCGTCCGGAGCGTTCGGCTCAAAGATGAAGCGCACGGGCAGACCCTCGCGCAGCGTGAAGACGGTGTCCCCAAGCGCCACCTTCGGCTTGAGCTTCGACCACGTGTTCGACGCCGCGTTGTAGGTCCAGAACGACATCGAGACCGTTCCCAGGTCGGGCAGCGCATACATGTCGAGGATGTGCGCCTTCTTCGACCCCACTTGACCGGACCCGTAGAAAGGCACCCAGCCGGTGACGCCGGCTCGGGCGCCATCCTGTGCAGCCAGGCCATGCAGAGGCGGCCACGCTACGGCCACGATCAGCAGGCAGATCACGATCTTCCTCACGACTTCACCTTTCGATTCCGCCCCGGACTCGGGGCGCCCATCGCAATGCGCCGAGCGGTCACTTGGCCGCGTTCGCGCTATCGCTCTTCTCGCTCGCTTCGTCGCCGCTGGCCGCTTCGTCGGACCCCTCGGCCGGCTCTCTTTGGCTCGCGGGCACTTCACCGGAGACGTTGATCCCGTATTCCTCGGCCAACGCCTTCTCCCGGGCCAGCTCAGCGAAGACGTCCTCGATGTCCTCGCCCTTCTCTGCCAAGAAGCCGGTCCTCGTCCCCAGACCGTTCTGGATCGAGATCACCGCAGCCCTGGCCTCCTTCTCGGGGTCGATCCACTGCCAGCCGCGCGGGCGATGCCGGACAGCCAGGTAGCGCGCCGGATCGCGATAGGAGAGCTGCAGGCTGCCCGTGAGCAGCGCCATGCCAAGCCAGGCCGCGTACAGCGGCCGGCGCCACCCGTCGATGAAGTCCTGCTGGATGGACCGCCAGTCGTCGCGCTCGACCAACGCGAAGCTCCGCATCGTGGAGTAGCTGACGCCCTCCGCGTCATTGGCGAGCACGTTGTAGAAGACGCTGAACCCTGAGGCGATCTTGCGGAGCATCTGCTTGATGAACGCCGGGAATTGGGCTGTCGGGTGGTCCGGCTCCCAGGCCTTGAACTCGTAGCCGTCCGGGACGATCTCGAACGTCCCCGGGTTGGCTTCCATGGTCGCGGGCTTCGAGCTGCTCGCCAGATCACCGGCCAGCGAGTCAGCGCGCTTCTCGAATAGCCCCATCTTCGAGGCGCCGATCCGAGCGGCGACCGCCTCGCTTTCCTCGTAGGCGTTCAGCATGTGGGCCGGAACCATGACCGAGTGGACCCAGGTCACGCCGCGGGTCTGGTTCACCCGCTCGGGGTCGTAGAGGTGGAGCATCTCGGTAGCCGGGACGAAGTACCGCTCGCGCACCAGATCGGTACCCACGGCATTCCAGACCCAATAGCCGACCGGCCGCCCGATGGCGTCGATCTCCACGCCCATGCGGATCTCGTTCAGGGTGCCACGGCGGGACCGATTGAAGGTCTCGTCGATCAAGTCGGCGTCGATCGCCTGCAGAGCCAGACCGTGGGCGTTGCCTTCGAATCCCCGCCACAGGCGAACAAAGGCCTCGCCGTCGCACGCTACGGTCTTGATGACGAGCTTCTCGAAGCGGCGCAGAGTGAGCCGACCATCGACCGTGACCGGGCTGTTGGCCCAGGCAGTCCAGGCCGCCTCGATGGCAGCATTGGTCGTGGTATCTGGCTGGTCGCCGGCCCAGACCTGGGCCTGGAGCTTGATCCCCATCGGCCCGATGACGTTGGTCACCAGCAGGCGGAAGTAGCGTTTGACGTAGCTGTTGTTGCGGCCGAGCTCGCGGGCGCGGGCCCGCAGCATGCGGATGTCGCCGCGGACCTCCTCGTCCGCAGAGCGGGTTTGGGCGATCCAGTCTAGGAGTAGCCGGTGGACGCCTGCCCCGTCAAAGACGCCGCGCTGGCCTCGAAGCTCCCGCATCGCGAGCTGGAATGCGCGCCTGACGCGCACTTGCAACGGGCGCTTCATCGGTCAAACCCGGGTCCGGTGAACGATACGAGGACCGGCCGGGTGACAAAGCCGGGGTTCTGAAGGCTCGCCAGACGGGACTCGAGGCTGGACAGGAGACTTACCGCCTCCTTGATCGGCATCTTCGCGACAACACGGCCGGCGATCTGGTAGCTCTCCATGCCCGCCGGCAGGCGGCCCTCGATGTGGGCGCGAAGCATGGCGATCGCCCGTTCGATCCACTCTTGCTCGCTGCCGTCGGTGGCCGCGGCCAAGTTCGGCAGCACCGTGACGGCACCGCGGCCCACCTCGTAGACCTCGCCGCCCGCGCTGCTGACCCGCTCGACCCACTTGTGCAGCCCGGAGGCGAAGCCGCCTTCGGTATCGGTGGCCTCGATGGTAATCAGGAAGTCGTCGCCGTCCGCAGCAGCGGTCACGGCGAGCACGCTTGCGCCCGCCAAGTGGAGCCGGAGCGTCCAGCCGGCGGAGGCCGGGAAGTCCACGAGCCGCCTGCGGTAGCAGACAGTCGTGCCGGCGGCGAACTGATCGGGGAGGTTTGCGAGTTCCAGTGCCATGCGTTCACGGTGCCACCGCGCGCATGACCCCACCAATCTAAATGACATTTAGATTGGTCGGGCCCTCGCGGTTGCATCACTACTGGGTGCATGGAAACGCCCAGTGCCATCAAGACGCGCACCGTGAAGGTGCCGCGCATCCAGTACCGGGACTTCGACGTCGAAGTCGAAGCCCGCGCGGATGGCGGCGAGGGTGAGGTCCGCCTCTACCCGGTATCCTTCTCCAGCGAAGCGCCCGTTCGCCGCTACTCCTGGGACACCTGGGAGGAGTACGACGAGGTGCTGTCGCACCTCTCAGGCGACGTCGACCTGGCGCGCGCCAAGAACGGCCTGCCGCTGATCAAGTCTCACCAGCGCCTGCTGCACTTCGGCTCGGTGAACGACATCGAGCTCGACGAGAAGCGTAAGCGGCTGCGCGGCATGGCCAGCTTCTCGTCCATTCCGCTGGGCCAAGAGCAGGAGACGATGCTCCGCGAGGGGCACATCAAGACCGTCTCGGTGGGCTACCAAGTCCTGTCGATGGAGATGGTCTCGAAGGACAAGAAGACGGGCCTTGCGACCTACCGCTGCCGCTGGATGCCCTACGAAGTCTCCACCGAACCCATCCCCGCTGACCCGAAGGTCGGCTTCGGACGGGCCCGCGCGGCGCCCGACGTCGATCTGGTCGAGTTCACGATCGAAGAGCCCGCGACCGAAGGAGTACGAACCATGAGTGTCGATGCAGGAATCCAGCCCACCGCGGCCCAAGCCCCCGCGCCGGGCACCGAGAGCCCGGTGGCACCGGCCCCTGCGCCGGCGCCCAAGGTCGAGATGCGCGATCGCGGCGCCGAAGCGGCCGAGATCATGGACATGGCCCAGTCCTACGGCGTGACCGACAAGGCGGCCGGCTGGCTCCGGCAGGGCCT
>AMWB02054717.1_pt2 | contig 13987 bp, 18 predicted proteins | sample 200311 | NCBI WGS metagenome assembly AMWB02 (sample SAMN02737377, study PRJNA173069) | bioreactor metagenome | biome: anode biofilm in microbial fuel cells | place: USA: California | collected 2010-12-16 | reverse complement strand
TAAGAAAATAAACGGGGGATGCCCGGCGCTGGCGCCGATAAAAGAATAATCGCGCCGGTCGATAATCAAATATTGCCCGGTAATAAACCGGCTGTCCAGGTCCGGCTTTAAATGATTGCTTAAAGCCGAAAGCAGCGCCCCCGGATCGGCGATGTCGCGGGCCAGCATCCGCAACAGGGAAATAGCCTTGGCCATGATCAGGGCCGCCGCAATACCTTTGCCGCTGACATCGGCGATAAAAACTCCCAGGCGATGGTCATCCAGAATTATGATATCGTAAAAATCCCCGCCCACAAATTTAGCCGGCTGCAGAAATAAACGTAATTTAAGCTCACCGATGTCCCGCAGGTCAGCAGGGAGGAAATTACGCTGGATCTGGGCAGCGATCTCTAATTCCTTTTCAAGCAATCTCCTGGCCTGGACCTCACGGAAAAATTTCACCAGCAGGACGCCGGAGTAAACCAAAACCAAGCTTAGAAGCGGCAGGAAAATATCGTAAAATACGCCTTTAAAATTAAACAACAGTTGCGCTAGGGTAAGATAAGCTGCTGCTAGCAAAACAAAACAAGCAAAAGCTACAAGCGGAGTAAATTTTAAAACTAACCACAAACTAATAAAGAAAAACAGTAAATCTATCAGCGCCCGCCAGAAAATTCCCAACCGGCTAATGTAAGCGCTCTGCAAAATACTATTACAAATACTCGCCTGGGTGCCCACCATCGGGTAAACCGGATCAATGGGGTTAGCCCGAAAATCCGATGTCCCGGTAGCGGTCAGGCCGACGAAACAAATTTTATCCCGGAACAAATTTAAATCCAAACGGGGAACTTCTCCATTCTTAAGGGCTGCCGCAGACTGCAAAATATCCAAATAAGAGAAGTGCCGAAAGGTTTTTGACCAGGCCCCGGGATAATTCACCCAGACGCCGGAACGGAGATTAAAAGGCAAGGTAATGCTGGCGGGCTCCTTGCCCAAAAAATGAGAAGCAGCTAAAAACCCCAGGGCCGGCCAGCGCTGTTGATTGCGTTTTACCCAGAGCGGCAGACGCCTTACCTTGCCATCGCTATCGACAAAAATATTTATATGCCCCAGGCCGGCTACTGCGTTTTTTAGGCCCGCGGCTACTTTGCCTAAGACTTCGGGGGCAAAAATCTCGCCACCTTGATTCTCGATTCTAAAAGCAAAAGGCAGATATACCCGGCCAAAAGCCTGCATTGCCTGGGCTAAGCGCGTGTCTGAATCGGAAGATTCGCTAAACAAGATATCAAAAACAATCAAACGGCAACCACTTTGATTTAAAGCTTCGATTAAGGCGGCGTGGTAATCCCGAGGCAGCGGCCAGTGGCCTAAACCTTGCAAGGTATCATCGGATATCTCAATGATAAAAATTTCCGGACTTTGCGGCTGCACAGGGCGATGACGCAGCAAAAAATCATACGCCAGCATCTCTTGCGGCTCAAAAATCCCCGTGGCCGCGCCAAGAACGATCAAACTTAATGCTAAGATAACTAAGCAATACGCAAGCGCTCGTTTCATCGGCCGCTAAAAGACCTTTCCATTCTTACTCCCCTGCCACGCTGATAGAATGTTACCTTATCCATTAACTTGCGCATTAAATACAATCCTCTGCCGGAAGGCTGGTATAACTTGCTTTTGGAAGTAGGGTCAGGAAGCTTGCGGTAATCAAACCCTTTGCCCTGATCGCAGATGTCCAAGAATGCTTTTTTAGAACTAAGTTTAATACGCACACGGATCTTTAAACGGGGGTCAAGCTGATTGCCATGACGGATGGCATTAGTAAGCGCCTCTTCCAGGACCAGTTTGATGTGGAATGACTCATCCTGAGATTGCGTCAAGGCCAAAACCTTACTAGCAACCGATTTAAGTAGAGGATGAATTTTTCTTAAATCCGCTGGAATATTTTTATCTAAAATAAAATTAGCCGGCATGATTTAGTTAATTCTTTTTATTGGCTTGGGGCCACTGCCTTTGGGTGCGCCAGGCCCCTTATTGCCTGCCGGGACCGGGGGCTTTCCGGGGCCGCGGTTACCTTGAGCAGGTATTATTTTTTTATCCGGCAAATGCCCCTGCTTGCTCTGGGGATAGCCGATGCGCTTATCCTGCCCCTGGCCTTGCAATCTTCTATCGGGGAATTGGCCGGGAACCCCTGGCTGCATTCCTGTCTCTTTAGGCTGGCCAGGAGGCGGATTTTTATAGGGGGCGCCGAGTTTCCTTGCTTCTCCTGGCAGACCATCTTCTTTAGGCGGCCCTATTCCTTTATCTTTAGGCTTAAATTGCTTGTCTTGGTCAAACCCCTGCCCGCTGCGCAACGGCCGGTTTCCTGGGCCAGCTTTATAATCTCCCTGCTGGAAACCCGCTCGTTTTCTTTCCAAGAACTCCTGGCGGTTAAAAGCCGGGCGCTGCTGTCTTTTCTGAACGGCTTCCACACCGCGCTTACGGACATCCTGCTTTAAAGCCTGCCATTTTTCCCGGCGGGCCACAGGAATTTCACGCGGTGTTTGCGGCGGCTTAAACTTTTGCACGGTGGTCATCTGGCCGGGCTTGATCAGGGTCATTTGGCGAGAAAAGCTTCCGTTTGATTCCATATGCCGGACATAAGGCTGGCTGTCAATGGCCTCTACTTCTGTGCCTTCGGAGGTTACCGCAGTCACCCAGTCAGTGCCCCTGGCCCCCGAGACCGCAGTAGGGGTGCGGATTTCGAAAGAACCCCCGCCCAGATTACTTACCGAAGCAAAAGCTTCCCCTGAAGCCATATAGATTTTTTCTTCGTTTTCCAGTAGGATCCGGGCCTGGGTATTTTCACTTAAACGCACCAAATTACTATTATCGCTATTGAATGAAAGCTCAGCCGTAGCGCCGCTTGAGGTACGGATGGCATCAGAAGCATCCAGCTTCATTCCTTCTTCTGCCAAAGTATAGTCACTTTCTCCTGAAAGTAAAACCTCTACCTCTCCTGAAACGCTGGTCAGTTCTACTTCTTGGGCTTGGGCTAAACCGATTAAAAGCAGCGTGAAGCTGATCGCAAAAAGAAAGACCGGCCTCTTCTCCATCTTTAGCCCTTTCATGACCATTTCCCCCAGTGGATATTTTCGAGCTTATATTTATCTTTTGGCTTGTCTTCGCCTGTCGGATGGCCAACCGGGATAACATTTAGCGGAATAACCTCTTGGGGAATATTTAAAATATCTCTCACTGCCTTAATCCTATCTTTATCAGGATAAACTGCGGTCCATAAAGCGCCCAGCCCTAAGGCTTCGGCAGCCAAGAGGATATTTTCAGAGGCACAAGTGCTATCGATAATCGCAAACTCCGCGCTGCCGTTAAACGCTTGATTAGGTATAGCACAAACAACGATTGCCGCACCGGCTTGATCAAGCATTTTGGCGTAAGGCAACACAACTGCCAAAGCATCCAGATCCTTGCGGTCTGTAACGACCACAAATGACCAGGGCTGTTTATTAACCGCTGTCGGCGCTGCCATGCCGGCTTTTAAGATGATCTCTAAATCCTCTTTGGCGACTGCCTGGCCGGTAAAATGCCTGACGCTTTTGCGGTTATGGATAATGGATAAAGCATCGGGAATGTCTTTGGCGCAAAGCGTTAGGGGCAATAACAGCGTGGATAAGAAAAGAATCACGGTAAGAATAATGTTCATGAATCCTCCTTATTTGTAAGTATGTATTATAGGGCTAGAGATAGCCTAAGGCAAGAAAATTCGGGGAGCCAGGTTTCGTGTTTTACCGTTAAGGCAACTTTTTGTTTAGAGCTCCAACAGGTCACCTTCATTGACCCGCATAAACCCATAGCCAAACTTTTCCAACATCAATCTGGTCGCCGCCTTTCCAGTGCAATGCAGCGGGGCAATTTTGCGCACACCGCGTTCACGCAATTTTTCGATGATCCCTAAATTAACCGCAGGGGTATTTTCTTTTAAATGAAAACCGCCCAGGATGGAATAGACCCGCTCTTTTACAAAATGCTCCTGGACCCTATCGACGATATTCACGATCCCGGGATGGGCACAGCCGGTGATCAGGGCCAGTCTCTTTAAGAATTTGATCACCAGGACCTGTTCGAAGATCTCTTCACCGGAGTAAGCCGCTTTCAATTGGCCGCTTAAAAATATGCCTTCTTTGATCGCGGTAAATTCTTCTACCTCGATTAAGCGCACCCCAAATGCCGCAATCCTCTCTTTTATCTCCTGCCTAAAACCCGGACAGATATAAACAGCGATATCCTTCCTGCCGGCAAGTATATGCCATAAACCGCTGATGTGGTCCCAATGGTCGTGAGACAAAACGACATGCTTGATTTTTTGCAAATCAACTTTAAATCTTCGCAGATTATTCGCAAATACTCCTGGATCGCCAAAGGTATCAAACAAAATATCATCGCCGATCAAAAAAGAAACCCCCCAGCGGCGAATAAATCGCTCAAAACCGCTTGAACCAACAGCAATTATTTTTATTTTCATATTTCTTCCTGTCCGCGCCTAGTTTTGGGCGTTTACGAAAACGAAACTCTCTTTAGATAAAGCCGGAAGCTGCTTTTGGCATAAGTAACCGTTGGTATTGCCTAATCTTATTGGATGGCCCTGAGGATCATTGGAGATAAGGTATTGTTTTGCCTGCTCTAATTCCCATAAAGGAGAAGCGTCCTGGGCGAAAGCGGCCAGAAACTTAATACCCCTGGAGGTCAAAACAAATATCGGGATTATTTTTGAAATCTGCAAGAGCGCCACAGGGCCGATATTTTCTCTGACCTCCTGCGAAGCACAACTCCAGACAATATCTGCCTGGCCGCGGATCGCTTGAATAGCAGCATCGCTGATCCCGGTAGTACAAACTACTAAAATAGTGATCTGAATCCCGGCGGCCTCTAATTGCCGCAGGGTCTTTAGCTTATCGGCGTCATGGCCGCACACCGTAACCGCTATTTTTTTGTAACCGGACCGGATAGCCAGCTTGACACCTTTGATCTGATCGATCAGGGCATTTTCAAAAACGATCCGGCACCCCTCCTGCTTAAGACGCTCTATAATTTCAGGTATCGGGGAAGTCATCAGCAGCGTATTCATCCGCCCGCCAATCCCCTGCACGATACTGCCGTTATCCGTTAATACCGTTCCGGCGCCATCGCAAACAATCACCGCTGCCTCTATTGCTTTCTTGTTTAAGGCAGATTTTAACATTTCGGAAGCGCCATAAGGAACCGCAAGATCTCCGGCCAAAAATCTCCGCTCGGGCGTGAACAATCCGAAATCCCTGATCTTGGATTCGATAGCTTTTTTGATTTCGCGTTTCAAAGCTACTTTATCCGCCTGACCCGCTGTCTTAAACCCCCGATAAAGATGGCTGGCTAAAGGGCAAAAGGTAAGCTGAGGGTCAGTGATATTAATTACCCTGCCCTGGGCAACACTGATCACCGCAGAAAAATACCGGAGAATATGGATATCCCGCTCAATAGTTTTTTTCATTTTTTAAAACTCTAGCTGCTTCCAAATACTCCTGACTGCTTCTGCCGCGCAGGAAGTACCCTCCACAATCGTTATACCTTTAACCAGAGATTCTACCACCGCCTTGTCAAAAGCAACTTTGCCGGCTACCGGCACATTCTGCTTTTGACAGAATCTCTCGATCTCTTCTGTCATCGCCGGATTAAGGTCATACTTATTCACCACCAGCTTGACCGGAATCTTAAAATGCCCGGCTACCTCCATCACCCTCTTGGCATCATGCAGCCCGCAAAGCGTAGGCTCGGTAACGACTAAAGCACAGTCAACCCCAGACATTGACGCAATCACCGGGCATCCGATCCCCGGAGGACCGTCGATGATCACATAATCCAGTGGCTGTTTTTCGGCGATCGCTTTAGCCACCTGCCTGATCTTGGCTACCAGCTTGCCGGAGTTTTCCTGGGCAATGCCAAGCTTGGCGTGCACAAATGGGCCATAACGGGTATCAGAAACAAACCATTTGCCGGCTACATTTTCCTCCATACAGATTGCCTGGTGCGGGCACAGCCGGGCGCATAAAGCGCAGCCTTCGCAAGAAAATTCTTCGACTGTAAAATCCTCTTTAATTGCCCCAAAGCGACAGGCAGCAATACACTGGCCGCAGGCTTGGCAGAGTTTTTGATCGATCCGCGCGGTTTGGCCGCTTTTAAACTCATGCTCTTCCCTGGCCTGCGGGTGCAACAAAAGATGCAGGTCCGCGGCATCCACATCGCAATCAACCATGATTTTATTTTTGGCTAAAGCGGCGAATGCACCGCTAAATACCGTTTTACCCGTTCCGCCTTTGCCGCTGATCACAACGATCTGCTTCATTTTTTTGCGCTCACCACGACAAAGCCACCTTTTCCGTAGCCTTGCCTGGGCCTTTCTAGCGCCGACATCTTATCCGGCCAAGAAAATATAGTTTGATAACAAAAAAAGTTGCGAAAACCTGCCTGGCGCAATAATCTCTTTGCCTCAGGAACAGTATAAAAATGCGCCTGCCGGTAAAACACACTTTTTTTCACCCGGTAGGCTTGGCCTAAAAAACTATTCTTATCTATCAGGCCCAGGATTATTTTACCTCGTTTTTTTAATACGCGGGCCGCTTCCAAAAGCACCTTCCGGGGGTCGCGCACAAAACAAAGGGTAACGATGATCGCTACATAATCGAATGTTTGATCGGCAAAAGGCAGCTTTTCCCCTGAGCCTAAGCGCACCTCAATCCCTCTGGATTTCGCCAGCTTGATCATTTTTAAAGAAGGATCGATCCCGGTCTGAATGCCTAAGGCGGCGGCAAACCTGCCCGTCCCCACCCCGATCTCCAGGCCATTTTTATTTTTAGGCAAGGCCTTTTTTATCGCCGCGACCTCAGAAAAGAAAGTCGCCTGATGCCTCTCATACCATTGATCGAACCTTTTAGCATAACGGTCGAATAACTTCATAACCCCAAGTCTCCGAACCAGCCATCATAAAATCTTTTAAGATGCTCATAGGTTTCCCGGTCCATGGTATTTTTCTTGACCTCCGGTTCCCGGAATGAAAAACGGTAATTGGCGCAATAGTGCATAATGATATCCCGGGCCTGGTTTATTTTCTTGAATTTTTCTTCGCAGCGCTTTTTATCCGGCTCAAGGCACCGGTCAGGATGGAATTTGAGGCTTAACTGCCGGTAGACCGCTTTGATCTCCTCCATACTTGCCTCCTCGCCTAAATCAAGCATTTTACGCGCTTGATCGATTTGGGTAAAATCCGCCATATTAATTCCCTTTCCTTCCAAGAATTTTATTATATAAATTAACAAACTTTTCCTGAGATGAAGCGTCCTGCTGGACGATCGGTACCCCTTGAGAATAGCTGGCGGCTATCGCGCGGCTAAAAGGGATCTGCATTAAGACCGGGATATTTTCTTCCTGACAATATTGCCCAACCTTGCCGTCGCCGATATCGCAGCGATTGATCACTACGCCAAAAGGAATCTTTAATTTACGCAAGACTTCCACCGCTAAGATCAGGTCATTATGGCCAAAAGGCGTGGGTTCGGTAACCAACAGGCAGAAATCACTCCCCTTAACGGCGCTGATCATTGGGCAAGATGTCCCCGGCGGAGCGTCAATGATGACCGTTCTGGTCGGATTGATATATTTTTTTACCTGGCGGATTAGGGGTGGAGACATCGCCTCGCCGATATTGAGCCTGCCGTGGGCAAACTGCAAATCGCCGTGCTGGCCGATTTCGATGATGCCGATCTCCTTGTCGGTTTCTTTGATCGCTGCCTGCGGACAAAGTAGGCTGCAGGCGCCACAGCCATGGCAAAGATGGGGAAAGATCAGCAGATTGCCCTTTTGATCATTGCTGCCCGGTAAAACGGCAATAGCATGATAAGCGCATACCTCAGAGCATTTACCGCAATAAGTGCATTTAGACGCATCGACTTCTGGCACGGGGATATGCGTTTTGATTTCGGCTTGGATCTGCGGCTTAATAAATAAATGCGCGTTTGGCTCTTCGACGTCGCAGTCAAGCAGCTGGGCGTTCTTTAAGGACAAGGCCAGATTGACCGCTAAGGTCGTCTTACCCGTCCCGCCTTTTCCGCTGGCAATAGAAATAATCATGCCGGTTGATGAGATGCGATTAATACTTCCTGATATTTGCTGGCTGATTTTTTTGTTGCAAAACCTTTATTTTGTAAATATCTTTCGATATCGGATAGGCCGGTTTTACCCACCTCATGCTTTCCACCTTCACTGGCGTGGACCTTATCCATTAGCTCCATCCCGGTTTTAGTAAAATCGCTGATAACCAGCTTGCCTTTCCAAGCAAGCACCCGCAAAAATTCATCGATTACCTGGTAAGGATTGGCTAAGTGGTGCAGGGTGTTGACGGAAAGTATTACGTCAAAACTTTTATCCGCAAAACTCAACGACTCGCCGTTTTCAACGCGAAAATCAACCTGGCTTTCCAGGCCAAGATAACGCAGGTTAAGCCTGGCAAAATGCTGTTCGGTCTCCGAGATATCAAAGGTGGTAAGCTTATATCCGGCCTTGGCCAGTTCAAGTGTAAAATGACCCTTGCCAGTTCCGGCTTCCAAGATCCTGCCTTTAATGGGCTGGGAATTTTTTAGAATAAAGGATCGTTCCTGATCGACATCGTATCCCAGGCTCTGATATAAAGCTTTACGCTCTAAATATTGCCGATGGTTAGTTAAAATTTCTTCTTCCAAGATTAAACTCTCCTTAACTTAAAAATCACTTACTTTCCCATACCAAACTTTGACCCGACGCTGGGGCTGGCGGTAATCTTTAATTTTCCGCTTTTAAATGCTGCAATGGCCTCATGCACCGTTCCGGTAACACCGGTATAGATCTGAATGCCTGCCGCACTCAATGTTTGAAATGCGTTGGGCCCGACATGGCCGGTCAAAACCACCTTGGCCTCCTTGGAACTCACTAACTGGGCGGACTGAATGCCGGCGCCGCCCTGAAACTGAGCGTTAGCATTACTTAGCGCCTCAAGATCACCGGTTTGCGTGTCAAAAAAAATAAAATTCTGGCACCGGCCAAAGCGGGGATCGACCTGAGAGTCTAAAGTTTGCCCTTCTGCGGTAATGCATATTTTCATTTTCCTGCCCTCTCTTTAATGACAAGTTCCGTTTTGCCCATGGTCTTTGCAGGCCTCAAGACCGCCCAAGGCGTTATTCATAAAATCATTGAGCGCATCCTGCACCCCGCCGGAATATCCAAATACTGCGACCCCTGCTTGTGCAAACTTAGCCTGGGCTCCCATACCCATGCCGCCGGCAATCACATGCGTTATTTTGTGTTTTAATATCTCATCCACCGCGATGCACCCGCCGCCGCCGTGCACAGCGGTATTAGGGACAACCCGCGTGCCAGTGATCTTCTTAGCCGCTTTGTCGATATCCGCCAATAAGAAATACTTGCACTGCCCAAAATGCGCGCAGACATCCCCCTGTGCCCAGTTTTCATCTTCTAAAACAACTCCTACTCTCATCTTCTGCCAACTCCTTTCTATTTAGTTTCTAACTCCCTGACTCTTCCCTCAATCGCATCAAGCTCGCTTCGCAAATACTCTGCTCTGCCCTTAAGCTCGGTCACCTCATCTTCTTTAGAGACTGCTCCGCTTAAACCACCAAATGCCCGCTGGCCGCTTTGCGCCCTGGCCCATCCCGGCAGACCTGTGGCGTAAAAACAATTCCGCCAGCCACGGCCACCTCCCCGGCCACCGTAAGCACCTCTGGCAACCGGCTGCTTAACCTCTCCGGCAGGCATTACACAATAACCTCTCCCGCCGCCTGTCATCGGCCCCGCTCCCCTTGGTCCCGTCCCATTAAATCCTGGCATGGCACTCCTCCTTTCATTATTGAAAATCATTTTCATTAAAAGTTAAAAAAATATAGCGGTTATTTTTTACCGCCGCATTCCTGGCATACCCCGTAAAACTGGATCAGGTGGTTAGTGATCTTGAATTTATACTTCTGCTCCAGGCCTTTTTCAGTCTGGTTTAAAAGCTCAATCTCATCATCGATAAAATCGGTGTAATCGATTATTTTATTACATTGGGTGCAGACTAAATGGTGGTGATGATGCGCCCCCTTGGGCCCCTCGGCGAACTCATACCGAGCCCTGCCGTCGCCAAAATCCAATTTATAAACCATACCCAGATCGGATAAAACATCCAGCGTTCGGTAAACCGTTGTTAAGCCGACATGGGGATTCTTCGGATGGATTTTTAAATAGATATCTTCGGCGCTCAAATGATCTTGAGCTTTGGATAAAACGTCCAAAATGGCTTCCCGCCCTAAAGTAAGGCGATACCCGCAGCCCCTGAACTTACCGTGCCACCAACCCTGTCCCCTGCACTCGCCCCTTGGCATCTTACTCCTTAATGAAAATGGTTTCCATTATTAAATATACACGATTTAATAGTTTTGTCAAGTTTTTATTACTCCGGTGGGAATTTTTAACTAGGCTTTTATTGACAATGCCCGCATTTGAACGCGGCATTTTTGTCCCGTACAAACAATAAAGGAAAAACAATATCGCTAAAACAACAAGGTATCCATACCGCCAGGAATAAAAAAATGAATATGCCAAGGTAGGGCGCGGTTTGGGCTGGGTCCAGAGCCATCAACATATGGAAAAGCGAAGCCCAGGTGCTGACCAAAACATGACCCGCATGCGGCAGCTTTGTTGCCGGCTTAAAATATGCAAAAACAATCGCCGCTACTGCCAGGGGGTTGATCAACCACCATTTTTCGATAAAACCGATGTGCTCATGGCGATGCGGCATCTGCAACAACGCCTCCCCCCAAAAAGGTATCAGCGAATCACTCAATGTCCCGATAGTCACCGAACCGATATACCCGACCACTAAAACTTTTAGAAATACCTTGGGCCCCGATTTACCGTTGGCCAGATATCTTTTATACAAGGCGGCTGTCACGATCGCGCTTAAACAGATATGAAGCGGATGGAAGACATAAAAAAGATTGTGCGCGGTTTCATGAGGCAGCTTGCGAAAGACAAACATTAAAATAATGCCGGTAAAAGCCCCAAAAAGCGTAAACGGCGCGTGCGCCTTTAGTTCATGTATTATTTTTGAGAACATTACCCCTCCCTTTTTTTAATTTTATTCTTTAACACAACCAGCGCAAATACCGTTGACCTGCATAAAATGGCTAACCACCTTATACCCTTTAATTCTTTTGAGGGCCCCGATCGCGCAGTCTTTGATCGCATCGACCTTGCCGCACTTAATACAAGTAATATGGTGATGATGCTCTCCGTGGAGAGCCAAGCAGAGTCCGTAATGCTTCTTACGGTCAAACTGCTGGATCCTGGTCAAGACCCCGCATTCAGCCAGGCTTTCAAGATTACGATAAACTCCGGGCAGACCGCAGCGGCTAAACTGCTGTTTAAGCTTCCCCCACACCTCTTCCGGCGTCAAGTGACTCTTGGCATTGACAAAAACCCCAACGATCGCCTGCCGCCGCGGAGTAAGCTTAAATCCTTTGGCTTTTAATTTCTCAAAATAACCTTCCAAAAAACCCTCCCTTTTAAATAGAAATTATTTCCATTTATTATACCGCCTAAAAAACCGCTGTCAATGATAAAACCAGGGGATATCGCATCCGGGCTTATTTCTAATTAGCCACTGTTATTCTGACCGCCGCAAATAAAAAAACCTACAACCGCTTATGCGGTCATAGGCCTTAAACACTCTACTGCTGCAAGAAAATCGATGATGAAATCTACTTTTTAGCTTGGCATCCGGAGATGCCGCCGAACTTTCTTAAGTGGGCATGACAATATACTTCGTGGTTATAGATGCTCAAGATCTGCTTACAGCCGGGAAATTTACATTTTCTGCCTTTGCAGGAGGTCTTTACCTTTTTAATGTTTGCCTTTCTTGGGCCTTAAAGCCCCGTAAGCCAATCCCGTAAAAAGAAAAGGCCCGGCTCTTTTGGTGCCGGGCCTTTTATGCTGCTTTTAGGTTATAATTTGACTACGTTAGTAGCCTGGTCGCCTTTGGGGCCTTTGGTGATCTCAAACTCCACCTGCTGGCCTTCGGCTAAGGACTTATATCCTTCACCCTGAATTGCGGTGTGATGCACAAATACATCGCTACCGTTTTCCGGAGTAATAAATCCGAAACCCTTCTGGTCACTGAACCACTTTACTGTTCCTTTTGCCATTGCTTGTTACCTCCTTCTTTAAAAATTATAGAAAACCGCTAGAAATCTTATATCACTTTTACCGGCTAGGATTTCAATCTCTAACGGGGCAAACAATGACAATAAACAAAAACCGCAAGGTTAGAGTTCCCAATCCTTGCGGCCAAGAGTTCTAATCTCGTTCTACTGGAAGTTATTTTACCATAATCGCGCTATTTGTCAAGCGATTATTAAATAGCGGCGTCCGATTCTCAAAGCCAAATAACCTTTTAAAAAACAAGCAGAAACTCATTCCCTGGCTTTAGGAATGCGTTTCCAGGTAATGGCAGGCGTCGGTTTTTAATTCCCGCATCAAATCCTTAACGGAAATAATTTCTTTGATCCTAAAGGCATTGCTCCCGCACATGGCAAAACCTTTGTCCAGGTCACCCAGATAGGCGTTAAAGAGTGCCTTGGCGATACAATAATTAACCTTTTTGGGCCGGCAGGTAGACAGGCACTGATAATCACAGCTAAAATCAATCCGTTCGCCGGAAACGATCCTTTTGACAAAGGCATTGACCACTACCCGGCCGGGCATGCCTACGGGGCTGTCAATGATCACAATATCTTTTTCCTGGGCATCAAGATAGGTCTGTTTATATTTCAATGAGGCATCGCATTCATGGGTACAGACAAAACGCGTGGCCATCTGCACCCCGCTGGCTCCGCCGATAAACGCGGCGCCGATATCGGCTCCGTCAAAAATGCCGCCCGCGGCAATGACCGGTATGCGCGCGCCGGCCTGATCAAATTCCCGGGCAACGCTTAAAACATCCTTAAGGATGTTCTCCAGGGAAAAATGCTCCCCGTCCTCAAGCTCCAACCGGCTGTAACCCAGATGCCCTCCGGCGCGGGGACCCTCGACCACTAAGGCATCAGGCAGGCGCTTGTAGCGCCGCTGCCAGACACTGCAAATAATTTTGGCGGCCCGGCCGCTTGAAACGATCGGGACCAGCCTGGTATGCGGATTTTTGACCATCCCCGGCAGGCTCAAAGGCAGCCCGGCCCCGGAAATGATCACATCGGCCGACTCCTCCTGCGCGATATTCACCAGCCCCTCATAATCAGTCAAAGCGCACATGATGTTAACCCCAAAAGGATTGGCGGTTTTTAAGCGGGTGGCTTGAATAATCTCTTTGAACGCCATCCGGGATTGGGTTTTAAAATCCAGCCCATTGGCATGTTCACCCCCTAAACCGACGGCGGCCAGAACACCCAAACCGCCTTCATTGGATACGGCTGAGGCAAGCACAGTAGAAGAAACCCGCACCCCCATCCCCCCTTGAATAATAGGCAGGGCGATTATCAGGCCGCCGATATTAAGCGGCTTAAATTTATTATCCATTATAATTACCCCCAAAAAATAAAAAACCGCACCAAAAGTTAGTCATCTCTAGACTTCTGTGCGGTTTGTCTACCTAAAGATTCTCTAAATTTTAATTAAGGCATTATAGCATTGATTCCTTAAATAAAGTAATTATTTTGCTTTTTTTCGCCAAACGCTACGACTTTCCCTGTTTGACAGCTTATTTTAGCCTACGCCTGGGAGCCAGTCTCTTGGGTACGGAGGAAGTATTTTTCATGCTTAGCCATGAACTTTTTATTTGCTTGAATTATTTTTCCAGATTGGCTGCCGCAAACTCCCAATTAAGCAATTTATCGATGATGTAGTTGACATGCTCCTGGCGGCGGTTCTGATAATCCAGGTAATAGGCATGCTCCCAGACATCGAT
>AMWB02067440.1_pt1 | contig 14011 bp, 8 predicted proteins | sample 200311 | NCBI WGS metagenome assembly AMWB02 (sample SAMN02737377, study PRJNA173069) | bioreactor metagenome | biome: anode biofilm in microbial fuel cells | place: USA: California | collected 2010-12-16 | reverse complement strand
AGGGGGAGAATGGATGACCTCCCAGCACCAAGTCAGTGAACTTGATGCTATAAATGACACTAAGTCACGGCCCGAGTTGAGATCAAGTTGGGACTATATAGGGACTAAGTCAGGACCAAGCAGGGACCAAGTATTATTCAAATCACTTATCCGAAACTCTCAACAATGTTGAGAGAACTGCCATGGTCTTCTAACCTGCATATCCTTTCCAAGACTAAGATGGCTGATGAGCGTGAATTCTATCTGCGTATGGCTATACAGCATCGCTGGTCGGTGCTTGAGTTGCACGCCAGATAGATGGCGCTCTTTTTGAGCGATCGGTGTTTAGAGAAATATCTCCGGGAAAAGATCGCAGCCATTAACGAAAAGAACAATATCTAGGTCATCTGTCCCGGCCACAGGATAAGTCCCGGCGTGAGAGAATACTTCCCTGCAAGACATGCGTTCACTGAAGAAGTGTCCACTGACGGGCGTATCGGTGTGAATGTAAAGAGCTTAGCTAAAGATGAGGTCATGCACAAGATCGACCGGCAGAAAAGGTATGGATAGCTTGTGTTAGGGGATTAGGTGGTGAGTCAATAAAAAAGTCAGAAATAGTAAATTAGAGCATTTTTAAAATTTTATGGATGCAGAAGGTGTATATGCATCCATCATTAGTAATCTCATCAGACTAATTTATCGTCCAGTATTTTACCAATGTATTTCTCTTTCTCTTCATTGAATACAATATGATGTTTAGCGTATTCATCATGTGAACTTGTATGGAAAATTGGTTGTACATACTTTAATGGTGTTTCAGATATGATGTAAGAATCCAGCTTAATCTCCTGCTTAACTCCTTTATCTTTTAATTTCTTTGCAAGTATTCCCTCGATTTCTTTTATGTGTTCGTGAAGTTTAACTTTTTCATTCTTGAAACCGTCATCATACATTTTTGCCAAACCCTTGGGATCTGCAAATATAATATGCTGTTTATCCGGGGTTTTAATCCAAATGATGAAATCTGGATAGTAATTGAGTGTGTCAACAAAAAATCCGATTCCCTTTTTTGGAAGATTTCTCAGAATGAACATTTGTTGCTGTGCTGTGAACTTGGATTTATTTTGCTGAACATATTTCTTCAAGCTTTCAAGGAATTCTTTTTCACCAGCGTTTAAGCTATCGGGGAAAATCTTGTATCTTGGTTCATTGCTTTCATCTTTGACCAATAAGGGTTGATACAAGTGTTTATCAAAATAAACATAAGGAACTTCTTGAGTTCCATTTGCAACATACAATGTTCCAAAATTTGCCTTTTTTAGATCTTCTTTCAAAGCATTTATCGCATCGATAATGTTCGTATCTTTTTCATTGATTGTCAAGGTAAATTTCTTGAAACCGAAATTGCCGCTCGATTCGTTGACTTTGACAATATCAATGTTCTGTTTTGTCCATAGATTTTTGTGTCGATTATAAACACTTTGTAAGTACTTCTTTAAAATCGATACTACTATGTCTTGAAGATGCCACAAGTCTTCAAAGTTAGTGGGATTAATTTCATCTGACTTGCACTTTAACGAATAAGCTTGTGAGTCTTTTTCAATTATTTCCTTGAGCACTTCTTTTGAGAAGATCATGTTGTTCCAAGACTTTTCAACTTTAAACTCAAGAAGCTCAAAGTATATGTGTGACCAGTCGAGCATTTCTAGATATTTGTGATCAATTATTTGTGAATTAGTTACTGATTGAGCACTTATCCCCTTTGTGTTTTCACTTTCAATTATTTCAATCTTAGGAATTAAATCCACTTCAACTGGCCTAATCTTATTATCAAATGCTACTTCAAAGAATTCTTCTTTTCTGAATCTTCTTTTATCGATATCAGGAACTAAAAGTTCTTCTTTTAGATATTCATTATCAATCTGAATGGGAATGTCGATATCTATTTCTCTTTCTTCAGGCATACCTTCGTTATTCAGGTAATCAACAAACTGATCCATATAATGTGCTTCAATACCGAAAATATTGAGCCTTTCAAGAATTTCCAGTTTATCAAAGGTATAACCATCTACTTCTTTACTTCTCTTTAGAGAGTGATCCTTTCCCTTCAGCCTTACCCCACGACCGAAAAGCTGTATTATCTGCGTTCCCTCACTTTTTCCAATATTAAGAAGGCCCATATTGGAAACTCTCCAGGAATTCCAGCCTTCGATGAATTTCTTGGCTCCAATGAGTATGTTTATTTTTGAATTTGTGTGATTTATATTGGTGAACAAAGACTCTCCCATATCATCTTTTCCTTGAAGAATCTCTGTTTTCTCTTCTACATGCTTTAAGAAGTCTGAGTCGTCTCCTATGTTAATAACACCAAAGTACTCACCTGAACCGCATTTTAATGCAATTTCACCTGTAGCTTTTTTGATGTTTATTAAATGTAGAGGTGCAGCATTCTCATTGTGGAATATGCGTTTAAGAACATCTTTAAAAATCACTTCAGAGTCTAGTCCCATCTCTCGTAAATAATTAAGCCTTTTTTCAGGGAACGTGGGTAGAAATATGTCATTGCCTGTTTTTTTGTCTTTAAGGCCAGAGTTACCGGAAAGTATCTTACTTATGCTCTTTATGGCCCAATCGTCTTTGTTTGCCAGTACGCGATCAAGGAACTTCACCACTTCAAGTATATCTGATTGATTCTGCTTTCCCTGAACTTTGCTTCCTACGAATATCCAGAGAGGCTCTTCAATGTTATATTCTTCAATATCATCAAAATGCTTTTCAAAAACGAGTTTTTGTTCGTAGAAAGTAAGAAGATTGGCAAGCATGAGCATATGCCTGGTTGATTCTGAATACTCTCTATCTTTTAGATTCAAGATACTATATTGTTTACCGTATCCATCTTTATAGAAGAATCGATATGAGTAGTCGAATAATATTGATTTTCCATATTTATTGAGAATATCGATTGCATCGGTTCCGGTTGCTGAAGCCACAGCTTGACCAAAAGTGGCACTATATTCAAAAGCAAACCCTTCTTTTGAAAGTTCCTCCCGGAAGAACTTCCATTTTTTCCCACCTGAACCTTTGTGCCCCTCATCAACAAAAAGTAGATTTTTGCGACCAAAATTCTCAATGTCTACCGTAACGCCTGTGCCGCTCTTCTCATCGGTGAGTTTGTGGATGTCGATAACCTTGATGACATTACTTTCAGAATATTGAGACATTGGACCAATACTCTGTGAACTGAATATTTCACAAGGAATACTACTTCTTTTCATTTCATCAATATGCTGTTTAGATAGTGATTCGGTAGGAGTAACTAAAAGGATGTTATCAAACTGAATTTTGTGTTTTCCCTTATTGTACTTCATGAACTGAAGGTAGTTTATTTGCATGAGGAAAGTTTTTCCTGATCCAGTTGCCATCCAAAATGCAAGCTTTTTAATATCATTTTTGCTGAAAATTGGCTTGAAGTTCTTGTTTTTCTTATGATATACTTCATATTCCTGTGTAGTAGGAGTCAAACCGTTCATCAGTTTGATTGGGTCTTCGAAATATCTGTCAAGATAAATCTCAGTAAAAAGAACTGCAAGATATTGAAAATACTTCAGGCGTATGGGTGTCTCTTGCTTAGCATTAATATGATCGACATAAGCTTTGATGTTGGAATCATATTCTTCGAGTTTTGTTTTTAATTTTGGATCAATTCCTTTCTGCGAGCTAAGTGTATTAAACACATAACTCCTTCCATTATCATCGAATCCATCTTCAACCTTTTTTAGCAGATCCTGGAATTCCGTGAAATCCTTCATGCCAAATAATTTGTTCATATAGGCGTTAAGGACAAGGTGATCATCAAGCCTGACTCCTTTGCTGTTAGATTTAGCTGCAGCCAAGTATTAAACCCCCATAAGTTTCCTAAATTCAGGTTCTATAGGTAAGGCTCTTTCTACATGGAAGTCTGCATTTATGTAAGTCTTTGAAGGTTTCAACTTACTAAGAATCTGTTCTTCGATGAATTTCTTGTCAGCTTCAAGATCAAGATCCTCAGCATCTCTCCAGACAATCACAATCTCTTCTTCATCTTTTTTACCGACTACTACTTTGTAGTAAGCACCCTTGTTATCATATGTCTTTATCTGCTTGACATGTATTCCAAGTAAATAGTTGAAGGTTTCAACAAGATCGACTATTTCTTCCTTCAGTTCATTGCCACGTGCAATTTTGAGTGTATAACTAAAAGGTTTGTTCAATTTTGTAACGTTAAACCTACATGGACTGCTGTCCCGGGTCTCAAAATCAAGCATATAGCGCAGGAAATAGCCTTCCATATCCATAAGCGTTCTTTGAACAGATCCAGAGTCAGCGAAGTCAATGTTGTTGAGTGTGTCCTCATACTGTTCAAGTGTTTGATACTTGATAATTTGTTTAATAGACCCATTATTATCTTGTGGTTTGCCATCTTTCCAATTATCAGAATAAATTACTTTCAAAATTCTAGGTTTGGTAACAGTTTCAAAATACTCTCCCATCTCAACAAGAATAAACTTTCTTTCTCCACCATCTTCTTTATTCAATTTCAATACGGCATGACCTGTGGTTCCGGAACCTGCAAAAAAATCAATGCATGTTTCACCATAATTTAAATTTGATATTGTCAGACTATCTCTCACTGCATATACAGATTTTGCAAAATCGAAAGCATCTTTCTCACTAAATAGTTCTACGATATTTCTTGTACCTGTATCTCGTGCAGAATAATTGGCATTGTCCCACCAAGTTCTGGGTAAGATACCCTCAACATTGAGATACTTCTTACGATATACCTCGTATCTCTCATTCTTATATTCCACTTTAAAACGTTCTGGCTCATTTTCAATATTCTCGGTTGAATATCTCCAAACTTTTTCAGTACCATCCGGATGAAGAGGCCAAATTTTCGACCACATTGTTTCATCAATTTCTTCCTTAATAATCCACAATTTCGTTTTTGGATCAAAACTCATTTCAGGCAATTTAATTGTATTTTCTTTCTTATTGAATAGTATTGGATAAAATTGCTTAGGCCTATCTACTCTATTGGATTCAGGACCATTTCTTCTTAAGTTTTCCCATTCATATCTTTTCCCATTTTTATCCGTTTGGTCATACCTACTTGTTTGAGTTTCGCTATGAGGTAATCTGCCAAGTTCAGCATGAGCGTTATCAGCAGAGTAATACAATCCATATTCGTGATTAACCGAAAATCCCTTTACTGTAGACCTTCCCGAAGGATTATTTCGAATCACAGTTGTAGCTAAATAATTATTTTGTAAGAATATTCTCTGCATTATGAGATTCAAATTGCTAAATTCATAATCATCAATGGTTACACAAATAATTCCAGATTTTGCAAGTAGTTGTTTAGCACAAATTAGTCGATCTGCAAGTAAACTTAACCAAGAGCTATTCTTATATTCATTCTTGTATAGAATTTCGGTTGCATTTGTATTATATGGTGGGTCTATGTAACAGCATTTTATATTTTCTTTGTATTTGTTTAGGAGAAGATTTAATGCCTGGAAGTTTTCTGAGTTGATGAGTATTCCAGTTGTTTTTTCATCAATGTTATCAATCTCACTTAAGACTTGATTCTTGTAATCTAGATTATAAAATTTTGTGTCTATAACAAGTGTTTGATTTTGCTTAAGGAGTTCCATTTTCCTTTCAGCAGCATCTTTTGCTGTTCCAACCAGACTTCTTTTTAGCTTATTAACTTCTGCATCAATATCAAAGGAATAAAGTCTCTTCCATTCTTCAATCTGTTTTTCATTTTTAAGCATTTCAGGATAATATTTCTCATCAATATAATCTAACGTTATGCAATAATCAGTTGAAATGACGAACTTCTTTTTCTCAAAGAGCATTTTCTGGAAATTTTCTATCTGAGCTAGGAAGTCAATAATTCTCAGAGAGATCTTCTTAATTACTTTTGCTCGTATGACATATTGTTCTACGCCCAATTCATTTTCAGTGCCCAGGTCATCAAGATGGAAGACTTCATTCTTGATGTAAAAGTCGAGTTCCTGCATGAGGAAGCCTTTTAGATCCTTGTGGATAAAATAATCAGTTGTGTTCTTTTTTGTGTAAGTTCCCAGGTGCTTTTCAAGCATAGTTCTTTTTGTTTCATTATTCACAACTTTATCTAAAGCTGCTTTCAATCCAGAGTTCTTAATCTGTGAAAGGATTTCAGTTTTGATTTTTGTCAAAATTGCATCCTGCACATTTTTTGTTGCATATGCCTTCTCTTCATCTTTACTTAAGCCACGGTACTCAAAGAAGACAGTTAAAGTCTTATTTGAATCGTCATATACGATATTATCATCCAAAGCTGCCAGCACAAAGAACCTGTTTTCATTTTTGTTGTTGTTTACAGTACCTTCAGCTTCTTTGATAAGGAACCCAACAGTATATTCTCCAATCTTGAACGAGTAGTTCTTAAAGTTCTCTCCGGTTTTGATATAGTATTGGTCTTTATTTGCCCAGTGCAATAAGACCTCTTCACCATTGTAAGGAATAGCGTATTTTTCTTTCTGGGAATAACGTCTAAGAGATATGAAATCCCCATCTTTGTAGTAACGAGAGAAGAACTGGTAAATATGAGTAAAGATTTCAGCTTCATGTTGATTTGATAATTCAGCTTCCTTCAACTTTTCACAAGCTGCCTGATATCTATCAGCAATTTGTTTTGCAAAAGGAGTGGTAATGATAACGGGTTTTATTTTTTCATTAGCATCAAGTGCATCGTTTCCAAGTTTTTCCTTAATTTCAGCTTGAATTACTTCAACCTCTTTCTTAAGTGTCTGCTGATTGAACTCTGAATATTGTGCAAGTTCTACATTTACAGCATCAATGAGATCTTTTTCAATAAAACGTTCGATCTCTGAGTGTTTTTTGTTCATTATGCGATATATTCCAAAATCCAGGTCTGCATAATCAAATTCAAATAACGTTCTCATCAGCTTTTTCAATTCCTTTTTGTAATCATTGTCAACATTGTTTGCCATATTACCACCCATTATCACTTTTTGTATTTGCAAATTCGTGTGTAATTACATTTTCCGCAGAATTTTCCAGGACATGCTGTGAAATCCTTTTTCATTATCCCATCTATATATCTTTCAGCAGTATCTCCTGCATCCTTAAGTGCCGTATCACTTACATCCACAGGATCTGTCTGTGCATTCTCTAAGAACGATACTGATCCTTTTTCTACAGGCTCCCCGACCATTCTTAAACCTTTTGTGTAAAGCTGTACCTGTAATGCCACTTCTTCCAAAGAAATGACCGAATCTGAGGTCTTATAGTCCCGAATTTCAAGTTTGCTGTTATCATGAAGTATAACATCCACCTTTCCCATAACAGTAGCTCTTTGAAGAGGGAATTCAATACGACTTTCAACTTCTTTAATACGATTCATGTCATCTTCATGTTTTGCAACAAAACCCACAAGCTTATCAATGGCTGTTTGTTTTGCTTTTTCAGAAAGTGATGGTCCTGCAAATGGTAAGTAAAAGTTATCTTCAACTGCCTCTGCAATAGCACTCAGAGGATTATAACCTTCGTCACGTATGAGTTCACCTGCACGCCGCAAGCAGAAATGAAGTGTATTACCATATCCAAGCATAGGGTCCAAGCCAGGCTGGTAATTCCAAACGTGAACAAACCTATAAAGATATGGACATTTTCCATATGATATAAGTTCACTTGCAGTAAAAGTCTGCAGGTCTTCGATATTTACTATTTTGTTTACTTTGCATAAAGGAAGAGAATAACTGCTTGATATCTGCTCCAATTTTGAAAGATTTAGATCTTCAGTGATAAATTCACTTGTTCGCACATTATTATTTAATCTCTTAAAATAGCTAATAATTAGTATCTCTTTCGCTCTTGTAAGGGCTACATAAAATAGCTTGCGTTCACTATCGATGTTACCTTCATATTTTTCAACATTGAATTGATCCCTTGGCATGAGCCATTTTCTTTTCCTGCCTGTCATTGTTGATGGAAAGCGCTTATGCAACATTGAAGGAATGAATACAATAGGCCATTCTAATCCTTTAGCCTGATGCACAGTCATAAGTTGAACAGCATCCAAACTCCTAATATCATCACCTGACTGTTCTTCGTAAGAAGAAGTCGCATATAGGTTCATGTACCAGAAGAGTCCTTTGAAATCTCTCTCCCATTTTCGAATTCTGCCACCCAGCATATTAGCAGTTTCATAATCAGAAAGAATTGTACCGAATCTCCCAAGGTTTGCCATTATTACCATATGATTTGAATCATCGGGTTCAAATTGATGGAATCCAAGAATTATAAGCAACTCATGATATGTTCTTGAAAAATCTCCATATTCACCTGTAAGCGCAGCCACCCTCCATTTCCCTAACAATGTAGTAACGTCTTTTGGCAAAGAAATATCTGGCACACCAATCTGCCAATCTTCAAGTGCTGAATAAAGAAGCTCATCACCTTCTATTACATCTTCACCCTCTTTCCAAAATCCTCCATCAAATAACCATGAAAAGAGTTTACCTACAGCCTTAATTTCATATCTTCTAAATAGACCCACCTTTCCTCCGACCATTACAGGAATCTTTCTTTCCCGGAACGTATCAATAAAAATCGGGGCAGAGGTACTGACACTACGGAACAATATGCCAATATCTCGATAAGAGCACGCACCACTGTTCACATGCAATTCAATCTGGTCTGCAATCCATTCTGCCTCTTCAGCATCATCTTCAAACTCCCCAAGATACACAGCACCATTTTCGTTTCTTGTTGGATCTAGGTGAGCATATTTAGTTTCAAACTTGTCTGAAAACTCGTTTGATAATGCGAGTATAGATTTAGTACTACGTCTATTTTCAGTAATGGAAATTGTATCAGTATCAGGATAATATTTGACAAAATCATCAAAGCATCCTTCATCAGAACCACGCCATTGATAGATAGTCTGTCTTGGATCACCGACGATGAATATGCTAGAATCGTTCCCAATCAACTGAATGAGTTTTTCTTGTGCCCTGTTGATATCCTGATATTCGTCTACAATCAGGTATTTTATGTGTTCAAGAATTTCCGGTTTTGGATTCAGATTATCTATTGCAAGGTCAATCATACGATTAAATGTCAGAAGTTTATGATTTTCTAATATCTGTTCATATTTCTCAAAAATATTCAGAAATTCAGGAGCTGATTTTTTGATTTTGCTTTTTGAAATTAGTTCCCCATAAACAACATTAGAAGTATTAAGGAAAGTTTCACAGTTACTTGAATACCTACCATTTTGTCCCAATCCAATTTCCCATCCGATTCGCATCAAGAAAGCCATTTCTTGGTTTTCGTCTATTACTCCATAATCCCCATATCCAAAATAATCTTCCAGTAAACGTGAGCAATAACCATGAATAGTGCCAATGAACATATCTCCCAGTTTAGCACAAATCTCATCTCCACCAAGATGTTTGATTCTATCATATACTCTACTTTTCATACTCTGGGCAGCTTTTTCTGTAAATGTAAAAGCAACAATTGATGAAGGTTCAACTTTTTTGTAAAGAAGCAAGTATACAATTCTTCGAGTGAGGGTTTCTGTTTTGCCTGCACCTGCTCCTGCAATGATTCTGATATGCTTTTTATCAGATATCACTGCAGCTTCTTGACTATTTGACAACTTTGTAGGCTCATTGATTATTTTTGTTAACAAATCCTCACCACTGTTTTAACTTAGTAGGCATTTTGTTAATAATCACAAATGCTCTAATAATATATTAAGCTTGTTTGGAATTTTTATTCTCTATAATTTTATTGATTTTTGTAGAGCCCAAGAAAGATATTAGTCTAAAAGCCTATAAAACGATTCTTCGAATAATTGAAGAGAAGATTTAGAAAAATTAGTAATAGATGTGAAAGATGTAACGTTGAATTGTTCAAAGGATTGTTATATATATTGCATTTTTATGTTGGTTTTGGAAAACTCAGAGTGAAGTTTTGAAACAGTTTTGAGAATAGAAAGTGATCACAGTATTTATATATATTATAAATGTTTAAATATAAATCAAAACTTATATGTATTGAGGCATTTTAATGATAGAATTTGAGACAAATCTAGTAACTGTGGGAACATTATTAAAAGATGGAACAGAGAGATCCTATGTAGTGCCTAGATTCCAAAGAAAATATGTCTGGTCAAATGAAAATGTATCTCAATTGTTAAAAGATATACATTATAGTTATGAAAAGGAACCGAAGTCAATATACTTTTTAGGCGGAATGGTTTTTTCAAAAGATGAAGATGATGATAACCTACTTGTTATAGATGGGCAACAAAGACTTACAACATTAGTCTTATTGAGTTTAGCTGCCAGAGATTACTTTGATACAACTAAAAATGTGGAATCCAAGGATCTACATTCACAAAAGATATTCATTTCAGGTCAGGACCCTCAAACAGGGGAACCAATTAAGAAATGTGTTCTAAATCTACAAACTCAAGATGAACAACTATTTAAGACACTAAAAGATGGAACAGAAAATGGTTCTGACAACTCACCTAAAAGCACATTGATTGAGGCAAAACAAGAATGCGATGAATTTCTTTTACAAAAGGTGATAAATGTCAATTTATTTATGAAATATCTCTATAATAATGTGCAAGTTATAAAGACGGTAGCTGAGAATCAATCTACAGCATTTCAGATATTTGAAACCTTAAATTATAGAGGAATTAAACTTGGTCCCGAAGATCTTTTGAAAAATTTGATGCTATCCAAAATAAATGATGATATGTATGATAGATTTGATCATCAATGGACTCAAATCATTGAAAATTTAAATGTCAAAGAAAGTGGTGAAGTGTCAGCATCCACTTTTTTAAGACATTATCTAATGTCAACTGGAGTTTATATCTCCAAAGATGACCTTTTTAAACATTTTAAAGATACTTTTGAAAATATCAAATCTCAACAGAAAGTACAACAGAAAGTACTTGAGACTTTAGAGGAGCTCAATGAGACTTCTAAATTATACAAGGATTATTCAAACGGAAAGGGTAATAGCCATATAGCTGCTATGCACAAACTAAAATTCAAACAGGGAATAGTTGTCCTATTAGGTTGTAAATCTTTCCATAAAGATGATTTGAAAAAAGTTAGCAAACTATTAGAACAAATTGCTTTTGCATATGTTATAACCAATTCACAAACCAATGCTCTAGAAAGGAAATTTGTGAAAATTGCAGAACTAGCAAGTAAATCGACTAAAGATCCAAGTAAAAAAGATGAGATGTACGACGAATTGAAAAAAATAGCTTTAGAAAAGCGACAAGAAGTTCGAAATGCATTGATGACTTTTAGGTATAAACCAAATCTGAATGCAAAAAATAAGATCCATTACTTGTTGAATAAATTGTCTTTGAACCTAGATGGTTCTGAATACCCAGAATTTGAAATAGAACATATTCTACCAAAGAAACAGGGTTCAGAATGGAAACATATTACTGGAGATTATGATGATCTAAAAATAAGACTGGGCAACTTAACCTTGATAAACCCTTCTGATAATTCATCGTTACAAAATAAGTCTTTTTCTGAAAAGATAAACGTTTATATTAATCAACCATGTAGATTAACAAGTTCATTGGCAGTACCAATATCCACTGGTACATCGTCTACTGTACATGATAAAGCTATTAAGATCTATGACTATAAGCCACCTAAAGAATGGAATGAAAAAGAGATTGATAGGAGAACTAAGCAGTTGATTGAGTTAACAGACTACGTCTTCTTTGGGAACTGATGAATTTCGCTAGATAATAATCAACTCAGGCGAGTACCTCAAGGCCGAGCTTAAGAAACTATATGAGGGTGTGGACCTTAGTCTGAACAGGATAGAATCGTATCTGGGAAGTGAAAAGGCGGTTGCGGAGTGAAAAAGTCATTAATAACCGATTTACGTTGCTTGAGTTTAGCCTTGAAAAACAAGTATTCGTACCAAATATCAATATGTTTATATGTCTAAGACTCGAAACTACTATAGTATGAAAAATGCTCATGTTTTCAAAAATCCTCGCAGATCAGGAAGTAAAAAGGATGCGCCAAAAACAATATACCCTGCAGAGGAATCTTTGGATCCGGCATTTGTTCAAGAAGTCGAGCACAGAAGAAAAGAAGTCCAGGGTGGAAAGGGTATTAAATTTGATACCGTAGAAGACCTCTTTACAAACCTTGAAAAATGACTTATCAGATCATCTTATCTCCTGATTTTGAGAAAGATACAAAAGTCCTTTTTAAAAAGGATCCTGCTCTCTATGATCGTTTTAAGAAAACGGTTTACAGTATATTGGAAAATCCACGGTGTGGGAAACCACTGCGCAATGTGCTAAAAGGGCTTCGCAGAGTTCATGTTGGGCATTTCGTACTCATCTACGAACTCGATGAAACCCATAGGACTATCACACTTTTGAGCTTCACACATCACGATAAAGCATACAAATAACAAAAAACGCTTTGTCTTAAGTATGTTTTCACAAGTTTGTATCTTCTCTATTTTGAGATCGTCTAATTGAGGCCATCAAATTAGAATAGAACTATAAGGAGCTAATTTGATGGCCTCTCTTTTACTTCAATACTTGTGACCTTACTTCAATATAATATAGAACACATTATGAAATTCCAGTTCAAATTAGGAAAGAACTTATACATAAAGTTGAATATTACCGCTTCATGAAATTTCTTCCTGTCCTATTTATTATATTCTTTATCAATCCCGTGTCTGCTGCCATCTCATATAACAGATTTAGAGATGCATCTTGAGAAAGATACAAGAAGCCTTTTGAAAAAGGATCCTACTCCCTGTAATTGCGAAGTGAAGTGACAATCATGAGCTCATTGATCGATTTCGCTCTCAATGAAGAATATAGACGCCTTGAATCCGCTGGAGATAAACTTGCTGAAATTGTATCCAGAATAGATTGGAAACCTTTTAGCTCAATGCTTGGATCAATGGATGACAATGAAACAGATCCAGACGATATGCCTGAAGCTGATAGCATTGTAATGTTAAAAATGCTGGTACTGCAACGGTGGTATAACATTCCTGATGACGAACTGGAAAAACAGTGTATTGACAAGATCTCATTTAGGAAATTCTTAGGATTTCCGGTGTACATCCCGGACAGTGAAACTGTATCTTCATTCAGGGGCCGACTACGTGCTGATAACTTGGAAAAGGAAATATGGGAGGAACTCCAGAAGCAGCTTGATGCTCTCGGACTGAACATCAAGAATGGAACAATGGAAGACGCTACATTCGCCTATTCAACTTCAGGACATGATAAAGCAGATAGGACAAAGAAATTTGTCCCTAAGACCATTGAAGAAATGACAGGCATACCCCGCGAAGAACTAATAAAACTGACAGTCATTGCCATAATCGCAGCAATATCCATAAAAATCCTAATAATAGGACCACCATGACACAAGAACAAAGCCAATTCATCGAGAATGTTCAATATGCAATTTTCGGCTTGGGTATGGCAAATATGATGTATCTCTGTTCCCTTGTAATCCTCGAAGACCCCACAAAAGCAATAATTACTACCTCAGTGATACCCATAGTATTCTTCATCACCCAATTTCTCGACAAAAAAATTAAAACATAAATACCCTCAAGTTGCCTCAAAAGCAAGATCTGCTGAAACAAGGATTGAAACTGCAATCTTAATCTGAGTATAAAGTTAGTTGATCTAAATTCAAAGATAAGACGCATAATCATTTATAGACTGATTTCAGTCCGTGCACAGATGCGTGTGCTTGTAAAGAGTATCCTGTATCACCGGACAAGCAGGAAAAGGCTACTCAAAACGTCTGATGCAGGCAGAAGTATTATCACAGGAATGGGTAGCAGCGGGTTGAAGGTGATTTACAGTGTTTCAGGTACGCTGCCGAGAATATCAAAAAGTTAGGAGAATTGGTTGCTTAGATATATT
>AMWB02082422.1_pt1 | contig 14018 bp, 16 predicted proteins | sample 200311 | NCBI WGS metagenome assembly AMWB02 (sample SAMN02737377, study PRJNA173069) | bioreactor metagenome | biome: anode biofilm in microbial fuel cells | place: USA: California | collected 2010-12-16 | reverse complement strand
CCCCGGCCAGCAGGTGTCGCTCTTCAGCATTGACCCGAAGCTGAGTGTGACCTCATCCGGACTAAAATATCCGCTCAGTAACCTCATTCTCAACAGCTGGTGGCGGGGAACCCTGAATGAAGCCGTCGGTGACCGGTTCACCCTTAATTTTAATGCCGGACAGGTTATCGTATTTCTACAGTTTTAATTTCGCCTATCTAAAGCCTTCGGGTATAACTCTTCATTACTGACTGGAAGACTCACTCTTTATCTCCGGTTAAATTACTCATATTCACTGTTTAGGCTGCATTTGCACAGATGTATGGCATTTATTGCCTTTGAACATATTTTATTAATTCAATATTTGTATTTTATAAAAAATATGTAACTTTAGTCTAATTGTCTGAAAGCAGCGGAATGATTTAGTGGTTTTTAAGAAGGGACTGAAAGGGCCGTGGTTTATCGTTGATTTGTTTGAATAACCCCTTCTATAAAGTGCCGCTTGCCGGATTAATTTATAAGAATTACCTGGCAGCTAAGGTGTATAGTCTTGCTATCTGCCTGATGAGCATATAGTTAGACCAATGACATACTATTACTGATACCTTGGATAGCATGGAAAATGCTTTCGGCAGACCGGGCAGGAGAGGCAAAATGAAAGATACAATCCTTCGAGATATTACCCTAAAATCTGAATTGCTATGCTTTCCCGGAATGAAGTCTTAATGAGATTAAAGGCTCGTGACAAAGCCATTATAGAAGTAATTTATAAGTGCTTGTTTCCCAGTCTCAACCATTGGATAAGTATAAACTCCGGGACTCGGGAAGACGCAGAAGATGTGTTTCATGATTCTCTTCTTTGTCTAATGATAAAGCTTGACAAACAAGTTATTAACCTCACCTGTGATTTTTCGACCTATTTCATATCCATATGCCGTAATAAGTGGTTTCAGATTCTTTACAAGCGAAAGAGGTTAATGCCACTTACTGCAGAAAGCTTGCAGAGACCAATGGCTGACCGGGATGAAGCTTCAGACATGGAAGATACTGAATCCATTGAAGATCAGAAATATCATGCATTTATTGAGGCGCTTAACGAACTCGATCCAAAATCACAGGCAGTTATGGAAGCTGCGTTTAATGGAAAGTCAAATGAAGAAATAGCCCATGAGATGGGATTTATTAATCCCCAGGCTGTTGCAGATAAAAAGAAGAACTGCAAAAAAAGGTTGATACGAATTATCTCAGAATGCACTTTATATAAAAACCAGATAGATGAAGAACTTCGATTACATAGAGCATGTTATAAATGACACTGTAACAGACAAAACAAAACTACAGTTTATTTCTCGTCTTATTAATGATCCTGAATTAAGGAAGCAATATCACCAATATACTAAAGTTGCTGAAGAAATTGAACAACAAGAGAATATAATCAAAAGCATCAATCAGAATCTGACGGGCTATACATTCAATATTTATGAAGCTGCTAATCTTCATGACATACAAGATAATCAACGAGATATCTGTCGGATGGGTGAGGATTCAAGCATTATCAGGTCTATTATAAAGGCGAACAGACCTCCCAAACCCGGGGAAAAGAACGGGTGGTTCCGGGCTGCCGCCATCTTGTCAATGGGTCTTTTGGTTGTAACATCGGTGTTGACAGCAGGAATGGCTGCCTTCAGGTGTTGCGATTTTACTATAAAGGTGTTTTAAGGAACTGACAAACTGACTAATGTAAATAAATAAAAAAATGAAAAAGCTAAATAAAAAATTTTTGCCGGCATTTACACTCACCGAACTGCTCGTGGTGCTTATCATAATCGGAATACTTGTACTGCTTGCCCTGCCCAATCTTATGCCTCTCATTGCCAGGGCAAAAAGTACCGAAGCCCAGTTGCAACTGAACCATGTTCATATGCTTCAGAAATCATACTTCTACCTCTACTCGAAGTATTCTCTCAACCTTGAAGAATTGGGTTTTGAACAGGAGAAGCTTACAACTGAAGGAGGTAAGGCCAATTATCTTATTGAAATTACAACCGCATCAACTACCGGTTTCGTATCCAAAGCAACTGCAGTCGTAGATTTTGACGGTGATGGTAATTTTAATGTGTGGGAGATAAATGAAAATAAGGAGCTGAAAGAGGTGATAAAGGATTGAAATGATCATTCAGTTTGTATTATGCTTTGTGTTACTGATTCTGGCAATCCAGGATTTCAGATTAAGAGCAGTCCATTGGATTCTGTTCCCTATACTCTTGCTGTTGTTTATAACTGACAGCCTGAATCAGGTAGATATGAAAGATTACATATCCGGCACAGCTATTAATCTATTGTTGATAATAGCCCAGTGGGCAATTCTGCTGGTCTATTATTTTTTTCAGGGGAAAAAACTCAAACACATTCTAACAAGTCTGCTGGGTCTTGGAGATGTTCTTTTTATCATAATCATGGCTTTTGCCTTTTCCTGGACCAGCTTCATTATGTTTTATATCTCCGGTCTTATATTCGCCCTTTTCTCCTGGTTGATCGGAATTTCGATAAAAAGAAATAGCCAGGGACTTATTCCACTGGCCGGACTACTCGCAATATATATGATAATAGTAACGATCGCCGGAGTTTTCATCCCGGAAATCAACAGGTATTCAAATCTCCTGAGCAACCTTTCTCCATATGTCAACTGAAAGGATTGAAATAAGCACTGATAGCCTTCAGGTTGTAAGCTCTGATCAGGCTTTTTTTTATAACATTCTGCCAAAGAAAGTCAATGGCACTTCAATAACATTTTATTGCAGTCCTACTGCGGATAAAATGACTCTCTCCATGGAACTTAAGGTCCTGTTGGGCAAGACCATCTTTCTTGAGACAATTAGTGATGATATGTTACAGCGCAGCCTTGCCTCCTGTTATGTCAGAACGAAGACGCCAGGCGAACCCAGGAAAGATGTTCTTAAACAGGATGGATTCCTGGAAACGATTATAGCTGAAGCATATAAAATAAATTCCAGCGATATTCATGTTGAAGCTACGGAAGAACAAGGAAGGGTAAGATTACGTGTCGATGGAAAACTGCTTGAGAGATTTGTCATCAGGAAGGATGATTATCCGGCCCTGGTCAATAAGATCAAAATACTGGCAAATCTCGATATTGCTGAAAAACGGCTGCCCCAGGATGGAAGGATAAGCATAAGGAACAGAGATACTACCCAGGATATTCGTGTTTCAGTTGTGCCATCGATCTACGGAGAAAAGGTTGTCCTGAGGCTATTAAAGAGAAGTACAACGGAGATTACACTTCAGGATCTTGGCATGTCTGATTTACAACTATCTACATACTCAATAGGTGTCAGAAAGATAAACGGGATAGTACTCATCAGCGGTCCGACCGGATCGGGGAAGACAACAACACTCTATGCCACACTCAATCTTCTTAACAGAAAAGATGTAAATATCCTTACTATAGAGGACCCTGTTGAGTATACCATTGCCGGAGTGAACCAGGTAAACCTCAGAGAGGATATTGGTCTAACCTTCTCGAAAGCTCTCCGTACCTTTTTAAGACAAGATCCGGACATAATCATGCTGGGTGAGATCCGTGACAATGAAACGGCACAGATGGCAATCAGGGCAGCTCTCACCGGCCATCTGGTCTTGTCAACAATTCATACCAACTCTGCCTGGGGTATTGTCACAAGGTTACTCGATATGGGAATACAGCCTTTTCTGCTTGCTTCAACTCTTAATATGGCAGTAGCCCAGAGACTTTTAAGAAAATTGTGTAACAATTGCAAGGAACAGGTTATGGATGAAGCACAACCAGGTATACCAAGGTCCTTGTTTAAAATGCCAGCACTGTATTATAAACCTGTTGGCTGTCCTGAATGCAATTTCACGGGATACTCAGGCCGGATAGCAGTATTTGAGATCGTTGAGATCTGCGAAGAGCTGCGCCGGGCGGTTAAGGCCGGGAAAACGGAAATAAATGACTACATGAAGTCAAGGCAGATATCAAAACTCTCATCGTCTGCCTATGACTTGTTCTGCAGAGGTGAGTCTTCACTTGATGAGGTACTCCCTGTGCTGATGTCTGATTTTTAAACTGATAATATGATAACGTTGCATAAAAGAATAAGTCGCCCCCTCTTTCTCTCTTTTACTTTAACTATCTGGTTGATCCCGGTTTGTTTGTCTGCTCAGGATTCTGATGATCTTTTTGCCCGGCTCGATTCTGTTGAGAAAACCATCAGGAGTCTTGAGGCTTCATTACCAGGACTGAATAAGGAAGTAAATATTTCCGTGACTGACGTACCTCTGAATGAGTTTCTCAGAGCCATAGCAAACAATGCAGGACTGAATATGGATATTGACCCCATGGTCAACCATACTGTGTCCAACAATTTCGTAGGTGTGCGGGTATCTGATGTATTAATATTCCTTAGCAGACAGTTCAGCCTTGAATTCACCGAAATAAACAATATCTTCATTGTCAGACAAATAACTGTCGCAGCCCCCCGCCCGCTCTGTTTTGTAGAGTATAATGACTCTACAAACAGGTTAACAATTGAAGTTAAGGGGGAGGCGCTTTCCTCATTTTTAAGAGCGGTCACAATAGAAACCGGCAGAAACATCATTCCTTCCTACGACGCAGCCCCTGAGCCTGTGAATGCCTTCATCCTTTCCATGCCGCTTGAGGATGCCATAGATAAGATGGCATATGCAAACAATCTTACTGCAAACCCCACCCCAGATGGTTTCATACTGGTTGAAAAAAAACCGGCAGAAAAGACAGAGGTGCAGGCTGTCCGTCCATTCTCAGGCTCTGACCAAAGAAATCAGGGAGATTCTCCCGGGGTTAACTCTGTGGTGGCGGTAAGATTGCTGGGACCGGATAGCGTTTCTGTATTTGCCGAGAATGCCTCATTGACAAATGTCCTGAAGGAAATTGGAGAACAATGCGGGCTAAGTTATATTCTGACTTCTCCAAGTGACAGGAAGATCAGTATTCAGGTTGCGGGTTCAGGATTTGACAATGTTTTTACTTCTGTGCTGGCAGGTTCTGAACTGGCATTCAGAAAATCCGGCGGTGTTTACTTTATTGGAAAAACTGACACTCCGGAGCTAATGACTCAGAGAGTCATTCCTCTCAGAAACCGTAGTGTTGACAGTATAGCCTTTGCCATTCCTGAGGACCTCCTTAACAATGTGGAGATGCGGGTCTTTACTGAGTTGAACAGTGTTTTTCTGAGCGGACCTCAGACAGGGGTTGAAGCTGCTGCCGACTTTATCAGGCAGATTGATAAGATTGTTCCTGTGATATCCATTGAATTATTGATAATAGATTACAGCACTTCTTATACTATCAGCACAGGAATAGAGGCCGGTCTGACTGATCAGCCGGTAGCAACAAGCGGCACTGTCTTTCCGGAGGTCAATATGACTCTCAGTTCACAGTCGGTCAATAACCTTATAAACAGATTCAACGGTTTCGGATGGGCAAAAATCGGCCAGGTAACACCTGAGTTCTATGCATCATTAAAATTACTTGAAAACCAGGGGATCCTGAAGATCAGGTCTACACCCATCCTTTCAACACTTAACGGTCATAAAGCTGAACTGAGCATAGGAAATACAGAATATTATCTCGAAGAATCAGTAAATATTATCGGTACACAAAATCCTCAGACTGCCACAACACAAACCTATAAACCTATAACTGCTGAACTTGCTGTAATAATCACACCACAGGTATCAGGGGATGATCAGATAACCCTCGAAGTCGAAGTCACTCAGTCAGATTTTACTGAAAGAATCTCGACAACGGCTCCCCCGGGTCAGACATCGAGAACCTTCAAGTCATTAATACGGGTAAAAAACGGAGAAATGATCCTACTGGGAGGGCTGGAAGAGAAAAGAGGCAGCAAAACAGGTCACGGAACCCCCTTCCTTTCAAGGATTCCAGTCTTGAAATGGTTCTTCTCATCACGGGAAGAGACGAATTCCAACTCTAAGCTGAACATCTTTATTAAACCTACGATAATAAGCTGAGACCATGAATTTGCCTGGAAAGAGTATGTTTCAGATAATGAAAAGATGTGCCGGATTATATCTGTGGTTTGGTCCTGATTCTGAATTGTCTGTATCACTGGTGATTGCGGTGCGCAGGGATGACACAGTGATGATTGAAAGTACTCTTTCTTCAGACTCATTAGAAGATATAATCAGAAAAATTCCTGGCAATATTCCCCTGCTGGTCTCTCTTGATGGCTGTCATGTGATTCACCGACTTATTGACAATAGCTCAGTAGATAACACCCTGTCCAACACTCTGCAAGGATCCGGTGCCCATGACTTTTACTCCGATAAACACGAAGCGGGAGTGGAGAGGATGATAGTCTCACTTATCAGGAAAGAGGAGGTATTAAAGATTGTTGGGTTATTTAACCGCGAAGGTCTCCTGATTTTTGACCTGCGTCTCGGGCCATTCTCAATTGATAAACTTACCGGCATATCCGGGGATAGGGGTGAAATAGTGATTCCATTCTATACCCTTTTTCTCGAAACCGGCAAAACAGTCCGCTTTGAGAGAAGCTATAATAACAAGGTTGAGAATATTTATTCTGTCGAATTCGGTAATGATGTTATATCTTCAGAGTTCCTGGTACCCCTGTCTCTATGCTATTCCTTCTTCCGGTCAGACTCCTCCATAAGCAATAATGAGATGCTGGCAATCCAACGTAAAGAGCTGGCAGCAAAGAGAGCACTCTCGACGACCGTCCTTCCTTCCCTTCTCCTCATTTTTGCATCACTCATAATAAATTTTACACTGCTATTGAATCTTGACAGGCAAAACCGCATTATCAGCAGTTCCGTTACGGTTGGTAAACATCATCTGACAGAAATTGATTCAATCAGGAAAGCGCTGGTTATAAGGCAAAAAGTTCTTGATGCAAAGAATGACAGGGGTGCCAGGTATCTGGCATACTTCTCAGACAGGATTGCCTCCTGTGTCCCTGCAGAAATCACCCTCTCGACTTTAAATATTTATCCTCAGAAATCTACAAACCAGAAAAGAAGCCAATACTCATTTAGTGATGGTTTAATAACTATATCAGGGTCTTCCGGCAGTACCATCTCCCTGGAAAAGTATCTTGAAAACCTGTCATCGTTCTGGTGGATTGAGAGTGTCAGGATAACAGGCTACAGCATGGAGAAGGATGGGATCGGCTTATTCAATCTTGAAATTTCTGTCAGTGTAAATTAATGAATGGAAATCTGACATACCGGAGGAAACTGCAGTTGTTTATCAGCGGGAGCATTCTTTTACTCTTGCTTGCGTATCTCTTTGGATTCAGGAGGAGTTTTAATGCATCGCGGGAACTCCGTTCAGTGAAGGAACAGGTTGAGGTGGTTAAAAGTGCTGAAACACTCAAGGCCGGGTTGGAAGCACGACTAATCGAAATTGACAACCGCCTGGGAAACCATAAAGTCATCGATGATGACCAGGAGTTTATACTGACAACAGTAAATCAAAGCAGCGTAAAAAACCGGGTAAGGATAATAGAGATTATGGGAACAGATATCCAGACTGATAATGATATAATAAGAAATACGTATGGTGCTACAGTTGAAGGCGCCTTCGTTGACCTGGTGTGTCTTCTGAGGACATTTGAAGAGTCAGGCCATGATGGCAACATTGTGTCAGCTACATTTTACCGCTATTCTGATAACGAGACAAGAAAAACATCTACGAGGATGAAGTTCTATTTACAGGAAATCAAAGCACTCTGATCATGAACAGGTTTTTAAAGTTTCTGATTCTGGCTGCTGCCACAGGAATGCTGGCAGGATGTGATGATATTTTTGAAAAGGATATCTCGGTTGAAGAGCCGGTTGTCTTCACGCCGCTTGAAGGACAAGGGGTCAGCCAGGGAGATGTTCTTTTCTGGTGGGATTATATGAATGGTGCTGACTACTTTCAGGTTCAGATTGCCAGGCCCGGATTTGAACTTATTGATAAGCTGGTAACAGACACCATACTTGAGACCAACAAACTGGTGCTTAATCTGACGGCAGGTTCCTGTGAGTGGAGGATAAGGGCATGCAACAGTGCTTTTTGTACGCCATTTATCCAGAGAACACTGGTAATTACAGGTCAATAGGAGAATGGAGATAATAGCCGGTTTTAAGAAGTAATGAACAAGAAGAGACTCAATATTATCCTGATCCCCCTGGCAGTAGGGCTTTGGATATTCATTGTCCTCAGAATAATGACATACATCAAGCCTCAACAGGAGGCCGAAGATAGTATGGAGGTATTTCACCCGGAAGCAGAGATCATTGTGTCATCAGACACATTAAGACTCCTGCTTGATTACCCTGACCCGTTCAGCCGAATTCCGGCCCGGAATATGGATATGGTTAATAATTCCATACCTGAAACCGGCCGGTTTTTTGACCGGTATCCTGATACTCCTTTGCCTGATGTAGTTTTTACAGGGATAATTGAAACGGATGACCGGTCACAGACCGTTGCACTGCTCAAAGTCAATGGCAAGGCCGTTCTTGCCTCAAAGGGAGATACCGTGGCCGGGATGAATGTCGTCTCTTTCTGGAAAGACTCAGTCAGAGTCAGGTTCAGCAGAAGAGAATACACAATCAAACGGTGAAGGAAGTATGGTAAAGGCGGGTGTTTTATACTATACCCTTTTCCTTATGCTGATCTCGGTTATAATCATCTCCCTGGTGATGATGCGATATTCTTTGCATCAGCAGGCATTTACAAACAAGACAAAGCTTGATGAACTGGATCTTAACCTTAAATCTGCTTTTCTGGTGTACAAACAGGATCCCGGGATTTTCTCAATTTCAGACAGCCTGGACTTAGACCTCTATAAAGACAGTCTGGCTATGGTCAGGCTCACAAGGGAAGACTGGGGTATCTTTGATATTGTTACTTCGTCTGCCGGCTGGAAGAATTTGTTTCTGTCCCGTTCCGGACTCTTCGGAGAGGTAATTGACAGCAAAGATCCGGCTCTGTATGTTGCTGATCATGGTATCACTGTCTCGCTCAGCGGCAACTCCCTTATAAGAGGTAATTCCTTTGTTCCCGGAGGCGTATTCAGGACTGCTTCAGTAGAAGGACAACCATTCAGGAACAAAAATACATCTGAGGGAGAATTACACCGTTCGGAATCCGGCCTGCCGAAGACGGATCGAAAACTTGACAGTACCCTGGCAGCTATCTATAATGGAGATGTAATTGGCATTCATCTCTCTGAGATTAACCGGAAAAACAGCCTTTCCATTGAAAATCCTTTCAGTGATCCCCCTGCTGTATATTCTTCTCCTGTTGATGCCATATTATCGGGGCTTTACTTCAAAGGCCGGATTATGATTTATGCCGCCGGGACGGTTTTTATAGACCGGACCACCGGCCTTGAGGATGTTATCATTGTAGCCCGTCGTATCATTGTTGATGACGGATTCAGTGGCTCGTTCCAGGGTTTTGCAATAGATTCTATCGGGATTGGCGATAATGTGTCAATGAACTATCCGAGTGTACTGGCAATCTCTCCGGCAGCAGATGGTGATGCAACTTCGTCTGATACCCAGATCACTCTTGGCAGGAATACTATCATTAAGGGCTGTATTTTATTGAAAGGTCATAAAGAAAAATGCAGACTGGTGATTCCTCAGAGCACTTCGGTGACAGGCCAGGTATATTGCTCAGGAACAGTGCAGATGGAAGGGGAGGTATACGGGTCGTTTTATTGCGACGGCTTCTCTTTCAGACGTGACAACTCAACCTATATTAATCATTTACTGAACAGTGATATAGATATTGAAATGTTACCAGACGGATTCGCCGGGTTCAATGTCGTGACTGAAAAGTCTGTAAGAACATTAATAAAATGGCTCGATTGAGATATTTCCGGGGCAGCACGCTGGTCGAGACGCTCGTCTCAATGACTCTGATCATGATAATCATGGGGGCCTCGTTTACTGCTTTATCTGGTATTGCTCAAAGCACAAAGAACCAGGTCAGGTTCAGGGCCAGCTTCATTGTCAAGAATCTTTTAGCTGACGAAAATCCAGGATGTATCCAGAACATTTCTCAGACTGATTACGGAAGCTTTTATATTGAACAGGAATTATTGCCGTTTGAGGATTCATCGGCCCTGAGGGTCATGGTTGTTAATGCTGTCACTCCTGGCGGCAAAGTAATCTTTTCAGGCAGAAGGTTAGTCGTGGCTGATGATGGATTAAAACCTGCAGTTATTGATGATGTGGTCATTCTCAGGAAATAGTTTGAAAAGAATAAGGTCATTTACCCTTATGGAGATGCTTGTTGCATCTTTGCTTTCAGCAATACTGATTGGGTTCGTTGTAACAATATTTTCCTTCCTGGTCGGTCGGGTAAATTCCGAAAGCAACCGCATGGGACAGATGGAAGACTTGCTCTTATTACAGACCGGGCTACAGGAAGCCGTGAACCGTAGTGATTCATTAGTAATGGATGATACCTGGGTCATTTTCTCAGGTCCGGGGAGTATGCAGGCCGGGCTGCAAATTGCAGACAGCATGATTGTGTTCAGTATGGGTGAAGCATATGATACATTCAGACTGATTACAAGTGATACGAGGTTTACCTTTCTGGGAGAGACAACGTTGATCTCAGCTATTGAATTTGGAGTAAGTTTCAGAACATTCTCCGTTCCTGTTTCAGTCCTCAAAGAATATGACGGAAAAACTCTTGTTAATTCAGGAATATCAGTAAAATGAAGATAGATCCGGTATTAGTCATAAGCAGGGAAGAAAAACTCCGGAAGGAACGAACAAGGCAGAAAGACAGCATCTGGTCAAGGGAGATCACCTTCACCGGAAGGGCTGCGGGGAGCTTCTTCAAAGCCAGATTTTTCGCTGAACTTGCACTTCTGGTAAGCTCAGGAATGGATATAAGGAGGTCGCTTGATATCATTGAAGGTGGGACAGGCAAAGAGAAGGAGCGTGAAATGATAAGCTCTCTAAAGGAGTTTATAATAAATGGTTCTTCAATCTCAGAAGCAATTGAAAAGAGTGGCAGATTTGCACCATATGATATCATGACACTGTCAATGGGGGAGGAGACCGGTGCTTTATCCGAGGTGTTGAATAGTCTGGCGGTTCATTATGCAAGGAAGATCTCCCAGAGAAGGCAGGTTAGCGGTGCTCTTACATACCCAGTTCTGGTTCTTGTAACCACGTTGGCCAGTCTGTTTTTCATGTTGAATTATATTGTTCCGATGTTTGAAGATGTGTTCAAAAGGTTTCAGGGAGAGTTACCACCCCTTACAAAAGCCATTGTCACGTTATCCGGTTCATTTGGAGGTATTGCCCTGGGATTACTATTAGTGACAGGAGCAGTTATTCTTCTGGTTCTCTTAAACCGGAGGAAGGATTGGTTCAGGGCATTTACGGCAAGGGTGATCAGAAAGATTCCTGTTGCTGGCGATATAGTGACATTGAATTACAGGGTAAGGTTTACGCAGATCATGGCTTTGCTGATATCGTCAAAAGTCCATCTTGTAAAGGGACTTGAGATGGCGAGGAAGGTTATAGGTTATTATCCGGCCGAAAGTGCACTGGCAACGATAGTTACGGAGATATCATCAGGTGTCTCCTTATCCGATGCAATGGAGAAGCATAGTTTCTTTGACAGGAAGATTGTTGCGATGACCAGGGTGGGGGAGGAAGTCAACAGGCTTGATACTATTTATGACCAGTTATATAAGCAATACAGTGAAGATCTTGATGTCAGGATCAGGACTATGAACAACCTTCTCGAACCTGTCCTGATCATTTTTGTAGGCCTGATGGTTGGTATTATCCTTGTGGCAATGTACCTGCCTATTTTCCAGATGGGGATAAATATAGGAGGGAATTAACAACTCTTAAATGTGATCAGGATTCCTGACTTCTGACGCTTCAGCCTTTTTCGAAAAAATTTGATTTTTAAATATCAGATTATAAGTCATATAGTTGTCGTATTTTTGTGGTTTTACCGCACTAACACCTATTTTTGCGGTATGTTTTCGGTAAGAAAAGTAAAAACCAAGTCAGGTTCAACTGCTGTTCAAGTTGTACGCTATGCGGGCCACAGGTCTATTGTTCTCAAACATATTGGCAGTGCCAAAGACGATGCTGAGCTAACTGTCTTGATGCAGAGTGCGATAAACTGGATTGAGGAAAATTCTGGTCAACTGCCATTGTTCCCAGATCAGAAGCAGAGACTTTTAGTTGTAGAAAGGGGCGAGTGCGTTGGAGTAACTCACAACTTTGCTTATCAGTTCTTCATGAGGTGTTTCGAGGAATGCGGATTATCCCGTCTTCCTCGGTTGTTGCTTGATCTGTCCATCATGCGTTTGGTTGAACCTGCTTCAAAGCTCCGGTCGATCGAGCTGCTACAGCACTATTTTGATATCAAATACACACAGCGCATCTATCGCAATATCCCGAAACTTACGGATTATAAGACTGAGATTGAGCAGTGTGCATATAAAGTGGCGCAAGAGAAGTTTAACGAGCCATTTTATTTTGTACTATATGATGTTACTACCCTGTATTTTGAGTCTTTTAAGGCTGATGAATTTAAAACCCAGGGATTTTCAAAGGACAATAAATCTCAGCAGCCACAGATCGTTATCGGGTTACTGGTTACTCAATCTGGATTTCCATTGTTGTCCCAGGTATTTGCAGGGAATACATTTGAAGGAAAGACGATGATCCCAGTGCTTGAAGCCTTTATCTCAAGGCACCCACAGACTCGGCCAATTATTGTGGCAGACGCTGCAATGCTGGATGATGGAAGGCTAACTGAACTCCGGCAAAGGAGTCTATCATACATCGTGGGGGCAAGACTTCCCAATGCAAAGCTTACGTTAGTGAAAAAAATCCATGCTACATTGAATGGGACCCATGGTGCTATGGCCCGATTCCCATCAATACACGGCGATTTGGTGTGCGACTTCTCCCTCAAGCGATATAAGAAGGAGTTGATTGAGCTAAACAAGCTCATTCAGAAAGCTGAGGAACTGGTAGCAAAACAGGAACTGAAGGTTAAGGTTAGGTTTATAAGGAAAGTTGGCAAAGAGAAAATAGAACTCAATAAAGAATTAATAGAGAAAAGGAGGCTGCTGCTTGGCATAAAAGGGTACTGCACCGATTTGCCCAAACAACTGTTATCTGACGAAATGGTTATTGAACGTTACCATCAGTTGTGGCATGTCGAGCAATCCTTTTATGGAAAGCATTTCGTTATGGAAAGTAATCAGCATTACCTGTTAGAAGCATTTTGACAATCAACGTTTTCGGGAAGTTCCTTTACATAATCTCTTTACATAATAATTTTGACTTGGCGATATTGCCAAATCAAAACTGTATCTATTATGCAACAAGAGATTACCAAACTGATTTATGATTGTCTGGTGTTTTTCAGCAGCAACTGTTACACACAAAATCGCATTGACAAATACAGGTCATTGTGGAAAAATGGGATACTTAGGTACATGAAGGAAAAGAGCCTGTCATTATACACCCCATCTTTAGGGCAGGAGTATGTTACAACTTGCATTCCCCGTGATAATTTGAGGCATGATGACCGTGAAAAGATAAGAAGCATACAGGTTTTGGATGATTACCTTAACCTCGGCTATATCAGAAAGCGCACAACCGTACCGGTAAGGCACACATTGGAAGGGGAGATCGGATTGCAGATGCAAAAACTTATCGTCCATTTACAATCTTTACGCAGAAGCACTGTGACCATAAAGGATTATGAGCTTTATCTGAACAGGTTCCTTGTTTTTCTCAACCACTCCGGAGTTTACTCGGTGAGTGGAATCAGCGAACGACATATATTGGAGTTCTTATCAACGACTGAAAACAATAAGGTAAACGTAGCCAGCAGCTTAACCCACATTGCAGGTTTAGCCTATAAAAGTCAGGAAAAATCTGTTAATAACCCAATATTTATCAACAATCTGTAATGGCTCATA
>AMWB02034206.1_pt1 | contig 14024 bp, 14 predicted proteins | sample 200311 | NCBI WGS metagenome assembly AMWB02 (sample SAMN02737377, study PRJNA173069) | bioreactor metagenome | biome: anode biofilm in microbial fuel cells | place: USA: California | collected 2010-12-16 | reverse complement strand
ATGGCGGCCACTGTTGCGGATCGACTCTTTGACTTCGCTTTCCGGGATATCCAGCATATCGGCAATCTCCTGCGAATCGGGCTCGCGTTCGTTCTGCTGTTCCAGCCTGGCATAAGCCTTATTGATCTTGTTGATCGAGCCGATCTTGTTCAGCGGAAGCCTGACAATCCTGGATTGTTCTGCTAAAGCCTGCAGGATCGACTGCCGGATCCACCATACGGCATAGGATATAAACTTAAAGCCGCGTGTTTCATCAAAACGCTGCGCGGCTTTAATCAGGCCGAGGTTGCCTTCGTTGATCAGGTCGGGAAGGCTCAGGCCCTGGTTTTGGTATTGTTTTGAAACGGAAACCACAAACCGGAGGTTGGCTTTGGTCAGTTTTTCAAGCGCTTCTTTGTCGCCGGCCTTGATGCGCCGGGCCAATTCAACTTCTTCTTCTGCCGTAATAAGCTCAACCTTGCCGATTTCCTGTAAATACTTGTCAAGGGAAGCGGTTTCCCGGTTGGTAACTTGCTTGGTAATCTTTAACTGGCGCATAGGTCGGTTTTGGGGGATACAAAGCTAAAGTATTTTGTACGATTCCCGCTCAGTTAAGTTTCAAAAAATTTTATTTCTGCGCAGGCGGCGGTAACAGTGCTTTTCTGGACAATTTTAACTTTCCGGTACTGCTATCCACACCAATCAGTTTGACCTCAATAAACTGACCGACTTTCATGTATTGTTCAATATCGGTTACTCTTTTCCAGTCTATTTCAGATATGTGCAACAAGCCTTCTTTGCCGGGAAGTATTTCAATGAAAGCACCGAAAGCTACGATACTTTTTACTTTCCCGTTGTAAATCTCACCGACTTCAGGTACTGCCACGATCTTTTTGATCCGATCCTTGGCTGCTTCGATCGATTCCTTGTTTCCGGAGAAAATATCGATAATGCCAAATTCGCCGACTTCTTCAATGATGATCGTCGAACCGGTATCTTTCTGGATTTCCTGGATAATCTTTCCACCAGGTCCGATTACTGCACCGATAAATTCTTTCGGGATTGTCATCTTTTCAATCCTCGGAACATGCGGTTTGTAATCTTCTCTTGGCGTTGTGATTGTCTTCAACATTTCTCCCAGGATATGATGACGGCCACGTTTGGCTTGTTCGAGTGCCTGCTCCATGATCTCATAGGACAGCCCTTCGATCTTGATGTCCATCTGGCATGCCGTAATTCCGTCTTCGGTTCCGGTCACCTTGAAATCCATATCGCCCAGGTGGTCTTCATCACCCAGAATATCGGATAACACGGCATATTTACCGGTTTTTGTATCGGTGATCAGTCCCATGGCAATACCGGAAACCGGTTTTTTGATCTTCACTCCGGCATCCATCAGCGCCAGTGTTCCACCGCATACTGATGCCATGGAAGATGAGCCGTTGGATTCGAGGATATCTGAAACGACCCGAACAGTGTAGGGATTGATATCGTTAGCGGGGATCATCGGCTTAAGTGCACGCATGGCCAGGTTTCCATGACCAATTTCGCGGCGGCTTGTGCCTCTGATGGGTTTCACCTCACCGGTTGAAAAGCCGGGGAAGTTGTAATGCAGCATAAAATCGCTTTTACCTTCGACGACGGCCCCGTCAAGCACCTGCTCATCGAGTTTGGTGCCAAGGGTAACGGTAACCAGTGCCTGGGTTTCACCGCGTGTGAATATGGCGGATCCATGTGCTGCCGGCAGGTAGTCGACCTCGCACCAGATCGGGCGGATATCTTCAAGTCCTCGCCCGTCTAACCTTTTACGGTCATCCAGGATGCAATTCCGTACCGCATTTCTTTCTTCTTCTTCAAAGTAACGATTGACCAGCGATGCCAATTCTTCTCTTTTTTCTTCGGGAATCGTTTCAATATACGCATCTTTCACGGCAGCAAAAGAGTCATGGCGCAGGTGTTTGTTGGGCACGCCCTGCCTGGCTATTTCATAAAACTTCGTATAAGCAAATTCATGAATGGATGCAGCTAATTCTTTATCTTCAATAGGTACGGGAACAACCATCTTCTCCTTGCTTGCTTCAACCAGTTCAGCCAGTTCAATCTGGACCTGGCATTGAAGTTTAATCGCGTCATGTGCAAATTTTATGGCATTCAGCATTACAGCTTCAGAAACTTCTTTCATCTGTCCTTCCACCATAACTACATTGTCCATGGTTGCGGCTACAATAAGGTCGAGGTCAGCTTCTTCCATCTGGGCAATTGTCGGATTGATCACGTATTCGCCGTTGATCCTGGCGACCCTGACTTCTGAAATCGGTCCCAGGAAGGGGATATTAGAGACCATGATTGCCGAAGAGGCCGCAAGGGCTACCAGTGTATCAGGCAGATTATTTTTATCGCCCGAGATCAGCATAACCTGCACCTGGACTTCATTGTAGAAATTATCAGGGAACAATGGCCTGAGAGCGCGGTCAACCAGGCGGGAGATGAGTATTTCATATTCTGACGGGCGGGCTTCTCTTTTGAAGAAACCGCCGGGGAATTTTCCGGTAGCGGAGTATTTTTCTTTATACTCGACAGTCAGCGGAAAGAAATCCTGATTTTCATTGGCCTCAGGGGCGACCAGGACGGTTGCAAGGAGCATGGTGTCGTCCATTCTGACGACCACAGAACCTGCAGCTTGTTTGGCCAAACGGCCGGTTTCGATGGAGACTTCACGTCCGTCTCCCAAATTGAACTTTTTAACGATTGCTTGTGTCATTTTTTTTCTCTTCTTTTTTCCGATTGATAAATACAAAAAAAGGCAATGCTGAGATTGCCTTTTTGTCTTCTATGATTGACAATGATTGTCTATTTTCTGATACCAAGGTTTTTAACGATGGCGCGGTACCTTTCGATATCCACATCCTTCAGATAATCAAGCAGGCTGCGGCGTTTACCAACGAGCGTCACCAATGACTTACGGGTTACATTATCCTTCTTGTTCTGCTTCAGGTGTTCTGTCAAATAATTGATCCGATGGGTAAACATCGCAATCTGACCTTCCGGTGAACCGGTATCTGATTCAGATTTTCCGTGTGTCGTAAAAAACTCTTTTTTCTTTTCTGACGAGAGATACATATCTATCCAGTTATTAATTTTTTAATTGAGCGTGCAAAGATAGGGAAATATTTCAGTTTGACAACAGCAAGAAGATATTTTTTATCAAAAACTCCACTTCAATCTCAAATAGCATAACGATCCATAGTTGCCGAATTCCGTCCAGTCATCGCCCCAGAAAAGCTGGCCGATAAAATACAGGGAAACGTTGTTGTTCAGAGAGATATCAACAGAGGGACCGACAAAGCCTGACTTATCATTGGGATTATAGATGCTGGAGAGATCAGCCCTGATCAGCGGGGTGATGGGATAACCGATCCCGGCAAATATTGAATGCTTTGCCAGCGTAAAGTTTTTGGCAGAAATATCGGCATAAAGCGACAAAAGGGTTCCATAACCTGCCGGGCCTTTGGTTCCGGCGCTATTGTATAGGTAAGAAGCATTAATAAATAATGAATTTTTGAAAGTATAATTGGCACTGGCCGATGCTTCAAAAATCCCGGTCGTGTCTGAAAAATTTTCATAAGGTTGAAAATAGCTCAATTCACCGGTAAAACCTGCCCCTTTAATATCCCCGGACCATCCGGCCCCAGCCACCAAATCTGTGGTCATCACACCGGTGAAAGCCTGGAAATCATAATTCCAACGGTTGAACCGGTACATGATCGCCGAAGTGATCTCATCGTCGGAATCAGCTTTAAAGCCGAGTTGCAGGGAAGACGTTTCGCCGGTGAAATATTCCAGCAGCACGGCATCACATCCGGGACGTTCTACATAATCAAAATCAAAGTAATTAAACGAATTGAAGATGTCGTTGGGTGTCCAGACCATGTTTATTCCCCAGTTGATGCGCTGCCGGCCAACGGTCGCTTCAAATTTTCCTGTCCGTATCTTCATATTAAGCCGGTCGATATTCGAGTAGAAGTAGTAAGATGAATCACTGACCCAGAGTTTTGTCAGATCGAAAAAACCTTCTTCGACAGTTGACATTTCCGCATAATATGGATAGTACATTTGTACCATCTGGCCGAGGTTGAGGTTATTGCGTAAACCGGCATGGAAACTGAACGTATTGCCGGGGTTCCAGCGGAAATCAAGCCGGTTGCCGATCATGGTCATGGTTTGCCACTGGCTTGTTTCCGGCGGGATCCAGAGGTCCTGGAGTACCTGCAAATGACCGTTGAGACGCCAGTCGCGCTCTTTCTCCTGGGCAGAGGCATTGGAAAAAATTAATATGATGATCAGGATTAAAAATATTTGATGACTAAATCCGTGTAAATCCGTCGCATCCGTGTTCATCCGTGTGCCATCAATAGCACGCGGATGACGCGGATTCAGGCGGATATGCACGGATTTGTTATCCACGGATTTCATCTTTTGCCACTTTACCATCTACAATTGTCACTATACGTCTCGCCCTTTCCATAACCCTGGTGTCATGCGTTGAAAAGAGAAATGTGGTGTGATATTGTTCATTCATCTTTTCCATGATATCGAGCAGCTCGGCCGTGGATTTGCTGTCAAGGTTAGCTGTAGGTTCGTCGGCCAGGATAAAGCGGGGCTTTGATGCCAGCGCCCGTGCAACGGCAATTCGCTGCTGCTGTCCGCCTGACAAGTCGCCCGGCCGATTGTCCACTTTGTCGGCAAGACCTACTGCTTCGAGCAACTCGATGGCCCGCTGCTGCCTTTCCTTTTTGCCAGCACCCTGGAGTTGCAGGATGAATTCGACATTTTCCCTGGCCGTTAATACCGGGATCAGATTGAATGACTGAAACACAAATCCGATATTGTGAAGCCGGAAGTCGATCAGTTTGCGTGAAGGCAGACCCGTTATATTCGTGCCATTGATGTGAACTTCGCCGTTCGTTGGCGTATCCAGCCCGCCCAGCATGTTCAGCAGCGTGGTTTTCCCGGAACCTGACGGCCCGACAATTGCCGTGAATTCGGCTTCTTTAAATTCAAGGCTGATGCCATTCAGTGCAATGACGGGAACCCTGGTTTCCGAGTATACTTTGTGCAGATCGAATGTTTTTATTGTACTCATTTATTGAAATTCAAAATTTAAAATTAAAAATTCAAATGCTCAATGCTCAATGCTCAATGCTCAATGTTCAATGTCACGCTTCTTCCCTTATCGCTGCAGCCGGATTAAATTTCAAGGCTTTTCGCGCAGGATATATCGATGAAATAATTGCCGTTATGATGACTAGGATGGTCATGCCTATATAAAAATCGACATAGAGGGTAGGGTAGATCAGCGCACTGTAGCCCCAGGATTCAAACCCTTCGGCCCATTTTGCAAAATTTATCCCGTTAAGGCCTGTAAAATGGATGGTCACAGCGCTGATCACTATCCCTGCAAGGGTTCCGACCAGTGACAGAAAAATGGTCTCCAGCATGATCATCCGGAATATCTTACGCCGGTTCATGCCTACGGCCATAAGCATGCCCAGCTCTTTGGTCCGTTCAAGGACAGCCATCATCATCGTATTGATAATCCCGAAAGCCATGGCAATCAGGATAATGATCAGCAGCAGGTAAGCCATCTGGTCCATCATCGAGGATAAACCGGCCAGTAGGGGCTCCAGCTCATCCCAGGTGAGAACGCTCAATCCGGGAAGGGCCGATTTGATCAGGCTTGCCGTTTGGTGTGTCATTTCCGTATTATCCAGCAAGATGGCTATTTCTGATGCGTTTTCTGGATTAAAACCTGTCAGCGAAACCAGGTCCTGTTTTTTGACAAAGATGTTGGGTTCGTCAAAAATTGCATTGCTGGTTTTATAAATTCCCGAAACCCTGAACAAACCGTAAACCAGTTCACCTGAGGTGTGCTGTATTGTAATAACGATCTTCGATCCCATCCTGGCTTTCAGTTTCGTCGCTAGCTTCTGGCTGATCACTACCGGTGCACTTTTGGTTTCTTTTTCAAAATAATCGCCTTCGGTCATATACTGATAGATCCTGGATACATTTTTTTCTTTATCAGGATCGATCGCGTTGACCATAATGCCGGCCCCTGTGGCTGCCGTACTGGCCATGGCCATCGCCTTTATCCGGCTGCAAACTGCTTTTACACCCGATGTGGCCATTAATTCTTTCTCAATCTGTCCGGCATTTTCAATGTAAAAATGCAATGATGGATCCTGGATGAACCCGGTGTCATGAACCTGTATATGAGCCAATTCATTATGAATGGAAGCGTCTATCTTCTGCACGACCATCCCGTTCGACATGGCAATCATGAAAAGTATCCCAAACAGTCCCAGGGTAACCGCCAGGATGACGACCATGCTTCTGAGCTTGTTTCTCCAGATGTTCCGCCAGGCAATGAAGATTAGCATGTTGTTAAATTTTAAATTTTGAATTTTGAATTTTAAATTCGGGATTATTTTTCATCTTCCTTTCATCGCGTTGATCACTTTGAATCTGCCAATTACCGTCATAGGGTATATAAGGGTAAGCATAGTAATAATAATCACGACGCCTGCCTGAGCGATGAAATAACCTGGTTCCAGCAGTACCGGCATGATGGGTTCCATGTTGTATTCAATCATGGCTTCAGCGGCCTCACCGGTCAGCGGGATCGGATGATGATAGAAATAAAGGATCAGCGGCAGGCTGCCCAGGATTCCGGCGATTATCCCGATCAGGCTGATGATCAAGGTTTCGATGAAGACAATGAGGGCCAGTTTGGTCCGGCGCATGCCTACTGCGACCATGATACCGAATTCTTTTTTGCGTTCCAGGGTCGACATAAGAATGGTGCCCAGGATGCCAAAACCCACCACGAGATAGAGGATACCCAGCATAAACTGGCCGCTGATATTGTCGCCTTCAATGGCGTTGACCATTTCGGTCAGCATTTCATCCCAGGTCATGATCTCCAGGTCATCGGGATTTGATGAAACGAGTTCGTTACGGGTTTTACGCATTTTATCCGGATCGGCGAGCATGATGGATAAGGAAGTGAGCCTGGAAGGCGATGAATAAAGTTCCTGAGCGAGTTCAAGCGGCAGGTAGGTCATCGAATTATTGATATCCGGCTGTACAAATTTGATGATGCCTTTGATAGGATATGCGCCGGCGGCGGTCTGGCCATGATAGCCCTGGCCAAGGATGACGATCGTATCACCGATACCGGCCCTGAGATAGCGTGCAAGCCCTTCTGCAATGATAATCGCTTTATCGCCTTCATCCAGGTATTCCCCTTCAACCAGCCTGTTTTTCAACCCCGAAACACGTTGCTCCGTCTCAGGTATGGTCCCGATCACCATCGATCCCTTGGTCTGGATTCCGGAGGAAAGCAAAGCGAACGATTCGAGCCGGGGAATGATGTCAGTCACATTCGGGTGACCAAGGATCGATTTTTCAAGATTTTCACTGGTCTCAAACGTATTATCCAGGCTTTTATCGGCCCAATAGCCTTTTTCATGGACCTGGATATATCCGGTTGTGCTTTTAACCGCACTTTCGACCATGCTTGAGTAGGATCCCAGTTGCATTGAACGCATAAAAAGCGCAAGGAATAAGGCAAAGAACACCGAGGCAATGGTGATCAGGGTCCTTCGTTTATTTCGCCATATGTTGCGCCAGGCTATTTTAACGTATTCTTTCATTACCTTACATTCTTCATGTTTTGCTGGGAGAAAAAGCTTTCGTCGATGGGTTTATCAAAGACCATGTCGATGGTTTCAAGGATAGTCTGGTTTCCGGGTTTATCAACAGGTGTCATGATCATTTTGGAAGGAAGAACCCGGTCGCCCAGTTTTTTAATATGGGAAGAAGTCATGGTGTTGACCAGCATCAAATCTTCATCAAAATATTCCCCTTTCAACTCATAATATTCAGCTTTTGAGATCCACAATTTAATTTTACCCCAAACGACGGCTGCTTCGGGTTTGGGAATCAGTTCAATAACATAGCAGTCGTATCCGTCAATCATTTCAGATCCAAGGATTTCATGGGTAAAATCGTCAATGATGGAATTCATCCTGACAAGGTCATCGTTGGTGAAGTCGGAGCCCATCCAGGATTGTCCCATCATCGACGGTGGCAGCTTAATCATCCGGTTAATGTTGGGCATCCAGTTCCACATATCCTGCTGCCTTTTCATAAACACCTGGCCTTTGTCCTTTACCGGTTCAGTGATGTAGATCAGGTAGAACTCCGTGCCTTTTGACCAGGCTTTCATGGCCACTTCCCTTGACCAGTCGGGGCGGACAATGGTCATTTTCATGGTTCCCTGGCTGGAATTACCGGATGCTTTATCATTGGCGCGTTTCACGATTTCTTTGGCAGTCAGGGTTTGTGATATGGAAGTGAAGGCTGCTGTTGTCAGCATCAGTGTAATAAAAAAGATTCCGGTTAAAGTTGATTTTTTCATAGTGAATTATTTTTTTGCCACCAAGTCACCAAGACACGGAGATACACAAAAGATTTGAATGTCCCTTGTGAAGATTTGTCTCTCCGTGATTCCGTGGCTAAAATTCATTTTATTTAAAACGATTAACAATTTGTTCTTTTACCTGTTCAAGCGGAAATCCTTCCGGATCCATGATGTAATTGAGAAAGATGCCATCGAGCAGTGCATCGAGGCAAATCGCTTCAATTTCAGGATTATCCACCTTTTTATTTCGAAAATAACCAATGGCCATATCCTGCAAAGGAGGTAAAAAATGTGGAAATTTTTCTTTGACAAGCTTGTAAACGGCCGGTTGCATCATCACCGAAAAATACAGTTTCCAATAATCCAGATTTTCCTGCAATATGCGGAAAATTTCAACAATAAAAAGCTTAAGCTCTTTATCGGTTAAAATTCCGTCGTGATCAGGATCCAGGTGCTCGGTCAACCGGGCAATACCCTTACCGATGATGGCCAGCACAAGGTCATCCTTGCTCTCAAAATAATTATACATCAATCCTTTTGAGATGCCTGCCTTTTGAGCTATTTTGCTGATGGAGGTCGGATAAAATCCTTCGTTGGCAAACAGCTCCAGGGCAGAGTGCATGATCAGGCTTATTTTGTGTTCCCTGATCTCTTCAAATTGTGCTTCAGTCCGTGGCATTTATTTATGAATGAACGGTCGGTCAAAAATAAAATGATTTTATTGATAAAGCAAGAAAAACTTAAAGTTTTTTACCAATGATGATTTTTGGGATACAAATGGGCGGTTTTGTTATACGGATAAAGCCTTTGGTTCCATGCGTGTTGCGAAAATTGAACCGACGGCTTCAGTCGTCGGACTACCAAAAAAAAGAGGCTGCCAGGACTTATGAGACCGCCTCACTACAATCTATTTAAATAGTTTATTCAGCGCCGACCTGAGTTCTTCGGGCTTTCGCGTTCCCAGCATGAATTTTTTCCCGTTTTTAAATTCAAATAATGCACCCATATTGCCACTCACATTGTAAGCATTGCCTTTTTTTGTGGAACCCAGCCTGATGCCCCAGCCGCCGTAATCCATGACAGGATTGTATTTTTTTACTTCAGCACCAGCTAAATCTTCTCTACGGATAAATTTCGGTTTTCGCTGGAATGGCCTGAATCGGTAATAAACGCCGGTATCATCGATATCTGTGACCAGGGTCATTGCTCTGAAGAGCCAGATGCCGAAAGCAGGGAACAGGCCTATCAGGATCACGACAATGTCGGGTGCGGGATTATCCCCGAAAGGGATGCCCATAAATATTTGCTGGACGAGCTGCCAGATCCAAAATCCGCTTAACAGCAGTAAAATTAACCAGATCCACCACTGGTTAAATTTTTGTTCTTCATGAAAATAGATTTTACTCATCGGTCAACTGAACTTGATAAAGATTGAAAATCAGCACCTGAAGGATTCTGAAATAGCCGGAGGTCAAAGTAACTGATCCCGGCAAGGATATGGTCGAAAATGTCGGACTGGATATTTTCCATGGGTTCCCAGCTCTGTTCTTTGCTGAACACGTAAATCTCCAGCGGAAGTCCGCTTTCGGTAGGCTGCAGCTGCCTCACCATCACGGTCATATCCTGCCTTAAGTCCTGGTTATTTTTCAGGTATTGGGTCAGATAAGCCCTGAAAATCCCGATGTTGGTCTGCCGGCGGCCGTTGATCATCACCTGGGGATTGATCCCGTGCTGTTGATTATACGCTTCCAATTCACTTTGCTTACTCCGTATATAATCAGCCACAAATTCGTAGGAAGAAAACCTGTTAAGCATTTCATCGTCGCAGAATTTGATGCTGGTCGTATCAATCAGGACATGACGCCTGATTCTTCTTGCACCGGATTCCTGCATCCCGCGCCAGTTTTTGTATGAATCACTGACAAGGAAATAAGTCGGGATCGTCGTTATCGTATTATCCCAATTCTGGACTTTGACTGTGGTAATTGTAATATCGATGACCGTCCCATCGGCATTGTATTTGGGCATTTCGATCCAGTCGCCAATCCGGAGCATATCATTGGTAGCCAGTTGAATACCTCCGGCAAAGCCAAGGATGGGATCTTTAAAGACCAATAACAGGACAGCTGAAAAAGCACCAAGCCCTGCAAGCCACCCAAATCCCTTTGATTTGAGGAATAGGACGGTGATCAGGACAATCACATAAACTACATAGAGAAAGATCTTCAATACCTGGATAAATCCTTTGATCGGCCTGGTTTTGGAGATCTCATAACTGTTGTAAATATCATTGGATGCCTCGAGCACCGATTTCAGGACAATCATGCCTGCAGTCACGATGTAAACCTTGATCAGTGTTGTCACAGCGGAAAGCGTCACCGGGTAATCGGGAATAACATACTGTGCGCCGGTATGGATGATCAGCGCAGGTATAAGGTAAGCCAGCCTTTTAAAAACTTTTCGCTCGACGAACGCATCATCCCAGTTGGAGGTCGATTTGGCCGCAATATGATGCACCCATCTTACAATAATATACTTCGCGATATAAAAAACAATCGTGGCAAATACGACAACCAGGATGAACCCTGAATAATCGGCGATAATCTTGGAATAATACTCCGACATCCCGGTATCGATCAACCAGTCTTTGAGATACCTGGTGATGGATTCAAAGATGTCTTTATTGATTTCTATGTCTTTCATTATTAAATCAATACTATTTGATCAGGTTGTAGATGGCCTGAAGGTACTTTGTGCGGATCAGTTCGAGCTTTTCGGGGGTGGATTTATCGTCATATACCCTGATGATGTCAAGCAATCCGCTTTTTCTGAAAATTGTGCCCAGGGCGACATCAAAGTTGGCATCTTCCATGTTGTTTTTCAGGTCGTGAGTGATTTTTTCAAATTGTGGAAACCTGAGCTGCAGTGGAATTGAAAAATAGTGCATATTGGGTTCTTCAACATCCCGGAAGATATTGTCTGTAATCACTTCGATCAGGAAATATTTTTTGACTTTGATGATCCCGGCATACGGCTCTATTTTGCGGTTGCCCATGAATTCAATCCCTTCATTTTCAAATGCTTTAAGAATAGCAGGCATTTCATCATAACTCTGCAGATCTTTGAAACGGATGCAAGGATTCAACATATTATAAAGGGTAACCATTCCGGGGGTTGCATCAAAAGTCAAATTCAGCTCATTTTTAATTTTCTGGATCACCCGGATGATCTTTTCCTCGGTATATTTTGACCTTGTTATGGCAAACAGTGAGTTTGGTTTGACATGATCCGGTACGGTTGTTCCATGATAACCCGGAAATGGCTGGAAAGCTTCCAGGACTAATTCATTATATCCGACCGGGCCCAGCATTTCTTTCTTTTCTATACTACCGATGGTTTCCAAATAGATTTTCTGACTCATGATATTCCTGTTTATATGTGTTTTTGGATAAAAGGCAATAATATAGTTTTTTTTATTGTGAAAATAGTAACAATGAGAATTGATTTTTAAACAATCACGCTGATCGCCGAAGGCTGGATACGAATAAAAATTTCTTTGCCCATTTTTATGGCTTCACCATCGATATTCACTCTTTTCCCTCTTTTTCTGACAATAAAGATTTCCCTGGTCTTAAAAGATTCGATGTAGTTTGACTGGTCGATTTTGCCGGTGAATAGCAGCCCAATCATCCTGGGAAGCTCGCCCAGCGGGAATTTTTTCACGACGACGATATCCAGCAGGCCATCCCAGGCCTGTGCTGTCGGTGAAATGATCGTATTATAACCGAACTGGTTGGAATTGGCGATGGACAGCAAAATGGCTTTCCGTGTAATTTTCTGATCGTTAAATGTCAGGGTAAACTCTCTTTCCCGGTAGCGGAAAAATTCCCTGGTCACCACCCTGAAATACCCGTAAAGTCCTCTTTTCTTCACTTTCCTGTATTTGCTGGCCACCCGGGCATCGAAGCCAAGCCCGGCAATGCTGGCGAAAATATAGCCATTAATGGTGGCCAGGTCAATCCTTTTCGTATTCAGCTTGTTGAGGAGTTGTACCGCTTTATCGGCTTCCAGCGGGATTTCAAGATGCCTGGCCAGACCATTGCCTGACCCTCCGGGGATAATACCCAGGATAACGTCTGATTGTCCAAGCCCCTGGATGACTTCATTTACCGTACCATCGCCACCGGCGGCCACAACCACGTCGAATTTTTCCCTGACGGCTTCAGAAGCCAGCCGCATGGCATCTTTAGGACTCCGGGTTTCACGGATTGAATACTCGAATTTGTCCAGGTCCAGGTTATGCGCCACCAGTTCATCAAAACGGTGAAATCGGCGAACGCCTGATACTGGATTGTGAATGAAGCAAATTCGTCGTTTTTCCATCTGCAGCGGTTATCTTCCCTTTGGTTTTATGTACCTTGCAAAGATAGGAATTTAGGTCCACACTCCGTCAATCGTTTCATGGCAATAGCTGCACTGCGAATTCACGATTTTGTTCTGAAGGATTGAGAAGCCTTTTCTTTCGATGAGCAGTTTTTTGCATTTAGGGCAATAGGTGTTGGTACCCTGGTTTCCCGGCACATTCCCGATATAGGCATATTTGATCCCGGCATCCAGGGCGATCTGCCGTGCTTTCTCAAGCGTTGAGACCGGGGTTTCCGGCAGGTTTGTGAGCTTATACATGGGATGGAAGCGGTCGAAATGCAGTGGGTACATATACAGGTCGTTATCCACCAGCCACTGGCACATCTGTTTGATCATATCCAGGTCATCGGTCCAGGTTGGGACGACCAGGTTAATGATTTCCAGCCAAACGCCTTCGTCACGGAGGATTTTCAGCGAATCCAGCACCGGTTGAAGCGTCCCGGCATTCAGCATTTCATAGATCTCATCACTGAAACTTTTTAAGTCGATACGGGCTGCATCGATCACTTTGCACCAGCGGCGCAACGGATCGGGATTAATATAGCCGGCAGAAACCAGCAGGTTTTTTATCCCTTCACGCCTGGCGATGGTTGCCGTGTCGAGCGTATATTCGTAATAGGCCACTGGATCGGTGTAAGTGTAGGCAATGGACTGGCAACCGGCTTTTTTAGCTTCAGCAACGACTTTATCCGGCATCAGGTCGTAATTACGGGTATCTTTCGGGCTTACCTGCGAGATTTCCCAATTCTGGCAATTCAGGCAGGCCAGGTTGCAGCCGGCTGTGGCTATCGAGTAAGCTAAAATCCCCGGCTTATAGTGAAAAAACGGTTTTTTCTCAATAGGATCGATATGGATAGCACATGGATTTCCGTATGAGATGGAATACAATTTTCCGTTATAGTTTACATTGGTCCGGCATGAACCTGCTTTTCCCTCTTCGATCTCGCATTTCCGCGGGCAGAGCTTGCATTTAATGCCTTTTGGCGTTTCAATAAAATACAGCGCTTCAGTAGACCATTTCCACGGACCGTCATCCTGAGGCAAAGCTGGAATATCATCAATTCCAGGTAATACTTCATTGCCGAAGGACCTGCCTGCAAACCCCGAAGCTGCCATGCAGAGCCCGCAGCCTCCG
>AMWB02133591.1_pt2 | contig 14027 bp, 6 predicted proteins | sample 200311 | NCBI WGS metagenome assembly AMWB02 (sample SAMN02737377, study PRJNA173069) | bioreactor metagenome | biome: anode biofilm in microbial fuel cells | place: USA: California | collected 2010-12-16 | reverse complement strand
GTAGGGTCACCGGGACCGTAAATAGAATAAAGATCTTTTTCAGTTACTATATGGACTTTATCATCTATAGTAGGGTGCTGTGATACACCACGGTGGAATTGCCCTCCACGCTTTCCTTCTCCCACGAGCTGAACCTGCAGCCAACGGTTTCCGTATAACGTTTTTTCCTCCTCTTTTAGAGGTGATGCACCTGCCCCTACCTGAGAAACAATTCCATATAAATCAACAAAACCAAGAGGTATTCTAACAAAACTTCCAACTTGCCCTATACGATAACATTCTCCCTCCACAAAACTGAGTCCTGTGATTGTCTCTTCATTAAGCGAGACGGTAATTGTTGCACCATGTACATCTTGAACAGTGCCAATTAAAGAAGGGTCACTGTTCATCGCGTTCCTCCTTGGGATTTCCATATGGGCCAAGTTGGCTGGCAAGGAATGTACCGAACACGTTGAAATCACCAAGCTTACAAACTACTTTCGTAGCATCGTTTTCTCCTTTTTCTGAGCACACAGTCCCTATAATACAAGCTTCATGATCAGACTTAAATCCTTCACTATTCCAGTTCCTTTTTAGTGTACCGACAAATGAAGCATCTTTGGATATTAGATTCAGATTAGCTCTCTTCTGTGAACACTGAATTGCCAAAGGGTACTTGTCTATTTCCGAATACAATAAACCAAAACATACTGCACGGGGATTTGCACTCAATCGTTGAGTTATTACCTCATTCAAATGTTGATCAGCAAAAGAATATCCACAAGTAATTAAAATAGATTGGCCATCTGAAAGAAACTTTCCTAAACGATCTAACATTGCTAAATATGGCATTCTTCGGCTTTGATCATATTTTAAATGCGATGGATAGACCATCTGTTGTGCGCAATTGAGTTTTGATCCATTGTTACGGCAGACATTCCCATTCTCATCGAGCCACCAGTTAATGGACCCATGTAATTTCCATAGTCTAGCCCATCTCGGTGGCAGATTATCATTCTCTATAGAATGGAGGTCAAAAAAAGCATTACATGAACCGGTGAATCCATCGAAATAAGGAATATTCATAGATTCCAATGCCTGTTCCATTAAAGTATCATAGTTGGGAGTAAAAATTTCAACCGCATGATTTCGAGAGATAGCACCAATCCAAGTTACAAGGTTACGGTGAGGTGTTTGATCTTGAGGTAAATCTTTTTTTACAGCATCAGTGATTTCTTTACAAATGGATTTCTCAAGTTCATTTAGGTCATCTTTGCTTAATTCGTCAATCTTGCCGTCTCCTATTACCTGTTGAAGAAGGCGAACATGACTTAATATCTCTTCAATATTAGGTTCTCTGGAGTTTGTTTTATTTAGCCGTGTGCATACAGCCTCAATATTATGGTCTTTTAATTTATCCTTAACAATATTTGTAAGACCTGTGACATCCGGAATTAGAGCCTCTGTTTGTTCACCATCACCATTCTTAATGCGAATAGCTGTTGAGCAACCTGCTCCCAGTAAAAAGGCAATCCTACTTTTGTCTGAAGACAATGCTTGTTGTAAAACTGAAATTTGATGATAAATATCGGCTTTTTGACTTTCCATGTTTCCTCCAAATCATTAGTAGATAACCAGTTTAGTGTCATATGATATTGTTTTTATTCTGAATGTACTCGATTAAACAAATATTCCTTTAAATATCTCCAATCCTAGTCACAGCCTGATCATACCACATCAACAACTTCGGATCCTCTTCCAGCACACTATTCGGTATCAGATCAGCCACCTTAATAATCGTAGAATAATCTCTCTCCTGCCATGCCTTCTTGAACCCAGCCCGCACAGCCTCCATCCTGAATACTTTGAGTTTCTTCGTAGACTGCTTGTACTCATCAAACTCTTTCAACAGTGACTTCTCACGCAGTTTCTCCAAGTCACCCGCCTTGTTAGGATCAGGCACATACCATCTATCCTTAGCTTTTGCCATCAATGCAGAATCATCTTTCTGTAGGTTACGCATCTCCGGCCAATTGGTAGAGAGGTAACCATGGATCTGGCTTGGCACTTCGCCTTTGCCATCGTANNTCACCCGCCTTATTCGGATCTGGCACATACCATCTATCCTTAGCTTTTGCCATCAATGCAGGATCATCTTTCTGTAGGTTACGCATCTCCGGCCAGTTGGTAGAAAGATAACCATGTATCTGGCTTGGCACTTCGCCTTTGCCATCGTAGCTGAGGAAGTTCTGATCCAGCAGAACACTGAGCTCTAGTTGCTCTTCGTTCTTGCTCCAGCCACCAAGCTCCTGCATGAATTGGGGATTGATATCCTGGAATGTCTGCGGTTTTTCCTTGAGCAGCTGACGTAACCACTGGATCGCAGAAGCCTCGTCCGAAACGAAAAGCTTTGTCTGAACAAGCTGCCCTGATGTCAGTTTCTTGCGGTCATATTCTGCAACCTGCTCAGGCAGGAAATACATGCCATCACGCTCAATGAACCGCTGCCCAAGACCTATCTGGAACTCCGGGCTTGAGATCGGCACAGGATAGCCTTTTCTGACGTAGTAGGCTACCATCTGATCGAAAAGAATACGAGGATCACGTTCTGGTATCAGTTGCAGTAAAGCTCCTTGATATTTGATAACTGGCAGGTAGGTTAGATGAGTTCGTATGAAATCCCATACACCCGCTTCGGTTTGTGCTTCTTTCCGGAAGCGCTCTTCAAAACCGTCATTGGGTTTATAGGCAGAGATAACTAGATCTTGTTTGACTGAAGTTGTGTTTGTAACTGCATTGAAACTACCCTGCTGTTTGTCTAGTACAGAGACATTGGCAATTATGAACCCAGTGTCTGTAAGAGCTGTTTGAATGCTGTTCCAAACAGAAGCTTTGGTGTTTGAGAATTCAACAGTCATCCATCTTCCAGGTCTAAGAATTCTGTAAACCTCTCTGAAACATAAGGTCATCAATTGGCGATATTCCTTTGCACCTTTGTTTTGAGTTTTGTTTTCAATTGCCTCTGATTTATTGTTTGTCCATACTTTAAGCCAAGATTCCCAAGGATAGCTTAATTCTGAGTAGTTAAGATTTGCACCGAAAGGTGGATCGATGAATATATAGTCTAAAGAACAATCGTTGATGCCTGTTTTTTCAGTTGAACACACCGAAACAGGGTTTCCAATTGCTTTAGTATCTCTTAGTACTTTTGCTTGTTTCTTATATTTAGTATCATAGAAATAAAGTGGTGAGTTTTCTCTTGATAATGCAGGAATATAAAGCGTTCCAGAGAGTACACTCATCGGGAAAGACCAATTGCCATGTTTTACACGCTTGCCAAGTCCGTGCTCAAGAGAATTAAGCCAATAGTGTAAAGAAGGAATATCAAGTAAATTTGCTTTTGCTCTTAACATCCCTAGTACCCACAAATTTCTCTTAGTGTAAAAATGATGTAGATGGGTAATTCCAATTCGCAGAGGCTCACCTGTTTTATCCCCTTTTGGAATTATATTAGTAGGGAACCAGTAAGGAACTTCACTATGCTCTATTTTCTCAATCAACTCGAAATCATACCTGTCTGGTGCTTTTTCAAAGCGTTTTTTTTCGACGGAATAATTGATCAATACAGGAACTTGTTTTGCCTGTTTTATAGTTTCCTTAATTGCTGAATCATATTCAGTTATCCAAGCACGTTCCATATTCCTTTTACGCAATTTGCTAGAACAGTGCGGACATGGGAATTCATCTTTTACCTTAGATGCTTCCTTATCCACCGCAGCTTCCCAGAATATTACCTCGTTAGCACATTCCGGACAAACAAAAACATCCGACCAGACAGTGTAGTTGATCTTCCCCATCCTTCCATCAGTATGCTTGGTCTCATACATCCACCCACACTCTTCTTCGACTTCCTTCAGGATGCGTTTTGCTTCCTTTTCAAATGCCTTTACATCCACAGGAGTGTTGTAGTTGTAGGCGATGAAAGTCGCTGCTGGAGAAAGATCATTTAAAACCGCTCTGCGCACACCAAGCTTTGAGAAAGGCACCCAGCGGGTTTTACCGTCGTCACCGGTCTCCTGTTGCATGATGGTGCCGTCGGGTTTGACCTGATAACCCAAGGATTCCACGGTCTTGCGGTCGCCACACATCTGTGCAGCTACTCCTGTCATACCTGTACCACAGAATCCGTCAAAGACGATATCCCCGGGTTCTGTGTAGTGGAGGATGTAACGCATGATGGCTTTGTGAGGGACTTTGGTGTGGTATGAGTGTGCATTGTAGATGGGATCGTTCTTGCCTTCGCTCACATCGGCTGCAAAGGGTTCCCTGTGGTACTTGAAGTCTTCAGGTTTTTCTGGCTTCTCGGATTCCCATTCTTTGATGAAATCCGTGATCCAGGGATTCGGGCAGGCAGTGTAGTATGGCGGGTCGCTCAGGTGCAGGATATCTTCGTCCGAGCCGATGGGGAAGCCTTCTATCTTGTGGAACTCCGGGTCCTGCAGTTTTTCCCGTAGCTTTTCGGAGAAATAATTACGGCGTTCCCCTTCGCTTTCGAAGGTCATGCCAAGGCAAGTAACAGTTTCTTCTTCTTCTTTCTTTATAGCCTGTACTTTATCATTATCTAACTTTTGGTTTTTACTCATCATTATCCCAAAATCATTCTAACAAGATCTTTTCTCTGGCAATTTTTTCAATATCTGCTGCATTGATGCTGCCATCCGGTCCATCCTCTGAAGTAATTAGCTGGTCCTCATAACCATTTTCAGTATACCATTTTTTCTTTTCTTCCCAGCTTTGTTTATAGCTTGGTACACTTAGCATACCCAGATGTTCCCAATAAAAAGTGTCTCCATCAAAACTAACAGTGAAATCTGGTAGTTTGTAATTTTTAAAATCACCAGCTTTATTCGGCAATTTTTTCTCGTACTCATAACTGATTCCTAATCTTGTCAGTGTATCAGCAACAATAACCTCAGATTTTGATCTAACAAGTACATTTTTGGCTGTGCGATGTATCAGATGGTTCGCATAATATTTGTTATCAGTTTCAGGTCGCACTGCCATTACAAACATGTTTGTATTCCGTAACAATGCTGCTGATTCCTGTGGGCTGCGAAGCCTTTCAAGAACATCTGTATCTTTTTCGATTAGGAGTACCATTTTTTGACGGAAGCGTGTTAAACCTGTATAGAGTAACTCCTTAGATAAGGTAGACGCATTCTTGGGAAGAATTAAGAACACATAATCAAAGTCGCTTCCTTGAGCTTTATGAACTGTTAATGCGTATGCAAGTTCCAAACTCCCATCTACTTCATTCCGATAATAGCGATAGGATACTTCTGGTTGAGTTGAATACATCACATCAAGACTATTGTATTTTTTATTTGTTGTAGTTACAAGACCAATCTCACCATTAGCAACGTAGTTGATTCCTGTTCCCTGTGGCCATGCTTTTCGAGAACAGTTGAAAAGCTGGATAACTTTGTCAGTCCAGACTATTTCTTGTTCTCCAAAAGGACGAGTTCCTTTTTGCCGGGAAAAGTTAATCATTCCACCTCTATAACGGGCCTGTATCTTACGATTTACTTCTGTAGTACCAAATTCATGATTCCTTACAGGACTAAGAATTTGCCAGTGCTCGGCTTTACAGGGATTATGGTTTTCATTCTTCTTGCTATTTCCAATTCCTATACTTTCATTGAATTGCAGGTAATCGCCAGTACCTTCTTTTATACCAAGTAAGTGCTCCATTCTGGAAGACAACAGTTCGTCAAGCTGTCGATGATCTCTCCAATAATGGACTTCCAAATCACCGTCTACTTCCTGTCTAGCCACACGGGAAAGTAAATCATCATCTCCTGGCATTGGATCTTCACTCAAGTAACCATCTGCAAGTTGTAATGCCAGACTATTATGGTCTTCATGTCTTGCACGTTCAGTTAAACGTGCAAGACAGGCGTTTCTTTCTTCTACTGAAAGTTGGAACTTTTCAGGATATAATTTCTTGATGGTTTCATCGTCCGCTTTCAACCAGCTTACAATGTCCACAAATGGCCGACCAGGACCAATTGGAGGAAGTTGATTAGGATCACCTACCAGAACCAAACGGGAAACTTGGTTTAAATCGAGAGCCCGGAACAAAACACCTAACAAATCCATTGGAATCATAGATGCTTCATCGACAATGACTGTAGGTGCTCCACTTTCCTTACCACTGTTATAGAAGAGAGAAAAGTTTAGAGGATTAATCCAGTTATTGCGCATAAGGAATTGATGAATTGTGTATGTGTCTCGTACGGTATCATCATCTCTTTTGGTACGTTCCATTAGTCGCACGCGAGCTTTTCCTGTAGGTGCTAGGAGCAATATAGGACGTTTTCCTTCGAGTTTTTCCAGACCTTTGAGGAATACTTTAAGGACACTTGTCTTTCCAGTGCCTGCTCTACCTGTTAGCACGCTAAAACGTGATTCATATATTTTGCTCAATGCTTTGGCTTTTTCAATTCGGGCACGTTCTTCGACTTCAGGTGGAAGCTTTGAACCCTTACCTTCTCCGAACTCTTCTTTTAGGAGAGATTCCCATGACCATTCAGGACCAGGTGCTTTATTTTTCTTTTTAACTCTTCTTAATAAAGTTGTACTAACTTCTTTTTCCAACTCAGACAGGATTTTAAGTGCCATGGTCGGAGGATTTGAATCAGTGCGGAAATCAATGATTTCCTGGTAAAAACTCTGTTGTCCAATCACCAACTCGGAATCCGGCAAACATGCCCTTCTTTCCGGGAAAAGTTTTCTGATTCTCTCAATAACCTCAGCAAATGGCAACAGAGTATCCCCATTAGAAGCTGCCTCCTTTAATATAGAAACTGCACATCCCCTTACACGATGTGTATCATCTTGTGGGATGATCTCATCTGCCGGAAGGAAAATAGCTGCATCTCCTTCGGGTTTCATTCCTCTGTCAATAACTTCCAAAGATATTATATCTCTGTCCTTTCCTCCCTGATCCATTTCTGATATAAGATAAGGATTTTCAATAAGTTCATCATCTGTTGCATCAATTCCAGCATTTTTCCTTTCATCAGCATTTACAATTCTTCTCACTTGGACCGGAGTGAGTTCAAATCTTACAAGTAATGCTAGTAACTTACGACGTGATGAAGGATAAGCAGCCCATCGTTTGACCGCTTCTTTCATTGGTTTAGCATATTCTTTTTCTTCGCACTCTTGTCGACCTTCAAGTATTGACAATAAGTATTTCCAGGCATTTTCCCCTCTCTTTATGCGAGGCATCAAGACCTGTTTATGAAACGCGGTACCTACATCTACGCCAAGGAACTGAAGTACACTTCCTGTACCCGGGAAAGGTCCACGATTGTGCCAAACCTCAGACAGTACATCATTCAGCCATGCAAGATGACGTTGCCAATCTCCAGCTACTTTATTTTCATCTATGACAGCCTGGAGAGCTTGTATCAAACGTTCAAGCGCACCTATTGATGTATCATCGCTTACATGTTCTCCCACATAAGAGAAATCCAACATTGCTCCATCTGGAATGCGACAAATGATATTGGATGTATCATAGCCCTCGCGCAGATATTCATGATAAGGTAGTAAAAAGCCCTGATTTTTAAAGTCATGAGTTATGCAACGAGACCATATTGGGTAATCATCATTGTACTTAGGAGGTTTCTTATCAAAGAATTGCTGTGGCCCTATGTTAGAAATTCGACCAACGCCAACCAAAATTCTGTTCAGACTTTCATCGAGCGGATTTCCCTGATTACAATAGAAGAAGACAAGTGATGTGTCCTTTTCCAATTGTTTCCAAAAATTATTCAACATCTCCAGTTGTCTGTCAGGTTCATATATCCAACCAAATTCCTTATTGGGATCATCTGGACCTCGAATGCTAAGATGTTCATCTTCACAAATTTGTCGGAAATTTTCCTCGCGCATCCAGCGGTAGGGTGATGGACAAACTGAGTATGGCAGTATCATTTCCTTTTTGGATGGAAGTTTTCTGAAATCAAGAGGATCGTTATGAGTAATCTCATAACCTATCGCTGAAAAAGCAATAGGATCACGAGAACATGGAGGCTGCCACCCATCTAATTCTGCCAGTAGTTTACCAGCGGACTCTACTTCTCTTTCAAGTTTCGCTGGATCAGCCAGATTTTCCCTTATATGCTGATTGACGATACAATAGGCATTCTGGTCAGGATGGTCACAAATGTGTCCATCCCATCCTCTGTCATGCCAAACCAGACGAATTGAAAGATGTTTGCTCATTTGAATTTCCCCCAATCTTTTCACAACTGATATTATTATTTCCCTGCATTGATTCGTTTGTATCTCTGATCGAATGCCTCCTTACCACCTTCCATCACGCGACAGATTTCATCTCTAATTGAAATGTCTTGGAGACAGTCTTGTGCAATTATATGGGTTTGTCCTGTCGGCACATCAAGTGCAATAACATTCTCTGCATCTCCATTAACAACTAGGTTAGCGTTATGAGTCACTATTATTATCTGACGATGTTGCTTAATTTCCCTAAGTTGAGATACGATTAAATCGTAAATAAGATGGTTATCTAAATCATCTTCAGGTTGGTCAAGGATTAAAGGTTCGTTACCATAGGTCAGAATGAAAGCTAAAAGAGCAGCAGTTTTCTGACCTGGTGAACCTTGTTCAATAGATTTGAAGTTTTCTTTATCTTTGGAACTATATTGTATATTCAACGAATCTTCAGGGAACCAGCATCTCAAACGGTCTATGCATTCAGGAGTTAGTCCTTGTATATGTGTAACAAACCTTTTATCAAAAGTCTTTTTAATGGCTTCATTATCTCCTGAATGTATCAAAAAAAGAAATGTTTTCAAATCTTCTATTTTTTCTTCTATCGTTTTTCCATTATCACAATAAAGCAATGATAAAAGTCCTTCGTCATTACCTTTGTCTTTGTCAAGTGATCCGATGTCTTTATCAAAGCCCCCACCATCTCTTTCAATTAGTTTTCTCAATTGTCCTTCAACTGTATTTTTGTTAGCGTAGGGTATTATGCTAATCTGGACGTATGTATTATTTTCTAAGATGTCCTCCAAGAATTCTTCTCGAAGCTTAGTGATTTTTGATCGATGCTTGTATATTTTTGATAGATATTCTGCAGCTTTATTAGTATATTCTTTTAAAAGTTCACGTTTTTCTCTGAAACTTTCTAGTTTCCCCTCGAGTCCTTGCCTTTGCTTGACGAATTTTCCATAGTCTGATGGACCATCTGCGTCTATTTCTGAAAGCTGTTCAAGTAGCTGAGTATATTTATCAGTTGCAGAATGAATTGCTTCTTTAATTTTTAATGTATCTTTACTATCTATCCAGGACTGCTGGCTGTGATTTATTTGTGTTGCAATAGTTATTATTTCTTTTTGAAAGTCGTGGAATTTCACTCTGAACTGTGAAATTGCCTCCAGTAATTCTCTATTTTCATCACACTCTGTGGAAAAATACTGGATATCAATCTCCGGAGGTAGCATCTTTTCAGCTAAGGTTTTTACATCTTCTGATGTGTTACTCCAGCTTTTTTCCCAGTTTTCTATAGCTTTGTTTTGATTTTGTCTCAGTTGGTACGCTTTTAGTATATCTGTATGTCCACTTTTTTCAAACACATCAAGCTTACGTTTTACATCGTCAAGTTCCCCAAGTATAACTGTTTCTTCTTGAAGTCCAGCCTGAACTTCACGTTGTTGAGCACGGATAGAGAGATACTTTGATACTAATTCTTCCTGTTCCTGTTCCCATTCACGATATCCAACTTCTGATGAGTCATCAATAATCTGTAATAAAGAATCAGGCCGCTTTGAAATCTCAAAAATCTGCTTTTGACTATACATTCTTGCTGGAAAACGTTGTTTTATGTCACCTTCTGATGGTGTCCAAACATTTGGTGAAGTTTCTTCTTCTATCACGTGAGACTTATCGGAACTTGACCAAGTGATACGAAATCTACTTCCATCCTTACGATAAAAAACAGTAAAAATAGACTCATCTATAAGTAATCCATCATCATGCCGGTTTTGTGATATCTTGCTATACTTTGAGAAATCACTCTTAAGACTATCTGGAAGCTCTTCTTTCCTATTCAATGCAATACGAAGAAACTCAATAACTGTTGATTTTCCAGTTCCTCTTCCTCCTATGATAGTATTGAGCCAAGGGTTGAATTGACAATCAAAAGGCTCACCACGACCAAGGTACTTAGCTTTGTTTATATTGATACCTTCAATTGCCAAAAAACCATGAGCATTAGGGTCATCTGTACATTCATCAGAACGTTTTAATGAAAGATTACCATCAATTAGTGCAAGTTTTAATCCATCAAATGAAGGTTGTGACATTTTAATCCAAGTAAAATGACTTCCTGGAAAAGATAATCCAGAGCCACCGGTAGGATGATGTGAATCAGTACCCAGAACTTCTGCCCAATTCGTTTTTTTGTCAACATACATAGGAGGTTTCGAATAAGAAGGATCTTTAATCTCTATAGCAACAATCTCATCATGATTGAGAACCTGTTCCAATGTGGTACCTGAAAAAGTTTCAAATAAACCACGTGCTTGGTCCACATGAGCAGGTATTGCAAGTCCACCTGCTTCATGAATCTCATCAATTACATTTAAAACAGAACATTCTGAACATTGGTCACTAGTTCCTTTTGTACCGCGAAATTTAACTGCACCTAGTAGAGAGTCTATATCTGATGTTTTCTTTTCTAATGGAAAAATAGCCAGTATATGAATGTTCCCATTAACTGATAATTCTACACCTGGAAAAAGAAATAGTGGTCTGTATTCTGATGGTTTTTCATCTTCCAATTCTGATAAAGCCTGTTTGAGATAATCTATCCATGCACCTGAGTTATGGTCAGTAATTGCAACACAATCAATCCCTGCTTTCATGTAGTTTAAAAGCCATTCTTTAGGTGTTATTTTTCTTAATTCTTCTTGATCAGGTCCTTTTCCATAATCTATAGAAGCAGGTGTATGTGTATGGAAGTCGAATTTCCACCATCTAGCTCCAGTCCAATCCCAGCAGGCGTCCATATTATTCCCCTCCAACCCTAGTCACAGCCTGATCATACCACATTAGCAACTTCGGATCCTCTTCAAGCACATTATTAGGAATCATGTCAGCCACCTTAATAATAGTAGAATAATCCCTCTCCTGCCATGCCTTCTTAAAACCAGCTCTGACTGCCTCCATTCTAAATACTTTGAGCTTCTTCGTAGACTGCCTGTACTCATCAAACTCTTTCAACAGCGACTTCTCACGCAGTTTCTCTAGGTCACCCGCCTTATTCGGATCTGGCACATACCATCTATCCTTAGCTTTTGCCATCAATGCAGGATCATCTTTCTGTAGGTTACGCATCTCCGGCCAGTTGGTAGAAAGATAACCATGTATCTGGCTTGGCACTTCGCCTTTGCCATCGTAGCTGAGGAAGTTCTGATCCAGCAGAACACTGAGCTCTAGTTGCTCTTCGTTCTTGCTCCAGCCACCAAGCTCCTGCATGAACTGCGGATTGATATCCTGGAATGTCTGCGGTTTTGCCTTGAGAAGCTGGCGCAGCCATTGAATTGCAGATGCTTCGTCCGAAACGAAAAGCTTTGTCTGGATGAGCTGTCCTGACGTCAGTTTCTTCCGGTCATACTCTGCAGCCTGCTCGGGCAGGAAGTACATGCCATCACGCTCTATGAACCGCTGTCCAAGCCCTACCTGAAACTCCTGGCTTGAGATTGGCACAGGATATCCTTTACGAACATAGTAGGCTACCATCTGGTCGAAAAGAATGCGAGGGTCACGTTCTGGTATTAGTTGCAGCAAAGCACCCTGGTATTTGGTAACCGGCAGGTATTCTAAATGAGTTCTTACGAAATCCCAGACGCCTGCTTCGGTTTGAGCTTCTTTCTGGAAACGTTCTTCGAAGCCACCATTGGGTTTATAGGCGGAGATGATTAAATCCTCTTTAACATTCGTTGGATTTGTCATAGACTTCACACCGCCATGTTTTTTGTCTAATATTGAAACGTTACCTACAATAAACCCTGCATCGGATAGTGCCTCCTGAATCATATTCCATACAGAAGCCTTTGTGTTAGAAAACTCAACTGTCATCCATCTTCCTGGTTTCAAAACTCTATATGCTTCTTTGAAACATAAAGTCATGAGTTCTCGGTAATCATGGATTGATTTTGACTGGCTTTTATTTTCAATAGCCTCATTTTCGTTGTTAGTTATGACAGCAAGCCATGCTTCCCACAAGAAACTAAGTTCAGAATACATTATATTTGCTCCAAAAGGGGGATCAAAAAATAGATAATCCATTGAAGCATCTGGCAAAACGTCTATTTTTGTTGAACTTGAAGTATTTATTGTATTACCAAAGGTATTCCATCTTGTTGTAGTAATTTTCCCGGTAAATAATTCTAATGCAGATTGTTCTACAACTTCACTTGGAATGTAAAATGTTCCAGTTAGAGGGCCGTTAACTCGACCATCTAAATTGTGAGAATTTACAACATAACGATTACATTTGGTAAGATTTCTCGAAAGAAAAGACGTTGCTATCCATTTAAGTTTTCGTGGCAATCTTGACCAAAAAGCTGCTAAACACCAACAATTTCTTTTGGTGTAAAAATGATGAACATTGGTGATTCCTACAGCAAAGGGATCATTAGTCTTGTCACCATCCGGAATTGCATAAGTTGGAAACCAATGCGATATATTTTTTTCATCAATTTTTTTGATAATTTCTAAATCATGATCATCCGGGTTCTTTTTGAATTTCTTACCATCAAATATATAACTTACCATTACAGGAATCTGCTTTGCTTGTTTTATGGTTTTATTAATTGAATCATCATAAATTGTGACCCATGATCTTTCTACCTTTGAAGAAATTGGTCGCCTTTGATTTACAGGTTTTGATTCTTCTTTACTTGGATTGGCAGGTGACTTGCTGAGCCATTGATGGCATTTAGGACACTGGAAATCATCTAAAACGACTCCTTCACCAATTTTGACTGCAACATCCCAAAAAACAATTTCTTCCATACATTCCGGACAAACAAACACATCCGACCAGACTGTATAGTTGATCTTCCCGATTCTTCCATCAGTGTGCTTAGTCTCATACATCCACCCACACTCTTCTTCGACTTCCTTCAGGATGCGTTTTGCTTCCTTTTCAAATGCCTTAACTTCCACAGGAGTGTTGTAGTTGTAGGCGATGAAAGTCGCTGCGGGAGACAGGTCATTCAAAACAGCTCTGCGCACACCAAGCTTTGAGAAAGGCACCCAGCGGGTCTTACCGTCGTCGCCGGTCTCCTGTTGCATGATGGTGCCGTCGGGTTTGACCTGGTAGCCGAGGGATTCCACAGCCTTGCGGTCGCCACACATCTGGGCAGCCACGCCGGTCATACCTGTGCCACAGAAACCGTCAAAGACAATGTCTCCGGGTTCCGTGTAGTGGAGGATGTAACGCATGATGGCTTTGTGAGGAACTTTGGTGTGGTATGAATGGGCGTTGTAGATGGGATCGTTCTTGCCTTCGCTCACATCGGCTGCAAAGGGTTCCCTGTGGTACTTGAAGTCTACAGGTTTTTCTGGCTTCTCGGATTCCCATTCTTTGATGAAATCCGCGATCCAGGGATTCGGGCAGGCAGTGTAGTATGGCGGGTCGCTCAGGTGCAGGATATCTTCATCCGAGCCGATGGGGAATCCTTCTATCTTACGGAATTCCGGGTCCTGCAGTTTTTCACGCAGCTTTTCAGTGAAGTAGTTGCGGCGTTCTTCTTCAGTTTCGAAGGTCATGCCAAGGCAGGTGACTTTCCTGGAAGATTTGCTGCTGCCTTCGGAGAAGTTGTCATATAAAGTGGTATCAGTCATTTTTCGATCACCTTTCTGTCCTCAAGGAAATTGCGTTCACGTTTGAGTTCCCTTTCCAGCTCCTCTTCTGAAGGCAGGTACATCATATATTTCGAAGC
>AMWB02038799.1_pt1 | contig 14055 bp, 23 predicted proteins | sample 200311 | NCBI WGS metagenome assembly AMWB02 (sample SAMN02737377, study PRJNA173069) | bioreactor metagenome | biome: anode biofilm in microbial fuel cells | place: USA: California | collected 2010-12-16 | reverse complement strand
GGGGACGAGGGGGACGAGGGGGACGAGGGGGACGAGGGGGAAACCCCCTAGCAGAATTCTACTAGGTAATTATAACCGGGAACGTCGTCAATGTATATGCACTGAAGCCGCGACACACTAAACAATCGCGCATATACAAAGACTATATAAACACTAAAAAAGTTAACACTTATGTCCGGTAATCTAAATGTTGCAGTTATAACAGTAACTTGCAAAGGTGTTTACTTAGTGTGTCTGGGCCGGAAATCGGGCGCACATATGCACCCACTAGAAAAAATGACTAAGCCTTTCGCATCGCAGATGACCAGTAACTACTTATTATTATTAAGTAAAGTAATAAATATATATAGGTATTTCTTGTTAAAAACATTCAGGGTAATAGAAAAACGTACAAATTTTTGAACTAGGTGGGCGAATCGGCGCGCATATGCACACCCCCCGGTTTCCATATATTCAAGAAATTCTGGCCAACATTGTTTTTTATTTTTTTTATCTACAATTGACCATATAGATTCACTACTTTCCCCAACAATAACGCGAAGTTATCAGTTGTCTCCGATGTGAAAGGCTTAGTCATTTTTTTTAGCATCTGTTTATAAAATGCCCATTTTCGTTTTCGCTTAAGAGACGGTTTCGCGCTAAAATCACCCAAATGCATATGCATTGACGTCATCCGAGGTCGTAATTAACACCCTAAGCATTGACAACCGAGCGAGTCAGAATTAACACCACGAAGCACGACAAAAACACCATGCGTGCCGACCCCCGTTTATTGCTGGACAAAAATATTCAGCGCCTCACAAGAATTTGACTTAACAAACACATATGCTATACTGGTGCAAAATGAAGAAGAAAACGAAGCGCGACACCCCCGCCTAGCAGATTTCTACTAGGCCCAACAAGGAGGACACCATGAGATACAAGATCATCTACCCTGCCCCGATCAAGACCTGCATAGTGCGGGCCGAGGATGTGCCTGGCATCCGGCCCGGCGACAGTCTGGGGAACAGCGCCAGCACCGCTGGGTACACCGTTGTGGTCGACGGCGGGATCGACTTCCGGGATCTTCGCTCTTGCGTTGGCCGTGCCGCCGAGCGGCACATTAAAGCGGGGCGGTTCCTGATTGAGTCGGACGGTAACTATTACCGATATGTGAAGAGAAAGGAGGGAACCGATGCGTAACGCAGACATGTACCAGGGCAAAGCCCTCAAACCCAAACCGAACCTCGGCGCCGCGATCCTCTACGTGGTCGGTGCCACCCTGATCCTCTACGTCCTGGCCGAGCTGGTCGGCAGGGCGATCTAAGGCAACCCAACGCCTAGCAGAAAACTGCTAGGCCGACCAAAGGAGACTCAAATAATGGCCAAAAACACTGTTCCCGAACCTCGCTTCATCGCACCAATCGACCCGCTCGAAGCCCGCCTCCAGGGATACTTGGAGGGCACGTTCCAGACAGAAAAAAGCAAGATCAACCCGGAGTGGCTGGGGAAGATCGCCAGCCGGAAAACTCGGATCGCCGAGGCGTTCGGCGTGCCGGACTGCGAGACGTCGGTATTGATCCAGACACCGGGCCAACCCGCCGATGACACGCTGCGCACCCTGTACACTCTGATGGCGAGGACTGAGGCGTTGCTCGATAAACAGAAGCACCTCGTCCCGGAAGGTGTGCCGGACGCGGCACAGGCCAATGCCAAGCTCCGGTATGTTGGCTATGTTGACGTTTGCGCCCCTAACTGGGAAGTCTCCTTCCGTCCCGTCACCAGCATAGCACGGGCCAATATCTCGGGGCACATTGTATTGCAGCACAACCCGGACGAGGACGCGATGATCCGCGTTCATGGTTTCGATTACACTTGCTTCGGGTATTCCGTGGGGAAAAAACAGGTGCGGTGGGTCAAGCAGCTGCGGAAGCTCGACGCCACTAACCAAAAGAATATGTATTACATCCTAGCAACGAACATGCTCGACGGTGTGTTGAACGAGCTCCTGCCCCCGCTGGACAGCGACAGGAACATCAACTGGCCGCTCGTCCTCTCGAAACTGGGGGACGCCTTGGTCGCGGAAGGGTACGCCTACCTGATCTCGTTCGACCCCGTGCTGCTGCTCCGGCAGGCGGACAACGTGGCGGGGAACTCAAGCTGTCACCGGCCCTTCGGGCAGTATCACATGGGGCCGTGGGTGTACCTGCATGACCCGTGGACGTTCACTGTCCTGGCCTTCGACCGGAAGCATCTCGCTCGGGCCGGGACGCCGGAGGGGCTAGACCATCTTCTCTTCTCTTCACGGGCTGCCGTGGGGCGGTGTCTCTATATGCTGCCCGACCCAGGGAAACCTGCGCTTGTGCAGTCGCGGTTCTACGGTCGCGGCGTGACAGACGAAACGCTCGCCCCGGTGCGGGCCTGGTTGCAGACCTCGCTCAGGAAGCAGCTCGGCCTGGCGCCTGAGCCGTGGTCGCTGTACAGCACCGACCGTGTGAAGGGGGAACAGTGGCGCCCCTCAAAGTGCTACGTCGACCTGGAATATTTCAAGGGGTACGCGCTCGGTGATGCTCCGAGATCGCCGTGGATCGGGCCGTGGTCACCGGCGGCCGACGCCGCCAGATGCCCATACTGCGGGCGTGGTCTGGACAGCGAGAAACGCTTTGATTGCAGCTGCATGGCCTGGGCGACGTGCGAGGATTGCGGGTGCTACCTCTACGGGGATGACTTCGAGGGGGACGGGGATAATTACTACTGCGAGGATTGTGGGCCTGGTAATACGCCCCGCTGTGATCGGTGTGGTGATCGGTGTGACTTCGACGAGCTGCGCAACGTGGACGGGGACTACTGGTGCGAGGATTGCGCGGGTAACTACGCATCCTGGTGTGATCGGTGCGAGGAGTACACCACTCAGGATATGCACTCGGTTGACGTGGGGCGCCGGTATTCTGAGACGTGGTGTTACAGCTGCGCGAACGACTACGCGACGGTGTGCGAGGACTGCGGGACGCTTGTGGGTTACCATGTATCCTCCGCCCCGAACGGGGATAGTTACTGCGCTGACTGCTTCGGGAACAACGTCGGGTGCTGCGAGAACTGCGGGAATACCTATATGGTCGAGGATCTCGACGCCGATGGGCACTGTGAGGCGTGCGCAGAGGAGCTGTGCGGGGACGAGGAAGAGGAAGAGGAAGAGGAAGAGGACATCAAGATCTAAATATGCACACACCCTAGCAGAAATCTGCTAGCGGGAAACCAACTTCACACATAGGAGCACAATATGAAACTCGAAACCTGTTTGAAACTGACCACCCCGAAGCTGCTCGCCGCCGTAACGACGGCGTTCCCTGGCACCACTGACGGGGATAACTACCTGCTGCATGTGCCTGAGAACCACCTGCCCCTGTGCCTCGTGGCACACATCGACGTGTCAGGGAAAGAGCCGGTGAAAATGCTGGTGCATACACCGTTCGGCGTGATCCGCTCGGACGGGACCACGATACTCGGCGCCGACGACCGGGCTGGGGTCTATGCGATCTTCGAGATCATGCGCAGACTGGAGGGGCAGCGACAGCCCTGCGTCCTGTTCACCAACTACGAGGAGTGCGGGGGTCTGGGGATCGCGAAGGCGGTGAAAGACGGCGTCCTCGGACCGATCCAAGACCGGATCCACCTGTGGGTCGAGCTCGACCGGCAGGGGACCGGCGAGGCGGTTACATACCGTGGCGACCTGGCGAAACCGTGCCGGGATTACCTGAAGCAGTGGGGGTGGCAGCTCGGGCATGGGAGCTACACGGACATCTGTGACATCATCGAGTTGACCGGCACGAGCGGGGTGAACCTGTCCGTGGGCTACTCCGGCCAGCACAGCCACAGCGAGTACCTGTGTACGGACAGCCTGGCCCTGACGATCAACCGGACTGTCTCGATGTGCATGAATCCGCCGACCGAACGATTCATTCAGGAGCCGGAGGAGCGGTACTACGCGCGGGGGAGGGTCTGGGACGAGAAGTGGATGGCGGACATCAACGGGTACAAGAGCGTCAAGGATATGGGCACTGAGATGGTCGACGAGCTGCGCCTGTTCCGTGACACGGTGGCCGACAAGGGGTTCTGCCCCCAGTGTACGGACTACTGGGCCGACTGCACCTGCGGGCACATGGCCGACCAGATGTATGAGTGGTTTGATACCAACGCCCTGTACGACATCATCGACGGGGAAGGTGGAGCGATGCTGAATGAGAAAGACCCCCTGTTCCTCCAGCTGGAGCGGGATTTGTACTCGGCGGAGGCCTGCCCGAAGTGCGGGGCAGACGTCTTTGGGACGACGTGCGAAGTGTGCGGAGAGGAGGTAGAGGCCGATGAAATTACTCACTGAGAAACTGGAAGGCGCAGCCTTGGATTGGGCCGTAGCAGAGTGTGAGGGGCTAAAGGTAAGAATCCCCGCATGGGCCGAGACACCTTATGTGGTTGTCTTGTCCCCGCGCGGTGAAATTATCTACTCGCCCTCCTCAAGCTGGGCCTTGGTCGGACCGATCATTGAGCGGGAGAAGTTGGCGGTTGTATGTCGAGCAGGGGGGTACTGGCTTGCCTATACGTTTGACGGTGCTGAGTTTGAAGGCACAGGCCCAACCCCACTACTCGCAGCCATGCGCTGCTACGTTATGTCAAAGCTCGGGGATGAAGTAGATGTTCCTGATGAACTGGTAGGAGGATAACCATGTGTGAAGAACTCGACAATAATGCTGCAAAACGTATCGCAGATCTTGAGCGCCAGTTACATGAGGCAAAGGCGGCGCAGATTCACACCCACCACTTTGCGTACTACGGACTGGACAAGGCATCCGAAGACCGCCTTAAAGGTTCTGGCGTCATCATCACGATGACCGTACTGGGTGGACGTGAGCTTTTTGCTCCCGTCATGATTTCTGGTGGGTTGTCGAAAGAAACTATCGAAGCGTTAAAAGCCGACCTTGTGCGTTCCTACAACTATTGTTGTGAACTAAAGCCGGGGAAATGACGCTAGGGGGACAAAACATGAAACACACACCTCGAAAGGAGAAAAACATGATTAAAAACAAAGATCTTATCAACCTCTGTAGCCAGATGGCCAAGTATATCATCGCACAACAGCGCGGTGAGCTGCTGGAAGAGGTCGGCGAGACGTATCTGGTGATCTGCCTCATGTCGGGAAGGGTGAAGGAGCTGGCCGACCACCTTGAGAAGCTGGTTGCTGGCGAGTAAGTGCCCACATATAAGGTTGACGCAAGAAAGGAGACAAGGTATTATGGGCAAAACTTAGACAAGGAGGAAGCATGGAGCTGAGAGAGATCAAGGAAGCGAACCCAGGATTCTTCCACGGCTTTGCCGAGCTGCTGGGAGACGAGAACTACCGGGTAGTTCGAGAGGGCAAGAGATGGTTCCTGCTGCTCGACACCCGGTACACCAAACCAACGTACCTAGTGGACCCGAAGACTCTGGAACTCACCTACTCGCACGACCGCAGTGCCGACTAACCCGAACCGCCCCCCGCAAGGGGGGCCAAGGAGACAACCATGAAGCTCGACCTGACCCAAGAACTGCCGGAGGCATGGACCCCCGAGAACACCCCGGCCCGCATCCATAAGATCCTCGACGCCATCAAGCGCAGCCAGGCACAGTTGGCTAAGATCATCGGCGTCCATCCCGTTACCCTGAATCGCTGGGTGAAGGGGCGTAGCCTGCCCGACGCCCGCGCCCAAGTCTCCCTGTCCCAACTTGAAAGGAGATTCGTGAAATGAAAGACGCGAAGCCGTCCGTCAAAGAGTTCACCCAGGTCTGCCGGGAGCACTTCGTGCCGGGTACCAATCTGAGCATCGCCACCCTCGAAGCCAAGCTGCCAAGTGAGCTGGTCGCGAAGTTCAAGTCCTACCCTGGGGGGATGGGGAACCTGCTCGGGCTGTGGTCCCGCCAGAACAATGGCCTGTCTAAGACCGACCGGCAAGAGTACTCGAAGGCGGGGCGACCCGTAAGCGTCTACCTGTACTCTGGAGAGCGTACGACGAAAACAAGGGAGGTAGATGTGTTCCGTCGCGAGGTCGTGGCTCCGACCAAGCTGCCGACCGTGAAGCTGCTCCAGCAGGCGATGGACTTGATCGAGGAGGCCCTTGAGCAGCTCGGTGTCGAAGCCCGTGCGCAGAAGAAACTTGACGAGCTGAAAGCGATACTCAAAGACACCTAGCAGATTTCTGCTAGGCCGACCAAGGAGGTAGAAATGCGCGAGAAGATTGAAGTCCTGTCGGTTGAGGCAAAGCACAATGCAAAGAACCTCGGCGGAGAGAAGGAAATCACGGACACCTTGAACCTGGTAGCCCAGACCTCGGAGGGGTTGCGGGAGGTCGTCACTGTCAGATGCTACATGGGTCGCAGTGCCAAAGCGTCTGTCGTCTACGCCTCGATCTGGGTCCGAGCAGGAGACTACCTGTTCTCGGGGCACGGGAAAGCTGGCGGGTACGGGTACTGCAAGCGCAGTGCTGCTGTCGACGCAGCGATCCGGTCGGCAGGTATCACCCTGAGCCGCAGCATTGCCGGTGTCGGTATCCAGGCCATCGAGGACGCTATGCTGGCCATCGCCCGCCACTACTACGGCGACGTGCCGATGATCGTGGTATGAAACCCGCTGGGTGGTGCACGAAGCACTTCACCCTTGTCTACCCGACGAAGTTCAGGGAATACTGCCGCACCAGGATGGCCGGTAAGCGGTGCAAGTTCTTCGACTTCAAAGTCCCCAGCTGGAAGGCTATGGACGCGGAGAAAATAGGCAAGCGCATGGACAAAACCAAGCGTAAATACAGGAGATAGACATGGCCGAGTTCCATTTCCCCGAGATCAAGATCAACCACGACTCCCCGCTGGCCCAAGTGGCCAAGGTGCTGGAGGAAGCAGGCGAGTGCTTGCAGGAGATCCTCGAACACCAGAAGAACCCGACTCTCAATGCCCCGGTCGAGCGCATGTGCGAGGAAGCATGGGATACGCTGCAATCCTCAGAGTCCCTGGTGCGCCTGCTCCGCCGCATGTTCCCGGCGCACATGGCTTGTGCCAAGTTCGGCGTCATCCAGAAGTGCAGAGACAGGGGGTACTATGCCGAGCAAGTATCTTGAGGACACCGTTGAGTACCCACTGGAGTTCAAAGAGAAGCCTTTACCCTGGCAGGAGCTCGGCTTCTCGCTCACAGCGTCCGGGTATGGTGCGAGACTGCCATCCCGGTACATGGTGAAGTACCGTGGTACATGGCGACGGATCTACCACAGGTGCTACGCCAACACATCGAGTGCATACATCATGTCGAAGGGGCAGCGGTACTTCCTGCGGAGTGGTCCTGATGCTTGACACATACTGTCCGAAGGTCGGTGGCCCGGTACGGAAGAACTGGTGGGGGGAGCTCTGCCCCCAGCGCTTCGCTATGGCCGAGGCCTTCCCGGAGAACGAGTGCAAAGACTGCGGAGTCTATCTCCGTGCCTGGATAGACAAGGAAGGACTAGGGTTATGAGAGGCGAGAAAGAGACGTTGGCCTGTGCCCATTGTGGCCTGGAGTTCGAGCGGTTCAAGGCCATTACCAAGCTGGCGGCACGGCACTACTGCTCCCGTGCCTGCTCCGATGCGGCGAAGCGAACGGCAAAGGAGAAGACCTGCCCTGTATGTGGCAACACGTTCACCGTTCGCCCAGCGCAAGAGGCGAAGGGGCTGGGTAAGTACTGCTCCCGGCGTTGCTTCGGGAGATCGAAGTCCGGGGTGGACAACCCCGCCTGGGTTGGCGGGTTGCAGCGGAGGAACTGCGCCCTGTGTGGCAAGGAGTTCCGGGCGCACGCCGGTAGCAGCCAGAAGTTTTGCAGCCAACGCTGTGGCGTTGGCGGAAGGAGGAAGATATGACGTGCTTCATATGCCCGATGACAAAAGAGAAGCGGTGCGACGACGGCTGTGGCCTGTGCTTCAACTGCCCCCGCGCTGCGGCGGAAATCACCCTCAGCTGGGGGGTCATGACCGAGGATCTGGTTTATGCTGAACCCCTCCCCCTGAACTGGGGCACTGCCATCGAGGACTACTATGCTGAGCTGGACGCAGCGGATCAGGCCGACGCAGTGGCCGAAAGGCTCTGCGGGGAACATGGGTTCTACGTCGACGACGAAGGGGCTTACCCCGAGCGTGGACCGAGGAGAAGGGTGCGATGATTGTAACTATTGATTTTGAATCGGCCTTTGGGGTCCACCCGATCACCAAGGAGAACGTCACCCTCACCAAGCTGACCACCGAGGAGTACGTCAGGCACCCGCTGTTCAAGGTGCACTGCGTCGGCATCAAGATCGACAATCGTCCCGCCTTCTATGTGCACGGGAACGGTGCGATCCGCAAGACGTTCGCCCGCATCCCTTGGGATAAGGTGGCGGTGCTGGCGCACCACGCGCACTTCGACATGGCGATCCTGAATTGGATCTATGGTATCGTCCCTGGGTTCATCCTCGACACCCTCTCGATGGCCAACGCCCTGTTCCCATGGGAGTCGTCGTCCCTGGCCACGGTGTGCAAGCGTCTCGGGGTGCCGGACAAAGGCACCGAGCTGTCGACTACGAAGAACAAGTGGACCCTCGCCGCCGAGGAGATGGAGGTACTCGGGAACTACTGCATCCAAGACGTCGAAATCACCCGCCAGTGCTTCGACAAGATGGCGGAGGGGTACCCGGTGTCCGAGCTCAAGCTGATCGACCAGACGGTGCGCATGTTCACCGAGCCTGCACTGGTTGCGGATCTCGACGTGCTCCTGCACGAGTACAGAAGGGAGCGTAAAACCAAGCGGGCCTTTCTCAAGCAGGCGAGCGTGGACAAAGAGACGATCATGAGCAACGATAAGTTCGCCCTCGCTCTGGAGAGTCTCGGTGTCGTTCCCCCCACGAAGGTCAGCCCGAAGACTGGCAAGACAGCATGGGCCTTCGCCAAGAGCGACGAAGAGTTCAAGCAGCTGCTTGACCACGAGGACGAGCAGGTTCGCTGGCTGGTCGAGGCCAGGCTCACGAACAAGACCACGATCAAGGAGACACGGACCCGGCGCATGTTCAAGACCGGGAAGCGTGGTGAGATCCCGGTATACCTGCGGTACTATGGTGCCCACTGTGTTCCCGGAGAGGTAGAAGTCCTCACCCGCAGTGGGTGGGAGCGGCTGGATAAGTGGGGAGGAGGAGAGATCGCGCAGGTTCAGGAAGACCAAAGCATATCTTTTCTTCCAGCTACGCGCTACGTCGGCCCAGTAGTTGCGGATTGGGTTGAGGTTGCTGCCCCGTATCTAAACAGTGCTTTTACCCTTGGGCACACAGTGCCGTACTTGAAACACGGCTCGTCCAAATGGTCTACCTTGGAAGCAGGGGAGCTGATGGAGCGCAGTAGCCTATACGTACCCCTAGCAGGGGAACTAAACTACGAGGGCACTCTCGGACCGGAGCAGTTGAGGGTTCTGGTTATGGCCCAAGCAGACGGTAGTTTTGAGCAAAACACAGCGTCAGGGCGTAGGTTCACGTTGTTCCTGAAGAAAGAACGGAAGATAGCACGCGCCAAGCAACTACTCGAAGCAGCCGGGATACCCTTCGAGGCCCAAAGCTACCCCTCGCACCCCGGCTTTGTCCGAATAATTGTGCGGCAATGCGACTACCCGGACTGGTTCACCCCGGACCGGAAGTTCTTTGGTGCCTGGCTTATGGACACGACCTGCGCAGGAAGGAGGGCATTTGTTGAGGAACTCCGGCACTGGGATGGGTACAGCCAGAACGGGGCGGACTACTACTGCACAACGGTCCAAGCCAATGCGGAATGGGTGCAAACCATGTGCCACCTCACAGGTTGGTGCGCAGCCGTAAACCACAAACCGAGCAAAGGAGTTAGGCAGACCCTATACATTGTGGGGTTGCGCACACGAAACCGTGGGATGGTGCATCGGAAAGATGTGTCCGTAGTTACCGCTCCGAAGATAGCGTATTGCCCCCGAACCGTAACCGGCTACTGGTTGGCGAGGCACAATTCAAATATCTATATAACCGGAAACACTGGGCGATGGAGTGGCGGCGACTCGGCCAACTACCAGAACCTCCCACGTTACAATCCGGACCAGCCGGAGAGCGGGGCGCTGCGGCGTGCGTTGCTGGCACCGGAGGGAAATGTCTGTGTGGTGCGCGATCTAGGGCAAATTGAATGCTTAGCGGAAGACACATTAGTATTTACATTAGGTCGCGGGTATGTCAAGATTCAGGACATATCTTTGCACGACATGCTGTGGGATGGAGTCGAGTGGGTTTCCCATGGTGGGGCCGTGCCGACCGGAGAAAAGGAGGTAGTTACCTATGACGGAATCACTGGAACACCTGACCACATCGTATACACTGCCAGCGGGGGCAAAGTACAACTCGGTTACGCGGCGGCTACTGGCGCGGCGCTTGCTATTGGAGAACGAGGTGGGGAAGAGGTACGGTATGTGGGAAGTCCTGCCGGAGCCGATCCCGTTAGGGGGGAAGGACGCAAGGCTGTGGTGCCGGTGCCACGGGCCGAAGTGTTCCACCGTGCGCCTTGTGCGCATACACGATCTTCGGAGTGGGAAGACGACGAGTTGCGGGGTGCACCACACCCAGAACCAATACTACCTGACCATACCAGACAAGGCCCGAAAAGAACTCAGCGTGCGATACAATCGAATACAAGTGGCCACGAACCCGAACAGCGAGAACAAAGCTTTTGCGTCCTACCGAAACAGGGGGATAGAGAACAGGTTCCCCTCCTGCGAGGAGTTTGTTCGGTACATGTGGGAGACTTTCCCGAGGAAAACATATTCAGGCGTAGAGGTGGACCGAATCGACAACGACGGACACTACGAGCCGGGGAATATCCAGCTCCTAACGCGGGAGGAGAATGCCCAGAAGAGGCACTGCAACCGGGTAGTTGTCTATCAAGGGGAAGCAATGAGTGCGAGCCTGTTCGCCCGGAGGTACTGCCCGAAGTTCCACTATACCACAGTCATCGAGATGGTGCGGAACGGAGCTACCCCCGAGCAGATAATCCTCCACCAAACAGAGGAACAGGAGGGGGTCACGTCCGCAAGGCGAAGACCTACGACATCCTAAACGCGGGACCACGCAACAGGTTCACAGCCAACGGGCGGATAGTTTCTAACTGTCGGGTGCTGGCGCACATCGCAGGACAAGAGGATCTACTCGACGTCTTCCGCAACGGTGGCGATCCATACTGCCACATGGCCACGAAGTTGTTCGGCTACGAGGTCACGAAGAAACAGAAACTTGAGCGGCAGACTGGGAAATCCGTCGTCCTCGGCTGCTTCACACCCGACACAAAGGTGTTGACGGACGCCGGAGTAAAATGTATCGTAGATGTTATGCCTACGGATTTGTTGTGGGACGGAGAAGAGTTCGTTACTCATGCAGGTGTAATACACCAAGGAGAAAAGGAATGCCTGAGAGCTTTCGGAGTCGGAGCTACACAGGACCACGAAATCCTAACGGAACATTCGTGGGTAACGTGGAGCGCGGTCCTTACAAGCCCTTCCCTGTGGAAATCGGCTTTGTCCAGGGCGACCTTACCGTCGTCGACTGGGCGCACCACAACAACGGATGGCACCCGGTTGTCGAGTGCGCATGTGGTTGGCGCGGACGAGTCGACAGGCACAACTTCGTTAGTAAAGGCACTCAGCGTTGTGGGAGCTGCGCTAGGAAACAAAGTGCAAAGACACGGAAAAAATACACAGGGTACGCAGACACCGTGCCAGACGATGCACACAGAATCCGCTTACTCAACCGCATCGCCAGCATTATCGGGAGGTGCAAGGAAGAGCACGGACACAAGCATTACGCCCTTCGGGGAATCCGTGTATACGAGCCTTGGCGAAAAGATAGGCGGGCGTTTCTTGAGTATCTTGTATCTCTGCCTGGATGGGATAAAGCGGAGCTGGAAATTGACCGCATCGACAACGAAGGGGATTACGCACCAGGAAACCTTCGCTTCACCGGGCGCAAAGACAACTCCAAAAACAGGCGACGAGTTGGCGAATTGCAGGAGCAGATCCTCGACCTACGACATCGCCTTCGCAGGGCCGAGGAACAGATACACTGTGATGACGGAGTGTGGCCCGATTTTGGTGCATAATTGCGGCTATGGCCTCGGCTGGTTGAAGTTCCAGGACTCCCTGCGGGTCGGGTTCCTCGGCGCTCCCGGTGTCATGTACGGCGAGGACGCCGCCGAGCTTCTGAAAATAAACATAGACAAAGTTTTGACTGACATAGTATATTACCAACTGGAAAAGATGACAGTCGAGCAGGCAGCGTTGAATGTCCGACCTGGATATGTCCCTGTGCGGGAGCACCTGGTGCACTGTGCCGTTGTAAAGTCCATCATCGACCTGTACCGGGAAGCCAACGACAAGATCGTTGCGTTGTGGGCAGAGTGTGATCGGGCGTTGAACATGATGGCCCGTGGGAACCCCGTCGAGATAGGCGTGGGGGTCAAGCTGCGCTGCGCTGATGGTGCGATCGAACTGCCGAACGGTATGCGCATCCAGTACCACCACCTCGACAGCAAGAAAACCTACACCTCCAAGGTGAGGGGGAAGAGCGTGGTAAAAAGTACCATATATGGGGGGCGAATGGTCGAGAATTTGGTGCAGGCCCTCGCCCGTATCGTCATCGGAGAGCAGTGGTTGCGGATCGCGGAGCGGTACAAGGTCGTGCTCTCCACCCACGATGAGATTGTCATCGTCTGCCCCGAAGAAGAGGCCGAGGAAGCCCTTGCCTTCATGGGGGATGTCATGGCCACCCCACCTAGCTGGGCACCCGACTTGCCCCTCACCAGCGACGGTGGGTTCAACAGGAGTTACGGACTATGCGAGAAATAATGTACGCCCTGGTTGGCTACGGTGGGACGCTGCTGATGCTCACCTGGCTGGTGTCCGTGTTCATATCATGGTTCTTCGACTTTGTGAGGGAGACATGGAAGAGAGCGTTCTGAAAGAGTGCGCGTGGTGCAGGAGACTCCTGCGTCAAAGGCCCGAGGAAACGGACAGCAACTTTCGCAGACGGCAGACGTGCGGAAAGACCTGCGCTGGCCTGCTGCGGGAAGCCAAGAGGAGGAAGAGATGAAAGAGATATGCTGCCCAACTTGCAAGACGAAGATCGAAAGAAAAAGCCGGTACGAAAAAGGCGATGGCGAAATGCTGCCAAACTTTAAGGAGCCATGCAATACCTGCGCTCACAACATGACGGACGAAGATGAGATGCCGTGCCGATTTTGCACTGACTATTAGCAGCACAGACAGCACCAATAAGCTGGCTATGTGAGAGAAAGAAAGAGAGGAAAAACTATGAACACAGGGAACGAAGTGCGTAGAGTGTTGATGAACGAACTTGGCCTGACTCGTGAGTATGTTCGTGGAATAGTCGATGATATCGTTCGAGAAATTGTCGCCAAGCGATTGGATGCCGTGAATATTCAGCAGTACATCGACAAAATCATTCTGAGCGAGATCAATAGCATGGCGCGAGATCACGGGGGGATCAACAGTGCCAACATCCGTGGATATGCTCAGAGAGCAGCGCAAGAAAAAGTGGCAGAGTTTATCAAAGAGCGGTTACAGATCATTTAACGTTTAGTTTAAGCGGCGGAGGAGGCCGCAACCTATGGAAACGAAAAGTAACAACCGTCCGCTCGAAACTGGTGTTAAACCGCCGACGGTAGTCTGCCTGTGCGGGTCAACGAGATTTAGCGGGGCATTCACCGCTGCCATGAGAGAAGAAACACTGGCCGGAAAAATTGTGCTGACCGTTGGGTTGTTCGGGCACCTTGAAGGACTGGACATGGACGGGCCGACGAAGAAGATGCTCGACCAACTACATCTGCGGAAGATCGACCTTGCCGACGAAGTATTGATCTTGAATGTCGGCGGATACATCGGCAGCAGCACCCGAAACGAACTGGAGTATGCTCGCACGGCTGGTAAAACTGTGCGATTTCTTGAGGCGGTTTAACCGCTTGAGTTAACCGGCGCGAGCGATTAGC
>AMWB02022021.1_pt1 | contig 14061 bp, 13 predicted proteins | sample 200311 | NCBI WGS metagenome assembly AMWB02 (sample SAMN02737377, study PRJNA173069) | bioreactor metagenome | biome: anode biofilm in microbial fuel cells | place: USA: California | collected 2010-12-16 | reverse complement strand
ATCTCACCAAGCAAGGCTTTTATTTTCGGGACCAAAGGAGGGAGGTCCTCACATACGGTATCCCAGACAATTATCAAGTCTACACCGAAATAGCTGTGGATCAACCTGTCCCTCATGGTCGCCATTTCCCTCCATGGTATTCCCCGGTGTGCTTCCTTGAAAGACGATGGTACGTTTTTGGATGCTTCACCTATGATCTCTATAGCTCTTATGACAGCATACTGGGTTTTTCTATCTTTGATGAAATCATCATATGAGTACCCGGCTGTGAATTCCTGAACATCCAGCATAGCACAGAGAATATCGTCGATGTAATCTCCAGCTTCCCTCGAGCTCATATCTGTACCACCTCTGCAAGAATATGTTTACCTATCCTGGGTTTCAGAGCATTTTTCGACACAAGATCGATTTTCACACCGAGATATTCAGATAACTCAATTTCAAGTCTTGCATAACCCAGCAGACCTATGGGTTCACTGAACTCCACAAGAATATCCAGATCACTTCCCGTACTTTGCTCACCACGAACATAGGATCCAAAAACCCCTAAGTATTTGATAGGATATTTTTTTTGTAGTGTGGGCAACAATTCACGCAACTGCTGGATGTACGTTCCCACTTTTGCTGGATCGGATATATTTTGATTCATAGGCATTCACCGTAAGCAGTAACCATTTTTATGAACTCCACCCTTATTTATGTTTCACTCTTCACTACATCACAACTTAAATTTTAAGAAGTTAGGAAAAATATAACGGCAGTGAGTTCACTACCAAATATGATCATTTAGATATAAACTAAAAAAATTATTACTATAGAGAAGAGATTATCTTCTCTTCAGCTTCTCAACAACAGCTTCAACCTGTTCAACTGCTGTTCCTATATATCTATCCGGATCTACTAGGCTGTTAATATCCTCTTCAGTAAGGTAATTCGCAACATCAGTTTTTGACAGCAAGACTTCTTTGAAGTGCTTTCCTGTCTCATGAGCCTCCATGGCACTGGAACGTACGATCTCATGGGCTTCCTGACGACCGACACCGCGTTTTGCAAGTTCTATCATCACAGCCTCGCCCATGTTCAGACCCCTGAGCAGGTTGAGGTTACGGCGGATGTTCTCCGGATAGAACCTGAGGTTCTCTATAACACCTATACCCAGTTTGATAATATGGTCTGTGAGCACACATGCTTCCGGGAATACGATCCTTTCACATGAGGAATTGGTGAGATCACGTTCATCCCATAGGGTATTGTTCAAAAGTTCAGGTTCCACCATGGCACGTACGATCCTTGCAAGACCACATATCTGTTCGGATTTGATGGGATTGCGCTTGTGAGGCATTGTGGAGGATCCTACCTGTTTTTTCCTGAAGCTCTCCTCTACTTCAGCGATCTCCGTTCTTTGGAGGGAACGTATCTCTACGCCTATTTTATCAAGAGTTGTTACAGTGTTGGCCATCCACATGACAAATTCAGCATGCCTGTCACGCTGTATGATCTGGTTGGACACGTCCACAGAACCTATCTCAAGATATTGCATCACACGTTTCTGTATCTCTATTCCATCCTTGCCAAAAGCTGCCTGAGTACCTACGGCACCGGTCATCTGCCCTACCAGCAGCCGAGGTTTAAGCTGTTCCAGACGTTCGATATGACGTGCAACTTCAGAAGCCCAGATTGCAAATCTCAGGCCATATGTTGTAGGCACACCTATCTGTCCGTGTGTCCTTGCCGCACATACTGTATGCTTGTGAGCCTCAGCCTGCATGAGCAACACATCCAACAGCCTGTGCATTTTGTCTTCCAGGATCTTTACAGCTTCCTTTAACTGAAGACCCGTGGCAGTATCAAGGATGTCATTGGAAGTGGCACCGAAATGTACCCATTTACCGGCATCTTCCGGACATTTTTCTGATATACCGATCACCACGGCCATCATATCATGGTGGATCTCATCCTCTATCTCCTTCACACGATCCAGCTCTACAAGACCTGTACTGGCAGATATGATATCGGCAGCTTTCTTAGGGATCAGACCTATATCTGCTTCAGCTTTAGCAAGTGCGGCTTCTACCATCATCAGTTTATGAAGGCGGTTGTCTTCGCTCCAGACAAATTTCATCTCTTCTGTACCGTAACGATATTCAATTGGGTGAATGGCCATCTATAGATTCTCCTGAAGTTGTTTTCACGGTCTCTCTGACGTATAGTAAGTCTGAATCAATAAATATGCTTTGAGTGGCAATCACTCTGCAATTAATAGAGGTCTGAAAAAAAGACAATGGCAGACCTATAAGTCTTCTGCCATCAATTTCCCGGACTGAAGGAGGGACTCTGAACTGGTTGAAGCTCATATCCAACGCTTCCGTTCTGTTGTTGAGAAGTGGTATTATCTTCCGGATACCACCTTGAAGGAAGCTGGTAATCCAGATATTCACTGTACATTGTGGGAAGGAAGAACTGTGTTCCACGGTCCTTTAATGCTGCTTCAAAGCCTGGATCAATGGATTCCAGTGTCTGCTTGCATATCTCAGCCTCCTCAGATTTACCTATCCTATACAGAGCGAATCGCTTGTTGTAAAGTGCTGATGTGCAGGCAGGATCAATAGCAAGAGCGTTATCATAGCAGGATATAGCTGTTTCGACCTGACCCATTACATTGAATATGAAACCCTTGTTGTACCAGGCAGTGACACACATGGGATCCAGTTCAAGGGTTTTGTTATAATAAGAAATTGAACCCTTATAGCTGCTGACAAGATATGAAATAGTACCCTTATGGTACATTGCAGACACGGATGTGGGATCAATTGCCAGCACCTTATCATATTCTGCCAGAGCTTGCTGATAGTTTCCTTGCAGGTAGAAGGAGAAGGCTTTTGTTCCCATTATCAGGGTGTCCGAGGGATCCAACTGGAGCAACTGATCATAGCAAGCGATAGCATCATCGTATCTGCCCATCCTGTCAAGTGCCAAACCCTTATGATAGATAGCATCCGTGTTCTGGGGCTGCTTTGCAAGAATCTGATCATAACTACCTATAGCCCTGTCAAATTGTCCAAGCTTCTCGTACGCTGCACTCTGCTTATAAAGGATACTGACATTACCAGGATCTGTCTCAAGTGCCTTATCATAAGAAGATGCTGCATCCGGATATTTTTCAAGTGCATAGTAGACATCACCACGATCACATAAAGCCTGAGAGTTCTTTGGATCTATGGATAGAACAGCGTTTGCGTATTGGAGCGCTTGTTCATAAGAGCCTGTACTGGAAAGCACACGCCCTTTCTGCAGCATGGCAGGAGTGTTCTGAGGCTCAAGAGCAAGCACATTGTCAAAGCACATCAATGCTCTATCCGTATCACCGGTACTGAAAGAAACAACTCCCAGAGAATACCATCCAGGGGAGTAGGAAGGATCGAACGTCACGGCATTCTCGTAGCATTCAATAGCCCACAGGTCCATCCCGACTTCCATCAAGGCTGAGCCTTTATCGCACAGGACTTTGACAGCCATCGGATCAAGCATAAGGGCTTTGTCAAAGCAAGCGATAGCCTCATCGTAATTACCAATGTTCTGATAGGAAATACCCTTAGCGTCCCATACATCAACAGAATTCACAGTAAACGATTCCATTTGGGGTTCATCGTCATTGTTGATCGATCTTACCACAATGCCGGATGCTTCATTATTACCCAGAGGAGAGAGAACTAGACCTTTGAAGATCTGGAACATCGTAGCTTTATCAGTTCCCTTTCTGTCCATGTTTTCAGCTGCATTGTCCGCTTTTATAAGATTATTATCTATATTTATACGGAAATTAGCTTCCGTATAGCCCGGACTTAATGCAAGTGTCTGCTCATACGCAGAAATGGCTTCTTCGTATTTTCCAAGTTTGTCGAGAACTGTACCTTTACGATACCATATATCTGCAGATTCCGGATGCATTTCCAACAATTTGTTATAAGTGTTGAGTGCCTCTGTGTATCTTCCCATGTTTTCAAGGTTAGAAGCTTTTGCATATAGAGCAGCAGAAAACCCAGGATCCTCTTTTATGGCTTTATCATAACTTTTTATGGCATCTACTGGCCGCCCGAGCTTGTCAAGGTCCATGCCTCTCTCAAACCATACTCTTGCACAAGACTCTTCATTGAGGGCTTTGCTATAGCTAGCAACTGCTTCTTCATACTTTTGGAGCATATCAAAAGCTCTTCCACGATTGTACCATACTATTGCAAAGCTGGGTTCGAGTTCTGTTACCCTGTCATAGGATGATATCGCATCCTCATAGTTACCAAGTTTATAAAAAGCCGTACCTTTATTGTACCATATATGCGCCGAATCGGTTTTGAATTGAGGGGATTCAGTATAACATTCCATTGAATTGACTTCATCTATAAAGAGGTAAGAGGATATATCTGCTACATACAAACCGCTCAGACCATCGGGATTTAACTGCAGTGCACGATCATAACATTCTATTGCTTCAGAATATCTCCCCAGAGAATCTAAATTCCTTCCTTTCTTATTCCATGCAGTTGCATTTTGAGGGTCAAGCGCAAGCACCTGATCATAACAGTTAATGGCATCAGCGTATTGTCCCAGATTATCATAACTCTGTGCCTGCAGATACCAGGCATCTATATTGTAAGGATCCTGGGAAAGAAGAATATTATATGCTTCTATAGCTGAAGCGTGATCTCCAAGAATAACTGCTGATCTTGCTTTTCCAGACAATGCTTCAGCATTGAGAGGCTCAAGCTTCAGAACATTGTCATAATCTGCCATGGCCTTTTCGTGTTCACCAATAGCTTCATAAGCAGCTGCCCTTGCAAACCAGATTTCAGGGTCATCTGGAACCATTGTCAGAGCTGTGTCAAAAGATGTAATGGAGTCGTTGTATCTTCCTACCTGTAAATAGGAATAACCCGTATCATACATGGAATTTGCATATTTTGAGAAAATGTTAAGTATCTGGTCATAACAAACCATGGCCTCGTCATGCCTTCCAAGACCATCAAGGGATTTGCCTTTGTGATAGACCAGTTTAATATATTCAACATCAAAAGTTGTAACATTATTATCATTTAAAGCAGAGTCATTTGAAGAAAAAGTTTCAGATTGACCTGAAGATTGTGAATACTGCACATCGAACTCTTCAAGAGAAGTTTCATAAATAATTAGGGACTCATTATATCTGCCTAAAGCCTCCAGCATAATACCTTTTTTGTAAAGGATCTCACTGGAATTTGATTTCCTATCCAAAATGGCTTCATAGGAATCTAGGGCAGCCTGAGGATTTCCCATGAGGTATTGTGTTTCAGCCTTATTCTCAAGGATCTCTATTGATTGAGGATCGAGTTCCAGGGCCTGGTCAAATAACTTAAGGGCTTCCGTATAGGAACCGTTACGACTCATTTCAAGACCCTGATCATTGAACGACCTTGCCTCATAACCCATACCATTAGCGCACGGAGTAAAAAGCAAAACCAACATCACTAATGCGCAAGCTGAAAGGAATAACTTGTTTAATGCCATCTGAATACCTGTCAGGAAATTCTAGTAATTATAACCTTATTGCGTTATGTTAGATAAGATTTTTGTTCTTTTTGAAACGAACAGATTATGCACTGTTACATAGTCCAATTGCTAATGCATCTTACTAGGATAAGACACGCGTGATATAAATAAATTATCTGGTTAAAATAATAAAGTTGATTAAAATATTTTAACGCCAATTTTACCAAAACTCTTCTCTGTTCATGATATCCCTACCCTATATCATAAAAAGATATTCGAAAACACATCATACTGAACTAATAACATATACAAGCAGGTACCTGCGAAAATGCTGAGCATTGCATTTCTTTTCCATACATGCAGGACTATGATCACTATTATTGTAAAAAGTTCCGGAACTCCATAGGGGAACTGAAACCATTGTGTATCCTTCAGACAATAAAGAACAAGCAGTAAAAGGATCATAGGTGGAAGTTTCTTTTCAATAACAGACAATAATTCAGGAGGCTCTGCTGACTTGAAAAGAACAAAAGGCAATGCCCTTGTGAAGAATGTAGCAACAGCTACAACTGTTATCACAGCAAGCATATGAAACATTCCATAGGTCAGAGACCACCCTCCTGATCAGTATCGGCCATTGATGCAGAGGTGCGTTTAGCCTGCACCATTTTCTCATGTGCCAGCAGAATGAGCGTTCCAATTATAATTGAAACTATAAGCATGTTTTGAGGACTAAATAGCACAATGGAGACCACACCTGCACCTATAGCGGCTATAAAGGGAAAAAATGCCTTCGAATGGTAGTACTGCTCAATGGTCAACACCACGAATAATGCAGTTAGCACAAAAGCCATACCTTCCATATCAATGTCAAGCACTGACCCCAGTATAGCTCCAATGACAGATCCTGTGATCCAATAAAAGTGGTTCAGGATAGCTATATAAAAATAAAAATCGCTTTTTGAGGCTCTGTCGGGAACCTTTGTAGTCGTAAGCAGGGCATATGTTTCATCAGTAAGTGCAAAAATGAGATATGTTTTAAATCTGCTCACATCAGAGAACTTCTCAAGCATTGAAATACCGTAAAATGAATGCCTGAGATTAATAAGAAGTGTGAGGATCAGGAACTCCATAAGCCCTGCCCCTGCCGCCAGCAGTGCTACAGATATGAACTGTACTGATCCGGCATATATAAAAACACTCATTAAAAAAGAATAGCTCCAGTGGTATCCTGCTCCTGTAAGCAAGAAACCAAAAGCGATCCCTAGCGGGATATAACCAAGGAGTACAGGAAAAGTGATCTTGATAGCACTTAGGAAGAGCTCTTTACTATAATGTTCCATGATACCAAACACTATTCAGATCTCAATTACTATAATGTAGCTCGTAGCTGAAGAATAGAATGCTGAATGAATGGCATCTTAGTTAACTTTATTGGGTTTGAACTTGGCGAACATTAAATTTTGTTCGCCAAAACGCATAATCTTTCAATTACATCACATGGCATCTTTCTGTGCCTTTGTGAAGTATTCGATCGCTTGCGCCAGTTCCCTGTGGTCCCGGGCATACTCGGCAATATCCATATTATTGAGATAGGCATCACATGCCTGAACCAATGCTTTTGCTCCTTCCTTAGTTCCTCCCGGATGGGCATGAACCCCAGAGCCCATGGTTGTAATGAAATCCACGTTCCCCATTACATCGATGAAAGGCTTCAACCTGATAGGATTAAGTCCGCCGGAAACGATAGGGCAGCATTTTTTCATACCTCTCCAGCTATCGTCCTCAAGAATGACATGATGGGCAGAATCCTCTTCCACAAGATATACCGCATCCTTATCGTTTTCAGGTATCTTGGTCCATGTTTGCTCAAAGAAATGACCTTGTGACCTCATATACAGGATCCCATGAGCAGCAACGACATCCTCTTCAGGAGTGCCTTTCATTTTTCCAACACCTGCAGTACCTGTGTGTATACCTGAAGAACCGGCAAGCCGTGCAAACTTGGATAATACCAGAACCGAGAAACCTATTGGGTTCTCAGGCCTTGTAAAAGCTCCGTGGGCCGCCCTGTGGAAATGAATGAACACATCAGGATATCGTCTTCTGAGGGTCTGCACAGCCATCCAGCCAGCAGTTATCCCGTCAATAAGGAATGCATAGCTTCCAGGCTCAAAACCTGCGTTCACTATCATTTCACACCGTTCGATCATAGTGTCAAAGTCGGCAGCTGAAACATTGAAAGAATGGACCTTTTTTCTGCCGGTCTCCTTGACTGCCTTGTCCATAGCCTCTTTAACGTGCTTTACCATTTTTTCGTAGGGACAGAAATCCTGGTTTGCCTGTGGTTCGTCGTTCTTGACAAAATCGCCTCCCCCCACCCAGAAATCATAACATACTTCCGCATACTCTGCAGAAGTGAGCCCCATCTTTGGCTTTACGATAGTACCGAGTATTGGCCTGTCATGTACTCCCAGGTATTTTCGCATGTCATCAAGGGTATAGCTTGGACCATCATACTGTTCGAGCATCGATGGAGGGAACCATACATCCAGTAACTTCAGAGCTTTGATCTCTTTAATGCCCAGGATATTGCCGACTATGTATGTAAGGATGTTCTGGACATTGCCCCCTCTGTCAAAAAGCCTCCAGGGATAGGCTATCCATACCAGATCCCTTTCCAGGTCCAGCTTATAGACCAGCGCGTTCATGGTCCTGGAAAATGGGGTTTCTGTGTTGACCTTGAAATTAGTCCCTGTAGACGATTCAGCTGCAGTTTCCGCAGCTGCCTGAAGTATGTTCAATTTCCCGTCCGGGATCAGATGGAACACCCCCAGAAGGTATTCTCCATTATACGGATCTGGAAGCTGCAAATTCACATAAGACTGCTGCTTAGGATTAAGCGACTCTACAAGATCTTCATGGATCGGACTCATATTAATAACAATCGTTAACATGCTATTTGAGTTTTTGGAACTGAATGGAACAATACATAAAAAATATGCATGTTGCATTAAAGGAAAAAATGTTCATACAGGAATATTGTAAGCCGTTACTTCATCGAACCCTTCATGAAGAGATCAATATGATCGCAATGAGGGCAAGAAGCACACCTGTCCACTGCCTTATAGCCATCTTTTCTTTCAGTATCAGCCATGCAAGCAATACAGTGCCTGCAGGATAAAGGGATGAAGTGATCGATGCTATATCCAGCCTGCCCGCCTGCGAAGCCAGTGCAAAGAAAGTATTACCTCCGGTGTCAAAAATACCGGCTAGTATTATTATGGGCAATATGCCTCTTGAAGGGACAGATATAGAACCTTTGACAACGATGAATCCCAGGACCATCAAAACTGCTGCAGCTCTGGCAACGGCTAATGGCCAGTACACTGCTGTCTCACTGACATGATCGATGGATATGAAAAAAATACCAAAGCCCATCCCTGCAATTAAAGGAAACTTAAGATCATTTAACTGTATTTTCCCCATCTCTTTATTCTCGCCTGCAATTAACCAAACTGCTGCTAATGCAAACACAAATCCGGCCATCTGATGTGCATCAGGTAGCCCTTCATAGAATGCACCATACAGTACAGGCACAGATGCAGCTACAACTGCTGAAATAGGAGCGATAAAACCCATTTTTCCCTGTGACAGGCCGTGATAAAGTGCCAGAAGTGCTATGCCTATAAAAATGCCAGCAACTGCACCCCATATAAATCCACTGATGCCTGGCATCTCTTCCCCCATCAAATAAGCAGAAGCTGCAAGGAGGAAAACTCCAACTGTCTGGACTATAAGCACAACGCTAAAGACATTTGCCTTTTTTGAGGCAAAACCTCCGCTGAAATCACCTGCACCCCATGATGCAGCTGCAAGCAGCCCAAAAAAAACCACAAGAAGCTCAGCAGGTATCATTTATAATCCTTCCTCATACAACACCCCAGATCAGTACCCCTGAAATTGTATCCTGGTTTTGCTGAAAGTTCAGATATTATAACCTAAGAGTAAATGTTTTGATAAATATGTTACCAGGCTATTTGAATTCAATACCATTATACCTATATTTTTGGCAAGGACCTTTGAAATTTATTCTTCTTCCAGCCTGCACACATGCAGAACACCCTCAGGAACAAGACATGATGGATCTTTTACAATAATGTAGAAAAATGAACATATGAACTGGAAAAAATGAAGGTCAAAAAACTCTCAGATCAAGGACATTTCCCCTAAATAAAAAAAGGAGGCTTCCCCTCATTTAGTTCTGCGGATAAGGAAAGAAAGAATATCGGAACTTAAGCCTGTCTCAGCTCTCATTTGTTTTAGTAGGTCTTCATCAGACATCCCTTTTTCCTTATGTTCCCTGATCTTATCATAAACATGTTGTGAGATCTCAGAATATTCTTCTATTACTTCTCTGTGCCCCCACACATCTCCTTCCAGGATTTTTATGCCCTGCATTTCCAGGAACATTAGGGATGACTTGGAAAGTGTTTTCTTATAAGATGTAGGCATATGGACAGCTTTGAGTTTAGGGCATTTTGCGACCATTGAAAAGATATCTGTATTTGAAGGCCTGAAAGCCAGATGTATCATTTCTTCACTCTGGTGAAGGGTTTCTATCTCTTCTTTTGAACTTAGCACTCTTATTTTCAATTTAATCACCTATTTTACACAGACCATGAGACAGTATTAAAAATATTATTTGAAAGCTAGAATCCTATTCATATTATTCTATTTATAGTTAATGATATTTCTGTATGTAAAACAATACACATTGACATAACATTAGAAAAAATCAAGTGTTGTTAAACCCTTCGTTTGGATAACAGATATCTCCAGATGATTATTCAGCTTTGTAGATGTCCCAGACTTTGAAGGAAAATATTTAATTGAAATGTGCCCCAAAATTTTCATACAGAAAAGGTTATGTCTGTCATTTTCCGGAGTTGTAGGAAGAACCTTCCCTGGCTAGCTTAGCCAGTATGCCTAATTGAACTATTTCAAATACGATATCAAGAACTGTATTAACAAGATCACCTGTAACTGGGACCTGGGCTATGGTAAGGTCTGTGCCTATGTTGGCCAAAGCAAGGAGGATGAAACCGATAACCAGGTTCCTCATTTTCTTTTCCTGAGTAAGCATTCTTAACAAACCGATCTTATTCATATTTACACCCATGATGATTGTTCACAGAGAGGGACAAAATGATGCGGACCTGCAAAATAAGGTGGATCTAACAGAACATTTCGATAAGATTTATACACCATACTTTATAATGCCTTCTTCTTCATGGAAGAGCCTGGAGCTCCATAACCCATAATAATTGCTGATCTCATCCATAATGTATTTCGCGATCAATAAGGAATCCTCTTCCAGTTTCCAGGAATCCCACTGTCTTTCTACAAGGACTTCTTCAGAATCACATTTAATTTGTCCTGCATATTCATTTTCTCCATTTGTTAAAATGGAATTTGCACAGTTGAAGATCTTTACCATGATCTTTACGTTACCAATATAGTTGATCTTGGAATAGAACGTTGATGTGAACCTGATGGTTTGCAACAGGTTGCAAGCAAGCAGCTCGTCATCAAATCTTTTAACAGAATTTGCCTTAAAGAAACTACCGCAGATTTTCATTGAATGGACCAATCCATTCCTATGGATCTCAACTTTATTACTGGCATTGCGAAGAGGATCTTCATCATCCCATTTAATACCAAATTTTGAGGGTCTGATGGAATATGACAGATAGCTTGTACAATCTTCCACCTTGTCAGAATGCAGTTCCATAAGTTCATGGCCGAACTTGGGAGAGGGTTCGAACATTTGTCCATCGATCTTTAAAGGAGTTATGACCACATGACCTTCAATTCCGTGTAATTGCAGTTCATGGGGGAGCTTGTTCTGACTGAAATATATGGCTTCATCAATATATCTTTCAAGCTTGCTTGTCCCAAAAAAACGCGATTGATACAACCATTCCACTTCATTTTCATCCATGGGAGTGGCGGAGAAATTATACCTCTTATAGTATCGCTTGTCCTGGTTGTTATAATAGGGTTTACTTTGCCCTTCGGGAATATGAACTAATAATATAACTCTGTCAGTGTCCGGAATAGGTATCTTTTTTATCTGAACGCTTACCCTGGGCACTATGTTGCCAAGAATGATCTGTTCCAATCGTTCCTTATTGAGATCACCATCGATCCCATTGATAGACTGGGGATGCCCCCCTTTTCCTGTTTCCATCACACCATATACAAGATAACCCCCTTTGGTATTGGAAAATGCAGTGACCTGTTTTATGATGCTGTAATCATTAAGTTGCTGTTTATAGTCCAGGATCATTGATTCTTCTATCTGCTCATCGGACAACTTCTGAATATCATCAAAAGTAACATCAGAAAATGGTTTATCGAACAGCATATAGCATCAGCGAATCCTGTAATTGAGTTAGATTTAAGTGATCTGTCAACCAGATAAATTTATGGGTTTAGAGAAGTCCATGTCCTTTTCAGTGTTGGTGATCTGCAGATAAACCGATAACCAGGAACTACCATAAAAATATAATACTACTTAGATCATAAAACAAGCTGAATAGATATCCAGGAGATAAATGAACTGTGCCAGGCGGAAAAACCCATGAGCTGATAAACATTACAGCGCTGGTGTCCATATTGACAGTAGTATATTATCTGTCAACGTGGCCGGAAACTGGAGCATTCGCAAGACATCCGGACATTAATGAGGTAATTGCCTTTTCTGTTTCCTACATATTCGCAACGTTCTACCTGAGCCCGGACCTTGATACAAAAAGCAGGCCTTACAAAAGATGGAAGATGCTCAGGATACTCTGGTGGCCCTACAGGATAATATTCAAACACAGGGGTTTCTCCCATAACATGATCCTCGGCCCTCTTACCATTCTACTGTACCTTACAGTAATAGTACTTGCATTACTCCTGCTTTCAGGTGTCGGACTGCAGAATATCCCTATAAGGATAGTTATTGCCGCCACTACAGGTATAGTCCTGTCAGTAGAGATCCATATAATATCAGACAGGTTTTTCTCAAAGGTAAAGAGTATTTTGTGAGACCTATTGCAGCGAAAGCAGAGGGTCCAAAGTGACTCCCAATGATTATATTTGAGAAATCATTGCAATTATCTATAAATAACAACAAACCATGTATCCACAAGTTCTTAATAAAGGTGTGTGATCAGATAAAAAAACCATTACTTGACGTCTTGTTCATGTCTGGCAAGAGAAAGAAAGTACTCTTGTTATTGCAAGATGGACCAAAGGGAATGGATTATTTGCTCAAGTCTCTGGATACAACAAGGCCAGCGTTACTTCCGCAGATGAGAGTGCTGGAAGATAGTTATCTTATCATTCATTATAACGACAGTTATGAATTGACTACCATTGGAAAGATCTTAGTTGAGGAGATCGTGCCTTTATTAAACACCTTGGAGGTCTTTGATGTTGACATAGATTACTGGGGAAACCATAAACTCATGTTCGCACCGAGATCCCTTTTGTCCAGGCTCCGCGAAATAAAGGGCTGCAAAGTGATAGAACCCAATTTAGTGAACATATATGAGGCGAATAAAGATTTTATTGAAACCTGTGCCACGTCTAAGGACCTGTTCTTTATCTTGACTTTTGCACATCCTGTTTTTACCACGCTCAGCTCCCAATTCATTGCTAACGGTTCAAATATTGAAATTATTATCAATGCGGACCTGTTACAAAAATTCAAAGCAAATTGGAAGAAAGAAGTTCAGGGTTACATTGACAGTGAGAAGGTCAAATTTTACCTTTACCCAAATGACATTGAATTGGGAACATTTGCTCAGAATGACCACTGTTTTGTGTTAAGGATGCTATCAAATAACAAAACATATGACTACAGTCAACTGTTTTGTAACGGACCCGATGCACTCAAATGGGGAAGAGAGCTATTTGATTTTTATTTGAAGGACTCCATACCAATAACCGAAATCTAGCTCTTGTCCAATCTTACAGGCGCAGGGAATGCAGTCGTTTACAATCTCCCTGGCCCGATCAAAGGTATGGTTCAGGTCTGGTTCACAGCCTCTCCTACTGTTTCTTTGGTCTTGTTGACCACCTGTGCAACTGTCTGGTTCAGATTCTCTGCTACGGCCACCTTTGTCTGGTTAATGGTCTGGTTCACAGCACTCCCTACAACCTCTTTTGTTTCATTGACAGCCATTCCCACGGTCTGATTTATAGCCTGCCCTGCGGCTTCTTTGGTCTGATTCACAGCCTTGCCTACGGTCTGGTTTATATTTTGTCCTACCGTTTCTTTAGTCTGGTTTATTTTCTCTCCCACGGTCTGTTCTACGGTCTTGTCCGTACATCCGGAGATCGCCACTATGCCTGCAACCAACAATCCCATTAATAATAACTTAAGCATTTTCTGCAAAATCATCACCTGTTCTGTTCCTAATTGTATTCCGGAATAAATGAACCTGTTGTTCCCATCTTGTATGTATGCTGAAGAAAGATCTTATT
>AMWB02083250.1_pt1 | contig 14078 bp, 10 predicted proteins | sample 200311 | NCBI WGS metagenome assembly AMWB02 (sample SAMN02737377, study PRJNA173069) | bioreactor metagenome | biome: anode biofilm in microbial fuel cells | place: USA: California | collected 2010-12-16 | reverse complement strand
GACCAGATTAGCGGCACGTCTGTCGCCACGCCAATATGCGCAGGCGTTTGCGCGCTTTCGCTTTCGTTGGATTCGACGCAGAAATGGGATTCAGTAAGAATAAGGCTGTGCAATACGGCTGACAAAGCCGGAAATTACATATACAACGGCATCGGGCCCTATACGGCTCTCGGTTATTCCTGGCACAACGAAATGGGATACGGAAAGATTAACGCCTACAAATTGCTCAAGTACGTAAAGAAATTGCACGAACCAAAAATTATTCATTCGCCGCTCGGCAACACCGAACAGTCGGCTGGAACAAGGCCGGTAAATTGTTCCATAATTCCGGCGCATTCGGGAGTTAACCCGCTGTTAACAAAATTGTTTTATGCTAAGAACGGCGTTAACTGGTCGGTAACGGCATTGACATACGCGGGCAATAACAACTGGACGGCAAACCTGCCGCTGTCGGGAAATGGAATTTATAATTACTATATTACAACAACTGATTCTATAAATAAAACATCGACCGCACCGGAAGACGCTCCGGCAAATTATTTTTCCTTTACATCCTCAGTTGATACTCTTAAGCCCGTTATTGTTTGTTACCCCTTGCAAAAAATTCCCAAGGTTCACTGGCCCGTGAAAGTCGGGGCAAAGGTTACAGACAATACCGAACTGGATTCAGTATGGGTTTCCTGGTATATAAACAACACTGCTTCGGGAATTAAACACTTGAGACTGAATAAGGCAGACGGCAATAATTATTTCTCGGTGTTTAACTCTATAAATTCTGATGTCATAATAGGCGATTCGGTTTTCTATAAAATATTCGCGCGGGACTTTTCCTCAAATCATAACATAGATTCTTCATCGCTCTGCAAGGCTGTTATTACCGATGTTACGAATATCTGCCTGGGAAACGGACATAATATTTCAGATTATCCGTTTCATACCGAAACCAGCGATTCAAGGATTCAAATAATATACAAGGCATCAGAGTTTCAGAGCCTGACGGCGGGGAGTAATTCGATAGTGAAAATTGGATTCTATGTAACATCGTGCGTTTATCAGTCTTTGAACGAATTTTCAGTAAGGTTTCAGCACACTCCGTTGGGAGCGATGAGAGAAATGGCAAATTGCGGGTGGACGACTGCTTTCATTGGAACGTGCACAATTTCCGATACCGGATGGAATTACATAGATATGACGCCGCCGTATTTCAACTATGACGGAACAAACAACCTGATGATCGAGATTTGTTTCAACGACGATTCAATCAATTATGTTCCGACAATAGTCAGGGGTTCTGTAAATGGTCCTTTATATCCTTCGCCAATTGCGGCTTCGGGAAACGGCAATGATGTCGGATGTTATTTGCAATCCGTTACATACCAGGGTATCAGACCGGATATATGTTTTGTAATGGCTGATATACCTGTTGTAACCAACATTGTCAACGTCAACACCCCGATGCAATTTTCTCTTAAACAGAATTATCCAAACCCGTTTAATCCTGTAACAAAAATTATTTATGAAATTCCAAAACAGAGTTTAGTTAAGCTAAAAGTTTTTGATATTATCGGGAGGGAAATACGAACTTTAGTGAACGAGATTAAGCCTTCTGGAAAATATTCCGTCGATTTCAACGGCGCGGATTTATCCAGCGGAATATATTTCTTAAGGTTTGAAGCGGGCGGACAGGTTGAGGTCAAGAAGATGGTTTTGTTAAAATAATAATATCCGGATGCAGCCGCGGCTGTGAATATTCTTTCCGCAAAAAAATAACGGGATTGCCGGAATCACCAATCCCGCATAAAAAAAGAATTTAAACCGCTTTTTGCTCGCGGCTTTTTTTATCCGCACCGCGTCTGCCGTTATAAGACGGCGCAAACTTCCTCCGCTTTTACTTTATTCATACCGCAGGGACGCGCTCTTTCTCGCGAAACGTCCGTTGTTTTATCTCACGAGTATCATCTTTTTCACTTCGGAATATTTTTCCGTCGTAAGTTTATAATAATAAATACCCGAAGATAAATTTTCGGCGTTGAACCGCGTTTCGTAAATTCCCGCTCCCAGACTGCCTTCTATCAGTATTCTGACTTCTTTCCCCAACGCGTCATAAACTTTAAGCGCGGCATAACCGGAAACAGGAAGTTGAAACTTAATTTTTGTTTCGGGATTAAACGGATTCGGATAATTCTGATAAAGACTGAAATTTCCGGGAATTTCCGTTCCGGATTTTTTTATGTCCGTGATAATCGTGTGATACGATATTCCGCCGTTTGAACGCACCGCCCAGATTCCTCTTCCCGGTTTTGCCTGGCTGATAGCGTTGAAATTTCCCGCGGGCGCCGTATATTCTACGCTCCAGGACGTTCCGTTAACGCTTGAATATATGCTCGTGCTGGTTCTTACATACCACGCGGGTGCAGTAAATTCGTCCACCGGCAGGTTTGTAAACGTAATGCCAATAACATTTCCCGTTCCCAGCATCGGCACGTTCGACCAGTTAAAACCCATATTGGAACTCTGCAGCATCGCTACCGCGCCTGCCATTAAACCCGTCTGCCCGGTCATCCAGTCGAAGCATAAAGCATACCCGTTTACCTCGCCTGTCGTCGGAAGCCCCGCCCACGTTGAACCCCAGTTGCTCGAGTAACGGATTAAAGTGCTGTTCGTGCCTATCCATATTTTCGGATACACGACGTACATCGCGTTATTCCATCCTGCCTCGGATGAAGAACCCGTAGCGCAGTAAATCCCCGTGCTGTCCCAGTTAGCGCCTCCGTTTGACGTCTTCCACAAAGACCACCTGTTGTTAACCGGGTCGCCCGCCATGAACCCTGTATTCGCGTCCACCATGCAAACCGCGTCATAAAATCCCGCCTCGGACAGGACCTGTGACCAGTTCGCTCCGCCGTTCGAAGTCCTGTACATGTAGGTGTTCGAGCCGCTGTAACCCACCACCAGAGCGAGATTCGCGTCAACCGCCGAAATGCAGATTAGCGTGTTCGTTGAAGGTATTCCCGAGCTTACGTTAATCCAGCTCGAACCTGTATTCGTAGTTTTAAGCACCACGCCGCTTGCTCCGCATATCCAGGCCGTGGTTGATGAAGGAGTTGAACAAACGGAACGCAAAGCTGTCGTGACTCCTGAGGTCTGCTCGCTCCATTGCGATTGAAGGTTTGTGAAAAGGATTAGCGCAAAAAAAAGAAAGAAGAACTTTTTCATGTTGTATTTCCTCCCTTTATATTGAATGCTAAAATTTAACCGTGCTTAACGGTTTAAGGTTAAATCTAATAAATATAATTTAATTAAAAAGTGTATTCACGTTAATGACTGATGATAATGCCTCGTCATATCGGATTTTGCTAAAAAATCGCGGAAATCTTTTTAGGGAGAAGTGTTCCCGCGAAAAACAGTGTTATTGTTATTTATACACAGAGGCGATTTTATCCGGATAAAAAATTGTCCGAACATGCTCAATACAAAATCAAAAATCGAATTTTAAAAGATCAAGAATTTCTGTATGGATTGATAATATAGATTTCTTTTTAGATATTATCCTTTTGAACGTTGTTAATTAGTCACTTAAAGTAAGCGTTAATATGAAAAAATATTTGTTTTTATTATTCATTTTCTCGCTTTCCTGCCGCGCGCCCGCGCAATGGATACAAATATCTAATGGCATGGGAATTGAAAGAGGCGTCACATCTCTGGCTCATAACGGAAATTACCTTTTTGCAGGAACAGTTTCGGGTGTGTACAGAAACGTTAACGATATCTGGTCGAGGGTCGGTTTTGCTAATAAAGAGATTCATGGTCTTGTAGCCCTGGGGGGTATTATATTTGCAGGAGTTGAGGACAGCGGAATTTGTGTATCGAGTAACAACGGAACTAACTGGTCAAAGACACCATTTATGTACCCCACGGTAAACTGTCTTTATGTCGACGGAAGCAAACTTTACACGGCGACAAATCAAGGCGGATTCTATGTAAGTTCTGATTATGGAAATAACTGGAACGCATTTCTAACAAATGAATATATTTTTTCCGTTACCGCGGAAGGCAGCGTAATTTGCGCCGGTGGCCTTTACAAGGTTAGTGTATCATCCAACAACGGAGCCTCCTGGAATTCAACAGATCTTACCGTTGATGTAGCCTCGGCAAAAATAAAAGGAAGTTATATTTTTATAGGATTATACGGAAACGGACTTCTTGTTTCGACGAATTACGGGTTACAGTGGCAGAGTTATGCTGCAGATATTTCCACAATACTGAGTTATGCCTTTTCTGGAAATAATCTGCTCGTGGGAAAATCAAACAACCCGTCCATAGCGGGAGGTGTTTATCTTACTACAAATTATGGATACAATTGGATTAACCTCAATCAGGGATTTAACGGATTGCCCGCTGTCAGTTCGTTATTAATTTTGAACGATTATATCTATGCGGGAGCAATCACCGGAAATTCAAATTATCTGGCGGTTTGGAAAAGACCGTTATCGGAAATACTGGAGGTTAATAATCTTCAGACAACCATACCTTTGGAATTCGAACTTCATCAGAATTTTCCTAATCCGTTCAACCCGTCAACGAATATAAAATTCTCGATACCTGAAAACGGAAAAGTGAAAACGGAAAATAATTTTGTTGTGCTAAAAGTTTATAACTTACTCGGCAGAGAAGTGGCAACGCTTGTAAATGAATTCCTTAAACCCGGAACGTATGCCGTCACATTCGATGGGAGCGAACTCTCCAGCGGCGTTTACTATTATAAACTAACGGCAGGAAGTTATTCTGAAACAAGAAGGATGGTTCTGATAAAATAAGTTTAATTTCGATATCCTTAAGAATGAGAAAATACTTTAACAGTACATTCCGCAATTTTCTGAAGGAATACAACCTGCCTTCGGGTTTGTCTTTCTCCGTTAAATTTCCCGCGGGTGTTAAAAAAATACTGAACGATAAAATAGTAAATAATTCCAGGGGAATAACACTTAAATCCTTTGGCGTCCTTCCGAAGGTTGATAAAACCGGAACTTCAAACATCGCTATGATGAACAGAAAAAAATCCTGGATTGAAGACTTCAATAACCACTTCCATGTGGATTGGTATGTTAATCCTCAAAATGCCAAAACCATATTCATGCTCGGGATAAAAACTATGATTGCGCTGGCTGAAAAATTCGAGAAGGCCCGTTATAAAGGTATAAGGTTTTATTATTATTTTCAGACCCCCGAACTTAGCAGGTTGTTTGACGTTGAAAACGGTTTCTCGGAATATGCAAATGATGAGCAATACTTTTCCGACAGACTGACTTTTTTCAAAAGAAGAAAAGGTGAGGAAGTAAAAAAAATAACCGATTTGGAAGACCGTTATGGCGCTATTATGATAATAGATATTTAAATTGTACGGATAATTTTTTATAGGAGTTAAAATGAAATATTGTTTATTTCTTGTTGCTTTCGTTTCGTTGATTTGTCAGGGGTGCAATGTTTATAATGAAGACCCTAATTCTGAAACTTACAAAAAATTAGAAACGGATACTTATTTGGATGTTATTGATTCAGTGCTGACATTCCGCTGGCATTTTCTCGAAGACACTAACAAGGTACCTGCGTTTGTTTTACTTGACAGTCTTATAAATCCGAACAAGTTATCAAAATTTTATTCCGGCACTCCGCCCTACGGTCCTTACCTAAAAAATAACCCGGCTTCAAGGTTTATAGCCGTTGAATCTTTTTCGAAGTCGGATAAACATGTCTTTTTGCCGGATAAAGACAACCAATTTAATAAGTATACAGATCCGGACTCAATATACGGAGTTATAAAGTCAAAATTGAACAGCAAACAATCCTTCACCGGGGCATGGGTATTTTTGTCCAGAATCTGCTATAATGAGGAATTTACAAAGGGATATTTATTTTATTCCATCTGGTGGGGGCCGATGGCCGCTGAGGACTTTATCTTCGTAGTAGAAAAAATCAATGGAAAGTGGCGGATTTGTTATAGCCGCATGTACGGCGTATCGTAAAATTCCATTTTATATTTTCCCGCATATTATCATCTTTGCAGAGAGATAAATTTCAATGATGAAGAAGACGAACGCAGTAAGAATTCTCGAAAGCGGCAATTTTAAATTCGAGACGCGGGAATACGAAGTCAATGAAGACGAAATTGACGCCGTCAGCGTAGCCAACAAAATCGGCGCGCCGCCCGAAACCGTTTTCAAGACGCTTGTCGCCAGGGGCGATAAGTCGGGATACGCTGTTTTCGTTATTCCGGGTAACGCGGAATTAAACCTGAAAAAAGCCGCTGCCGCCAGCGGAAACAAAAGCGTAGAAATGATAAAAGCGAAAGACCTGCTCGCCGTCACCGGCTACATACGCGGCGGATGCTCGCCTATCGGAATGACAAAAAAATACCCGACATACTTAGAAGAAACTTCCCAACTCTTTGATAAGATTTTTTTCAGCGCGGGCATAAGGGGAATGCAGATTGTTCTACCGCCGTCTGGCCTTGCCGAAGCGGCGGATGCCGTCTTCGCCGACCTCGTTTGATTTCCGCCGGAAAATATTCCGACGCGGATTAACGCGGATTATCACAGATTTATTCAATGAGTAATTTTCAGCGTTCGCCTGCCCTTTCTGTTTTCAATCAGCCATCTAGTGTTTGTTACCCTGTCCAGAAAAACGCGGTCGTGGCTGACGAGCACGAGCGCGCCCTTGAACTCCTTTAACGCTTTCTCGAGACAGATTACAGACGGCAGGTCCATATGGTTCGTCGGCTCGTCCATTATTATGATTTGCGGCGACTTCAGCAGTCCGAGCCCGAGAAGAATTTTCCTTACTTCTCCGGGACTCGGCCTTTCGGTTTCCGTCACGCGCAAGGGTTCCGAGCCGAGCCTGTATATAACCGTAAGAAGTTTTCCAAGTTCGGCATTGTTCAACGAATCGATTCTGTTTCTCATACCGTCAATATCCCCGGGATTAATTTCCTGAGGAATGTATATTAATTTTTCGGGCGGGATATTTATTTTTTCAAGAAAATATTTTATCAAAGTGCTTTTTCCCGTTCCGTTTTCTCCCGATATGCCTATTTTGTCGTCGGGCTTTATTGTCAGAAACGGAACGCCGAGAGTAATTCCGTTCTTGAATTTTAATTCGCCTTCTTCCTGCGCGAGAAAATAATTTTTTTCCGCTCTTTCTCCGTTTAGAGAAAACCCGTCAATGTTTCGCTTCCTGAAATATGATTTCTCCATTTCCTCTTTCGCCTTTGCCGCGCGCGACTGCAGGTTTTTCAGTTTCCTCGCGCCAATCGCGTCCTTGCCTTTCAGCCTCAGTCCGTCAATCCTGCCTTTCCCGTCGTGGTCGTGTTTGTCGAGATTTTTTTTCGACAGCGCTTTTCGCTTCAATGAAATCTCGTGTTTCATCCCCGCAGAACTCTTATCGAGTTTTTTGAAATTTTCCTGCGCGTTTTCAAACGCTTTTTCCTTCTGCCTCTCTTCGATTTCCTGCTGGGTAAGCCCCGCTGTGACTCCGCCTTTTCTGATAACCGCTCCGTGAGTATCCATAAAAAGACACCAGCCGCATAGTTCGTCGAGCAAATCCCTGTTGTGGCTAATTATTAAACCTGTTCCTTCGTAAGTATGCAGTGATTCGACGACGCTGCGGCTCGTGCTCTCGTCGAGATGATTTGTTGGCTCGTCGAGAACGAGTATTTCGGGATTTTTCCAAAGAGCGGCGGCGACCTGAAGTTTTTTTCTTTCGCCGAAACTGAGCGTGTCCCACCTTTCAGCCCAGCCCTCTTCAATTCCGAGTATTGAACGGAGTTTACCGGGATAGTTGTCTTCGTCAAGAAAAAATTCCTTAATGTCCTCCGGCGGGTAGTGTGTCTCCTGCTCGCAGTAAAGTCCGGACGCGTTTTTGTCCGTTAAAATGACAGAACCTCGGTCGGGCAGCAGCAATCCGCAGGCGAGTTTCGCAAGAGTGGTCTTGCCGATTCCGTTTGCACCGATAATTCCGGTCCATCCTTTTTGAAACGTGACGGTGAGATTTTTTATGACGGGCTGTTGAGAAACCCCGTAAGAAAAAGTTACATCCGTAAAGCATAAATTAATAATATCCATTTTAATCCCATAAGTTTATAAAAATGTAATTGTTAAGAGAGCCTCTTTTATGGGAGTCTCGTCTTTATTATTATTTATGCTTCTTCATCCGCTTACTCTTCCTTTAGGTTTGTTTAAAAATAATTTCACTGAATTATTATTTCAATTTAAAATGGAAAGCCCTTTGATTTATTGTCAAAGGGTGGAAAACAATTTTTTTTGTTTACGGTACTACTTCACCAGTATCAGTTTCTTTGTCTGTGTGAAATCACCCGCTTTCATCGTATAAAAATAAACGCCGCTAGATAGACCCGCGGCATCCCATATAATTCTGTATTTTCCCCGCGCGTATTCTCCCTTTGCTAGCACCGCGACTTCTCTTCCGAGAGAATTAAACACCGTCAAAACGACGTTCGTTCTCGACGGAACCTCGAATTCGATTGAAGTTACGGGGTTGAAAGGATTAGGATAATTCTGTTCGAGCCTGAAATCTACGGGCTGTTCTTTTCCGATTGTCCCGATGCCGGATTCGGGGTTAACTACATAACGAAGAGCGCCTACCAATGCCCTGGACCCGAACCAGGTGCCAAGAGGCATGAACGGAGCGGAACGCCCGTCGCCCGTAATCAGCGTTATGTTTGAATCCGCGTACGTGCTGTATGGGGGCAAGCCCATCCCGAAATACCTCGGACCCGCGCCCGAAAATTTCGCGGCAACTCCGACCGTGTCGCCCGCGCCTACGAAAATCGGGGGAATCTGACAAAGCAGAGATACGCCGCTTGCCGTTGGTCCCTGCGTAAAAGTCACAGTTCCGAGCGATGTCCACCCGGCGGTTGAACTGCCCGGGCCCAAACCCTCGGGACCGCCAAGCGAGGTTCCGGTGCGCGTGAAAATTTCAATGCTGAACGTCGAGTTTACCGCGGCTGTGTTTCCCGTGCTCATTTCCGTAACCGTAACGTCGTGCGCACCGCCGATAAGGTCAAAGAACATCGCCCAGCCGGTCGAGCCGCCGTTATTCGACGGACCGGGATTTGCGTTAAGCGTTATGGTGTCTAAAAAATTCGCGGACGGGGAAACCGGTTGATTGTTACTTTTTGTAAAACTGTTGAAACTCAGAAAAAGCACCGAGAACAAAATAATGAAAAATAAAAAGCCGATGAATTTTTGTATTCTGCCGGACATTCTTTGCCTCTGTTTTTATATTAATAAAATTTATTCAATATGAATTCGAATTTCAACAAGAATTTTGGGCAAATTTCTTTAATAATGCGGGATTAATAAACTGCGATAATGCACACGGTCACGGCTTAGACGTGTCTTTATTCTTGCTGATTTTCGTTTTACTGCTCAGACTTAAGATGAAATTAGATTGAAATACTTCTGCTAAATCAGTATTTTTACAAATTGTAGCCCGAGTGGCGGAATTGGTAGATCTGCCTGTCTGCTTCGCAGAAGGCAGACAGGCGCGTAGGACTCAACAATGATTTGATGTCTAAAAAATATTTTACATATGTATTATATTCAGATACACGAAAAAGGTTATATATAGGTCAGACAAACAATATAGAAAAAAGAATAAAAGAGCATAATAGCGGAAAAGTTGACTCAACAAGACCGTACAGACCTTATAGATTAATATATTTGGAAGAGTTTAATTCCAGGAAAGAATCTCTTATTAGAGAAAAAGAACTTAAGTTCTCACACAGCAGAAGGAAATTAAAAAGTTATATTTGAGTTTAGCCCGAGTGGCGGAATTGGTAGACGCGCAGGACTTAAAATCCTGTTGCCTGTAAGGGCAGTATCGGTTCGATTCCGATCTCGGGCACAAGACCCCTGTTGAAAAATCAGCGGGGGTTTTTGTTTTAAGGAAAAACGCGTCCCGACAAAGTCGGGATTGCCTGTAAGGGCAGTATCGGTTCTCCGCCGCGGTCAAAGACTCGCTTGGTGAGCAGACGATCCCGGGCACAACAAAAACCCTCTGATACACTGTATCAGAGGGTTTATAATTTTAAACCGTAACTTTTTAATTATTAAATGAATTTCTTACTTCACCAGCGCCATTCTCTTTACGTCGGTGAATTCTCCGGCTTCAAGTTTATAAAAGTAAACTCCAGATGAAAGCCCTGATGCGTTCCAGTCAACGCTGTATGAGCCTGCTTTCATCGTTCCGCTCACGAGCGCGTCAACTTGGCGTCCCGCCAAATCATAAATTTTCAGACTCACGAATCCGTCTTTCTTTATGCCGAACTTTATGCTCGTCGACGGATTGAACGGGTTTGGATAATTCTGCCCGAGCGAATATCTGTCGGGTACCGTTCCAGAAACGGGATTGACGCCCGTTGCAGTAGTGAACTTGATTCCCCAGCCCTGCAAGATACCGACGTCGTTAGTGGCGTTGTCCTTGCAGGTAAGAATCCAGTTTCCCTGAGCGGACGTGTTGAAACTGTTCAACTGCGATACGGTCTTCAGAAAACCCCACGGAGGAAGATACTCGTTATCTGTCGGCATGTAAGAAAAATTATCCGAGAAAAACGTAAGCACGTTTTTTCCGCCGCCGCCGTTTGTTACTATTATGTTCCTTTCGACTCCGCTCGGCGCTCTCAGAGTTACTATCAGGTCGCCGACATAAGAATGCTGTATTGATAAAAACAATTCAAGAGAGGTCACGTAACCGGAAATCCCCTGAATCACAAGTGTGTCCTGTAACCCGGTCGGGTTGTTGTCGGGAATCGTGCCGAACGGATATCTGCAGTAATAACTTCCCGGGAACGGATTTGGCGACGCAGCGCGGTTTATTACCGTGCTGTGTGACTGAAACGAACTGTTGTACGCACCCGTCGTGTTGTCGTTATAGTAAGCGCTGAGACGGCAGTTGTTTACGCCCCCGCTGTTAAGCGAAGCCGCTATTCCGCTCGTCGAAGTAAAATTGTTCAGGTTGCCGTCGAAATTCCAGAAGCACAGCAGTCCTGTCGGTGTCGTAATTGAACGACCCGAAACAAACATGTTCAGCAATATTTGCTGCTGCGTCAATTGCTGGTTCCATATCCGCAGTTCGTCTATGTATCCGTTAAAAGGCAGGTTGTACAGCGCGGAACTTCCGATTAAAAGCGCGTCAGTGTTCGTCGGAAACGTGTTCGGTATCGTTGATACCGAACCGCTTTGTTTTCCGTTCTTGTAGAACCTGACCTGGAAAGTTGACCCGGAAGTCATCCACGTAACGACGATGTGATTCCATACATTCGCTGTTAACGCCTGTCCTGTCGAGTTAAGCGCCACGTTCGTAGCGGTGCCGAAATACAGTTTTCCTCCCGGAGCCATTCCAAGTATGAACGACAATGACGAGAGGCTGCTGCCCTTCGACATAAATATCTGCTCGGTAGAAACCGAAATCGGTTTTATCCACATTTCTATGCTGCCGTCACTTGTTTGATTGAACACCGAGTTTGAAGATACGGTAAGAAAGTCATACTGCGCGCCGTTGAACTTCATCGCGAAGTTATACGGTATTGGCACGCCGAGAGTCGTTTGTGTAGAAGCAGCGCTGCCAACGTATGTACCGTGATGATATCCGAAGTAATCGAAAAATGTTGTTCCCGACGAATTGAAAGTCCACGTCGAAACAAGCCCGTTGTAATATGAGCCGTATGTCATTCTCTCCCAGGAGTTCGCGTCTTCGCCGTCGCCGAGACCGACGAATCTGTTGCACGCTATCTGATTAGCGGTTCTAGAACGCTTCCACAATCTGACCTCGTCGATTGTTCCCTGAAATACGTATGTGGGAAATGCCTGGCTTCCGCCGATTCTTATCGCGTCCGTGTTAACATAAAATGTTGCGGGAGCCGTCACCGCGGCTCCGCTCATCGCTCCGTTTATGAAAAATGATACCGTGTAATTTGCCGCCTTGTTCCAACTTACCGCGACGTGAGTCCATTGATTCGCGGGCAGCGCGGCGCCGTCGCTGTTAAAAAACTCGGTGCTGCCGATGCGCACAAATAATTTCCCGCTTGATCCGTAAATCCCGAAAAGAAAAGAGACGTTTGTTGATGCGCCTTTTGATATTATGCTTTTCGTCGTTCCTGTTATAGATGTCGGGTTAATCCACGCTTCAAGCGTACCCGCCGTATCGATGTTAAAATCCGGGTGGCTCAGAACGTTGCCGTAACTTATAGTCAAACCCAATCCTCCGAGATAGGAATTGTGATTTTGTATTCCGTACTCGTCGGTTAAATTCTGTCCGGACAGATTTCCTATTGATAAGAAGAAAAGAATGATTAAAGAAAAGTATAAACCCTTTTTCATGAAACCTCCTACGTAAGGTTAGAAAAAAATATTTGTTACTTTTCGTAATATACAAAAAGAATTGTAATTTGTTAATCCTATTGCTGGGTGACTTTTTTTTGTGCGGATTACTTATGAAACATCGGACAAAACAGGATGTTATTTCCTCATATAAATCAGTATCGCCGATATGTCCGAAGGCCGTACACCCGCTATTCGCGCCGCCTGTCCTATTGAGCGCGGTTTGATTTTCATCAGTTTGTCGAGCGCTTCGGACGAAATTGATTTTATTTTTTCGTACTTGAAGTTTTGTGGGATTTTCAGATTTTCGTTTTTCTCGAAACTTTCGGCCTGCTCTTCCTGACGCCGTATGTACCCTTCGTACTTAATTTCTATTTCGATTTGCCCGAGAACGTCATCATGTTTTTTCAGCTCCTCCGCCAAACCGTTGCCGGTAAAGGTTTCCAGCGATATCAAATCCTTTATCGATACCTCGCTTCTCCGGATAATGTTCGAAAGAAAATCGTTCTGTGAAATCGGGCTGGAGCTTTTATTGTTCAGCATTGCGTTTACGGAAACCGGACTTATCGTATGCGATTTAAAATATTTTACGCCTTCCTCAATTAGCGTCCTTTTATCATTTAAATAATTTAAGTATTTCTCCTCGACAAGACCGAGTTCTCTGCCCTTCTCCATCAAACGCAGATCCGCGTTATCCTGTCTTAACAACAGCCTGTATTCCGCGGACGAAGTAAACATCCTGTACGGCTCATCCGGTACTTTTATTATCAAATCATCAATCAAGACCCCGATATAAGCCTCGTTTCTTTTTAATATAAATGGCTCTTTTTTCAATAGTTTAAGTGCCGAATTAATTCCTGTCGCCAACCCTTGCGCAGCCGCTTCTTCGTAGCCCGATGTACCGTTAATCTGTCCTGCGTTGTATAACCCGGAAACGATTTTCGTCTCGAGAGTCGGAAAAATCTGAAAAGTCGGGAAGAAATCATACTCAACGGCATAGCCTTGCTTCAATAATCGGACATTTTCGAGTCCGGGAACAGTCCTTGCGGCTTTTTCCTGTACTTCAAAAGGAAGGCTTGTTGAAAACCCGTTCATATAAATCGTATCGCCGTCAAGCGTTTCCGGCTCGAGGAAAATCTGGTGCCTGGGCTTATCCGAAAAGCGGGAAATTTTATCTTCGATTGACGGGCAATAGCGCGGACCAATCCCCTTTATCCTTCCCGTAAACATCGGCGAGTCGTCAAATCCTGTTCGAAGTATATCGTGGGTCTGTTCGTTCGTGTGCGTCAGATAACAGTCAATTTGTTTCTGCGCGGGAAATATCTTCTTATCCAAAATCGTTCTGAAAGAAAACGGCGTAGGATTCTTGTCGCCGGGCTGAATTTCCGTCTTTGAAAAATCGATAGTGTTTTTGTCCAGCCTTGGCGGCGTACCTGTTTTCAGGCGACCCGTTACGAAGCCCATTTTGCGGAGACATTCGGAAAGTCCCGTCGCGGACCTTTCGTCCATTCGTCCGCCTTCGACCGTATTTCTTCCGGTGTGCATTATCGCATTTAAAAAAGTACCCGAAGTTATTATAACCGACCGGCAGGAATATTCATAACCGAGTTCCGTCTTGATTCCTTTCACGAAATATTTATAGTCTCCATTCCCCTCGAATTCCCCGACGAGAATTTCCTTTAC
>AMWB02001364.1_pt1 | contig 14078 bp, 16 predicted proteins | sample 200311 | NCBI WGS metagenome assembly AMWB02 (sample SAMN02737377, study PRJNA173069) | bioreactor metagenome | biome: anode biofilm in microbial fuel cells | place: USA: California | collected 2010-12-16 | reverse complement strand
ACCGCCTGGTCGTCATTCCCCTGACGCTGCCGCCGTTAAGAGACCGGAAATCGGATGTTCCGCTGCTCATTGCCCATTTTTTGCATCAATTGAACGAGAAAAAACATACTCAGGTAACGGGGATTTCTCAAAAAGCCATGGAGTTGATGATGGCCCACGCATGGCCAGGAAATGTCCGGGAACTGAAAAATATGATGGAGCGGCTGGTTGTTCTTACCCAGGAAGGGGAGATCTACCCCAGGGACCTGCCGCAGAAACTGAGAACCGCTCCTTCGGACACATCGGCCATACCGGATGTCGAAGTGTCCGATCAAGGGATATGCCTCAGTACAGCCGTCAGTGATTTTGAAAAATCGCTGATTTCCCAGTCGATGAAAATTGCAAACGGGGTTAAGAAAAACGCCGCCAAGCTGCTGAACATCAAACGCACCACCCTGATTGAAAAAATCAAACGCCATAACCTCGAAGAAAGCTTTGCGTGATTTCCTGATTGTTTCTGTGCCCAACCGTCCGGCTGTCCATGTGTCCCCCCTCTGAAATCCCCCTGAAAAGGGGGATTTTTTTTTACCCGAAAACTTCCCGCCTGCAACGCATTCACTGCTTCAGCTTGCTTCCGTCAATGATATGACACCGGATTACGGCAAGCGTGTCAATCCAGCCGCAGTTACCGGCCTGTCTGTTTTTTTCTCCCATTTATTCGGCATATTACTGAAATAATATGTTTGGTACGAATATTGCTTTGATCAGTAATAAACTTTTCAGAGAAAGGATGCCGCATATGGAAACACAGGGATTATTTAATCAGACTTTTTCCGTGCTGGAAAAGAGCATGAATCTGCGATCCCAAAAACACAGCCTGCTGGTTTCCAATATCGCCAATATCGACACGCCCAATTACAAGGCATTTGATATTCTTGTGGAAGAAGAAATGGGAAAAACATCGGGAGAATCCAAAACCATGCCGCTGAGCCGGACCCAGCCGGGGCACATCCCCATCAGCGGTACAGCAAATCCGGGTACTCCGGAAATTTATCCGGTAGAAAACCCCCGGTATGATTTCCGGGAAGACGGGAACACCGTGGATATTGACAGGACCATGTCCGTGCTGTCGGAAAATGGTCTGCTGTATAATGCATCCGCCCAGATGATAACCAAAAAATTTCAGGCACTGTCCAGTGCGATTAACGGCTCAACGAGGTAACGATGAATTTTTTTGATTCAATGCGAACCAGCGCATCGGGATTGACGGCCCAGCGGCTGAGAATGAATCTGGTTTCCAGCAACCTGGCCAATACGGATACGACGCGAACCGAACAAGGGGGGCCGTACCAACGGAAAGAGCCCGTTTTTGCCGCAACTCCCATTCAGAGTGCTTTCGGTGATGTGTTGCAGGCGGAACTCAGCAACAAGCCTTCGGAAGTGAATGTGGTCGATGTCATCAACGATCAGCGGGAACCGCTGCTGAAGTTCGATCCCATGCACCCGGACGCGGATTCACGGGGGTATGTTTCCATGCCCAACATCAATGTCATGGAGGAAATGGTGAACATGATGACGGCGTCACGGAGTTACGAGGCCAATGTCACCGCCATATCCACTTCAAAGAACATGGTACAGAAAGCACTCGAAATAGGACGGTAATATGGAACCGATTCGCTTTGATACGTCGCAGTTCATTCCGAAGATGCCCGCAGCGGCAGGCAACCCGTTGGCAAAGGATGCGCAGAAAGGCTCCTTTGAAGAGATGATAAAGAGTCATTTGACCGAAGTCAATCACCTCCAGAATTCAGCCGATACGGCAGCTCAAAATCTGGCTTCCGGCCAGGATAAAGACATTCATAACACCATGATTGCCATGGAAAAAGCAGGTGTGGCGTTTCAGCTGACCATGCAGGTCCGGAACAAGGTGCTTGAGGCTTATCAGGAAATCATGCGGATGCAGGTTTAATAGAAAGGAAGCGTATCCATGCAGCTACAAGGGGCAATCGGACAGTTTAAGTCAATTTACGCCGGGTTGAACACCGTCAAAAAAATCACGTTGTTTTCTCTGATCGGCCTGGTTATTGCCGGGTTAACCCTGATCATGGTTCTGAGCGGCAGACCCGATTACCAGGTATTGTTTTCCGGGCTATCCGCCGAGGATTCCGGTGCCATCATCGGTCAGCTCAAAGTCAAAAAAATTCCCTTTCAGATTTCATCCAACGGCGGTGCCATTCTGATCCCCAAGGATATCGTATACGAAACCCGTATGGAATTCGCTTCCCAGGGACTTCCACAGGGAGGCGGCGTCGGGTTTGAAATATTCGACAATTCAAAATTGGGGATGACCGAATTTGTTCAGAACGTCAATTACCAGCGGGCGATTCAGGGAGAGATTTCACGAACCATCAACCGTTTTGAAGAGGTTGAAAGCTCCCGGGTTCATATCGTCATGCCCCCCAAATCCCTGTTTGTTGAGAAGGAAGAGGCGGCCAGGGCATCCGTCGTCATCAAATTCCGACCCAGAAGGACTCTGAATGCGGATCAGATCCAGGGAATCGTTCATCTCATATCATCCAGTGTTTCCGGACTGAAACCGGAAAATGTCACCATCGTGGACAGTCTCGGGAATCAGATCGGCAACCCAAATGAAAAAAGCGATATTGACAAGGCCAGAAGCGATCAATTGGCTTACCAGGAAAAAATTGAACGGTCTCTGGAGCTCCGGGTTAAAACCATGCTTGAAAATGCGCTGGGGCCGAACAAAGCCATTGTGCGACTTTCAAGCAATATGGATTTCAAGAAACAGGAAAAAACAGAGGAGCGATATTATCCGGACAACAAAGTGGTACGCAGTGAACAGGTATCCAATGAATCTTCTACAAAGCCTGAAAAAGTGCCGATGGGGGTCCCAGGTTCCAATGCGGCCATGACGGACAAACTTCAGCAGGGAATGGAACCATCTTCAGCCAATTCAGCGTTTCAGAAACAGAATTCGACCACCAATTATGAAATCGGAAAAATGACCAGCCACACCATCGAGCCCACCGGCCGGATTGCCAGTATTTCCGTGGCGGTTCTGGTGGACGGGGCCTATAAGACCGTAAAAGGTGAAGATGGAAAATCGAAAGTTGAATATGTGCCCCGTTCGCCGGAAGAAATTTCCAAGATTAAAAGCATTGTCATGCGCGCGGTCAATTATACGGCCTCCAGAGGGGACGAAGTCGAGGTGGTGAACATTCCTTTTGAAAAGTCGGAGCTGGCGGAGATGCAAACGGGTGAAGCCGGCAATGGCTGGGTTTCCAGACTGATGCAGTATTCCGCGCATATCAAATACGTTTTTTCAGGGGTCTTTATGCTGTTGACGTTTATCTTTGTCATCCGGCCGCTCATTCAATGGCTGACTGCCGGGGCCTCAAACAATGCTCAGTTGCTGGATCAACTTCCCCGAACAGTCAATGAAATCGAAAGAGAATACGGCCAATCGCGTTTGGGGCTGCCCATCAGCAATCAACTTTCACAGCTCGCCATGGCGGATAATCAGGCTTTTGTTGAAGTGCTGCGGGAATGGATGAAGCAGAGCTGATAGTTGTCGGCTGAAACCCGTTCCAATCAATCACAGGGGAGATGATCTAGTCAGGCCATGGATACGACTCAGTTATCAGGTGCATTAAAAGTTGCGGTACTCATTCATTCGATGGGGGATAAAATTTCCAAGGATATTCTGAGTCGAATGGGTGAGTCTGAAAAACAAATTGTTCAGAAACACATGTCTCAGATCGGTTCGATTTCACCGGAAGTGGTGGAGAAAATCGCTCAGGAGTTTGCGATGCTGGCGGAAAAGATCAAGCAGCGTCAATCCCGGGGACTGGTTCGGGCGGAAACCGCCGCTAATGAAACTTCCGGAACCGGTCCTGAACAGGGGCCGGAATCGCTTCCGGAGTCCGGTGCGCCCGAATCCGAATCGGACACCGAGCCGATTGAAGAGGAATCCACCTTAAAAGCCCTCCAGTCCATTGATCCGGATCAGCTTGTGGAAATGATTAAAGATGAACATCCGCAAACCATCGCAGTCATTATTGTTCATCTGAAGTCGGAAACCGGCAGCGTTGTTTTATCCAAACTTCCGGATGAACTGAAAATCGAAGTGGCCATGAGAATCGCCAGACTGGATAAGGTGTTGTCCGGGATGGTGAATGAGATCGATCGGGTGTTTGAAGACTTCATGAAAAAGAAAAAAAGATCCGCCACCCATAAAACCGGAGGTGTCAGCCATCTGGCCGAACTGCTGAACATGGCGGAAGGCTCTGCCGGAGAGCGGATATTGAATGAAATCGAAGAAGTCAACCCCGATCTTGCGGCCCAGATCAAGCAGATGATGTTTGTGTTTGAAGATCTGGTTCTGGTGGATGACAGAGGCATGCAGAAGGTCCTTCGGCGGGTGGAGACATCAAAACTGGCGTTGGCGCTGAAGGGCGCATCGGAAGAAGTCAAACAGAAAATTTTCAAGAACATGTCTGAACGGGCAGGCGTGATGCTGAAAGAAGAAGTGGAGGCAATCGGCGCAGTCCGCATGAGAGATGTTGAAGAAGCCCAGCAGAACATCACCAAAATCATTCAGGAACTGGAAGCCAAAAGTGAAATCGTCATCAGCGGCCGGAAAGGAGGGGATTATATTGCATAAGATCATCAAAGCCTGCGGATTGTTTGCATGTGCATCTTCCGAGCCCTATTGTTTCCCTGAAATCGTCAAGGGCCCGGCCCTGTGCGATGCCCCGGACCCGAAGGAAACCCTTGCACCCTTTCAACGGGTATACATCAATGTGAATCCCGGGCCGGTCGGCGATCCATCCGGCGGAAAATTCAAAAAGACAATGTCTGTCCGTGAGCCCGAAGACCCCGTGGATTATCAGAAAATGATTGATGAGCTGATTCTGGCATCCGAAAAAAAAGAAGCGGAAGCTTACCAGAAAGGGGTTCGGGAAGGTCATCAGAACGGTTATTCAGAAGGCCGTCAGGCCGGTATCGCTGAAGGGTTGAATAAAATCGAAACAATGCTTCACTCGCTTCAGCAGGCGACGCAGGAGATCAAAAAATTCCAGAAGGCGCTTTGCCTGAAAGCCGAGAAAGAAACGGTTGCGCTGTCCCTTGCCATCGCCAGAAAAATTCTGTTGCAGGAACCTGCAACAAATCCGGAGATTATTGCCGATGTTGTGAAAAAGACATTTGAAACCATTGCCGTCAATGCTCCCGTTCGCATTCGCGTCAATCCTTCCGAGCTGGCTTATATGCGGGATCGCAGGCATCTGGTACCCCTTGAAGGGGATGTCACGTTCGTTGAAGATGCCTTGATTTCCTGCGGCGGATGTGTGGTGGAAAGCCTTTCGGGTGATGTTGACGCCAGAATTGAATCGCAGATTGAGATGATCCGGGAGGCATTTTTGCCCAGACTGGAAAAAAACAACCAGGCACTTACGGAATATCCTGATGGAATCCTTTAATTTAGATTGTTATCACCAACTGCTGGATCAAGCAGAACCGATAAAAGCCACTGGAAAAGTGACCAAGGTGGTCGGGCTGGTTACCGAATCCCTGGGGCCTGCTGCGCATCTGGGAAGCGTTTGCGATATTTATCCCCAGGGCGCGGGCAGAAAAGTGAAGGCCGAAGTGCTGGGATTCAGGGACAACAAGGTGCTTCTCATGCCGCTTGAGGATATTCAGGGAATCAGTTCAGGGAGCCTGGTGGTGGCCGGTAAACAAAAGGCTTATGTTGCGGTGGGGAACAAACTTCTGGGAAGAATTGTGGACGGGCTGGGAAACCCTATTGACGGCAAAGGGCCTGTCCCCTATGAGTGTGAATATCCCCTGTATGCCGAGCCGATGAATCCACTTTCCCGCAACCGGATTCATAAACCCCTGGATATCGGTATTCGGGCCATCAACGGTCTGCTGACCGTCGGGTGCGGACAGCGGGTGGGTATTTTTGCGGGTTCCGGCGTGGGCAAAAGCGTGCTGCTGGGGATGATCGCCCGCAGAACTTCGGCCGATGTCAACGTCATCGCACTGATCGGGGAACGGGGCAGGGAAGTCAATGAATTTATAGATAAAGAACTTGGCGAGGAGGGGTTGAAGCGATCCGTTCTGGTTGTGGCAACCTCGGATCACCTGCCCCTGATCCGGTTAAGGGCGGCTTTTATTGCCACGACCATTGCCGAATATTTTCGGGATCAGGGCCTCCATGTAAATCTGATGATGGATTCCGTCACCCGGTTTGCCATGGCCCAAAGAGAGATCGGGCTTGCCCTGGGGGAACCGCCGACATCAAAAGGATATACCCCGTCCGTGTTCACCCTGCTTCCCAGGCTTCTGGAACGGGCCGGCACGTCTTCAAACAGCGGGACCATTACCGGCCTGTATACGGTACTGGTTGAGGGGGATGACATGAACGAGCCGGTGGCGGATGCAGTTCGATCCATACTGGACGGGCATATTGTCCTGACCCGCGATCTGGCCATGCAGAATCACTATCCGGCCATTGATATTTTAAGAAGTATCAGCAGGGTCATGAGTGATATCGTGTCTTCCGGTCACAAGGAGTGTGCCGGTAAATTCAAGTCCTTACAGGCGACCTATCGAAAGGCTGAGGATTTGATCAATATTGGTGCTTATGTTCCGGGCAGCAATCCAAAAATTGATCAGTCAATCAGTATGATCGACAAAATCACGCATTACCTTCAACAGGGGATCGAGGACAGGACCAGCTTTGAAGAAAGCGTTCAGCAACTTCAGGACCTGTTTCAACCCAGGCAATCGGAGGCATGATCGTGAAACAGAAAGTCAGGATTCCGCCAGCTTTTTTGATGCGTTGCAGTTCCGGCAACCGGGAGGAATATCATGTCCAGATTTAAATTTTCACTGGAAGCCCTCCTGAATCACCGCCTGCATCACGAGGAAATTATGCAGAAAGAGCTGGCGGTATGCGGATGCCGGCTCAGGGATGAAAAAATGGTATTAATGCAGATGCGGCAGGACAAAGACAACGCGCACGCGGAAATTCATCAGAAACAACTGCGGGGAATCGCCGTTTCAGAACATATCCTGTATGCCGATTTCCTGGAAGGACTTTCCCGGAATATCGCTGTTCAACAGGAAAAGGTGGAAGAATCGGAAAAAGAATACGCACAAAAACGGGATGATTTGATTGAAGCGGTCAAGAAACGAAAAACTATTGAAAATTTGAAAGAAAAAGGATTGGCGGCTTATTCCAGAAAGCTGCTGAAACTGGATCAGGATTTTCTGGATGAAGTTGCGATCTGTCGTTTTCACAAGGAAACCCCTTAATCAGGAATTTTGTCAAGATGCTAAATGAAATCATCAGTATCACCGGTTCCGGCGATATGCTTTCCGGGATCGGAAAATCTCAATCGTTAAAGGACGGGGCGTTAATCGGCATGTTCCAACTTCCGGATGATCCGGACCCGCAACAGAAAGATTTTATGTCGGTTCTTTCCGGGCTGGGTAATGGATCTGCGCCGATGCCCCCGGAAGCGGCTACGGAAACAAGCCTGAAACTGGCGCAAGTGCCGTTGTCGGATGAACCGGCAACAGACCAACCGGTTTCAGGCAAAGCAAAAGAGAAGTCCGGTAAAGGCGGTACGGACGTCAGACGGCTGTCGTTTGTTCTTCCGGAAGCGTTTGGCGCTGCTTTGGGGTTTTTGCCCATATCGAATCCGCCGCAACCCGATCTGAATACCGACCTTGCTTTTGATGCTCCGGAGCTGGAAGGCGAAGAAACCCCGGATTCCGGCTTGATCGCCGGGGAATCCGTGCCGGAAACGGTGAAGAATCCGTGCTGGCCCGATCCTGCAACCATAAAGGCAGAGATATCTCAGATTCTTCAGGGCAGGGATGTGCCGGTGCTACAGTCAGCGGATCCAGGATCGGAATCAATGCGGGGCCTGGCTTTTGCTGGTACGGGTATCGCTCAGTTCATTCAGGGAGGGTCATCGCAACTGTTGCCGGGGCAAAGGCGGACCGATCCGGCATTCATAAAGGAGGGGACATCTCAGGTTTTTCAGGGTGGGGATGTGCCGGTGCTACAGTCAGCGGATTCAGGGTCGGAATCAATACCGGGCCTTGCTTTTGCCGGTCCGGATACCGCTCAGTTCATTCAGGGAGGGTCATCGCAACTGTTGTCGGGGCAAAGGCGGACCGATCCGGCACCTATAAAGGAGGGGGCATCTCAGGTTTTTCAGGGTGGGGATGTGCCTGCGCTTCCGGCGGCGGATCTCGATTCGGTGACGATGTCTGGTCCAGTATTTTCAAGATCCGGTCGGGCTCAGGCTGCGCATTACAGACTGATTCCCAATCCGCAGGAACAGTTGCAACGCAGTTCTTTTTCAATTCCGGAAATGAATCCGATCAATCCGTTGACTGGAGACAAGAACCCGGTTGTCAAGGGGATTGCTTCGCAAAGGAATTCTGAAGACGCCGTCATCGGGTATGCGTCTGTTGGCGATAATACGCCGGCTGCCCTGAAAGGGGCCCCGGCCGAGCGGCTTCAGGAAGTAAATGCTATGCCCGGATCATTTCGTCAAAACGACGATGCGGTTGAAACAGACGGGGCTGCCGCTCCTTCCGCTCTTACTGACAACTCCGGCGGCGTCAAAACGATGGATACGTTCGTGGCTGCAAGCTTTGCGGATAGGAGCGATGGCAATGATGACGACCTTTTGATTCAGCCGCACGAGGCAAGCTCCGGGGATTCTGTTGCGAATCTTCCCCGGGAAGGCCAGATGGAAAAGACATCATCGGCGCATGTGTCTTCGAATGAAATCCGGCCTGCAGATCAGACGTTTCATGCGGAAGTGGCAAAACAGGTCGTTGAAAAGGCGGCTTCCACCCTGAGAGCCGGGCAGTCTGAGATCCGGATTGATTTGAAACCTGAATCTCTGGGGCATTTACAACTGCATGTATCCATGGAGCATCAACAGGTGACCGTCAAAATTCTGGCGGAAAACGCCCAGGTGAAAGAGATGATCGAACGCCAGGCATTTTTGATCAAAAACGAGCTCCAGCATCAGGGCATCAAGGTTGATGCCGTAAATGTGGACATGTTGATGTCCGGTGGATCGGATTTTGCATCTTCCCATCATGAGGAGACCGCATTCAAGCAGGCTCGAAATGAACCGGCTTATGGCAGCAGGCAGGAAAATGCCGGTCAAAACGAAATAAAAGAGCCGGATTCGCCGGTCCAAACCACCGGCAGCGGCGGATATCTTGTGAATTATTTTGCTTAATCACTCAATGCCGGAAAAGATTTTCCGGCTGTTTTTCGCCCGGTATAAGGAGGGCAATCATGACTGTTGCAGCCATTGGCGCATCCACATCAGCAACAAGTAATTTATACGGCTCGGATTCGCAGGTTCTGGGTAAGGATGATTTTCTGAAACTGCTGGTGACCCAGCTGCAGAACCAGGACCCTTTGAATCCCACGGACAGCACGGAGTTTGTGTCTCAACTGGCGCAGTTCAGTTCTCTGGAGCAATTGTCCAACGTCAATGATAACCTTAAAATTGTTCAATTGTTCGACCAGTCCATCAATAATGCCCAGGCCGTCAATTTTGTCGGTAAAACCATCAAGGCCTCCGGCAGCATGTTTGAGCTCGGTGACGGGGAAACACCTGAAATCCAGTATCAACTGGGAGAAGACGCGGATGCGGTTTATGTTACGATTCACGATGCATCCGGACAAACCGTGCGGAAAATCGAAATGGATCAGATGACAGCGGGTCAGCAGAGCGTTGTCTGGGACGGCAAGGATGATAACGGCAATGCGGCGCCTGCCGGAACCTATTCATTTTCTGTTCAGGCCACAAACAGCGACGGAGAAGTCATGAATTCGGCTGCCTATATCGAGGAAACAGTTACAGGCGTCAGCTATCACGACGGCAGTACGTATCTGGTGGCAAACGGCATCGAAATCCCCTACGCTGCGGTTATCGAGGTGACGGAACCGGCTAAATAACGGTGATCGGGGCTTTTTCTTCAAAGAAACGATACAAAACTCAACAACAATATTCACATCAGGAGGACGTATATATGCTTAGTTCAATGTATTCAGGAATATCCGGTCTGACGGCCAATACCCAGAGAATGGCGGTTATCGGCGATAATATCGCCAATGTCAATACAACGGGATATAAGGGTTCCGAGCTTTCTTTTGAAAGTTTGATCAATCCGTCCGTTGGCGGATACACCGGGATGGAAATCGGCAGCGGGGTCATGCTGGGGGATCTCAGCTATGACTGGAATCAGGGAACCATTCAAAAAACATCAAATCCCTATGACATGGCGATTGCCGGCTTCGGGTTCTTTATGGTCATGGACGCCGATGGGAATGCATTCTATACCCGTGACGGTGAATTCAATATGGATGCCAGCGGGAATCTGGTCACGGCATCGGGCCTGGCGGTTCAGGGATGTGTCTATGCCGATCCGCCGGTCGATCCGCCCGTCCCTGTTCCGATAATCATTGATCCAACAAAATATCAAGATGTTACAGTTGACGGCAACGGGGTGTACTGGGCTACGGATACCACGGCTACCCCGCCGGTGAAGACGGCCCTGTATCAAGCCGTGGTTTGTGATACGACGGATAGATCCGTAATGGTTAAAAACAGCAACAACCTTTATTCAAAGACCACGTCGGGTCCCATGGAAAAAATCGGTATTCCGAATACAAAAGGTCTGGGTTCGGTAGATCCCGGGGCCATTGAGATGTCCAATGTGGATATCGCCAAGGAATTCGTCAACATGATTACCGCTCAGCGGGCGTTTTCAGCCTGTTCCAAGGTCATCACCACCAGCGATGAAATCCTTCAGGAACTGGTCAATATCAAGCGGTAGTCTTGCCGTGAAAATGTCTTTTAACTACGGAATACACGGAATAATTTCATTCAGCGGGGTGAATTGGGTCATTCACGACCGTTTGCCCAAGCCGTCAAATATGGAGGCAGTTCGATGATCAAGGTAACCCGTTTAAACAATATGGAAATTATCGTGAATGCGGAAAGGATCCAATCCGTTCAGGCGACGCCGGATACGCTGATCACCTTTACGAACAAAGACCGGTTGATGGTCAAGGAGCCTGTTGAAGAATTGTCCAGAAGGATATTGGATTACCGAAGAACGGTCTTTCAGAATCAAGTTTCGGCAGCAGATGTTCTTCAGCAGTTTCCGGATGTTCTTCATTGATGCATATTTAAGGAGACTGGTTTTTATGGATATCACGACACTGATGGGTATCCTGGTGGCGGGTGTGCTGGTTGTCAGCGCCATTCTGATGGGGGGGCCGGGGTTGTGGTTTCTGGATTATCCTTCCCTGATGATCGTCATCGGCGGAACCATGGGCGCAACACTGATCGCTTATCCGATTTCCGAGGTGATGAGCGTCGTCGGCATTGCCAGAAATGCTTTTTTGCACCGCTATCAATCCCCGACAACGCTGATTCCCATAATTGTTCAAATTGCAAAGAAAGCGCGGATTGAAGGCATTCTGTCGTTTGAATCCCAGATGAAAAAACTGAATGACCCGTTTCTGGCCAAGGGAATCCAGATGGCCATTGACGGGATGGAATCCAGCGCCATTGAAGACGTCTTGACCACGGAAATCGCATATGTGGGGGAGCGCCATAAAATCGGCGCGGAAATATTTTCGACAATGGGAGCCTATGCACCGTCGATGGGAATGCTGGGAACCCTCATCGGTCTGGTGCAGATGCTCAGGCAGATGAATGACCCCAGTATGATCGGCGGGCCAATGGCGGTTGCCCTTCTGACCACGTTTTATGGCTCTGTTCTGGCGAATCTGCTGTTTAATCCCATTGCCGGAAAGCTGAGGACCCGCAGCAAGCAGGAGATGCTGGTCAAGCAGTTGATTCTGGAAGGCATTCTGGCGATTCAGGCAGGAGACAACCACCGGATTGTGGAACAAAAACTGAAAGCTTTTATTTCACCCAGGGTTCTTCGAAAAGCATCCAGTGGGAATGTCAGGCCATTGCGTTCGGCAGCGTCATGAACCTCAATCCCCGATACGGCATTTCGAGTGACCCGCCACCTGTTTCCGGCAATGGCTGGGCGATTGTATATGCAGGATTTATCATCATGATGCTGTGCTTTTTTATCCTGCTGTGTTCGTATTCGGTAACGGATAAATCAAAACTGGTCCGGGCGGCCAGATCGTTTTCAACGGTAGTCCATGGGTTTAACGGCGGACAGCGTTTTGAATCCGGCGAAGTGGTATTGCCGATTGCCCCGGACATGGTAAATATTGACAGCGAGCTTGCGGGCATATATACCAATATTCAGGAAATGACCCGCGATCTGGGGATGGAAAACGGAATTAAAGTATCGGTTTCCGAAAAAGGACTGATCCTTCAACTTTCAGACAGAATTTTATTTGAGGCAGGGCAGGCCGATATTCTGCCGGCAGCCAGAAGGCTGCTTGAGCATGTGGGAACGATTGTTGCCAATCATCCTTCATACAGTCTTCGCATAGAAGGTCACACGGACAATGCGCCCATCCGCACCAGCCGCTTTCCATCCAACTGGGAGTTGTCCACGTCACGGGCCGTGAATGTCGTTCGGTATCTTCTGGACAAACGCATCATTGCTGCCGATCGGTTGATGGCCGCAGGCTTTGGCGAATACAAACCCCTTTTCCCCAATGATACTCCGGAAAACAGGGCCGGAAATCGCCGGGTCGAACTCCTTTTTTTTCGAAATGAAATTAAAAAGGTTGTTCAATGAAAGAAAATAATTGTAGAATCAACATCCAAAACGAACCTGAAGCGCCGAATCCACCCGGATGGCTGATAACTTTCAATGACTTGATCACGCTTCTGATGGTTTTCTTTGTTCTCATGTTCGCAATGGGCAATATCAATGCCCAGAAATCCGAAAAACTTGTCGGGTCACTTCAGGGGGCGCTGGGGGTACTGCTGGAAGGAAAAAAACTGGGTGTCCAGGTTATCCGGCCGGTTCTGCCGACCGGGCCGCCAACGCAGGAAGTTTCCGGTGGTTCTTCGAATATGGATTCCCAGCTTTCCGACGTATCCCGGAATACCCTTGATGATCTTTCCAATGATCCCGAAATTACGGTCATTCAAACCCCGAAGGGAGTGTTTATCACACTTGCTGACGGCATTCTCTTTCAAAGTGGCCTGCCTGAACTGCGGCCTGAAGGATATCCTGTTTTGAATAAAATCATCCACGCCGTTCAAGGCAACTCATTCTCCGTTCGCATCGAAGGGCACACCGACAATGTGTCCATACGCAGTGAACGCTTTCCATCCAACTGGGACCTTTCAATTGCCAGAGCCGTGCATGTGCTTAAATACTTTATCGATACCGGAAAAATTGCCCCTCAGCGTCTTTCCGCGGTGGGTTACGGTGAATCCAAACCGCTTTATCCGAACGACAGTCCGGCCGGCAGGGAAAAAAACCGTCGCGTCGAGATCATTCTGGAGATGATGGACTCGTAATATGTCAAAGAAAAACATCATTATCATTGCAGGGATTGTACTGATCCTTCTGGCGGTTATCGGCGGTGGGTTCTTCATGATGTGGCAGAAGCTTTCCGCTCTGGACAATAATAAAGCCGGGGGACCTGCCAAGGCACCTGAAAAAAGCGACCATGGCGGCATGGGTCCTGTTTTTCCGCTGGATGCCTTTATCGTGAACCTGTCGGATCAGGGCGGAAAACGGTATCTGAGAATCACCATGGGCCTTGAACTGGGAGATCCGAAATCCGCTGAAGAGTTGACGAAACGACTGCCGCAAATCCGGGACAGCATTTTGATGATCCTTCCTTCCAGAAAAGTGGATGAACTTCAAACCCTGGAAGGAAAGAATTTGCTGCGCACCGAAATTGTTTCAAGCCTGAATCAATTGCTGGGTAAAGATGTCGTGAAAAAAATATATTTTACTGAATTTGTAATACAATAACGCATCGAGCTGTCATGTCCGAACAGATTCTGTCACAGGAAGAAATTGACGCCCTTCTCGGCGCGATGGCCAAGGGTGAGGTAAACCTTGAA
>AMWB02089977.1_pt3 | contig 14095 bp, 13 predicted proteins | sample 200311 | NCBI WGS metagenome assembly AMWB02 (sample SAMN02737377, study PRJNA173069) | bioreactor metagenome | biome: anode biofilm in microbial fuel cells | place: USA: California | collected 2010-12-16 | reverse complement strand
GGAATGTGTGTGCGATTTCACCGGAATTTACATGAATGGCGTTATTTCTTTTCACTGCTGATAAATACACCTTTGCCCATATTTTTGAGATCAAGTAATTTCAGTCCATAATTACCAAAAAAACGGGAAACTTTCTTTTCCATTTTTACGATGGTTTGCCCACCAAATGATAATGCAATGAAAAAAATCACTTCCTCATTCTTAAGGTTGTCACTTAACGACTTTATTCTGATTTTTTGATTTTCCGCGTCTCCATTTCGACCAATAAGGTAACAAATAAAGATAAATACCTGTAATTGCCATGATGATCATGAGGGCAGCCTGTATGCGCTGCGCAGAATTACCTATATCAGAACCGCGAGCGATGATGACAGTTAATAACAACGCAGTGAACGGTATAACCAACCATCGATGAAATTTTCGAACCCATTTTTTAAAGAATTTATCCATTTTCTTCATTCTTCTTGAATTTTTTCCGTTTTCTAGGGTGCACGATCTACTTAAGGATTATGTGCCCTTAATCTTTTTTATTCCATTTCTGCTGATTGAAGTGCCCGTGTTAATAGTTCAATCAATGTTTCTTGTTCCTGTTGCGAAAGACCTGATAATAGATGTTTAATTTTCCTTTTCTGAAATGTTTGGTGCTTTTCAAATAACTCTTGCCCATATCGCGTTAGAAATAATCGGACTGAACGTGCATCTGAGGGATTCGTTCTTCGCTCAACAATTTCATTTTGTTCCAACTTTTTCATGCTGATACTAATGGTTGGGGGAGCTAATCTTAATCCATCGGCAATAGTTTGGACACTGCTACCGGGATTCAACGCAATCCAATCGATCAAAGTCATCTGGGCTGGGGAAGCTGGCCACTCTTCGGAATTTTCCGATTCTAACCCCAATCTCCTAATGCGTTTCATCAATTCGGAGAACCTTGCTTCTGATGTTAAATTTTCAGAAATTCTCATTTGCGCTCCAATATTTAGTTTGTAAAACTAAATATAATACCTAACTAAGGCTATGTCAAGGTATAGGTTTTCTTGGGTTGATTTGTTGGGTAGGTTGTTTTGATTTTTTTATAAAACAAATTATCCCATTGGTTATTGGAAGGTAAAGAATAAAATCGAGGACAATATCAATTTGTTAATCACAAGTAAGAAAAAAACATTCAATTTAAAAATAAATAATTAGTAAGCTAATCAATTGTGGAGTGTAGGGTTTGCACTCCACACCTATAGTTTATTAATTATTTAAGCAAACCTTTTATACAAAGCGCTCGACGTGGATCTGTCCCGGCTGCATTTTGGTGTGCTCCACAAAGTCTTCAGCGTTGAGCGCTTCCATCATGGCGTTGACCATGCCAGAAACACCGCACAGGAAGATATGTGTGTTCTCCGGGGTCGGTTTGAAGCCCCACGCCTCCGCGACCGCGCCGGATTTCCAGACATCCTGCACCCAACCGGTGCGGCCGGTCCAGGGAACCGGTTCGTCCTGCGGACGGTCGATGGTGGTGATGTAACTGAAGTTGTGGCACAGGAAAGCCATGGTCTGCAGCTCGGAGCGGTAGCCCAGGTCCCAGGAGTGGTAAGCACCGTGCAGCACCGCAAACTTGCGATCGGCATTGCAGTTGAGTTCGGAGGTGAGCATGCTGATATACGGCGCCAGCCCCGTCCCTGTGGCGACCATCGCAATGTGTTTCTCCTTCGGAACCTGGTTGAGGGTAAAGATACCGCTGGTCTTGGGTCCCAACCAGAGCGGATCGCCGACCTTCAACGCGAATAGACGCGGGGAGAGCGCGCCGGTGGATAGCATGCTGATGTAAAACTCCATGTATTCCTTGTTCTTGGAGGAGGAGGTCACTGAGTAAGACCGGCGGATGAGCTTGTCCGGGTCGCTGGGGACAGGCTCCGGTTCAGACCATTGCGAGCGCGGTGCGGAGCCGGGCAGCCCCAGTACGGCAAACTGACCGGGGATGAAATCCGGCAATTCCCAACCATCCGCTGCTACCCGCAGGGTCATGACGCGTGCAGAAAGTTCAACCTTGGAAATCACTTTCGCATTCAATTGGATATCAGCCATTTTTTCTCCATGTATCCTTGTTATGATTATTCCCTAATTGTGCCGTTAAAAGTCGACTTCTCCAGTCCACTATGTAAGAATATGTATCTCTCAAATTATACAAAATAATCAGCCATTGGACAAAAAATTCAAGAAAGTAACGGTGTTTGGGATGAGTTGGACTAACCGCTCAAAAAAACGGATCCATCTATTGAAGGATCCGTTTATCTTCTTAAACAGGAGTCTGCTTAAGCGATCTTCTTTTCCTCCTGCCTGAAGACCAGGTAGGAGTAAAGGATCGATATAAAGGACGCGCCCAGAATGGAGACCATCAGGATAACGATGGCTTTTTCCGGAAAGAGCAGTGACAACATGGTGAGGACACCCGCGGTGATGTACAGTTTACCCCCCAGTTTATGCGTCTTTTCCCACACCGTGTCGTTGGCTAGCGTCCATGGGGTGCGGATGCCGATGAAGTAGTTGCGTTTCGCCTTGCGCATGAACAAACCGATCAGGATGAACAAAAGACCAATGGCCGGGACCATTGCAACGCTCATGCGGAGACCGGTGTGACCGAGGTTCCAAGCCAGCATCAGCCCGTGTACGAAAGCCATGAACAGGTTAAACATCACGACAATGATGTTAAACCAGCCGCGGAATTCAGCGATATTCTTTTTTAGCGGATCGATCAACGGGATGGCAAGGAACAGCAAGGTCAGACCAATCATCATTGCCGGGACCATGAAAGTTCCCCATAATTTTCCCATGTAGCCGTCGACCTGGTCAGCTTCGTTCCAATGCGATGCCATGGGGTCAGGCAGGCGCGACCAGAGGATAACGCCGGCGAGGATAACGAGCAGGATGAGTACAGTGGAAATAATCACTGTGGTTTTTGTGGACATATTCAGGCCTTCTTCCGCATGATTTAATGGTGAGTATTATAGTCTGCTTTTTGTGCTGACGCGGGTGGAGTACAATCAAGAAAACCGTACTCAAGGAATCAATCATGAAAACCATCGGTCTGATCGGCGGCATGAGTTGGGAATCATCCCTGGAGTATTACCGAATTCTCAACGAAACGGTGAAGGAAAAGCTGGGCGGGCTGCATTCGGCAAAGTGCATCCTCTATTCGGTCGAGTTTGCGGAGATAGAGGTGTTGCAGCATGAAGGACGCTGGGACGAGGCGGCGCGTGCAATGGTGGAAGCCGGGCAGAGCCTGGAGCGCGCCGGGGCGGACTTGCTGGTGCTGTGCACCAACACCATGCACAAACTGGCAGGTGAGCTTGAGGCAGGTGTGACCATCCCGCTGCTGCACATCGCCGACGCCACCGCCGACGCGATCAAAGCTGCGGGCATCAGCCGGGTGGGGTTGCTGGGCACGCGCTTCACGATGGAACAGGACTTCTACAAGGGGCGACTGGAGAAGAAGCACGGGCTTGAGGTATTTATCCCGGATGAAACAGACCGCGAGATCGTGCACCGCGTGATCTATGGCGAGTTGTGCCTGGGCGTCATCAAACCGGAATCCAGGCAGGCGTTTACGAAGATCATTGAAAAACTGGAGGCTGCCGGGGCGGAAGGGGTGATCCTGGGCTGCACGGAGATCGAGAACCTGGTGCGCCAGGAGGACAGCCCGCTGCCGGTGTTCCCCACCACGCGCATCCACGCCACCGCGGCGGTGGATTGGGCGTTAAAAGAGTAAGGGAGGTTCGTGAACCTCCCCTACCGACAGGAAAATCCAGACCACGAAAATCTAATATGTCAGCGTCTTCGCGTCGGCTTTGATGCGCTTCCTGAACACAAAATAGGTCCAGATCTGGTAAGCGAGCACCACGGGCACCATGACCGCGGCGATGATGCTGAGCACCTTCAGGGTGTACGGTGACGACGAAGCCGAGTAGATGGTGAGGTTGTTAGCCGCGTCGGTGGTGGAGATCATCACATTGGGGAAGAGGGCGAAGAACAGCGCTGCCACGGTGACGACGACAGCGAGGCTCGATGTGATGAACGCCCAGCCTTCGCGTTTTTGCTCCATCATCGCGCGCGAGGCAATCAGAGAGGCCACCGCGAGCACCGGCAGGATCAGCGTGATCCAGCCTTTGTCAGAAAAAGCTGATCTTGTAAAGAACAGCGCAGCGAACAGACCCAGCGCGAAGACCAGCGCAGCGGTGAAGTACATCTTGGCGTTCCCGTGTGCTTTGACGCGCAAACCCTCGGTGAGCTTTAAGCTGAGGAAGTTGGCACCGTGGAAGCAGAACAGCATCACGACGGTCAGCCCGCCCAGCAGGCTGATGGGATTGAGCAGCGACCAGAAAGTGCCAGTGAACTGCATGTCCGCATCAATGGGCACACCGCGCACGAGATTGGTGAATACCACGCCAAGCAGGAAGGCGGCGAAGAAGCTGGAGATGGAGATCGCACGGTCCCAGCCGTAGCGCCAGCGGGGCGTGTCATGCTTGCTGCGAAACTCAAAAGCCACCCCGCGGACAATGAGGGCAAAGAGCAGCAGGAAAAAGCCCATGTAGAAACCGCTGAACATGGTGGCGTACCAATGCGGGAAGGCGGCAAAAGTAGCCCCGCCCGCGACGATGAGCCACACCTCGTTGCCATCCCAATGCGGGCCGATGGTGTTAATAATGGCGCGGCGTTCCACATCCTTGCGGGTGAGCGAGGTTAGCAGCATACCCACGCCAAAATCGAATCCTTCCAGGAAGAAGAAACCTGCGTAAAGTACGGCGATCAGGAGAAACCAGAGGATATTGAGGTCCATTATTTACCTCCTCTTTTCTTGGGTGCTTCCACCGCAGCAATGGGCACCGAATCTGCTTCAACGGTAACCAGCCCTTTTTTGGCGTATTTCAACAGCAGGAAAAGGTCAAAAGCCATCAACACGGCATAGATGGCGACGAAACCGACCAGGCTGATGAGCACTGTAGCCGGCGTCAGGTTGGGGCTGACTGCGTCCTTCGTCTGCATTAATCCATGCACCATCCAGGGTTGGCGGCCGGTCTCGGTCAGGATCCAACCGGTGGTGTTGGCGATGTATGGCAGGAAGATGATCCACACCAGCCAGCCGGAGCGTTTGATCCATTTATCGGGGTACTTTTTCCAGGCGATGATTAGAGCGCCAGCGGTCAGCAGCACCATCAGGGTACCAACCCCAACCATGGCACGGAAGGACCAAAACGCCAATGGAATGTTAGGAATGTAATTACCCGGTCCGTAGAGTGCTTCGTACTGTGCCTGGATGTTGTTAAGCCCTTCCACCTCGCCGGAGAACCTGAAGAAATACAGGAAGCTGAGCGCCTTGGGGATGGTGATGGACCAGGTGGTACGGCGCCCTTCCTGATCAATGCCGGCGATCAAGTGAAAGTCAGCCGGATCGGCCGTTTCATAATGCGCTTCTGAAGCGGCAGCCGCCATCGGCTGTACTTCGCGCAGGTACACCCCCTGGGCATGCCCGGCAAGACCAACCGCCACCGCTGAGATGAGCCCGATGAGGGCTGACAGGTAGAAGGATTTCTTAAAGGCTTCAACCTCATGATTGCGCACCAGGTGGTAAATGCTGAATCCGAGTATGAAGAAGGCGGCGGTGACCAGTCCGGCGAAGAAGGTGTGCAGGAAGAGGTACAACGCGCGCGGATTACCCAGCAGCGCACCGAAATCCGTCATCTGGGCACGCCCGTTGACGATCTCGTAGCCGACCGGGTGCTGCATAAAACCATTGGCGGCGAGGATCCAGAAAGCGGACAGGTTGCCGCCGATCGCCACAATCCACATCACCGCGGCGTGAAGTTTCTTTGAAATGCGCTCCCAACCGAAGATCCACACGCCCAGGAAGGTGGATTCCAGGAAAAAGGCCAGCAGCCCCTCAACAGCGAGTGGGGCTCCGAAGACGTCGCCGACAAAGCGCGAGTATTCTGACCAGTTCATACCGAACTGGAATTCCATGACAATGCCGGTGACGACGCCCATAGCGTAGTTGATAAGAAAGAGCTTGCCCCAGAACTTGGTCAGGCGCTTGTACATCTGGTTGCCGCTGCGCACGTACATAGTCTCCAGGATGGCGACAAACCAGCCCAGACCGAGGGTGAGCGGAACGAAGAAGAAATGGTAGATCGTGGTGAGGGCAAATTGCCAACGTGACAAAAGAACGATGTCCATATCAGGCTCCTTTTAGGAGGTTTTGTATCACTACTAAAGCGCCGGCCAGAAAGCGGGCAGCACCAGGCGGATGATGGTGTCGATCAGCACAGCAAGCAGGAGCAGGTTGCTGAACAGCCGGTTGTGATAGAAGGCGAAGCCAGAGAACCAGGTCGGCCAGTATTGCCACTCCTTGGGGGGTTCTTCGGGGCGGGGCTTGGTGTGCACCCCTACGGCGTATAAAGCCCGTTTTCCGGCGAAGAAGACGATGAGGAGGATGGGGGTGAAGTAATGTGTGACGAAGACCAGTACCAGCAGGATGATGTAGATGAGCGCGAGCACGGCCATATTAACGTAGCGCGCGGCCTTCTCACCGATGACCACCGGCAGCGTACCCACCTTTTTCTTCTTATCTTCGGGGGCTTTGTCGATGTGCTTGCCAAGGTTGATGCTCACCACGCTCAATCCCCAGGGGATGCCGGCGAGCGCGACCTGCCAGAACCGGGAAGCGTCTCCCCTGGCCAGCACCAGGAAGACAGCCGCCACCATGATCGGTCCCCAGACGAGGAAGATGGACAACTCCCCAAGGGCGATGTGCTTAAGCGGCCAGGTGTACAACAAGAGCACCAGCGCGCCAATGGCAAAGAGAATGATGATGTCGAGCGAGAAGCGCGTGTAAAAGAGCGCGAAGATTCCCGTCAGAAGGGCAAGCGTACCGCTGACTGCAAACCAGCGGAATTGCTGCTCCTTGGTCCAAAACTTCTGGATCAAGGGATGGACGCCGTACTGGGTGCGAAAGTAGTTGTCCGTATCGACCCCGCGCGAGAAATCGGTGTAATCGTTGAGGAAATTGTTCGTACCATGGGCGATAAACAAGCCAATGGTGGTGATCAACCAGGCGAGGATGGACATTCCCCAGTTGCCCTCAAAATAGCCGTGCCGGATTGCCAACAATCCACCGATAGCGCAGGAATACAGTGTGACGATGGTCACACCGGAGCGGGTGGCGATCAACCACTTCGAGATGATGTCCAGTCCATCCCACTCCTCCTTGCTATCCATTTTCACCAAGCCGGACAGAGCCTTTTTCCACATGGATAAGTTTATTTTCATCAAGCCCCTCCCATTACGAAATTCAGGGTTAATAAATTGTTACACAGGAATTCAAGTTGATTATATACAATTTTAGGTATAAAAATTTGAAAAATTCGGCAGTTCCCGGTCAGATTGCCGGGATCAATCGCGAGTCTCCCGGATGACAGGGAGGGGAACCACCGGGACTGGTTCGGGCAGCCGGATGTGCCGCGCGACGAAGAAATTGATGAACGCGATGAGCACACCCAACAGGAAGACGTACTGAAAACCGAATTGATTCCAGATCACGCCGCCCAGCAGGGCGACGCTGATGGAGAATACGTGGTCGATGCTGACAGCGGCAGAAAGGGCAGGCTGGATATCCGTTGGGTCGAGGGCGATCTTCTTCATGTAGGTTGAGCGCGCCATGCTGACGGAGAATAACATCTGGTCAAGCAGATAGCACACGCAAACCACCAGGAAGGCGATGTTTTCCGGCAGAATCGAACGGGAAAAGCCGTATCCCAGGCAAACGAAGATCAGCGTCAGCGCTTCAGTGGTGAGCACCAGGCGTTCGCCGAAACGGTCGATCGCTTTGCCGAGGAAAGGCTGAAAGAGGATGCCGATGATACCGCCGATGATGTATAGCGTGGCCAAAGTTTGCGTGGGTTTGTTGAAGATCGTCACGATGACCCAGGGGGCGAAGGTGATGAAGATCTGTTTGCGTGAGCCGGCGAGAACAGACAATAAATAGTAAAGAGAATATTCACGGCGTAATTTAAGAAAAGTACGCGGAGCGGCTGAGCGCTTGGGCTGCATCATGAACATCAGCACGGCAGCGACCAGGAAAACGACCGCGGCGATGGTGAAACTGGTCTGGTAAGTGAAGTTGAGGAACTTGAACCCGAGAAAAACAATAAAGCTGCCCACAATGGTCGCCGCGTTGCGGATGGCGTTCAACTGACCCAGGCGGCGGCCGGTCTGCCCCGCGGAGGCCAGTTCCATGCCGACCGTGGTAGCCACCGGCATAAACAGGTGGTTGCCCATGCTGTATATGAAGAGAAATACCACCATGAGCAGGTAATTGGATGAGGAGAAGCCGATGAGGAAGATGCCGACACCCGCCAGTAGCATGGCCGCCCCGCCCAGGCGCCGGCTGCCCAGGAACCACAGCGCGGCCGATAAAAACAACGTGATGACCCCCGGAAATTCGCGGGGAAATTCAAGAAAAGAGCGTTGGAACCCGTTCAGCGAGAAGGTGTCGTTGAGAAAATTGTTGAGGCTGGAATCCACCAGGCTGGCAGCCATACCCACAGCAAATGAAGCGATGATGAACAGTGCTAATTCACGCGGCAGGTTGCGAATACGGGTAGGTAGAGAGGAAGGCTTCAAATGAGCGTGTCGCCTATTTGCGGTCTGCGGTGATGAGTTGTTTCAATCCCTCGATGGCGACTTTGATCACGCGGTCGGCGTCGAACTCGGACATATGTTTCGTTGCATCCGTGTCGTCCACTTCAGCCAGGTCCGATTCGTTGATCACGAGCATGGCTCCGCCGGCGCGTTTGCGGTGAATGGCAGAAATGATAAAGAGCGCAGCGGCTTCCATCTCGGAGCAGACGGATCCGCCGGCGATCCAGGCGTTCCAGCGATCTGCCAGGTGCTGTGCCATGGGCATGCGCGGACGCTCTACCTCGCCGTAGAACGAATCCTTGGATTGGCAGATGCCGGTGTGGAATTTCAGACCGAGTTTTTCTGCCCCTGTGCTGAGAGCGTTGACCACTTCAATGTTGGCTACCGCGGGGAATTCCATGGGGAGGTAGTGGGCAGTGGTGCCTTCGTCGCGGATGGCGGCGGTGACCACCACCACATCACCGGTGTGCACATAAGGCTGCATCGAACCAGAGGATCCGACCCTGATGAGGGTGTCCGCGCCTGCCTCGATCAGTTCCTCGACCGCAATGGCGGTGGAAGGGCAGCCGATGCCGGTGGAAACCACCGAGACCTTCTCGCCCAGCAGGGTGCCTGTCCAGGTGACATACTCGCGATTTTGCGCGACGAACTGGGGGTTGTCGAAGAATCGTGCGATCTTCTCGCTGCGCGCAGGATCGCCGGGCAGGAGGACATAGCGGCCGACATCTCCCGGTTTAATGTGTAAATGAAAAGCCAGACCTGCTTCGTTTTTCATAATAACCTCGTTTTGGAAGGTGAGTTCAAATTATAGCAGGGTTATACCATGATGGCGTGAATTCCTGCGCAGTAGCCCCCGAACGGAATTAACCACGGGCAGAGTGAACCACTCTGCCCGTGTAGATAAAAGGAGGAGAATATTCAATCGTTAGATGGTCTTAATGCCGTAATTATCCGCCAGCACCTGTTCGAGGCTGGGCTGGGTGCTGAGGAGATCGGTGATGTGATACTGGCAGGCGGCTTTGATCAGGTGATCGGGCTCTCCCTGCAGCACACAGCGCATCTTATTGCCTTCGACCATCAGGTTGTCGGGGCATTATTAGTTCTGATTTTGAATACCTGAACTAAGTTTGCGTAAGATTCGCCCGATAGCGTTTTGAGGAGATTTTTTTAGTTCATGCTCCCAAATCCTTATCACATGCCAGCCCTGACGCCTTAATTGACGGGTGACACGCTTATCACGGGCGATATTTGCTTTTAACTTGTTTTCCCAGAATTCAGTGTTCGTTTTCGGTAAATGCCGGCACTTCTTACACCCATGCCAGAAACAACCGTCTACGAAAACGATTAACTTATTTGAATCAAAAACAAAGTCGGGCTTTCCCTTTACATCTATCGGGTGTACGCGCCACCCGGATATTCCGGAAGATCCCAATAATTCTGTCAGTCGTCCTTCGGTCGACTTGTTGCCGGAAGACCGATTGGCGGCCATTATTTCCGAACGTTTGCTTTTCGAAAAAGTATCTACCATCCGACAGCCCGATTTTACAAGACGGCTATCGACAACTACAAGTTGATTCTGACAAAGTTAGGGTAAAAACGGCAATAATCGGCATAATGGGCTAATTGCTGCTTGCTGTTTTTTTCACTGCTATCGATCATATAGCCGAGCAATGCATAAAGTTCATCCCCCGCATCTTTTCCGGCTTCTACGGGCAGGTGTTTCTCCAGCCAAAGCCGTTCTTTCATGCTTAATGCGGGAATATTTATTAGATCCGGTTCGTGCCAATCGAAATTGGCGTAGGTAATGGATTTGAGTTTCTCTTTGATCGACGCAATTTGGTCACGCCAACACACTACGCCTGTGATGCTTAGCATTTGTGTATTGTCGTTATATCGAGTAGATTGCACGGGCAAAAAATCTACAGGGTTGCCCGTCGTATCAAGTGCCTCCGATGCTGTATATCGCACCATTTGTTGAACCATATGTGCAAATTCTTTGGAGGTAGCGAAAGCGCCCGGAGCATCGGGCGGTAAGATTTTTTCAAATTCTGCTGTGAATCTATTTTCTATCCCGATCTTTATCTCTTCTAGAATATTTAAAGGCAAGTAATCTTCTAAATCGTCTACATTAAGTTCTCGTTGAGCTCGCAGAGTTATTCGGACTACGCTCCCTGGCGGTACCCTCTTAAGAACAAGTTGAAATTCCAGAAACCTGGCGTATGTAAGATCGGTATAGTCCAGCCAAAAAACATCTTTTTTATTCATCTCTGGTTGGTAGTCATCGACAATGAAACTCTTTAAATCCTTTTGTAATAAGACGATAAGGCTGTTAAATCTATGGAAATCTTGTCGTTTATAAGTCTGCAAATCGGTTTCTAGCGAAATTAATTCGATATTCGGTAAGAAATGATCCATAACTTTTAGGTCTTCCAGAAAGGGGCCAGCTAATGAATAATACCTATAGTTCTTGCATTTCCCCCCCAACTCGAGAAGTATAGTCGAAAGTAACAGTCGATCCACAGCTTTATTGGTACGAAGGTGATAAGGTGGATGTTTCATTATTTCCTCTTTGGAAAAGTCCGTTAAGCCTATATCGCTTGCTCTATTTCGCTTATTTTTTAACCAGGTTTTTATAAGCAAAGTCGAAGCTTGCTTCGCCCACGCCCCGCCGCATATCCTTCTCGCTTAGTTCTTCTACATTCGTAAGCAGTTCTTCCGCCAAATTCTGTATGTCGGCTTTTTCTTTCCAGTAAGAAATTCGCGCAATACTTGAATCTTCCGGCGGCAACGGTAGTTTTGGCTTATACTGCTCTCCCTGTAAACCAACTCTTACCGGATGAAACTCCAGGTTTGCAGTAGCCTTTTTTAGATCTGTGAAGTTAACCGAGGGAACGGGCAAGACTATATTTTTTGCTTCCTCTTCCCGGGTCTTCCACTTATTGGTAAAACTTGTGAACATAAGCGTCCCCTCCCGCATTTTATCTAACGTTCTTTGATAACGTGCGGAACTTACATCCAACCCTCGTTTAGTGGTTGTCGTGGGCAGCTTCCGGGGATCTCCACGAAATTCCACAACGCCCGATATTGCAATAAATTGAGTATGATATCTCGGGACGCCCCCGGTTCCCCAACCGGTGAGCTCGTCCCGATTACAGTATAAAACAACACGATCATTACAGATTACCGTCCAACCCGCATTCTCACTGGAGAAGCGAACCGATTCTTGTTCGGCCAGCGTTTCTTCCGAATCGGGGATCGGTTGGTATAGTCCGACCGCCAAAAATATTTCCACTCCATCGTCGACGCTCTTATAGATATACGGTTTTACTTCGGTACCGTCTTGGTTCTTACCCACATTGAAACGGAATACGATCGGTTTAGGTTTGGCAAATTTATCGTTTACTTGGACCTTGAAACCTTTCCGGATGATTACGGCGTAATGACTCTCGATTTTTTCAAGCAAGTTTTTTTCAAAACTTTCGGCGGCGAAATGTTCACTAACGTCGCCGTACAAATTCTGTACGATTATCAGAGTGCCATCTCGCGACATTCCTTTAGCGCCTTGCTTGACTTCCAAATCCCAGTTGTCCTCCGAGGCAACCCAATCCGGAGAAATGTCCACCTCGTAATTGTTTTCCCCGTTCTGCGTCCAAATAAGAGCTTGGGTCCCCATCTTAAAGATTGCCCGCTTCATGCCTATCCCATATACGCCTACGCTTAATGGCCCTTCCTCGGTTCCGTGATTGCCTGAGATTGGGCGCCCCATGCGAAATGCTCGTTCATGTTCGGACCATGGAATGCCGCCACAATTGTCTTCAATCTGAAATAAATCCTTATTAACCGTTATTTTTGCCGAGAAACCTTCGTAGGGTTTATCCCCATCGGGAAGCTGCGGAAAACCCCGTAAAATACCGTCCACGCAATTATCCAGAAGATCGAGGATAGCTTCTTCTACCGTTATGTCCCTCGTGAGCATCTCGACGAAGAATCTTTTTACTGGTCTGGCGTCTACGGTTGAATAATCAGGCATATGTGTGTCTCCTCTAACCGCTTTCAGCGGCTTTGATTTGGGAGTAAATAACTTCCAGAATGGATTGAGCGAGAATCGGACTCACGCTATTCCCGATTAGACGGAAGCTATGCCATTTCGTTGGATCGAATCTGAACCAATCGGGAAATCCTTGCAGTCGAGCGGCCTCACGTGGGGTAATTACACGGGCCATAGTCGGATGAATGGGGCGAACCGCCTGATAACTGCCGTGATCCGAATCCGTGCCGGCCCGAAGCGTCGGACAGAGACCGGATAACTCGAGGCGTACGGATTTAGATATTTTATCCTGTTCGCCGGGCTTAAGCCTTTCGTAACGCGATTTCACAACATCGGTATGCCGAGTACCGAAATTACCCGAAACCAGTTTTTGTTCTCGATAAAGTCGTATGGTTTCTGCGTCGCCCGTACCGTCTGGAATTTGACCGGAAATGCGATCTCCATACTGCGTATCAGGCATTTTTTGGACCCTTCTCCAACTCTGCTCTTCCGTAATCCAATTGCTTCGTATGGTCGGTAACCCAAACAATGCTTCTGAAACCGTTGTTGGTTTCTCGGTTTTTTTAGATTCAAAATCAATAAGCCCAAGACTTTTAAAAGCATCTGGTCGATAGCCGATAAAAAATACCCGTTCTCTGCTTGTCGGCGCTCCGTAATCGGACGCCTTGAATAAAATGGGACCTAGTATCGTATATTTTTTTTCTACAAACTCAAAAGCTTTTTTACGGATATCATTGTATTTTTCGTCAAGAATTCCAGGAACATTTTCAACCAGGAAAAAATTTGGTTCACATTGTCCCACCAACTCGAGAAACTTAATAAATAAATTGTTTCTTGGATCCACGACGCTTCTTTTTCCTATCGTACTAAATCCTTGACAAGGAGGACCTCCAATTAATCCGTCGATATCACCCAAAGTAAGTTCTGAATATCGCAGCAATTGAGACCCGGTTAGTTCAGAAATATCCGTTTTCCAATGTTTTGAGCTCGGGAAATTTAATATATGAGCCGAAAATGCGTGCTCATCCAATTCAACAGCAAGCCCGATACGAAATCCTGCGCGGGCCGCGCCAAGACTCAGTCCACCAACGCCTGAAAAAAGATCGATTACCGTAGGTTTAATAGAATTCATTAGTTCTATAATTATACCGTTTCTCTCTATGACTAACCAAACGATGATCCAACGATTTGGAAACAACAAATTCCCAACTAATTCTTTATAAATAAATTTTCCGCTTGTGCAATTGACAATGTGAAAATATATTACTCTGATTATCCACTAAAGTTAAAATATCATATTGACATTTAAATTGATTTAATCCCGTAGATATCTGCCAGCACCTGTTCGAGGCTGGGCTGGGTGCT
>AMWB02083757.1_pt1 | contig 14157 bp, 14 predicted proteins | sample 200311 | NCBI WGS metagenome assembly AMWB02 (sample SAMN02737377, study PRJNA173069) | bioreactor metagenome | biome: anode biofilm in microbial fuel cells | place: USA: California | collected 2010-12-16 | reverse complement strand
CAAGAAAATTATTTCGTGAAGGAACTTATACCCGTCAAGCAAGTACTAAAGAGAGTCCCGCAATGCTGTTGCGGCCGGATGAGTGAGTAACTATTAAATATCTTGCGCTCTTTGCAAAAGAATCATTTCGTGAAGGAACTTACCCCCGCACAGCACGGGGACCGAAAATAGTCTCCGTCAAGCAAGTATTAAAAATAACCCCGCAAATCTTTTGGGCGGGGTGATTCCTCTATTGATCTGTTTTCGGCTTGATCGATTGCAGGTAGGCATATATATCCGCGGCATCCTGTTTGGACACTTTTTCTTCGGGGAAGGGCGGCATAATCGGGGCATCTGTTGTCCTTAATTTTCGCACGAAACTGCCGAAGTTCATGTTGATTCCGGCAATATTCACCGCTCTTCCATCATTGCCATGCGGACCGTGGCACGAAGAGCAGTTGTTCATCAAATACCATCTTTTGCCATCTGCGGGATTTCCCGGAGGGGCACTGCACCCGGTGGAGAAGACAAGACCGAGAAAAAGAAGCCCTATAGTTGCCGTGCGCGGGTTTAATGTGGGTAACATTCCAGTCTCCTTAAGCTGTTCATTCAGATACGTTAAACGGATTCTAATCCCGGTAAATGTCAAGAAAACCGGGTGCTCTCTTCAGTACTCGCTTGACGGGTAGCTTTTTTCAGTCCCGTGCTGTGTAGGGTCAGTACCTTAGAGATTATCTTCTTGCAAAAAAACAAAAAAAATCCATCAGGTACTAATGGCTGCCCTGTTGACTGACTGCGGCATGCAAAATTTCAAGGACCCGGGATCTGTTGTTGTTCGGCTGATTAAGCAGGATGGCAAAAGGTATTAAATCGTCTCCCTTGGGAAAATAGCCGGCATAACAGTATATATCTTTCATGGTCCCGCTTTTGAGCAGAATGTCGTTCTGTCGCTTGAGCAGTGTACTATAGGGCTTGAAAAGATCAAGGATTGCAAGAAGCGCTGCAGGGCTCATTCTGTTTTGTCTTGAGAGTCCTGAGCCCTCTTTCACGATGATTTTATCGGGACCAAGCTGTAAGGTTTTTTCGGTGAAAGCGGCAAAAACCTGCCGGGATTTTTCCCAGGTTGCCGGAAGTCCATATGTTTTAACGCCACAGGCCAGGAAAATCTGGTTGGCGATGAAGTTATTGGAATTTTTCAAACATACTCTGATTATTTCCTCAAGCGATTTTTTGCCGCGGTGTATATAGATCGGCTGCAGGTTGGGCGGAACCGGTTTGATGTTAAATCCGGGGACGGTTATGCCGGCCTCTCTGAGGAGAACCACAAACAGCTCTCCGGTGTAGCGCAGAGCAGGCGTGCGCTGCCCCTCAGACAAGAGGGTGTTGACATTGATACGGTGCATCCCTGGAGCAAGTTGTTTAGCCGCCTGCGCCATCAGGGGGATGACCGGCGTCTGCGGTTCGCCCGAGGTAATGGTTTGGTCTCTTGCTATTTTTATCGGCAGGGCGTTGAAATTTACCACCAAGGCGCCGTTGGGCGCATCATAGGGATTATCGGAGTTCTCCTCTGCCGCAGTTTCTCCTTTTAAGGCAAAGCTGCTCGTATCGAGATACACTGCCGCCAGGCGGCGGATGCCCATCCCCGCAAGAGTATGGCCTATTTCGCGAACAACCTCAGAGGTCAGCAGGGGATCCCCGTAGCCTTTTATGTAGAGATTGTTTTTCTTGTCGAGAAAGAAATGCGTCTCGAAGCGGTATTCCCTGCCAAGATTTTTAAGACCAACGAGGCAGGTAAGAATTTTGAGCGTGGAGGCGGGAATAAAAAGATTCTGCTCGTTGAATTTGAGAAAAGTGGTGCCGCCGTGGACGATGTAGCCCCCGTTATCGATAATTCGCTCGATTTCGGAGGTCGCACCGCAACGAAATGGTTCAAGCAGCAGCATCAGTCCAAGCAGGCAGCAGCAGAGTCGTTTGCCGGAGAACATTTTTTGTACAAAATGCATCATCTGAGTTATTCAATCAGGGGTATGATTTTTTTTGCATCCAGAGAATGCCAGCCGGTTTTAACAATTCTCGTCTGCAGGCTACGTTCATGGTCCAGGCCGAGTATCTGGGTCAGCGCTTCCAGCGGTTTGATGCCTGGTTCAGCACTGGCCGAGACCATTTCCATCTGCACAATCTCGACGTCGCCATCGATTTCGAGAGAAAATGAGGTAATCAGCGGCCGGATATCAATCTGGCTGGTTTTGCCCTTTCTGGTCTTCCCTATGATGAAACTGTCGCTGGCGACAAATTCTTCTGCCTTTCTTCTTTCCGTTTCGGTAATTTTTGTGGGCAGAGCAAGACTATAGGTAATACCGATTTTCTGGGGAATCTTGCCGGAATGGAGTTCAATCCCGGTTACCCTTAAGCCGGGGATGAGTTTGTCATTGATTCTGTTCATAATCGCCTGCAGATCCCCAAGAGGTGCGGGAAGGTCCATAATGATAAACTCGGCAAGGCTCTCTGTGCCGACCGGCAGGGCCGGCCCAAAGGAGATTTTCGGGGACGGATTAAAGCCCTGGCTGAAGTTGGTGACAATTGAGGCACGACGAAGGGTGCGAAAGATAATCTGCAATATCTCCAGGTGGCCAAGAAAACAGATCTCTCCGGTTCGGGCATAATGCACCATATACTTGAAGTGTCCGGAGTCGGCTGCGCCGGCAACCTGGCGCTGTACTTTGTCGGCCGATTGCTCTGCAACAGATGACAACGGTGCATCCTCTGCCGTTTGCTCTGGCCGATTATAGACAATGGGCATAAGTGTTTTAAAATCACAGAGGCCGCATTTCTGGCAGGCATGGTAGCGGCAGTCAGGGGTGTAGATTTCGTCTTGTGCTTTGGCCAGTTGGTCTTGCAGGAATTGCCGGTCGACACCCGTTTGCAGATGCTGCCATGGCAGGGTCTCGTCCATGGTCCTGGCTCTCAGACAATTGTCAAGGTTCAGGTCGCACAGCTCTGCCGCCTTCTGCCAGCGTGTCAGGTCAAAATGCTCATCCCACCCGTCAAGACGGGCACCAGCCTGCCAAGCGAGTTCCATGAGCTTGGCAAGGCGCCGGTCGCCGCGGGAGAAAACTCCTTCCAGGTAACTGATTTGCGGGCTATGGTAGCGAAAATTGCATCCCTTTGTCGGTAGGCCGTTTTGCAATCGACGAATGTGCTGAGTGCTCTCTTCCACGCTCAGCTGCCTCTCCCATTGGAAGGGGGTATGCGGTTTGGGCACAAAGGTACCGACGCTGACGGTAATCTGTTTTTTCCCTTTACCGGGGCGCCCACCACCTTGCACGGCCATGGCTTTGCGTACCAGCTGGATGATTGCATCGATATCCTGGTCTGTTTCAGTTGGCAGACCGATCATGAAATAGAACTTGATGACCCGCCAGCCAAGAGCGAAGGCCTCCTCACAGGTGGCGATGAGATCGTCTTCGGTGATGCCCTTATTGATGACCCGTCGCAGTCGTTCGCTGCCTGCTTCCGGTGCAAGCGTGAAGCCGGTTTTTCGAACCCTTTTTACCTGTTCCATAATCTTCGGGGTCAGTGTTCCCACTCGCATGGAAGGCATGGCCACCGAAACGAACCGGTCGGCAAAGCTGTCCATCAGCTGCGGAAGGGTCTGTTCCAGGCAGGAATAGTCGCCGGTGGATAATGACAGCAGGGCCAGTTCCTCAAATCCTGAAGCAGCCAGACCATCTTTAGCCAGTTCCATTATTTTTTCAGGCTTGCGCTCCCGCACTGGCCGGTAGGTAATCCCAGCCTGGCAGAAACGGCAGCCTCTGGTACAGCCTCGTGCTACTTCGATACCCAGCCGGTCGTGAACGATTTTGGCATTCGGTACCAGCGGACGTTTGAGGTGATCAATCTGGTTGAGATCGTGGAGAATTCTACGGGAAATGTAATCCTTTTTGCCGCCTATTCGGTGCATGGTCAGCCCCTTTCCATCCGGGCTGTATTCCGGGTCGAAATGCGCTGGAATATATACCCCGTCAATTTCGGCAAGCAGATCGAGCAGATCTTTTCTGGCCAGCTGGTCGTTTTTATGTGCCGCCAGCAACTCGGCGATGTCGATGATTGCCTCCTCGCCGTCACCCAGGAGAACAGCATCAAAAAAATCGGCTACCGGCTCGGGATTGAGTGAACATGCACCTCCGCCCAGAAGCAGCGGAAACGAACTGTCCCTGTCGCGGGAGTACAGGGGGATCCGGGCCAGGTCGAGAATCGTCAGGATATTGGTATAGCAGAGCTCGTAGGGCAGGGTGATGCCCAGGATATCGAAATCGGTAAGCGGACGGGCCGATTCAAGGCTGGTCAGGACTGTTTTTTTCTGGCGCAGCATGTTTTCCAGATCGATATCCGGACAATAACATCTGTCGGCCAGAAACTCTTCTCGATCGTTTAATAAGTGGTAAAGAATCTGCAGCCCCTGATGGGACATGCCTATCTCGTAAAGATCGGGAAAAATCAGGGCAAAACGGATTTGGGCCGATTGCCAGTCCTTGCCGACGGCGTTGTATTCATGGCCAAGGTAACGGCCGGGACGATTGATAGAAGAGAGAATTGTTCGATCTGTCATGAGAAATCCATAGAAAATTGCCAGAGAGGAATCTGTGATTGGGTATCGTTGTTGCTATTGCTACAGCGGTAGAATGGAGAATCGGTGGTATATCCTTTGACAATCGGTCGTGCAACAGGCTGAGTGTCAGGTCAAATGAGTTTGCGCAAAAAAACGCAATGCATCAGGGCTTGTACTGCCGCGTGTATCCGGCTGGGGGACGCAGTCGGTAGGTCTTCTTTTGCTCGCTGAGAATAACGTTATCCAGAGTGATGTGTATTTCTGTGCCGTAATCAAGTCCGGCGATGTTTATCTCGAGAGGCTGGTGGCAGGTATCAGCGGGCATCCTTTTGCCATAGGTGATCTCAGCTATCTTTTTCCCATTGCCGTCTTCCAGTATATATACCAGAAAGATCTCCTTTTCACGGTCAAAAAGCAGATGTGAGACACCCGCCTGTTGTTTGTTCTGAAAGGTAAGCCATACCCCTCGAGCCTCGCGGTCATTGCGGATATCGATGATCGACCGGCTGGACAGCTGCATCCTTCCGGTGAGCAGGGAGCTCCAGTCGCTTTTCAAAAAATGGCTCGGAATATCATTGCGGAGACCGAATGAGGCGAGATTTTCGGTAAGAAACTGTTTCGTTAACGTGTTAATCGCTTCAAAATAATCCTGATTTCCGGCGACAATCAGCACCGGCTGGCCGAAAGGATTGCTAACCACAAATTTGTATGAGGAGGGCATGGAAAACTGGAGAAACCCCTCCAGTGCTTTCTTGCCCAGGGGGCTCTGGTAAAAAAGAACCAGATCACCTTCAAGCGTCCTGCCGCAGGCTGCATCTCGCGCCGCGAGTGCATCAACCTGATGAGCGATCGCGTCCGCCTCCGTGTCTTTCAGTGGATCAGTCCATGGCGAAGAGGCGCACCCGGCAAGAACAAATGCGGCAAAGCAAAAGAGCAGGGTGTGAAGGATATGACGGTGTGAAGGCTTATCGGTTTTCCAGAGCATTGATTTTTTGTTTGATATCGGCTTTATCTTTTTCATCTTTAAACAACTGATAGGCCTTTTTGTAGACCTTCAAGGCTTCTGGAAATCTGTGCAGAGAGCGGTATACATCGCCCAAATGCTCGTAGATATGCGGATCGTCCGGAATCAATTTTAACGAACGCTCGAGTTCTCGTACCGCCTGTTTGAAATTACCAAGCCGGTAGTAGGCCCAGCCCAGGCTGTCAATAATAAAGCCGTTGTTCGGTTTCAGTGCATCCGCGCGTAAGATGTATTCGAGAGCCTTTTCAAGATGAATATTCTTGTCGGCCCAGGTATAGCCGATATAGTTCAGTGCTTCGGCATGATCCGGCTGCAGTTCCAGTACTTTTTCCATCACTTCGATCGCCTGGTCGGACTTGCCGGTTTTTTCCAGGATGAGGCCATACTCAAAGAGCAGTTGCTGATTTTCCGGATAGAGTTCGACCGCAGTTTCCATTAAGGTCATGGCCGCCTGGTTATCCCCTTTAGCTTGATACAATGAAGACAAAAGGGCAAAGAACAGCGGACTTCTGCCGATTTCCGTTTCGGTGTGTTTTTTCAAAAGCCTTATGGCTTCATCGATGTTACCCAGTTTCTGGTGGATTCGAGTCTGCAGGTACACCGCCTCTTCGAGGTTGTCGCTTTCCGGATCTATGCGGGCGAGTTGGGCGAGACTTGCAGTGTAGTCTTCCTCTTGATAGGCGAGCAGTGCCAGCATATATCTGGCTTCGGAACTGTTGGTTTCCTTTGCGAGACTGGTGAGGATTTTTTTGGCCTGAACGACCTCCTTTTTGCGCAGCAGCAGTTTAGCAATAATGAGGTCGATATTGGCCTTGTCTTTCGTATAGAGGCGAATAGTATGCAGTTCCCTGAGGGCTTCATCTTCGCGGTTCAGATCGACCAGGGCCTGAATGCGACTGAGTCCCGCCCGCTCATCGTATGCGTCATCGTCGGTTATCGTCGTATAAATGCGCAGGGCATCGCTGAACATCTCGTGACTGACGTACAGGTAGCCAATTTCATAGGCCAGATCTTTAGACCAGTTCAAATCGAGGGCTTTTTCGTATTCCACTGCCGCTTCAGAGAATTTTCCCATCTGCTTGAGCAATCTTGCATAAGAAAGGTGGGTAAAATAGGAATCGACGTCATGCTTCAATAACTTTTGGAAAATTTCTTCGGCTTTCTGGTAGTCTCCAGAATGCGTATAGAGCAGGGCCAGACGTAAATGGACTCCTTCATTGGTGGGATCTTTTTCAAGCACTTTGTTATACTGGACAATAGCCTCCTCGACCTTTTCCTGCTGGATATACAGACTGGCCAGGAGGAGCCGGTAAGTAATATTGTCAGGATTGTCGATAATAGCCTGGGCCAGCCAATCCGTAGCCTTGTCAAATTCACCCATTTTGAGCAGGAGTACCGGAACTTTCTCTTTCACATATTCTGCATCCTGGTCGCAGATCAAAGCTTTTTCGTAGGCTTCAAGCGCCTCCGAATACTGCTCGTCGAACTCGGCTTGGGTGCCCCTGAGAAAATAGAAATAAGCGCAGGCCAGATCGGCTGGTTCTTTTTCTTCCGATTGTGACGTCGTACTTTCTGGCGCAGGCTGGGGCGAAGCCGGCTGTTTGATGGCGCAGGAGACGAAAAAAAGACAGCAGCTGAAAACGAGTAAAAGGTGAGAGCGATGGGTCATGGTTTAAACCTGAGCTGCTGAAAATGCGGGAAGGAGCGGGGTGACGTAGTTAAGCACCTGTTCGTGCACCTCTTCAATCGATCCACTCGCATCGATGGGCTGGATGTACGGTCGCTTTATGGATGCAAAGATGGCTGCCACCTGGTTGAGGCTGTCTTTCTGTTCAAAATCATTGAGCTGTTCCCCCCGTCCGGAGATAATTCTGCGCAATCCGGTGTCGAGGGGAGCCTGGAAAAGCAGGGCCAGGTCCGGATCGGGGGCAAAACGGTTCCTGCGCAGGATTTCCTCCGGATCAAACCCCCTGGCACCCTGATACGCAGCGGTGGACAGAAAATACCGATCACAGAGGATTATTCTGCCCTGGGCGAGAGCAGGGTCTAACAGTTGCTGCACGTGTTCTCGGCGATCGGCGAGAAACAGCTCGAGTTCCTCATCCCGGCCGTAGGCGTTGCGGTGCATATACAGCGACCGTATTTTCTTGCCGTATGGTCCATCAGTTGGTTCACGGGTTGCGATGACCGGGTATCCCCGGTCCTGCAAATAGTGGCTGAGCAGGTGTACCTGGGTTGATTTGCCGGTGCCGTCCGTTCCCTCGAATACGATCAAAAGTCCTTTTCTTACCGCCTCGGTCGTCATGTGTTTCTTACCTGCTCTATGGCTCGGTTGCGGCTGATGATCGCGGCCAGTTTGATCGCTTCTTCCAGGCTTCGATGGCTGGCCAGACCTTTGCCGGCAATATCGTAGGCTGTACCGTGATCGACGGAAGTACGGACTATAGGCAGACCAAGGGTAATATTGACGCCGTCATCGAAATGGAGGAGTTTAAAAGGAATAAGGCCCTGGTCGTGATACATGCAGACAACAGCATCGAATGCTCCTGAAGCTGCTTTGAAAAAAACCGTGTCCGGCGGATAAGGACCTGAAACACCGATATGCTCTTTCTGGGCCTGCATAATGGCGGGCCCTATGATCTGCTCTTCTTCGCTGCCGAAAAGTCTGTTTTCGCCGCCATGGGGATTGAGTCCGGCAACGGCGATTTGTGGATCGCTGATACCAAAATCGACGGTCAGGGCCTTATGGGTAATGCGGATCATGCGGTCGACCGCGTGCATGGTGAGACGATCGGCCACGTCACGGAGTGGACAGTGAATAGTGACCAGCGTGACCCGCAGTCTGCTGCCGGCCATCATCATGGCAAAAGAGGAGGTTTGGGTTAAACTCGCCAGCATTTCCGTGTGGCCGGGGAAATGATATCCAGCATCATTGAGTGAGCTCTTGGATATGGGACAGGTGGTAATTCCATCGATTATGCCCTGTTGCGCAAGTTTCACCCCTGCTTCGATGTAATGCGCCATGGCGCGGCCGGTGGCCTTGTTAGGGCGTCCCCATTCTATATCTTCCGAGGCCAGTGAGGAGAGCGGTGCAACCGGGATACAGTTGCCGCCTGACGCATCAGGCAGGGGCGTGCCAGGCGTCCACTCGACGCAGGGCGCTGGAAGTTGGAGTGTTTCTCCACACTTTTGCAAAACATGTATATCTCCGAGAACCACTGGCTGGATATCGGCGACAAAGGTCTTGCCGGCAAAAGAGCGAAGTATGATTTCAGGGCCTATCCCGACGGGACAACCCATGGTAATTCCTATTATTGTCATACCAGACACTGTACATTGAAAAAACGATTATGCCTAGAGAGGATGATCATAATCTCTCCGAAAGTAACAGACTGCTCCAGCCCATATGGTAATCAGCCATTGATTATTCGCAAAGATCAAATGCGTTGTTGATGTGCTCTATCTGATAATTTTCCGGGTCGAGACCGAGAACGGTGATAACATCAAATCTTGCTGGTACATCAAGGAGCTGCTTCTCTGTCAGGTACCACTGAGCGGCTCGACAGATCTGCCTCTGTTTTCTTGGCGTAACGGCTTCGGCAGGAAATCCGTAGTCCAGGCCGGACCTTGTTTTTACTTCAATAAAAACCAGAACCGAATCATCTCTGGCGATAATATCAATTTCACCGACTTTGCAGCGATAGTTTACGACGACTATCGTGTAGCCCATATTTTTCAGGTATTGAGCGACTTTCTCCTCACCGCTTTTGCCCAGACGCTGCCGACGGTTCAACATATTCTCTGACTCCTTGGAACGTTTTACGATGAATCGGACAGATCCCGTGTTTTTGAATGGCCAGCCGGTGTTCCCGGGTGGGGTACCCTTTATTTTTGTGGAAACTGTAAGCTGAGTAGCGCTGATGGCATTCGACCATAATACGGTCTCGCTCGACTTTTGCCAGAATACTCGCAGCGGCAATAGAGCAGCTTTTCGATTCTCCTTTTATCAGCGGAGCCTGGGGGGTATTCATGGGGAGCGTAAAAGTGCCGTCGATCAGGATGAAATCAGGAGAAGGACCCGTAAGGTTTTCCACCGATCGTTTCATTGCCAGCAACGAGGCCTGAAGAATATTGATCTGGTCTATTTTTTGTTCCGATACAATACCAATACCGAAAGAGACACCAAGATCATGAAGGAGTTTTTTCAGTTCGACTCGTTTGCGGTGGGTCAGGATTTTTGAATCGACAAACCGGGAATGGTCGCATTCTGGTGGTAAAACAACACAGGCGGCAACGACGGGTCCGGCCAATGGTCCCCGGCCTGCTTCGTCACAACCGGCTACGCACAAAAAGCCCTTTGTATGCAGAAATCGCTCGAGACTGTAGTTATCCGAGTCCAGGCTGAGTTCGGGCAAAAGTGTGTGCATTATTGAGGCAGTCTTTTTGATCTGCCGACACTCGGTCCCGACTGCCGGCAGGGAGCCGGGTCAGAACCGAATGCATTCTTCGCTGTATTGTTAACGCGGCAGGTTCCGTTCACGAATACGTGCAGCTTTACCAGTCAGGTTGCGCAGGTAGAAGAGACGTGAACGGCGTACACGACCTCGAGTGACCACTTCAATTTTCTCGACGCGAGGGTTGTGAAACGCAAAGGTCTTTTCTACGCCGACACCGTGGGAAATTTTCCGTACAGTGTAACTGGCGTCCATGGTTCCGCGTTTGCGCTTGATTACTACTCCCTGAAACATCTGGACTCTTTCTTTGCCGCCTTCAATGATGCGGATATGTACTTTCACGGTATCACCGGGACGAAATTCGGGATGGTCCTGGCGCATTTGTTCCTGGTTGATTCTGTCAATAATTGTGCTCATAGCGTCTTTTGTAGGTTGAAGTATATTGAGGTATGAATCCTCTTGATAAGTTAATACGATTGTTAAAATACTTTTTTATATTCTCAAGATCCGAGCAGTCTGTCAATGATGATCGACACAGCTGACCGAACCGAAAGATGATTGTATTCCGTTCCGCCCCTGATGGGGGGAAGAGTGGCATCGGTTTGCCCGCGCAATGCCGGGGCCAGACCATGGGCCGTGCCAAAAAGCAGTAGAACCGGTTCTCCCTGAACGATCTTTTGGCGAAGAGCCTCGTAGCCGAGACTGTTATCGCCCAACACGGCACTGGTTGCGACAATCATCGGGCGTTGACCGTACTGCTGGGTGAGGACTGTAATCACTTCCTCTAGCGATGTCGCAAGCCGAACAATGCTCAGCGCTTCCTTTCTGGCCGGATTGTATGCAGCGCCATGCCCGGTCTGCCAGTGTGCCAGCAACTCCCTGACCAGCTGCTGCTGATCCTGGTACGGAGTCGTTATAAAATAATTGGCAATTCCGTAGGTTTTGGCCGTCCTGGCTATGTCATGTATATCGAGATTCGTTACTGCCGAACCTATTATTTCGCCTCTTTTATTGACCACCGGGTGGTGTATGAGGGCGATGTTTACCGAAGACAGATCCGGACACATCATGTCATTCTCGATGGCTCTGCATTTTTTTGTACCAGCCTCAAAAGATTGTGCTTGCGCAGCAATGCCATCTCATCTGCGCTAAATGTTTCATTTTTGAGCAAATCGGGGCGCCGTTCCAGTGTCCGTTTGACGGAGGCGATAAACCGATATGCTTCAATTGCCGCATGGTTGCCGGATACCAGTTCTGCCGGGACCTGGTGTCCTTCGAATTCCTGCGGCCTGGTGTACTGCGGGTGTTTCAGCAGATTTCTGCTGAAGGTATCTTTGGCCGCTGATTCGGCACAACCGAGAACACCCGGCAGCAGACGAGTAATCGAATCGATAATTACCATTGCCGCCAGCTCACCTCCGGTGAGAATAAAATCACCGATGGAAATTTCATCATCCACATACTGCTCGCGAAACCGTTCGTCAACTCCTTCGTAACGACCACATACCAGCACCAGATGGGCCTCTTTCGCCAACTCTTCGGCAACCGTCTGGTCATACCTGCGACCTTGCGGGCTGAGCAGAATTACCTTTGGTTGCGGGCCGATATGCTGTCTGCTCACAACTGCTGCCGCAAGTGGTTCCGGTTTCATCACCATGCCCTCTCCGCCGCCAAAGGGGCGATCGTCGGTCATTGCGTGCGGCCCCTCTGCAAAATCGCGGAGATTGACAATTTCGATATCGATCAGGTTTTTCAACCGGGCTCTTCGGATAATTCCTTCCTGCAGAGGAGAATCGAGAAGGTCGGGAAAAATTGTTACAATATCAAAAATCATGCATCGACTTTATAAGGTGCTTACATCCTGCAAAAGGGTGCAAAACAGAGCACCCGACAAGCGAATATTAAAAAAACCGGATTGCTTCCCGATTGTCGCAGTTACATTGAATTGTATTACTCATCGCCAAGATCCAGTAACCCCGGTGGCGGATTGACAATCAATTGTTCGTTCGTTTCTTTGACAATGATACTTTTGGTAACCGGGATCAGGATTTCCCTGTTTCCCGATTGAACGACCAAAATATCCTGGGCACCGTTGTTGAAGAGACTTGTAATTCGGCCAATGGTCAGTCCGCTCTGATCCACGACCAGTTTGCCTTCGTACTGGTACCAGTAATATTCGCCTTCGCCCGTCTCCGGCAGAAGACTTTTAGCAAGGAGAACACCTTGACCTTCAATTTTTTCCGCAAGCTCCCGATTGTTGATCGAGGCAAGGCGGACAACAACAGTTTTCCCCTGGGTTCTGAATTTCTCCACAACCAGAGGTCGAGAAAGGTTCCCGGCTGTATCGACCAGAACAACCTTTTTGTACCCGGAAAAATTTTCAGGCTGCCCCGAGAAGGAAAAAATTTTCACATCCCCGCCCAGACCGTGTGCTCTGGTCACTTTGCCCAGTAGTACATACTTGTCTGATGGGTAGGAGAAAATTTCGGTCATTGCACCAATTGCCTTTATGATACGACGGGCAAATTCCGTTTATTCCACAATCTCAAGTCGTGATCGCTTGTCAACTTTTGCCGCGGAAGCCGCCAGCAAGGATCGCAATGCCCGCGCTGTTCGTCCCTGTTTGCCAATGACCTTACCCAGATCTTCCGGAGCTACAGCCAGTTCCAGGGTCACATTGTTTTCTTCATCCGTTCGTGTGACCCTGACGGCATCCGGTTGATCAACCAGGGATCTGGCGATAACGGCTATCAGTTCTTCCATCACTGCTGAGCGACAACCGGAGCTTTCTTGAGCAGACTCTTTACGGTTGTTGTCGGCAGGGCTCCTCGGCCCAGCCATTGCTGGAGCTTATCGTTATTGATAGTGATAGCCGCAGGATCCTGAAGCGGATCATAAGTGCCAATGACATCGAGAAATTTGCCGTCACGCTTGCTTTCACTGTCGGCGACAATAATGCGATAGAAAGGTTTTTTCTTTCTGCCTAATCGGGTTAATCGAATACGTACTGCCATTCCGGTATATCCTCCGGTTGATTGTGTATGTTGTTACAATGTTTTCTCTAATGTGTTTTTTAGAGTGTATCTATCTTCTTTTCATGCCTTTAGGCATCTTTCTTCGTTTTACGCCGGTAATCGCTCCCGGTTTGCCACGAAATTTTTTCATCATCTTCAACATTTCCGAGTAACTTTTAAGAACCCGGTTGACATCTCCGATGGTCGTCCCGGAGCCGGCAGCGATACGGGTCCTTCTGCTGGTATTGATGATTTGATGATTTTGTCTTTCTTTTCTGGTCATTGACCGGATGATGGCTTCTGTCTTGACCAGCTCTTTCTCGTCCGGTTTCGGGGCATCTTTCAGCTGTCTGAGCTTATTGATACCAGGCACCATGTCGAGGATCTGTTCCAGTGAACCCATTTTCTTGATCTGCTGAATCTGGTCAAGAAAATCTTCCAGAGTGAACTGGTTCTTGCGTAACTTGTCAGCGAGCTTATCGGCTTCTTTTTTGTCGACAACTGCTTCAGCCTTTTCGATGAGGCTGAGAATATCCCCCATGCCGAGGATGCGGGAGGCTACCCTTTCCGGGTGAAAAACCTCAAGGTCGTCCAGCCCCTCGCCGACGCCGACAAATTTAATCGGTTTGCCGGTGATGTGCTTTATTGAGAGTGCTGCACCGCCACGGGCGTCGCCTTCCATCTTGGTAAGAACGATACCGGTTATTTCAAGATCAGTATTGAACTTATCGGCAACGGTTACGGCATCCTGGCCGGTCATGGAGTCGGCCACAAACAAAATTTCCGACAGTGGTACAGCCGCCTGAATCTGTTGCAGTTCGCCCATCAGGGTCTCATCAACATGCAGGCGCCCGGCAGTGTCAATAATTACCGTATCGTAATGATGTGCAGCGGCCTCGTTCATTGCCTGGCGACATATGTCGACTGGTTGCACGTCGGCCGTGGACGGATGCACCGGGACACCAAGTCTGGAACCAAGTACCTGAAGCTGTTCGATGGCAGCAGGACGGTAAATGTCGGCGGGTACCAGGTACGGTTTGCGCCCTTTGTCCTTTAATAATTTAGCCAGCTTGCCGG
>AMWB02152065.1_pt2 | contig 14176 bp, 12 predicted proteins | sample 200311 | NCBI WGS metagenome assembly AMWB02 (sample SAMN02737377, study PRJNA173069) | bioreactor metagenome | biome: anode biofilm in microbial fuel cells | place: USA: California | collected 2010-12-16 | reverse complement strand
TTTTCTGACGCGAAGGGCCGATACCTCTCTGGTTGTTGAGGACAACCAGACCATTGTCATGGCCGGTTTGATGAAATCCAACAAGACAAACAGCCAGTCCGGGATTCCCTATCTGAAGGATATCCCGGTTCTGGGATATTTATTCGGCAACGTAAGCAAAGGTAAAACAAAGACCGAGCTGATCTTCATGATTACGCCCCATGTCATCAAAAACAGAAGTGACGCAGACCAGATCACGCGGGAGTTCTCCAAGAAGGTAGCCGACCTGCAGGCCGGTGGAATCCAAAAAAAATAAACCCGTTGACAAGGCTTCCCACAAATTATGACATTAAGTATGCAACCAATGAATCATGGTTTCCGTGATTTCACCTCTGGCTGCTGGCATTACGGCCTTGCGGTATTTCTGATCTGTTTGACGGCTGCTTTGATTTACAGCAACACCTTTGATGCGCCGTTCGTCTTTGATGACCAGCATACCGTTCAGGAAAACGCAAAAATCAGAGATCTGCATCATTATTATACATCTGATGTGCTGCGATCGCCAAGACCCCTGGTGGATTTTACATTCGCCCTGAATTATCATTTCGGCAAGCTTAACGTATTCGGCTATCATCTTGTCAATCTTCTGATTCATATCACCAACGGCATACTGGTTTTTTTTCTGTCCCGGCTGCTGTTTCATAAATTGTCCGGGGCGGACGACAACCCGAACAGCTATCTGACGGCGCTTTTCGCAGCGCTGATTTTCGTGGCCCATCCCCTTCAGACACAGGCGGTAAGCTATGTCGCACAGCGATACACCGAGATGGCCGCTTTGTTTTATCTGGCATCGGTGCTGAGTTACATCATGGCGCGGGATGCAAAAATCGCCGGGAAACCCTTTGCCACCCTGGGGTATTCCCTGGTGGTTGTTACTTGCGGCGCGTTTGCGTTTTTAAGCAAACAGAATGCTGCAAGCCTGCCGCTGGCGATTCTGCTGTTTGAATATGCCATTTATGATCAAACCTGGCGGGGCTGGGCAAAAAAAGCCGTTTTTATTCTGCCTGGGATTGTCCTGTGCGGATTATTTTATGTGTATAATATGGGGCTGTTCAGTCATAATATCCAGTTTGGTACATTTCTGGAAGATGTTTCCGAAGCCGCGCGTGAAACGCAGCAGGTTAGCAGATGGCATTATTTATGCACCCAGTTTAATGTGATTGCCACCTATATCCGGCTGCTGGTTATTCCCGTTCAGCTGAACCTGGACTATCTGTATCCGTTTAAAAAGGGCTTTTTCGATGGGGCCACGCCATATTCATTTTTCTTTCTTCTTGGAATATTGGGGGCTGCCTGCTGGAACCGGAATAAACGACCGATTCTTTTTGTCGGTGTTTTGTGGTTTTTTATTACCCTGTCCGTGGAGTCCAGTGTTTTCCCCATTCGGGATGCGCTGTTTGAACATCGGCTGTATCTGCCCATGTTCGGTTTTTCTTTAATTCTTGCCGTTGTCGTTAAGAACTTGTTTTCAAAATACCGGATGGGGTTGATCATTGCAGCATCGATGATGGTAATGGCGCTTTCAGTTACCACCTGGATGAGAAATGAAGTATGGCGCGATGATGTTGCCCTTTGGTCTGATGTTATCAGAAAAAACCCGGATAATTATCGGGGATGGACGAATCTTGGATATGCCTATAAACAACGCGGCAACCTGCAGGCGGCGATGGCCGATTATGACAGGGCGCTGCAGTTGAAGCCGGACTATTATTTTGCGCTGTCCAATAAAGGCGTATTATTGGGCAGAGTGGGGAAAACCGATGAAGCCATCTTGTTGTTTAAAAAGGCCCTCCAATTTAAACCAGATTATGCACTTGCATTGAATAATCTGGGGGTGGCTCTGGCAAGTAAGGACGAAACAGATGCTGCCGCAGCATATTTTTTAAAGGCGCTGGCTGTTAAACCGGATTACCTGGATGCGTGCGTCAATCTGGGGAATGCGTTGTCCAACAAGGGAAAATATGAACAATCTTTGCAGCAGTATATTGAAGCGTTAAGAATTCAGCCGGATAGCGCAGCGATTCACAATAAGACAGGTGTGATACTTCACTATCTGAAGCGTTATCCGGAAGCAATTCAGCACTATGATAAAGCAATGAAGCTTGACATGCATAACGGTGACGTGTATTTAAATAAAGGAAATTCCCTGCTTGCTGCAGGGATGCCGGCGAAAGCTGTTGAATCTTTCAAGGAAGCCGTTCGTATAGAACCAAAATTGCTGGAAGGTTATATCAATATGGGTGTTGCGTACCAGCAGATGGGAAATAATGAGGAGGCAGCGAAGCAATTTAAGGAAGCGCTGAAAATCGATTCCAATTCGGTTGAGGCCCATGCCAATTTGGGTTCGGTTCTCTATTCACAAGGAATGAGAAGTGACGCACTGCAGCAACTGAGTATTGCTCTTCAATTAAAGCCGGGATCAGAAGAAATTAAACATAATATCAGCATGATATTGCATTCAATGTCCAACAATCAAAAATAAATCATGAATTGTGGCATGAAGGAGAAGCGATGATTCGAATCCTTGCTGTGATGGGATTGTGTATAGTATTTTCAGCTAATGTGCTTTATGCTGGAGCGTCAGCGATGATTGATCGACATATTTTTACACCGGATAATATTGCCAGTACGAATGAAGAAGCCGTGCCTCCTGCAGTTGCGCCAACGGCTTCTATAGAGAGGGAACTTTCGTTTACAGGCGTATTGATTACCCCAAAAAGCAAACACGCTATCATTACAGAAAACACGCGGAATGAACCAAAAAAATTAAAGCAAACCCTTAAAGAAGGTGATCAGGTCAAGGGGATGACGATAAAAGAAATCGGACCCAATTATGTGTTGTTGGCTGCCAAAGAAAGCACCATCCGGTTGAATTTGTACAAAGGCGCAAAACCCCGTCCGGCGCCGAGAGTAGAGCCTGCTAAAGTAGATACTGCCCAACAGTTGGCTCAGCAGGGAACACCAAAAGCTGAAGTTAATCCCAGCGCGACAGTTTCAAATCCGCAGCAGGGGGCGCCAAAAGAAACAGAAACTCCGCCAAGTCCTTTTGGCGGTGGGCCCAAGCCGGGTGAGCCAGTTCAAAATAATCCCAGTTCTGCCAAAAATCCTTTTGCGGATATATTAAACAATATGCCTGCTAATTCCGGGAATCGGGGTGGTGTCCAGCTCCCGCTGAATTTGCCACCAGGAACGGGTAATTAAAATAAAGATATTGATTTATTACACTGAAGCATGTATGGAATATGCAAAAAGTAAACATATCGAACAGTCTACCTTTATGCAGCAAAATAACAGTCAGAAATATGTTGATAAGGATTGAGCTGAGGTTAAATATAATTTATAGAAAGACATAAAATATTCCTTGCAATTTAAAGACCTTTTGAGTATTAAAAAATATATGGCAACATTTGAGTGTTCGGAGTGTTCAAAATAATGCATCAAATTGCCTTCGTCAGATTTCCAAAAGACAGCTATAAATGAGATTCAAGCGAATACTAAATATCAAGATTATATGCGCACGTGTTATTAGCACGATTTTTATACAGGCTGTGGTAATGTTGTGTGTGTTTGGCTTCGGTAACGCAGCGGGGGCGGCTGGTAATAATATTGTTGCTTCTGGCGATGGTTTTGAGTTGACACAAAAAGAGTTGGATGCCTATCGGGACTTGCTTAATTCAACCAATGCGATGCTGCCGCAGAAAGAAATCGTACGGCTGGCTTTAAAATACGAATTGCTTTCCAGGGAATATCAGAAAGAAGAAAAGGAACCAAGGGCTTCAGATGTTTCCGGTGAAGAGATGTCCGCTGCGAAGGCAAAAATCAGGAATGGAAATATTTATATTCAAAAAATACTTCAGGATTATGTTGTTCCGGATGCTGTCGTTGAATCTTATTATCGCTCCCATCCCCAAAAATACAGTTCCGGGAAAGCATCGGATGGAAAATATATTCTGATTCCGTTTGACGACAATATTAAGAATGATATTATTTTTACAATTGTTGAGGCTAACAAGGAAGCCATTGCTCAAAGATTTGTTGATGGTTTAATCTCTAAATATAATATTAAAATTCAAAATGGCTTATGAAGAATTACAGCTACACCTCAATCTTTTTCTTGAATATTTATTCTGTCCATGTTATTGCGATATCGCTTTCTCTGTTTTTGTATTCGGGATGCGCTTCAAACCCGGTAAAGTCTTTTCCGATTTTGGATGTTGCAAAGGGTGGCACGCGCATAGAATGGCCTGATAGCCAATGCGAGAAGCGCTTCAGGCAATACTGGTCAAATCGTTTTTCGGGAGATATAGAGGGCGGGTATAATATGGAGAGCCCTGATTTTCGCGAAATCGTATCATTGCAAAAATATAAGTACTATGTGCAGAATGCGGTCAAAAATCAATTGCTGAATATGGAAATTCGTCAGATTGTTAAAGAGTCGGATTTTGTGATTGCAATAGACTGTTTGGCAAGGATAGAGGCTGGTAATGGTGAGCAAATGGAAGTCTCGATGATGGATCGGTGGGTCTTGACAAGCGGAAGCTGGTACCATATGATAAAAGACCCGTTGATATTTTCATTGTGATTTAAATTTAACTGTGTAAGATAGAAAAAGATGCAGAAACAGATGAATGAAAGGGGGTGGCAAGAGGAGGCTTATAGAAAGTTTCATCGCAAAAACGGAAGTACGGTTATAGGTGTGAGGAATTAACATAAAAGGAGGAAAAAATGAGAAGATTGCTTAAGTATACAGCCATTTTGTTGATGGTGTTAATGACAGGCAGCTCAGTGTGGGCTTATTCGTTCAGCGATCATGTAACTACCGCGCCCAACAACAAAGGCGATGTATTGATATACCCATGGTTTCTTGCCACTAGCGGGTGGGAGACCAAATTGACGGTTATCAACACAGATACATCAGCTGCGGTTGTTGCGAAGGTTGTTATCAGGAGTTTTAAAAACAGTGAAGAGCTGATTGACTTTCTGATTTACCTTTCTCCGGCCGATGTGTGGACAGGAAAACTGACGTCTGTAAGCGGAAAAGTATACATCGATTCCGATGATGACAGCGCAGTTTACTCAGAAAGTCCCTTGGTGTTTGCAAGTACGACTCCTATTCACCAGCCGATGTTTGCGCTCGACTGCGCAGATGATGCGGAATTTTTGGGGTATGTCGAAGTGATTATGGCTGCTTACAAGACAACCGACTCGGCGGGTGGTGCACTGTCACCTGGTTTGTCAAAAACAAAGATATTCAATGGCTATTGGAATAAAGCGGTTGCCGCAGCAGATACAATCGGTCCGATGTTGCTTCCGTCTTCAACTGCTGGCGTTAATCCCAATTCTCTTGCAGGTTACATGCAGCTTCAGAATGGTACGCTTGGATATAGTACTTCTTTGAGGGCAACAACGCTGAAAGATTATGATACGAGCACGAAGCTGACAACCAGTGTTGAAACAAAACTGGGTGGAGTAAATTCGCTCAATACGCTTGATGAAGTTGAAGCAGCTTTGTCAAAAAACAATATTGCCATGCCGTATGTCAATGGCAATAATACTGCGCTTCATTTTTTTACCTTCCCGACAAAGTTGACCGCAAGAGGAACTTTGCCCGCTTGTGAAAACAAGACTGTAGACAGTTCTTATTTCAAACAGAATAGCTATGAAAAGACTGTAACAAAGACCAATCAATGGTGCATTGAGTACATTTTGGCGCCATTTGATTTGAAAGAAAACACACCGGCGGCAGGTCCTTTTTCAGGCGGTGGAAGTCATAAATTATTCTGTGATGAAGTTAACTTTGTTGCCTCTTCTGCAATCCCCTATACGGAAGGCTGGGGAAAATATGTACTGTCAAGCGGAATCACTAGCGGTAGCGCTTTTGATGGGTCCGCCATAGCATATGCAGGTGCGCCGGTGATCCCGACTTACCTTTATCTGGGAGAGTTAGGTATAGAAGCGAATTATGGTGCATGGACAGATACTGCTGTTGCAGGCTCGAAAAGCCCGAATACCTATATTTTGATCGATTATCAATATACGGATAGTGCAGTTATGTCCGTGACTGTTCAATAATAATATTTGCTACAATCATTTGATGAGGCAGAATAATCATTGTTCTGCCTCATTTTTTTTGAGTAAATTTAAATGAGGCTGTTACTCACGGGCAAAGTAAAATTTATTTTTTTTCAGGTCATGATACATATCGAATAATATGGCACGATATGTGCTTATATTGAGGATCAGGAGCAACCGTAATTTCAATTTAAGTAAGGAGACATGACAATGAAAAAATGTTATTTGAATTTAGTTTGTATCAACATCGTGATAGCTCTGATGCTCATGTTTAGCACAGATGTAGCGGCCGCCGTTTATTCAGCTAATGAATATTATTCTTTTTACCAGGTATCACAACCGTTTCAATATACGAGTGCATCTGGTCAGTTGGTAACTCAGAGCAGATCCGGGTATCAATATATGAACGACCTTGACGATCCGATTGTCCGCTGCCAGGAAACTGGCTGGGTCGAGGGTACTACTTGCCCTTATGCTCCATCTGTTTCGCTGCATGAAGTACTCGTTTACAATCAATACAATAAATTTAAGGTGTATGTTCCTCCTGGGTCATCTTACATAAATTTGACGATATTCCTCGACCAGCCCTCCTATTTTCTGGCAGTTGCAAGATTGGGAGTTCCGCCCCAGGGAGATTATTCTAGCTATATAAGTAATATTTCGGATTCGGACTACTACAGCATAACAACAAATGGGCTTAAACTGAATCAGCTGCAAAATGATTGCATCGTACGAAGTGCCTCGGGATATCTAAGTGTTGTTGTTGATTCGCCAGTTAACGTTACAGAGGGCAAATGGCTATATGTCCTTTTGCTGCCTAAAAATGGTTCCGTTAATACAAACCAGTACAACAACACCGTAAACTCTGATGCCTATCTCAGTTGGTTCCGGACTGTTGATTGGAATACTTTTGATTCCCCCGGGACTGTTTCTCCAACGCCTACGCCCACAACGACGCCTACGCCCACATCAAATTGTCCTTATGGTTGCAACAATGGCTATACATGTGTAAACGGTACCTGTCAGCCTACAGGAAATACTACACCGACGCCGACCCCAACGCCGACGACAGGGTGTAATGATGTTCAATGTTTTTTTTCTGGCGGGACATGCGTGAATGGTAAATGTGTAATCCCGAACTCGACGCCAACGCCAACGCCAACGCCAACACCAACACCAACGCCAACACCAACACCAACACCAACACCAACACCAACACCAACACCCGTGAGTTTGAGTTTCGATGCGAAACCTCTGTCGCAATTGACTATAGAACGAAAACAATGCACGAATATCGATATGAGCAATCTGCTTCCTGTGCTCAAGTGCAGCTCCCCTCCAAGCGGGAACGTCACATTTTATTCTGCGCTGTTTATGTCCGATAGCAATCCGGCGATGTTTTTCGCTCAAAAAGATATTATGCAAAAAGAAGCTTTTATTTACTATGTTGCCGGAGATCCTATCAGAGGGCACTTGACAGAGGCATTTCCTGCAAATGGGTCGTGGAGTGATGGCGCCTTTAAAACACTATTTGGAGAGATTTCCGGAATGGATTGCGCTTCAATTACTGATTCGGGAATATCTTTTTTGTTTGGATTTGCCCCGTCTGGTGATCTGTCTCAATTTCAGGGTGCTGCGTTTACCTTTGTTTCTACGCCCTAACGCTGAATGGTATTGATCTGTTTTTAATTTGGGTGATGGTATTGCAATTCCATCACCCAAATTTGTCTGCAGATGTTGCTTAAAGGCGCGTCTTTCTTCTAATCATCCTTACCTTTCCGATATTCTTCAAAATCGCAGGCCTATTATTCGACATAATTCAATTGATATGCTATAAGACTGACAATACATAAAGGCCTGTCATGGTATTCAATATTTGTCAAATAATTGACGTAACATGTCACAAATCCCTTTGCGTTGCCAAGATATTGAGAATTTCAGGTGTCTATGTTTATTCGGTGGATAAAATCTCCTTTTTTGCATAAAACCCTGTTCTGGGGTTTTGTGAATCAGGAAATCAAAGGCAGATATGCCGGATCAATGGGTGGCATTCTTTGGAGTATTGTTACGCCACTGGCCAATCTGCTGATTTACATATTCGTTTTTTCGGTTGTTTTCAAAATCCGTCTGAAGCTGGTTGAAACTGGTACGGACAGTTTTGTGATGTATTTATTGTCCGGACTCCTGCCCTGGATCGCATTCAGTGAAGCGGTATCTTCCAGCACGGGAATGTTTGTGGGAAAGGCCACCTTGATCACCAAGGTGGCCTTTCCCCTTGAACTGGTTCCGACCGCCGGAATCCTGGTGACATTTCTGTTAAACGCTTTCGGGTTTATATTCCTGCTGCTGTATCTGGCAGTTGAAGGCTATGCCCATGCAACCTGGTTGCTCCTGCCGATCATCACAGCGTTATTCATGGTATTTACTCTCGGCATTGTTGTACTCATCGCCAGCCTGAGTGTTTTTATCCGCGATATCCAGCAAGTCATCGCAAGTGTGCTGTCTTTGTGGATGTATCTGACCCCGATTCTTTACCCGATCCAGATGGTGCCGGAGTCCCTGCGGTTTTTTATTTATATCAATCCGCTCAACCCGTTTATTGAACTCTATCACCAGGTCCTGTTGCAGCATGTAATTTCATATCCGCTGATCGGGCAGGCCACCGGCTTTGCAATGATTTCATTTATCGCCGGTGTCTGGTTTTACAAGAAATCCAGAAATGCTTTTGCAGATGTCTTATGATGGCGCTGAACTGGATAAAAAGGCCGAATACCCTGCCGGATGACACGGCCGGCTCCGGATTTATTTCTGCAAAAACCACCGCGCTGTCTTTCTTCATTATTGCGGGCCTGGGGTTGCTGCTGAGGCTTTCCTTTATTGCTTATCCGTCCCAGGTGGTTTTTGATGAAGTCGTATTCGGCAAATTCGCCACGGCATACGTCTGTACCGGGGAGCGGATTTTTGACATCCATCCGCCGCATGGTAAACTGATCATTGCCGCTGCTGCTTTTCTGAGCGGCTACAGCGGCAGCATTGATTTTAAAAAAATCGCCAATTCCTGCCATGAGTCCATTGCGCCATTGAGGGTTATGCCGGCTTTGGCCGGAGGGCTCATTCCAGCCATTGTATTCATCATCCTGCTTCAACTGGGCGCGTCCCTGGCCGCCGCCTTTCTCGGCGGATTCCTGATGGTATTTGACAACGCGTTTATCGTTCAATCCCGGGTGGTCGGGCTGGATACGCTGCTGGTTTTCTGTATTTTCGCCTCTCTCAGCGCACTTCTGGCATCAAGGACCCGTTCGGGAAAATCAAAGATTGTATTTCTACTGACAGCCGGACTTCTGGCCGGGCTCTCCGTGGGAATAAAATTCACCGGACTTGCCGCGGTTGGTCTGGCACTGCTAATCCTGGGCGATGATCTGCGAAAAGAAAAAACCGCAGGGTTGCGATGGGTGGGGCTCCTTCATACCGGCATTTTTTTGAGCGCGGCAGTATTCATCTATTTATCGGGATGGAAAATTCACTTTCAACTGTTGATATTTCCGGGAGAGGGTGATGCATTTTTCGTCCCGACCGGTCATTTTTTAAGTGACGTGTTTCGTCTGCACCGCGTCATGTTTGCCGCAAATGCCGGTCTCACGGCAACTCACCCCTATTCAAGTCTCTGGTGGCAATGGCCGATGATGAAAAAACCGATATTTTACTGGATGAACCATAATGCCGGAATATATTTTATCGGAAATCCCGTGGTCTGGTGGAGCAGCGGTCTGCTTTTCGCGTGGTTGATGGGGTATCTGATTTTTGCAAGGTCCAGAAATCTGAATCAAACGCTTTCAGTGGATCGAAATCCGGTGCTCTGGATTCCCCTGGCCGGATATCTGATTTCCATCCTGCCATTGATCCCGGTCAACCGGCCGTTGTTTCTGTACCACTATCTGCCGGCGCTGACGTTTTCATTGATTGCCGGCATGCTTTGGATGGATTTGCTGGGGTTTATGAAAAACACTTCTTTGTTGCATCAACGGTTTTCTTATTATGCAGCCATGGGATGCTGCGCCGCCGTATTTGTTCTTCTCTCTCCGATAACCTACGGGTTTCCGCCGTTAAGTCCTTATCAGCTCGTGCTTGGCAAAATCGGATTCGGACCGTGAAAAGCCTGAAACTGCATTTGCCGGCACGAGACGGTATGTTATTTTTTGCCGCATGGGGCGGTTTTTTTTGGGCCGTATGGCCGCGGATGTTTTATTCAACCCCTGATGGCATTTTTGCGGGGGTGCGGACCATCTGGGCGGACTGGGCCGTCCATCTTGCCGGCAGCGCGGTATTTGCCTTTCGTCCCGTATCCATGTGGTTTCAAAATCATCCGGTGTTTTACGGGCAGTCGTTTAATTATCCGTTCGCATCCAGCATGATATCGGGACTTCTCATGCGATGGGGCGTGGATCGGGTTTCTGCGATGGTTGTTCCTTCCATAATCATCAGCCTGTTATTTCTGGCGATCCTCTACTGTTTTTACAACGCCGTTTTAAAATCCAGAAAGCAGGCCTATGCCGCAATCACCCTGTTTTTTATGAGCGGCGGACTCGGGTTCATATTTTATATTCAGGATGTATTTCAGTCGCTTTTGCTGAAGGCCGTGGTTTTTCCGCTTCAGGAATACACATTGCTGGAAGATAAGGGCATATTTTTTTCAAACATATTTCCGGCGGAACTGATGCCGCAGCGCAGCTTTCTGCTTGGCCTTCCGGTGGGGCTGTTCCTGCTATATTTCCTGATACGGTGGCTCTCGCATGAGTCGGAAAGGCCGTCTTTCCTTAAATATGCCGCGTTGGGTATTCCGGCCGGACTCCTGATGGTCATCCACACGCACACGTATATGGCCGTCGTAATCCTCTGCCTGTGTCTGGCCCTGGCCAATTTGGCATCCGTTAAACACATGCTTGTATTTGCGCTGACAGCAGGGATGGTCTCCTTATGGATATATGTCTCGTTTTACAGGCAACCCCTGCCAATAGGGTGGTTCGGTTGGGAATGGGGATGGATGTCGAACGATCAGCGGCACGGAATTCTCCCGTTCATCAAATTCTGGATGATGAACTGGGGACTGGTGCTGCCCCTGGCCGTGTGGGGAACCCTTAAGATGCGCTATTACCGGCATCCGATGGTGATCGGCGGGTGGGTGCTCTTTGTCCTGTGCAATGTGATACGGTTTCAGCCATGGAACTGGGATAACTCCAAACTGCTGACCTGGAGTTATCTGCTGCTGATCATTCCGGTGGTCGGGGTGCTGGCGTGTCTCTGGAGAGATCGTCGCCGGACGGTCAAGGGGATTGCGATCGTTTTGACCGGACTGCTGATATTTTCCGGAGGACTAGAGCTGTTGCGGCTGATGCAAAGTGGCCGGACCACGCACCGGATGTGGGATGCGTCAAAAATCGAAATGGCCGCGAACCTCAGGAAAATACTAAGACCTGAGGAAACCGTTCTGACCGATGACGACCATCTGAACTGGGTTTCAAGCCTTGCCGGCGGGCAGATTCTGATGGGGTACCGGGGATGGCTCTGGTCCTACGGGATCGATTATTCGGAAAGGGAGAAGGAAATCCGGTTGATGTATTCCGGAAAACCCGGGGCAGAATCCCTTTTCAGAAAATATCATGTTCGTTATGCGGTGTTGTCCCCTGCCGCCAGAAATAATTTCGGCGCCAATGAATTGTTGTTTTTGCTAAAGTATAAAATGGTCATGAAAGATCATGACACCCGGGTTTATGACGTGACATTGCCCCGAACTAGCTGACATGTGTCCGATGGTTGATATTTTATGAATGCGATTGAAGTCGAAAATCTGTCCAAACATTACCGGGTGTATATCAAGCCCATCGACCGCTTGAAAGAGCCGATCTTTCGACGGCCATTTCATCATCTGGTGACTTCCTTAACGGATGTTTCTTTCCGGATTGGATTCGGGGAGACACTCGGGATCATCGGAGAAAACGGCGCCGGAAAATCCACGCTGCTTAAAATACTGGCCGGGATTACGCAGCCCTCGTCGGGTCGTCTGGTACGAAAAGGCCGGATAGCGGCTTTGCTGGAGCTGGGGGCGGGGTTCAACCCTGAGTTTTCAGGCAGGACCAATATCCATCTGAATGCAGCGCTGCTGGGTTTAACGGAAAAGGAAATCCGGAACCGGGAAGATTCGATCATCGCGTTCTCTGAACTTGAGGCGGTAATAGACCGTCCGGTGAAAACGTATTCATCCGGGATGTATGTCCGTCTGGCCTTTTCCATTGCAACCAGCGTGGACCCGGATGTCCTGATTGTCGATGAGGCCTTGAGTGTGGGGGACCAGCGGTTTTCTCAAAAATGCATCGAGCGGATGGCCGGGTTTCGAAATGCGGGTAAAACCATCATTTTCTGCAGCCACAGCATGTACCTGATCGGGGAACTCTGTAACCGGACGTTGTGGCTGGAACAAGGCAGGCAAAAAGCGCTCGGCCCCTCTTCTGAAGTTGTCTGCGCCTATCTGGCCTATCTGGAGAACAAAAAGGCGGATTTTAAACCGGTGGAGCCCCTGCCGCACGACCATGCCCTTCCCGATGTTGTCATTGATAACATGTTTTTGACCGATGCCGCCGGCAATCTTTTGAATAAGGTGAAATTGTTCGGGACGGTTATTTTGAAAATCATGACCACATGCCATGGCGCGGATTTTCAAGGGCATCTGGGGATCGCCCTGAAAAAACCCGACGATCAGCTTGTTTTTGTCACCACCACGCGGGAAGCCGGTCTGGAGCCCATCCGGTTCCACGGCAAACAGGTGATGGAACTGGTCATTCCTTCAATACCCCTGGTTTCCGGTTCTTATCGCTTCAGTGCCGTCGTAACGGACACCCATATACTCCATGCCGTCCATGATAATGTCACCGAACTGTTTCATGTTGACAGCAGCCGGCCTGAATTCGGCAGCTTCTGGATGGCGCACCAATGGCGCTTGGGGGAAGACGGGGCAGGGAAATGAGCATCCGGAAGATCAAGCAGGCAGGGGGGCCATGGCATTACAACCATCGGATGCGCTGAAAATATCTTATCTGCTGGAAACCACAGAACTGAGCGGCGGGGTGCGGGTTGTCTTCGACCAGGTGCGGGCACTGGCCAAGCGCGGCCACCAGGTAATGGTTCTTGCCAGACGGGGAAATCATCTGTGGTATCCCTATGAGGTCCCCATCCGGTATCTGCGGGATTGGACATCTCCCGTCAATGAAACACCGGATATACTCGTCGGGACATTCTGGACCACCATAGAGCCGGCCCTGCAAATGAAAGCAACGCGGGTGGTGCATTTATGTCAGGGGTGTGAGTGGACCATGCCGGAATATGAACCGATCCGGAATAAAATCGAAGCGGTCTATGCCCGTCCGATCCCCAAGATCACAGTGGGAGAATGGCTTTCCGATCAGATTTTCAATAAATTCGGGAGGCATTCTTTTCCCGTCCGGAACGTGGGGCAGGTTGTAGATATCCGGATGTTTCAAAAGCCGTCACCATGGCAAAGAATGCTTCGCCGGTTTAAACGACCGCCGTTTAATATTCTGATCGTAGGGATGTATGGTGCCTGGGTGAAAGGCATATCCGTCGCACTGGAAGCGGTCGCCCGGCTTCGAAGGGATGGGATACCCGTTCGGCTGATCCGTGCGGCCACAACGGAATCCCGCCTGGATGAAGCGGTGCTGACGCCTGTCGATGCATTCTACCTGAACGTTCCAGCGGTTAAAATGGCAGGACTCTATCGCGAGGCGGACCTGTTTCTGGCATCTTCGCGCTGGGCGGAAGGATTCGGATTGCCGTTTGCGGAAGCGCTCTCAAGCGGTCTGCCTGCGGTGGCATCGGCCATACCCTCCTACATGAGTTTTGATGCGAAGCCGGATTACGCCTGTTTTGTTCCGGAAGGTGATTCGGCGGCCATGGCCGGCGCAGCCAGGAATCTGATATTGAACCCCGGACTGCGGCACCGGCTTGCCATGCGGGGGCCTGAAGTCATTCGAAAAAACTTCAATGCGGAAAAGGT
>AMWB02007091.1_pt1 | contig 14179 bp, 12 predicted proteins | sample 200311 | NCBI WGS metagenome assembly AMWB02 (sample SAMN02737377, study PRJNA173069) | bioreactor metagenome | biome: anode biofilm in microbial fuel cells | place: USA: California | collected 2010-12-16 | reverse complement strand
GGCCTTAACGACCAGTTTGCCTTTCTGATCCTCACGGTAAATTTATTCTAACCTTCAACCTGTTGAAAAGGGTGAGTACTCGCAGACATTTTCAAATAGTTAAAAACCAAGCGCGGAGAAAAACAGAGTTGCCGCATTTTTTGTGCTACATTGCTTACGCCCTTGCTTTTGAGAAGACCGACAGCGAATCGTCTCAGGCGTGTCATGTTTTCCGGACCGTAACCTTTTGAGATTCTACAGCGATCTTCATCGTAATTCCAGTCAAGGATGTAGTGACAGCTGTTTTCAATGCTCCAGTGTTGGCGATTGTCTCGCAAGACTTGTTCGGCTGTGGCCAATTCAGGAGTCTTACTGGTAATCCCGTATGCAATTACCTGGGATTCTTTGCCAGTTTTTCGGTCACGGGTTATACGTTCAACTTTGAAGGCTTGTCCGACATGAGGAAAGTTCAGAAATCCATTGAGCTCTGTGGTGACCCAGATTCTCCTGGTTTCTTCGCGACCATGATTGGGCTTGTCCTGGGTTGTATAGTCGGGCTTCCAGAAGACATTTTCAAAAAATGAGGAGATTTCTTCGAACAGCTTCTTTTGGTTGTTCTTGGCAGTGAAATGGTAATGCGCGCTTCTTTGCTTGACGATGTATTCGGCCAGCTTGCGCTGGGTCAACAGGGCGTCGGCAGTGATCGTTTTTCCTTTGATATCCAGGCAGTCGAGGAGGGGTATGGCAATTTTTATTTCGTTTGTGCGCTTTTCCTTATCACTTCCTTTGACGGGTAAGGTGCCGACTTTTTTTGGGTGTAACTTTGTTTGCTTTGGTGCCCTACAGCGCCCATGATATGAATTTGTCGACCGCTATCGTCAATGGCATTGCGCATTGTTTTGCCGTCGATTGCCAGGCTTTCGTCGATTACGCCGTATTGGGCATTCCAGGCCTGGAGGGCCTGATCCAGTTCAACGGGGTTAACTCGAATAAGGACATTACGTATGGTGCTTTCGCTCGGGACGCTGTTTTTTCTGTGACTGAAGTAACAGCCAAATCGGGAGCGAGCTGTGGGAGATAGAGCTTGAGTCCAGTCGGAAATCGCCTTATAACCGCGCATTCCGCATAAAACCGCTGCAGCAGCGATGGCCAGTACAACATGGACAGAATGTTGTCGTCCCTGGGCGCGGCGAGGGTCGTGGATTTGTTTGAAGAAATCGGGCAAAGATCTCATTTGATCAGCGGTGAGTTTCATTCTTGGCGCTCCTGACACATACTGTTGAGGTAAGAGAGAACGGGATAACACCAGACGGGCATTGCGCTGCAAGGGGTGAACAAAGACAAGTTTCGAAGTCTGACAGGTGTAGCTATAGCCATTACGAATACGTTGATATCCCTTGGTGTTCCCGACCAGTTTCCAGTTCGCTGCGCGATAGATCGTGCCAATAAAGCGAGAGGGGTCGACAAAGGTTTCCATCATCAGTAGTGGGAAGCCAAAACGATTTAGCCAGTCTGTTTGAATTCTTCTGCGGCACAGGGAAAGGATCTTGGTGGCAAGATTTTTATAATGGCAGTTTGGCAGTATCAGGAATCGTGAATTGTTTGCCACCAGGTGCAGCCTGTCGTACTGCAGACGGTAGCTCCAGCCGATCCAGCGATCACGATCACCGCATTTCAGGGCGGCCGCGGAAAAACTCAGGAGACCGAGCCACTCATTATTGCAGGTGGCGACATACCAGATCGTATTGCCGATTTTCGGCAATGAGCCAAGGTAATGATATTTTTTCATCAATCCTTGGAATGTAGTTTCTTCTGAAGGGTCTACCGGACGAACGACAACCTGTGACAGATTCAAATTGGTCCTCTCGCATTGGTTGAAATTTGCAGGAGAGTACCTTTTATGAAAGAAGTTGTCCAGCTTTAATTGTAACTGACTGAAATTTTATCAAGAAAAAGCATGGGTGAATTCATCCTGCTAAAGGACAAGCCTAATGAAGATAATGTCAATTGCAGGAGCGAGGCCCAATTTCATGAAATTGGCTGCCATTGCAGACGCTGTAAAAACTTATAATGAACGAAACGTAACTTTGAATGGATGTACGAACATTGAACATATCATTGTCCATACAGGGCAACATTATGACGCTAAAATGTCCCATAGCTTTTTTGATGACCTTGGTATTCCGAAACCAGATGTTAATCTTGAGGTTGGTTCAGCAACCCATGCTGTCCAGGTTGCTGAAATTATGCGCCTCTTTGAGCCTGTCTTGCTGAAAGAAATGCCGGATGCACTTGTGGTCGTTGGAGATGTGAATTCTACTATTGCCTGTACTCTTGTAGCTGCTAAGATTAATTATCCAATAACGGCAAAAAGAAAGCGTCCAGCAATCATTCATGTTGAAGCGGGCTTGCGCTCTTTTGATCGAGACATGCCCGAAGAAATTAATCGTATATTAACCGATTCGATCAGCGATTTGCTTTTTGTGACAGAGCAGAGCGGTGTGAATAATCTTAAAGACGAAGGCGTTCCTGAAAACAAAATACATTTAGTAGGAAATGTAATGATTGATACTTTGCAGAAACAACTCGAAAGAGCAAAGCACTCAAACATAAAACAGACCATGGGTGTTAAAGGTAGGTACGGTCTTGTAACATTACACAGGCCATCGAATGTCGACAGTATAGAAACTTTACAACCGTTATTTGAAACATTGATTAAAATATCGAAAAAAATAAATCTTATTTTTCCAATTCATCCAAGAACAAAAAATAATGCAAAACAATTCAAACTCTTTTCTCTCATTGAAGAATGTCCTGGAATTCAGTTAACAGATCCACTTGGTTATTTAGATTTTCTAAATCTCACCAGCACTGCAATACTTGTTATTACTGACTCTGGAGGAATCCAGGAAGAAACCACATATCTTGGAATTCCTTGTGTCACATTACGAGAAAATACGGAACGTCCGATTACTTTCGAAATTGGGACTAATTACTTAATAGGTACGTCACCCAGTAGAATATATAAAGTCGTTGCTGATATTTTAGGAGGGAATGGGAAAGACGCATCTATTCCACAACTTTGGGATGGAAGAACTGGTGAAAGAATTATAAAAAAAATTGTCACATCTGTTAATTGTCTTTGCAAATGAGTCAAGCTATAATAAAAAAAATTAACATCTCAGTACTATATGGCTTACTATTTAAGGGCAGTCAACAGGTTGTAGCGTTGGGATTAGGAGTAGTGCTGGCACGCATACTGTCACCGGCAGAGTTTGGTGTCATTGCTATTGCTAATATGATTGTTTTTTATGCGAATAATTTTACTAACTTTGGCTTAAATAATGCGCTGGTACAAAAAACTGATATTAATAACAGTCACATCAATACAGTTTTTACGATAGATTTGGCTCTTTCTGTTGCGTTGGCAGCTTTTACCTGCTTCTCAGCAGGATCGATAGCAAAATATTTCAATGCCCCAGATGTCGCTTTAGTATTAAAATGGATGTCGACCTACTACGTTATTACGACTTTTTATTACATGCCTGTCGTCCTTTTACGACGTAATATTGATTTTAAATTTCTCTCTATTGTTGAGTTTTTACAAGGTTTATTAATATCAGTTCTATCTATAGTTCTTGCTCTCAACGATTATAGTTATTGGTCAATAGTAATATCTTCTCTTAGCATACCATTTTTGGCAACGCTTTTGTTTATATTTAAAACAGGTTGGGTGCCTAAAATAGAAATTCACAGAGATATGGCGGATATATATTCCTTTGGCTTGTGGGTTTTTGTCAGGAACCAAATGGAACTATTGGTTTCAAAAGTTGATTATTTTGTTATTGGCAAATTCTTAAATATATCGTCTCTAGGCCTATATGAAAAATCGTTTGAATTAACAGACCGAGCAATGTCAGGCATGACAAAACCACTAAATTCTGTTTTTTTTTCCGCATTTTGTCGATTAAATAATGATTTACTACAGGTTAAGAATGTGTTTCTGGAAGGTACAGCTTTACTCGGCTTAATTTGTTATCCCGCCCTATTTGGTTTGATCGGTGTTGCCCCTCATTTTGTTCATAGTTGTTTGGGAGATCAGTGGGGGAATATGGTACTCCCTGTGCAAATTTTGTCAGCGGCTTGTATTTTTCGAGTACTTTTTGGGATGGTTGCTAGTGCTAATGTTGCTATCGGTATGCACAAGGCTCATACTTTGATGACCAGCCTGTCTGCAGGAATCTTTATTATTTTGTGTTTGGTCTGTGTTAAATATGGAATTGTTGGGGTAAGTATCGCTTTTTTAATTTATTGTATCATTTCATTTTTGTCGAGTTTTTGGTTAATATATAAAAATATCAATATAACATGTTTTGAATTATTGATATCCTTATGGTGTCCTCTAGTTGGTTCTATTGTGATGTTATTTGTTGTGTTACTTGGTCGAACGTATTTATTAACTGATTTTTCTTCAATTTCACAATTTTTGTGTTTAGTTGCTGTTGGGGGAGGCGCTTATTTAAGCTGGTGTTATTTTTTTTATAAAAAAGGAATAATCCATTTAACTATCAAAGGGATGGCTTAGGTAATATGCCACATAATGAAACATATATAGTGACGTTGAATGCTCTCTATTATCTTGTCAAGGACAAGAAAAAGATGAGAAATGTGGAGATATTGCTTTTCAAAAATATAAATGGAGATATTTTGTGTTGCAAAAAAATGTAAATAGTAACATCAGTTCTTCAGAAAATATTTTTGTTGATCTTGATGGAACGTTGATAAAAACAGATATTTTGGTCGAGTCCATTTTATTACTAATAAAGAAGAATTTGTTTTTTGTATTTCTTCTGCCATTGTGGCTCCTCAAGGGAAAGGCATACTTTAAACAAAGGATAGCAGAATGTGTAAATATAGATGTGTCTAGATTACCTTATCATGAGGAATTTTTAGAGCATTTGCACCGCAATTTTAATAGCAGAAATCGGTTATTTCTTGCAACAGCTTCAAATATAAAAGTTGCCAAACAGGTTGCTGATCATATAGGAATATTTGAATCTGTAATAGCAAGTGATGCAAATATAAACATGTCTGGCAGTAAAAAACTAATTGAAATACAAAAAATTACTAAAGGTGAGCCTTTTGTTTATGCGGGAAACTCAAAAGTCGATATAGCAATTTGGAAATATGCCAATTCCTGTATCATTGTCAATGCCTGTGGGAATGTGGAAAAAATTGTTAAAAGTCGCTTTCTAGTCTCACATACATTTGTAGGTTCTGAAAAAAAGATCACACTTTGGCTAAAGGCTATAAGGATTCATCAGTGGTTAAAAAATATTCTTTTGTTTGTCTCTTTATTTGCCGCGCATCAGATTACTAACATCACTTTATTGAGTCAATCATTTCTTGGGTTTGTGTCATTCAGCTTGTGTGCTTCTTCAGTTTATTTGTTGAACGATCTGTTAGACCTTCCATCCGACCGATGTCACCCCACTAAGAAGAATAGGCCATTTGCTGCAGGAAATCTTCCGCTTAATCATGGAATAGTATTAGTTCCTATTTTACTTTTTTTTAGCTTTAGCCTCACCTATTTTCTTCCTACTGAATTTCTTGTGATTCTTGTCTTTTATTATTGTTTGACCTTGTCGTATTCTTTATATTTAAAACAACTGGTCCTAATAGACGTTATGGTGTTAACTTGCCTTTACGTTATTCGGGTTATAGCAGGATCCGCAGCAACAGGTATACCTTCGTCTTTTTGGCTCATAGCTTTTGCTATGTTTATATTTTTCAGTCTCGCCTTGGTGAAGCGAGCTTCAGAGTTGATAACTCTTAAAGTTTTAAATAAGGGTGATGTCGCTGGACGCGGTTATCTTATTTCAGATTTAGAGTACTTACATAGTATGGGAGTAGCTAGTGGCTATATTTCTGCCCTTATTTTAGCCTTATATATAAATAGTGATAAGGTTATCGGGATGTACAAAACACCTGAAATTCTCTGGTTAACATTTCCTTTGGTGCTTTATTGGATAAGTAGGATATGGCTGAAAACAGGTAGGGGTGAAGTCCAGGAAGACCCATTGCTTTTTGCTTTTAAGGATCAGCAAAGTTTATTAGCCGGTAGTCTTTTCGTTATCGTTATGATTTTTGCAGCTATTTTTCGATTTTAGATAGTGATGACAACTACCCTAAAATATAGTTTCTTTGCTATGATAGCAATTATTGTCAATGTTGGAACTCAAGATACTTTAATTCGATTTTACATGGGCTCCTATAGTGTAATACTGTCTATTATTGCAGGTACAGCCATGGGATTAATAGTAAAATATATTTTGGATAAAAAGTATATCTTTTGCTTTCAGATAAAAAGTATTCGGCATGATTTTAAAACATTTGTTTTGTACGTAATTATGGGACTACTGACTACATTAGTTTTTTGGGGATTTGAATTTCTTTTTGATTACCTATTTAAGGTAAAGGAAATGCGATATATTGGTGGAATACTTGGACTCACTATCGGATATGTCATGAAGTATTTTTTAGATAAGAAGTTTGTTTTTATTGAGGATTATTAGATGAAAATATGTGGTTGGGGAAAGTACCCTACTGTCGAAACTAATGCTTTTGTACCACAAGCGTTCTCCCAAATTGAGAAATATTTGGATAAGACACATAAATTAATTCCGAGAGGATTAGGCAGAAGTTATGGAGATAGTTCCTTAGCCCTAAACACTATCCAGACGACTTCTCTTGACTATTTCATTGATTTCGACGAAGGGATTGGAGTGTTAAATTGTTGTGCTGGAGTTAGTTTGGCAGAAATATTGAAAGAATTCGTTCCCAGAGGATGGTTCTTGCCTGTAACTCCGGGGACTAAATTTGTAACTTTGGGTGGAGCTATAGCTAGTGATGTGCATGGTAAAAATCATCATGTTGAAGGTTGCTTTAGTGAGCATATACTTGATATGACTGTTATGGTTGCAGATGGTTCGATACACACCTGCTCCGCAAATGAAAATATCGATCTTTTTCGAGCTACATGCGGTGGTAACGGGCTTACCGGTATTATTTTAACTGCTAGACTAAAGCTAAAACCTATATGTAGTTCATCAATAGATCAGACAATTTGCAAAGCTAGAAATTTATTAGAAGTAATTGATCTGTTTGAGGAGCACAAGAATACAACTTACAGCGTTGCTTGGATTGATTGTCTTTCTACAGGTGATAAATTAGGGCGTTCATTGCTAATGATAGGTGAACATGCGAATGAAGGAGGGTTGGGATGTGGGAAAATGAATTCTTTGTCAATTCCTTTTAATATGCCCAGTATGTTATTGAATAGAGCCACTGTGTCTATTTTTAATTTTCTCTATTATAATAGAGTGGTTAAACAAATATCCAAGCAAAAAAGTCATTATGAATCTTTTTTTTATCCTTTGGATAGTATTCATGACTGGAACAGAATTTACGGCAAAAACGGGTTTACACAATATCAGTTTGTTATACCACAATATGCCGGAGTGGAAGGAATGTCAACCATTCTGAAAAGGCTGGCGGGGTCTAAGAGAGGTTCTTTTCTTGCTGTTTTGAAAGCCTTTGGCAAGAGTAATGCAAATTACTTATCCTTTCCTGTAGAGGGATATACTTTGGCATTAGATCTGAAAATAGATGGCGGATTATTCAAACTTCTTAATGAGTTGGACAAGATTGTTCTTGATTACGGTGGTAGAATCTATCTCACAAAAGATGTATGCATGGAAAAAAGTACTTTTGAAAAGAGTTATCCCAAATTTAAAGATTTTCAGAAAGTTCAAAAAAAATACGATCCCACTGGGAAATTTTCCTCAATTCAATCAGAGCGTATTGGTATCTAAGTAATGAGAAAAATATTAATAATTGGTGCCACTTCAGCTATTGCGGAGGCGACAGCACGAAAATTCGCAAAGAACAATTCTAAACTTTTTTTACTTGGAAGGAATATCGAACGTCTTACCTCGATAGTCCAGGACCTCAGGGTTAGAGGTGCCGATAAGGTAGAAATGGCGTCGTTTGATGTGAATGATTTAGGTCGTCATGAAGAAATCATTGATCAAGCGATCTCTTCACTTCAGGGCCTTGATATTGTTTTAATTGCGCATGGAACATTGCCGGACCAAAAAAAATGCGAAAATTCAACTAGCAATACCTTAGCAGAAATGAATACAAATTTGGTCAGTACGATTTCTATGTTAACGTATCTCGCTAATTTTTTCGAAAAACAAGGTGAGGGCACTATTGTTGTTGTAAGTTCTGTTGCAGGGGATAGGGGGAGACAGTCAAATTATGTCTATGGTTCTGCAAAAGGAGCTCTAGCAATATTTACCCAAGGAATGCGCAATAGATTAAATAAATTTAATGTTCAGGTGCTCACTGTCAAACCTGGTTTTGTTGATACACCAATGACCAAACATTTTAAAAAAGGTGTTCTTTGGGTAAAACCTGAGATTATCGCTAATGGAATCTTGAAAGGTATTGAAAAACGTCGGAATATTATATATTTGCCTTGCTTTTGGCGCTGGATAATGTTGCTCATAAAAGCAATACCTGAAGCTCTCTTCAAGAGAATGAGTTTATAATCATCTTATTGGGAGAATATTTTGCGTATTTTAATGTTGGCTTATTATTTTCCACCTGATTCCAGCAGTGGTTCTTTTCGGCCTTTTTTCTTTGCTAACCATCTACAAAAACTTGGAGCTGAAATTACTGTTTTAACAGTTAGCGAAAATGATTTTTTAGCTGAACAGCCTGTTAATTATGATTTTATAGGAAAACTTGATTATAAAATTGATGTTATTCGAACAAGTGCGTGGCGTCCCCGTGAGTTTTTGATTAAGGTCAAGAATAAATTTACTTTTGGGAATCGAAATAATGAACAAAATGGTTTCATTACTAGTACCGTAAACCCGAAAAAAATCTCATTTATTCAAAAAATTAAAGACTCCATAACCGATTTGTTAGCTTTCCCAGATCCACATGTTGGCTGGATCCCAGGTGCCTTTCGGAAAGGTCGAGAAATCATTAGGGAGAAAGATATTGATGTGATTTGGGCCACCGGTAGTCCTTGGAGTTGTTTGGTCACCGGGGTGCTATTAAGGTGGAAAACTGGCTGCCCATTGGTGCTCGACTTCAGGGATCCCTGGGTTGCCAATCCAAATTTCATAAGGCACTCTAGTCTAGTTGCTTTTCTCAGTAGAAGGTTAGAGCGTTTTCTTGTTATGCGCAACGAGGCTATTATTGCAAATACAGAAGAGTTGTCAGAAGATTTTATAAAAAGATATTCATTGCCAAAGGATAAAATACATACCATTACAAATGGTTTTGAAGAATATATTTATGGTAATGTCACCTCAAGGAGGAATACACAATTTACCATCGTTCATGCTGGCGCTTTATATTTTTCCAGAAATCCAAAAAATTTCTTAGAAGCTGTTAATCAATTAATTGCTGAAAAAAGCATCGATCCCGATTTAATAAAAATAAAATTTGTCGGTGGGATTTCTATAGTTGATCAATCTTTGGATAAACTTCTTTCGAATTCTATCCTGCAACGAGTTGTAGAAAATATCCCAAGAGTTGCATTTGAAAAGGCTATGGAATACCAAATAGCAGCTGATGTATTATTGTTGATTCAGCCGGGTTTTCCTTTACAAGTACCTCGCAAATTGTTCGATTATTTAGCTATGAATCGACCTGTATTAGCAATTACGGAGAACCAAAGTGCAACGGCTAATATTATTCAGAATTTTGAGCTTGGACGTGTTGTTGGAAATGACGTCTTTTCGCTAAAAAAAGAAATCTTGTCAATGTACATATGTTGGCAGAAGGGTAAAGATATTATCACTCCGGAAGGGCTAGGGATTGTATTTCAAAACAAAAATATTACTCAAAAGCTTTACGGTGTTTTAAGTAGTGTTATTTCATCGAACTAACTTATTGTACTCTTTCCAATTAATGAAGACTCATTACTTTTCTCATTTATATCAATATGTTATAAAGATTATGAGGTGCCTTTGTGTCTCTTCCGTTTAATATAGTGCATGTCTCCCTTTCTATGGAAACAGGAGGTGGGGGAATTGAAAATATTATAATTCAATTAGTTAAAGACATTAATCATAACCTGTTCAAATCAACTGTTGGTTGCTTGGATTATGGTGGTGGGTTGTTGGATCAAATACATCAAAGTGGCTTTGATAGCTTTGTTACTGGGAGAAGACCTGGTTTGGACTGGCGTCTAATATTAAGATTGGCCAGAATTTTTTCAGGAAAAAACGCTCAAATTGTACATACTCACAATCAAGCGGCTCATTTTTATGCTGGTATCGCTGCAAAACTGGCCAGGGTTCCTGTTGTTATTACTACCGAACACAGTCGTCATAATACTGAAAATCGCAGTTTGCGACAATTAGAAAAAAGGTTGTTATATAAAATTACCGATAAATGGATAGTGGTGAGTGATGAATTGGCCGATAAATCAATCCAAGATGATGGTTTGTCTATTGAAAAACTCACTGTAGTAAAGAATGGAGTTAGTCTTGATAAGTTTAGGCCGTCTAGTATAAGTGATGTTGAAAAGAATAATTCCCTCAAAAGAGATTTTGGTATTTGTTCTGACTCAAAAATAATAATAATGGTAGCTAGGCTTCATCCGATTAAGAATCATGAATTGTTTCTTAACGCCTTTTCCAAAATTTTGGAGCGAGAAGAAAACATTCATGCGTTGTTAGTTGGAGACGGTGAATGCTATAAAGAACTTCTACGTCAATCCGAACTATTATCAATTAATAATAATGTTCATTTTCTTGGTTATCGTGAGGATGTTGCAAGCCTACTGATGTTGAGCGATATATTTGTATTATGTTCAAAAACTGAAGGATTACCAGTTTCTTTACTAGAAGCAAGCGCTGCACATGTTCCTGTTCTTGTAACTGAAAATTCTAATAAATCCGGTCTAATTATCAACAAAAAAAATGGAATTGTGGTTAAAGATAGTGTTGATGATGTGTGCAAGGGCATTCGTGATATCTTAATTAATTACAATCAATCAAAAATTATGGCAGCAAATTTTGCAAAGCAGATTGCCACCGAATATTCATTAAGGGAAATGATAAATAACTACGAGAAAATTTATATCAAGATATTGACAGAAAAAGGACTTTACGATGAAAAGTCTGTTGGTAATAATTAGGAATCAGTGTTTTTAGTACATATAAAAAAACAATCAGCATAAAGCCGAAAAGATACCAGAATCGCAAAATTAATATGTTTGATCAATTTACCATTCATGGGATTTAGAAATTCGTGAAAAATAAAAGTGTTTTATTTTTAATAGTATTATGCTCTGCAGTATATATGATGTTGTATGTAAATATGACAAAAGACGATACATTTATATTTCTTCAATTTGTAAGAAATATGCTTGTGAATCATGAAATGTCTTTTAATGTTGGGGAACCAACATATGGATTTACTAGTGTCATATGGACATTTCTACTGTTTTGTGTTGGCAAAATTAGTCCATACCTTCTTGTAAACGCTAAAATATTATCTTCTGCATGCTCTATAGGAGCGATACTGTTTTTATATCTTTTGTGTAAAAAAGTTCTAGATAAGCCACTTTGGCAATTTGCAGCAACTTTCGCTTTTTCCCTTAATCCAGTGTTTGTTTATATTAGTTGCTCAGGAATGGAAACGTCCTTAGCAATACTGCTCGCCATTTCAGGTATATGGGCTTATTTAAAAGAAAGAGATGAAGAGAGAATAATATACATCTCACCGATTATTTTTTCTTTAGCATATCTCACCAGACCAGAAATGTTGCTTCTTTTTGTTCTGGTATTTGTTGATCTTTTGGTTAATTCTAAATGTACAAATAAGATTAAGATTATAGCTATTTTTTTACTTCAATATGCTTTTGTTATAGCGCCGTGGTTGCTGGTCGCTTGGTATAATTTTGGTACTGTTATTCCTAATCCGATTATAATTAAAGCAGTTCGATCTCTTACTGACTATCAATTATCATATATTGCCAAAAGATTGTTACTAATTTTGGGAAGTATGCATACTGCAGATATGGTTTTGGGAATTGTTTGTTGTGGTTTTTTGTTGTGGAGCAAAAGGCTCATATTCTTTTATGGATTTTTCAAAACGAATTTGCTTCTCATATTATGGATAGTTGGTCTAGTTGCGAGCTATATTTTTCAAAAAGTATCTGTTTCGCCTCGCTATCTTTTAATTATTTCTCCTTTTGTCACCGTGATTGTTTTTAAGTTTCTTGAAGATATTGAAAAACATTTTTCCCTTAAACGGGATAAGGTTTATTTGGTGTTAATCGCCACAATATTTATAGGGCAGTCATTTGTTGCCACCTTACAAATATATTATCCACACGCCCAATCTTATAATGCAAAAGATCAGGTCTTGAAAGAAGTTGCGCTATGGCTTCGTGACAATACACTTAAGGATGCTTCTGTTGCTTCCATTGATATAGGTATTTTAGGTTATTATTCTAAAAGAAAGATTGTAGATATAACTGGTTTGATTAATCCTGATAAGATTAAAACACCATTAACTATTGATTACTTAAAAAAGAAAAATGTTGGTTATTATTTAGATCGGCAGCAAATTCCGTTTTGCCTAATTAAAAATAAAGTCAATTCTTCGAAATGGAATTTGAAACCTCTTATGTATAGAAGCGCTCAAAGTTCTGGTTGGCATTATAATATGGTTGAAGACCAAGTGATTGGTTTCAGTCTGTATCAAATTGCCTGGAAATAAAAAATGTCACTTCGGGAAATTTTTTTCATATTGATTGCACCATTTTTAATGGCAAAATGTTTTTCTTCTGTGCTTTTTGGCCTTGGGTTTTTTACTTGTATTATATTCTTAAATCCCGGGTCACTTTTTTGGGGACTAGATAAGTACAGGATTCCTTTAGTGTTTGCACTGACACTATTAATATCAGCTATAAAATCAAAATCATTTAAAAATAATTTGTTTTACTCGTCACAACACATAATAATAGTTTTATTCTTCATTCTATTACTACTTTCGGCTTTAAATTCATATTGGCCTGAACGAAGTTTTGTTGAAATTGAAAATTGGTTTAAGCTAATTATATATTTTTTTCTTTTTAGTCATATTTGCTCTTCTGTCGATGATATATACAAGATGAATAGCGTAATTGTTTGTGCAGTGGTAGTTCTCTCCTTGAGAGGATTGTACCGCTATGCGTCTGGCTATCCTTACGTGGAAGGGCTCCCTAATTCATATATTGCTGACAGAAACGATTTTGCATTGGCTTTGGCTATGGTTCTTCCACTCGCAGATAGCTTATACTACTATTATAAAGGTGTGTTAAAGGTTATTGTAAAATTCATACCATTATTTTTAATTATAACGATCATTCTTACATACTCTCGTATGGGATTTATTCTTATTTTGGTTTACCTGCTACTACGAATTTTGATGTCTAACAGAAAAATATTATATATTCTCATCGTTTTAATTGTAACTATGATTGGATCATCTTTTATTCCACAACAGTACGTTGACCGTATAACTGGTATTAAAGATTACGAAGAAGATGCATCATCAATGGGAAGAATTGTCGCTTGGAAAGCTGGATATGAAATGATGAAAGATAATCCAATGACAGGAGTTGGACTGAACTGTTTCGAACTACCAGATGTTTATCGAAAATATGAACTTGAATTCCCTCCGCATGTCGCACATAATACTTATGTTCAGTTAGGAGCAGAAGGTGGTGTTTTAGCTCTTTTTGTTTTTTTATCGTTAGTTTCAGTTAATATTTTACAGTTAGTTTCGTTATTTGATAAAAAAAATAGCCTTGTAGTAAACGAAAACATAAAGTCTTTGCTTGTTTCTTTCGTAATTTATTTGATTGGCTCAGTCTTCATAAGTGTCGAGAACAGAGAACTTCTTTATATTATTATGGCTGAAACAGTCACCATTTACTATTTAAATAAGATGAACTTGCTCTCTACTTCTTGAGGGTAGTGGTCAAGGTAAATTTATGCTACCCCAGAACCGCAGCGGAACAGTGATTCTTCCCAGTGATTTTCAAATAATCTAAAACCAAGCGAGGAGAAAAACTGAGTTGCCTTTTTTATTTTATGATTACCCACATAACTCAGCCACTTTC
>AMWB02019996.1_pt1 | contig 14181 bp, 7 predicted proteins | sample 200311 | NCBI WGS metagenome assembly AMWB02 (sample SAMN02737377, study PRJNA173069) | bioreactor metagenome | biome: anode biofilm in microbial fuel cells | place: USA: California | collected 2010-12-16 | reverse complement strand
CGTTGCCTCCGGCGAGCTGAGCGTTCGCATTGCACACACCATCGGCAACCGTAAAGACGAGTTCTCCGAACTGGCTGGCGATTTTGACCACATGACCGAACGCATCGAGCTGCTCATGACCTCGCAGCGGCAATTGCTCGGAGACATATCCCATGAACTTCGCTCCCCGCTGGCCAGGTTGAATGTGGCCCTGGAACTTGCCCGAAGATACACCGGCCCGGAAGCCCAAAACGCGCTGACTAGGATCGAGCATGAAGCGCAGTCCTTGAATCAACTGATCGGCCACGTGCTGACCCTGACCCGCCTTGAATCCGGCTTTGACAGGATTCAGATGAAATCCGTCAATCTCTCCGCTCTTGTGCAGGAGATAGCCGCGGACGGAGAATTCGAGGCCAGGGGAGCCAACCGGAGCGTTAACCTGTCGATAATCGATGCATGCGTCGTTCCGGGCAACGGGGATTTGCTGCGCCAGGCGATTGAAAACATTATCCGCAATGCCATCCAGTATACGTACGAGTCAACCAGTATCGAAATCTACCTGAAAAGAATTGAGGTCGATTTCGTCACTCCGCATGCTGAAATCACCGTGAGAGACCACGGTCCCGGTGTTCCGGATGCGGATATCCACAACATTTTCCATCCTTTTTTCAGAGTATCAAATGCCCGTGAGCGAAGGACAGGCGGCACCGGGCTTGGCCTTGCCATAGCCGAGCGCGCCGTTCACCTTCATCACGGCACATTAAAAGCCGCCAATGCCCCAGATGGCGGTTTTATGGTAACCATGCATCTTCCGCTTGCCTGACCTCTACTCGATTTAAACCTCCCTATGGTAGCGCTCACCTGCCGTCCGAGCCTTCCCGCCTTCGGACGGTTTCTCGCGGTTCCGCACTTGACATCTTTGGCACGTCTGTGTCAGTGATATAATTCACTGACTGGATTCACAGGCAGAGATCTTTCATACCATAAGTTTACGCCCAAACCGGGCGTAAACTTATCATCCCAGCAGACCCGGCAATCTTTAGCAAATCGAGAGTCAGTAATGTTTTTCGATTCTTAAAGCCGGTCCAATCGGACCGCAGAATTTGGCATTATCATTGTAAACAAGAGACAAAATGCGATTTCTCAAGAACGGTCCATCAATACCAGACGCCTTGCTCATAGCCCGTGATGAAGGACGGATGGTATTCTTTTGTGGTGCCGGTGTTTCAATGGCACGTGCCTGTCTTCCGGACTTCTTCAGCCTTGCTGACGAGGTAATTCATAAACTTGGTGTTCCAGCAGAAAACGCTGCATGTAAAATTCTATCTGAAGCCAGGGAGATACACAAGCGAACCGGTGTGAGTGGACTTATTTCGACAGACCGCATTTTCGGATTATTGGAGCGTGATTTCCTGAAGCGTGATATTGAAGCCGCTGTTGCCGGAGTTTTACAACCTGCTGAGGCTGTCGATCTCTCCGCTCACCAAATTCTGCTGGATTTGGCGATCACACCAGAAGGCAAGGTGCGGTTGGTGACCACCAACTTCGATCGATTATTTGAAGACTGTTGCGGCACTCTAAAAATCTGGCAGCCGCCTCGCCTTCCCGATCCTTCACGACACGTTGAGATGGATGGAATCATTCACCTTCATGGCATCGTAACCAAGGACTACAAAAAAGCGGAAGGCGACGGCTTCATTCTTTCAAGTTCGGAGTTTGGCAGCGCCTATCTATCGGACGGATGGGCAACCCGGTTCTTCAGAGAAATTATAAACCGCTATGCTGTCGTATTTGTAGGATATACGGCAGATGATCCGCCCGTTCTGTACTTGCTTGAAGCGCTCAACAAGGAAGCAGGAGGGTTTGACGGTGTTTATGCATTTCAATCTGGTTTGGCAAACGAGGCAACAGCAAGATGGCGACACAAAGGTGTTGAGGCCATTCCTTATGCTGAAAATGATGGGCATCGGGCACTATGGGAAACTCTATCGACCTGGGCAGCAAGGGCAAAGGCCCCAGATGAATGGTACAAATCGGTCATTAATCTGGCCAAGAAGGGTCCAGAGCGCCTTCAACCTCATGAACGTGGCCAAGTAGCACACATAATTTCAACGGTTGAAGGTGTCCGGAAATTTTCGGAAGGCGATGACCCACCACCGGCTGAATGGCTTTGTGTATTTGATCCCTATCGGCGCTATGCAAGACCGGGACACACAGGGGGGCTTGGCGTGCAGGGATCGTTCATTGATCCGTTCGATCTTTACGGATTGGATAATGATGTTGAGCCCAAGATTATTGACTCAAACGATTACTCCGAAAAAAGGGAAGTTCCCTCAACTGCATGGGATGGGTTTGCGGCAAATAGGCTGGATCGGCAAAATCTTAGAGACGATAGTTTCTCAGCTATCCGCGGGCCTTGGGCAACAAACGTTCCGCGTCTCCCGCCGCGTCTATCCGAGATCGGCAGATGGATCATGAAGGTTTCTGACCAGCCCGCTTCGGTTTGGTGGGCGGCAAGTCAATCAGGACTCCATCCAGACATACAAAAGGAAATCCAGTGGCAACTGGAACGTTCGCAAAAAGAAGATGATTCGGTGATACGTCAAGCCTGGCAGTATCTGTTCGAGGCTTGGAGCGAGAAAAGAGGAGACCTCCACCGCGATCGGGGTTGGTACGAACTGAAGGCAGTGATTGACAAAGACGGTTGGGATAGCGCGGCAATCAGAAAACTTGCCGCCATCGATCGTCCATATTTAAAGGCTGAGCAGAATAATTCAAGTGGACCGAAACCGCCTGAATGGAAGAAAGACATCAGAATTCAGGATATGTTGCGATTGAGTGTAGAGTATCCCAAAATTATTGATAAGGCAAAAATTCCTGATGAATGGCTCGCATATGCGGTTCGGGAACTTCGGAAGAACCTTGAACACGCGCTGCATTTAGGAACCGAACTTGACGGCTACGGGCTAAATATCATGGGCCCGATCATACCGGATGATGCACCAGGTGACGACCGCTTTGGGAGAACGCATGGTCTATCGGACAGCGTCATATCGTTTTCGTCGCTTTTTGAACGTTTGATTGCGTTTGATATTGCGTCAGCAAAGCAAGAGTTAAAAGCTTGGCCCATAAACGATGACACGATCTTCAGCCGATTAAGGATATGGGTATCCGGAAAGCGTGAGTTGGTTTCAGCCCAAGCTTTCGGACCGTTCATCGCTGAATTGAGCGATGATGCTTTCTGGGACAGATATCACCAAAGGGATCTCCTTCTGGTTTTGGCGAAGCGTTGGCGCGACTTGCATGAACAAACACGAAATGAAATCGAAATTCGTCTGCTTCAAGGCCGAACGAAATGGGACGGCGAAGACGATGCTGAATTTGAAGCGCGCAAGGCATGGGCTTCCGCGGACCGTCTGCATTGGCTGGCAATCAAAGGCTGTGAATTCACATTCGATTTGGATGCCGAAATCAATAAGCTCAAGAGATTAGCTCCCCAATGGAAACCAAAATATGCCGCGAAGGCCGCAGAGTCCATGGAAGGTCGTGGCGGTTGGGTTAAAACTGAAACCGAGCATACAGCACTTCTATATGAGCCTATTGGCAACATTCTCACAAAAGCGCGTGAGTTGAGCGGAAGAGAAAATGATTTTCTCGTTGAGAATGATCCTTTTGCCGGATTGTCCGCTGAACGTCCCGTTCGAGCTTTCTCAGCGCTTGCTGACGCGGCGAAGCAAGATGAATATCCAGAATGGGCGTGGCGCACCTTCTTATATGCCGAAGCACGAAAAGCTGACAAGCCCAAATTCTCCGCACTTATTGCCGAGCGCATTTCAAGATACCCGGATGATGCCGTGGCTGAATTTATTCACTCTGTCTCAGGCTGGATATTTAACATAAGCCAAAATCTATCATCTATTTTCCCTCAAACATTTGACAAAATATTATCGAAACTTATCAATGTACTCCGTCTTCAACCCCCCGGCAGCAAATCCGCAATCGTACGGGGGAACAAAGAGCCTGATTGGGCAATGGAAGCGATCAACGCCCCCGTTGGGAAAATTGCGCAAGCTCTGTTTAATGATCCGAGGCAGAGTAATTTAAAAGTTGGTGAGGGATTTCCTGCCGATTGGCTTATACTCGTTGATAACTTGCTATCGTTGAATGGCGATCTTCGCCGCCATGCTCTGGTAATATTTGCACACTACTTGAATTGGTTTTATGTCATTGACCCGATTTGGACCGAAGCCAACATGTTATCAGTCTTGGAGAAAGGTGATGAGTCCGATCAATGCGCTATTTGGAGCGGCTTCTTCTGGGCTGCGGAGGTTCCAAACCAAAAGCTATATGTGCGATTGAAACCAAACTTATTGGCATTTGCGAAACAACCCGGTTTGGCACATACAGAGTATGACGAGGTACTACCTGGGATAATTCTCGCAGGTTGGGGCAGCACTGATGAAGAAACCGGAGAACGCTACATTTCTAACGCCCAGATGCATGATGTTCTGTTGAATACTGATGACGAATTTCGCTCGCACATCCTCTGGAATGTTGAACGCTGGTCGGATACCCCAAAAAATGGCTCGGGTGAAAAGCGGTCTGAAAGGTTATTAGAATTGCTTCGCGAAGTTTGGCCACGTCAAAGATCAACAAAGACACCGACAATATCCGCTATCTTGTTTGATCTTGCATTCTCAAACGTTGAACGTTTCGCAGAGATAGCAGAAATTGTTCTGCCGCTTCTTACAACCATTGACCGCGATCACTTAGTGCTTAACAGTTTCCACGAATCTGAAAACAACATAGTTGATTCGTATCCGAAGCAGACGTTGGAACTCTTGCATGCGGTATTACCGGATATTGTCGCCGCATGGCCATACGGTATTGAAGCGATACTTCATAGAATTGGCGAAGTCGACGAAAGCCTGAGATTGGATGAAAGACTGATAGAGCTTAATCGGAAGTGGAACTCCAGGTAGAAGCTTAGGAGTCTATTCATAATAACATGAACAATTATTCACGGTGATATTGGTGAGATGCTATAATTCCATTCGCCATGAAAATCACTTTTTTTAAGAGATAAAGCAGACATGAACGCATCAGGTATTTTCTTTCCTGTTTCATATTCAGACTCATCGAGTTCTGCTCGAATTGATAATCCCTTATTTGTCTTGGTATTGCTGATCAAATTGACAATGGCCATATGTGTGGTCAAAGGGCGCGCTCGCCAGTTCTCTGTTATATGACAAAACATTCGGTGCTCTATCTTGTTCCATTTGCTTGTTCCTGGAGGAAAATGACGAACATGAATGGTCATGTTCAATACATTCGAAAGCCTCTGCAGCTCTGTTTTCCAAAGACGGACGCGACTGCCGTTGCTGCCACCGCCATCTGCAGTAATCAATATCTCGGGAGCATCGCCGTAAACCAATTTGCCCATTCGCTGCCACCATCGATTGATCGTCTCTACAGCAAATTCTGCCGTGTCGTGGGTAACACCAACGCTGACCCAACCTTCATTGCGTCCAAGGTCATATACGCCATAAGGGATGGCTTTACCCAACTCAGGATCGGCAAAATCATGCATGTTGACTTCTACTGGTTGACCTTTTTTCTCCCATTCCTGGCCACCGTTTTTATACTGACCAACGATCTCTTTCTTTTTCGTATCTACCGAGATTACCGGTAAGCCCCGATCAAGAAAAGTTTGTACCGAATTATTGATAAACTCAAACTGTGCGTTGCGGTCCGGGTGATCGCTACCTTCACGCGTCTTTTGGTTAGACTGCATGCTATAGCCCATCTCATCCAGCAACCTCCATACAGTGGGCTGCGATACAGAATGTCCCATCAGACGCAATTCATCTGTCAGTTTCGTGGTACTTTTGCATGTCCATCTCAATGGCGACATGGGGTCACCACGCGTTACCGGATCAACAAGCAGGTCAAGGTCTTCAAGAAGTTGCTTGTCGCTTTCTTTAAAGCGCTTGCGGCCTGCACCTGGCTTTCGAACCCTTTTTTCCGGCGGTCTGATCGGAGACAATGCAGTACGGCTGCTTTGCAGTTCATGGATGCCAGCATGAAGCGTAGTCCGGGAAACTCCAGTAGCCTTCGCAACTTCGGAAATGCCTCCACGCCCCCTGCTCATGGCTTCGGCGGCAAGACAGAGACGAAATGTACGTTCATCCAAATGCTCGGAAAGCAATTTAAATTTCATCGATATAATTTCTTTATCTGCCATATTATTACTATGGCAGATATTGATAATATGTTCAAGTTATATTGAATAGACTCCTTAGGGTAGAAAGAACGAACTGATTGATTTTGAGATGCTGCAACGGTTGCCGCTGGGGAACCTTCTCGACAAATGGGACGACGGGGCAAAGATTACTTCGATGATTTGCCGGAGCGCATCCGTGAAATCCGCGCCAGCGAACGGCGGTTCTATCAGAAGATCACCGATATTTATACGCTTTCCGCAGATTACGACGGAAATACACCCATCACCAAAGCATTTTTCGCAAGCGGCAGGATGCGGAATACGTCTCCGATTTTGATCGGGAGATCAAGCGGATTGAGGGAAGCCAATAAGTAATCTGGCCGAACGGTATTGCTACCGGCAACTCGAAAAACTGGGCTGATCGTGGATTAAGGGACAGAAGTTTATTATAATTATTAACACATCATGTCAATAATTATATTGACAGGCGGATTGGATGCTTATATTCTTCAAGACGAAAAAGCTGCAAAAAATATGTTCAGAAAGTGCATCCGCACAGAAGCATTTAGGCACCAAAGGTAGCCATAAACTGAAACAACGGATGATGGAACTCAAAGCCGCCCAGAATCTCGATGACATTTCACGGCTGCCACCTGCCCGTTGTCATGAGTTAACCGGAGACAGGGCGGGACAATTATCCGTTGATCTCGAACACCCTTACCGTCTTTTATTTATTGTCGCGGATAATCCGAACCCAAAAAAGGAAAGCGGCGGACTGGATTGGGAAGGTGTCACTGAAATCGAAATCATAGCGATTGCCGACACGCATTAAAGGAAGAGACGCCATGATTATCACAAAAACAAAATACGATTTTGAGCCGGATTATGCCATAGCCCCGGGAGATACGTTGCTGGAGGTTATGGAATCCCTTGAAATGACGCAGAAAGAACTCGCCGTCAGAACCGGATTGACAGAGCAGACCCTAACCCGCATTTTTAAAGGTGTGCAGCCCATTTCTTACGAAACCGCCAACAGGCTTGAACTGGTCACGCAGGTACCGGCCAGACTCTGGAACAATCTCGAAGCACAATACCGGGAGCAGATGGCCAAGATAGAGGAGCGTCAGCGGCTTGAGACCGATATCGAATGGCTGAAAACCATTCCCACCAAGGAGTTGATTGCGCGCGGATTCATTGATGCAACACGGGATAAAATAACACTTCTACGAAAAACGCTGGCCTTCTATGGAGTAAGTAGTATCAATACATGGCAGGATATCTGGGAAACGCCTGCCGTGGCGGCACGGCGATCACTTTGTTTCAAATCCCGGCCAGGAGATGCTTCAGCCTGGATTCGCCAAGGGGAGCTTCAAGCACATAAAATCGAATGCAACCCCTTTAACAAAAACCGTTTTAAGGAGATTCTGAAGCAGATCCGAACCCTGACTCGCGAACATGCTGAAGTGTTCGATCGCGAAATGAAGCGGCTCTGCGCGGAAGCTGGCGTGGCTATCGCCTTGGTTCCAGAAATGAAAAACGTACCCTGGAACGGCGCGACCAAATGGCTGACGCCGCGCAAAGTGATGATCCTGCTCTGCCTTCGTGGAAAAGGGGAAGACAAATTCTGGTTTTCTTTTTTTCATGAAGCCGGCCACGTGATTAACGACAGCAAAAAGGATTTACTGATCAATGACGGCAGTCACGATGACCCACGTGAAGCTCGGGCAGACGAATTTGCTTCAAATATGCTTATTCCACCTCAATACAATACCACCATTCGCATGTGCCGCTCGCAAGCAGAAATTATCCATCTATCGGATCAACTTGGAATCTCCCCTGGCATCATTGCCGGTCGCTACCAATTCCTGACGGGAAAATGGCATGTTTTCAAGGGGCTCATTCGTACCTTGAAATGGGCATCTTGATGATCGAGCGGTGATAACCGAATCCTCTCTCAAACAGGAACCAAACCATGAAAGTCGGCATAGTCTTCCATAAAAACCCTTTGGCGCCGCCATCGGGCATAGATATCGTCCGCCTGAGAGCCATCTCAGGCGGATTAATCCGAAAAGGCATCGAAACGGAAGTGCTGGCCCCGGTTCATCATGAGTGCGTCATGGAGGGGTTGATACCGGTTCGGCCGCTCCAGCACATCCTGAAAGGGCATTATGACATCATCAAAACGTGTTACCATTTTTCCATCGAATTGATTCAGGATTATGAGGGCCTGATCGTTTCCCGGATTGTGCGGGTCGTGGACGGCCGGCTGCCGGAACGGGATGAAAAATGGCGGGAAAGACTCATGCGGTGTCAGGAGCGGATCAGCCAACGCGCATCGGTACTGGTATTGAACAACTTGGAAAACAAAAGACGGTGGCAGCTTGTCCATGGCCAGAAACTTCCGGCCGTCCTGGTCCCCACGGGTTGCCCCATCAAAATCCCGCCACCTCGAAAAAATCCATTTGATGAAAAAGAGCGAATAATTCTATTTTTGGGCAGCATTGCCGCTCCCCGCATGATCGCCATCATGAACACCCTGGCCGTCCGCCTGGAACATACGGTGAGGATTCATGTCGTTGGTTTGAATAAAGGCCATTGGTATGGCTCCGGAGAAGGCTGCGACATCCACCCGTCCATCATTCAGCATGGAGAAGTCCCTGAAGAAGATATCTGGGATTATATTTATCATGCAGATATGGGGTTGGCCCTGGCCACAGGCCCCCATGCCTTTGATAATGATTTATCCAAAATATACAGCTATCTGCGGGGCGGATTGCCTGTTTTATCCGAAGCACCTGTTGTAAACAACGATCTGATTCACCAAACGGGGCTTGGAAAGATTTTTCGCTTCGGAGATATGGCGGATTTGATCGCCAATGCGATATCCCTCCTGGATAATCCGCCGACTCCGGAAAGAAGAAATGCAGCCATGGATTTCATGTCCGCGGAACACTCCTGGGAACGCAGGGTCGAGACTTACGAACACCTGTTTAAAAACCTGACCGATTGAGCCTTATTGCGAACTGCCTGCAAATGTTGATGCTGATCTGCGGATAAAGACTCATGATTTCGTAAAAAGCCTGGCGGGTAAATACCAGGGCCTCGAGATAATCCGAGACCACGACACAGGTTTCAGTTGCCGGAAGGCTACTGAGAAGGCCGATCTCTCCGATCGTATCGCCATGACTCAGGGTCGATCTCATATGCTGCCCTGGAGCGCCGTAATCTTCGAACACACCGACCTGCCCGTCCAGCAGCAGAAACAAGGACAGGACTTCTTCTCCGGCCTTAATCAGAATATCTCCGGCTTTATGGAATTTCTGGATTGCGATGGAAGCGATCGCCTTGTATCCCCGAATGCCAACGCCTTCGAAAAGGGCTTCTTTTTTAATCGCGCTGATGTCATAAATCGCTTCAGGCATTTTCGCATCTCCTTTCATACAGCGTTTCAAGGCATAGCCGGCCGCCTGTTTCACACCCGGATCCGGATCATCCAGGAGCCGTTCCATTGATGAATAAAATCGCATCTCCGGCATATATTCACCGATGGTGTAGGCGGCAAGCATTCGGGTGACGGGATCATGGCTTGCGGCCAATCCGGGAAGAATCCGGGAAGCGGCATCGGTCCGGATGATGGGCAGCGCCTTTCGGCCGCGTTCGATTTTCGCGGCCAGGGGAATGTCGTCAATGAGCGGCACCAGGTATTTTGCCATTTCCCGGCCGATCGAAGCCTCGACCATCTCCACCGACGTGGATGCCTTCTGGGTGCGCAGGGACCGATACATGAACCGCATATCCGGATCGGCAACCCAAAGGGCGTAAAAGATCAGGCCCAGAATCTCCTCGTTTTTTTCCTGAAGATGCTGGATGAGCATATCGACACTATGCAGCTTCACACCTTTGGAAAGGGCGGCTATGGCTACCAGGTGATGGTAAGCTTCCGCAGACAGCCGGGTGATAAAAGGCAAAAGATCGAAATCCTGAAGGCCGGAGCACTTCATGGCCTTGAGGATGCCGAGCTGAATCCTGGGCGGGCTGCCCATCAATTCGGATTCCAGAAAGGGCTGAGCCGTTTCTCCGTAACCGGCAAGGGCTTCTATGGCGGTTTCCCGGACCCATTCCAGATCGTCCAAACGGTTCATCAGGCGATGGATGGCGCGCGGATCGGGATTCTCCACAAAGTAGGCGGCGGACCTGGCCCGAATATTTTTATCCGCATGCCCCAGATTTTCAAGAGCGGTTTCGGTCGTTGGAATCGGATGCGAAAATCGCCCGATTTCAACGTCATCGCGGAGCGTTGACAAACCGTCGGACATAAAAACCATGGACGTCACGTCCGGGTTCAATGAAAATTCCGAAGCCATCCGATCAAATTCAACCTGGTCATCCATCAGGGCCTGCTTCAATCCCTGAGTGTACTTTTTCTTGAAAAGCAATGTCTCATAAATCAGGTAGCAGGCTATGGTCACGGCAACAATCGACAGACCATGGGCACTGACAACGGGTTTCAGGAGCAGAATGATCATGGCTCCGGCGATAACGGCGGCCTTGATAACCGTTCCCCGCACAAAGACCCGGCTCCAGGCTGCCACCCCATCGGGCACGACATTGAAAAGCACTTTGTTCACCGGTCCGGCAATGGCCCTTTGAATAAATATGGTTGAAAACTGGCCGTAAGCCGCAACGAAAATATTAAAAAACGGGATGAATGCCAAAAATACGATCGCAAAATTAAACGGCTGCAACAGCGACGCGTTCGGCACCCCCATCCGGGTATAGATCCGGCCCATGACAAAAAGCAGCAGAAAACTGACCAGGGTGGTGCTTCCCCTGAAAATGCTCAGAAAAGTCAGCAACCCATCCTCTGAAGCAAAGCTGTTTTGAGAGATCACACTGAATTGATAGGTAAATATCGGCAGCAGGATATTGGGTACCAGACCCGTGACAATCAGATAGCGAACAATCGGATACTCCCGGACAATCCGCAGGATCTCGGCCGGATTTTTTCGTAATTCCCGTGCCGCTGTTTTTTTAAACGGGGCGGGTCCCATCACTTTCCGGGCGGACCAGATCACACCGACGGCAATGATAAAATAGGCAGCGGCTGTGATGATCAGGAGAAATTCATATCCGCTTAGCCGGGTCAGCGGCACGACGGAGAAACTGCCGATCGCGGTTCCCAGAACCTGGCTGGCCATAATGAGGGGGAAAATGCGTTTGCCCTGCCGTGCGTCGAACAGATCGCAGGCCATGTTCCATAGATAGACCAGAAAAACGGAATCCTGCAGATTCAGTATCTGGAACAAAACCGGATACGCCATGTTCTTTCCGGCCTCGACCGCAAAAAAAAGCACCAACACCAGAAGCGCGCACACCGCCAGAAACCCGCTCAGGAGGATGTCATCGGAAAACCGTTGACTCATACGGTTCAGCCCGCCAAAGACCAGGATGGTTACGCCCCCGTTGATGAGCAGCATCTCCGGGATTGCGCCGGCGCCATAACGCTTGAGAAATGTGGTGTCCACATAGCTGCGAAAGATGGCCATGGTCAAAAAAAGACTGAAGAAGATCAAGACCAGCCAAAGGCACTTCCCCACTTCCTGATCATAGATCTTGAATGTCTTCTCAAAAAAATGTTTCATGGGGTGTCGGCAATATCTCCATGAGTCGCCGTCGGGAGCCGAAAAAACGGAATATCCGTTTGACTTGTCCAAGTGTTATCCATAAACTTGAATATCACCAACCGTCTTTCAAGGCAACGACGTAATGAACGCAACTAAAATCCGCCGGATACTCGTTTACACCCACAACTCCATCGGCCTGGGCCATGTGTTCCGAACCCTGGCAGTCATCACCGGAATCCGGAAATGGCGCCCGGATATCGACTTCATGGTTCTGTCCGGAACATCCGTCCCGCATGTTCTCATGCGACAAGGCATCGAAGTCATCAAACTGCCCGGCGTCAAAAAAGCGGTTGAGGAAACCGGCTGTCCCCTCAAACCCCGTTATCTCCGTAGCCTGCCGGTTGATGAAGTCCTGAGATTCCGCCAAACCATCATTCGGGAAGCCCATGCTTTTTTCAAGCCCGATGTGGTGATGGTGGAACATTATCTGGCTGGCTTGTCCGGCGAGATCACACCGCTTTTGATGGAAAAAAAAGCCTGCAAAAACAGCCCCAGGGACTTTGCCATGGTTCACCTGTCCCGTGGCATTATGGGAAGTGATTCAGATCGGCAGAACCCGGATGACCCGTGTTCCTTATCCGTGCCGCCGGTCTATGATTTTCGCTATGTATTCGATGACCCGGCTCCGGATGGCGCCAAATGGCCTGCATGCGGGGCACCCCAAATGGAACATCATTTCCGTTATCTGGGAAGAATCGCGGAGAAAAGCATTGCGGAACTGCCGGACAGGGAGGCGATTTTAAACCGTTTCCGCCTGATGGATAAACCCATTCTCCTGTTATATCTCTCCCGCCACGGTAATATCGAGGACTTGAGCAAATGCCTCATGACCGCCATCAATCTGGCGGGTCTGGACCGGAATTTTCAGATCATTATGGTGGCGGACCCTTACCTGAGCCCGGAATTTATTGAAAACCTCAGATCCGACATCCAGTTCAGGCATGTCCGGTTTTTGCCGTTTTTCTATCCCCTGATCGATCTGATGCATGCATCAGACATCGTTATCTGCCGGGCAGGGTATAATATCATCAATGAAATCCTTCTGACCAACACCCGTGCGCTGGTCATCCCGGAGCATCATCCCAGCGGCGAACAGGAAGAGCGGGCGCGCCGGCTTCCCCTGGACAATATCGCCGTGCTGTCGGAAGAAGCAGTCCTGGCTTCGCCGCCGGTCCAGGTGCTTCTTGAGCTTATCAACAGAAAAACAACGGATTTGGGGCTCAATTTCGACAAATACGCCATCGGCAGGAAAATCATTGAGGAACTGGAAACCTGGATGTCTCTGCGTTTACCCGTCCCATCCGATTCTTGCTGACAACGATCTCCTCGATACGGGAGGATAGATGCGCCAATTTTTCAGGCGACAGATGGAGGCAAAAGCAGTTTTCAGGACTTTGGTGGTTGTAAAGTGATTGATCGTAGTTGTTCGGAATCAACCCCATTTTCCGGCAAAGATCAAAGGCTTCCGTACCGGGATAAGGGGTAAAGATGCTGTAAATGACTTTGTCACAGGCCAGCGCCTCAATGACCTTCAGCGTATCATTCAAGCTGTCTTCTGTTTCCTGCGGAAATCCGCCCATAAAAAAGGTTTGCAGACGGATGCCGTGATTTCGGATGGTGCGGCAGGCCTTCAAAGCATCCGAAACGGCAAACCCCTTTCGGATCGCCTTCAGTATCCCGTCGTTTCCGGATTCAAAGCCAAGTTGAATCATGGCACATCCGGATTCTTTCATGAGGGAGATGTTTTCATCCGAAACCAGCCGGACATGAAGCTCGCAGCTCCAGTGTATCCCCGGACATACCCGTTTGATGGCATGGCAGATCGCCCGAAGGTAGCGTTCCGTCACCCCGAAAGTATCATCATCGAAGTGGACCCAATCGATTCCCGTTTCTTTCAGTTGGATGATTTCTTTCCCGACATGATCCGGAGAACGAAACCGCGTTTTTCTGCCCCATGTGTTTTTTGATCCGCAGAACAGGCAGTTGAACGGACACCCGCGCGTTGCAAAAATACTGTTGAAAGCGCTGAGCGGATAGGCTGCGTAATCCTGAAGCACTTCACGGGCATGGCGATGGGGGAAGGAAAGCGAATCCAGATCCGCGATGAATTCCCTGGAAGGCGTTGAAACAGTCTGTTTCCCTTTCCTGAAGATCAGGCCGGGTAACGTATCGGGTTCGATCCCGCGTTCAAGCGCCTCCAGCAGCTCCACAAGGGTTTGCTCTCCCTCCCCTGCCACGACCATGTCGATATCTTCGCAATCCAATATTCTGTCCCGGACGGCCGTTGGATGGGGG
>AMWB02002513.1_pt1 | contig 14182 bp, 11 predicted proteins | sample 200311 | NCBI WGS metagenome assembly AMWB02 (sample SAMN02737377, study PRJNA173069) | bioreactor metagenome | biome: anode biofilm in microbial fuel cells | place: USA: California | collected 2010-12-16 | reverse complement strand
ACGGTTCGCGGTGAGGTCGCCCGCGTCGCCGGATTTGTCCGTGACCGTGCCGCCGGCGCCGGCGGTTTCATCCGGCTGGAATGCGCCCGGGCGGACGGTCATGACGGCGCCCTGAGAAATGTCCAGCGAGACATGGGTGCTGACCATGCCGCTGAACTCCTGCCGGATGACGGTGAGGGCGTCGCCGTCAAGCCCTGCGAAATCGACGGCATCGGCCACATACGGCGCATCGAGCTTGATCGACAGGCCGGGGGCCAGGTCGAGCCCGAAATGTTCATGGGGAACCAGGACGACGGCGCCCTTCGGCAGCACATTGACGAGGGCTTTTCGGACGACGTCGGCCACGGGGTAGTCGAGGGCGGCGTTGTCGATCTTCCAGACCGTTTTATAGGAGGCGGCGATTTCATCCGCGACCTTGCCGAGATTTTCCCCGTGCCCGACGACCACGGCGGTGACCTCTGCGCCAGCGTCCAGCTTCCGGGCGGCCGCCACAAATTCGAGTGCCGTGTCGTCCGCCTTTCCGTTCTTGTGAAGAATATATGCAAACACCTGTCGGCTCATGATTTAATTCCTCCTTTGGCTTTCAAGAGTTCCATCAGTTTCTCGATGATTTCGTCGGTGCTGCCCGAAAGCATCTCGGCGCCTTCGCCCAGATCCGGCACAAAGTAGTCGAGGCGTTTCACCTTGGGGGCGATGGCCGCGGCGTCGATGCCCAGATCGGCCGCGCCCATCGTCGGAATCTCGACCGATGCGACCTTCCGGATGCCGCGGATGCCGACGTAGCGGGGCTCGTTGATGCCGGTCTGGATGGAGAGAACGCAGGGCAGATCCATTTCGTTCATCTCCTGGTTGCCGCCGGCGATCTCCCGGCCGACCTTGATCTTCTTGTCATCGATTACCTCGATGACGTTGACGAGGGATGCATAGGGAACATCCATCATCGCCGCCAGCATGCCGCCGACCTGGCCCGCGCCGTCATCGGCCTGCGCGCCGGTCATGATCAGGTCGTATTTGCCCTTGTCGACCGCGGCCTTGAGAACTGCCGCGATCCCGCGGCCGTCGGCCGCCGCAAAGGCATCGTCCGCGAGCAGGACGCCCTTGTCGGCGCCCATGGCCATCTCGCGCCGGAGCACCTCTTCGGACTCGTCGTCGCCGACGGTCATGACCGTCACCGTGCCGCCGATCCGGTCGCGGATCTGGATCGCCTCTTCCACGGCATAGTTGTCCCATTCGTTGACCGAGTACACCAGATCATCCCGTTCGATGTCGGTGCCGCTTCCGTTGACTTGGATTTCGTTCTCAGAGGTGTCGGGAACCCTCTTCACGCACACCAGAATCTCCATATTTTCCTCCCGGTTGGTTTTGAATTGATTGTATCGGAATAAAGCCCGTGACGGGTTTTCAGGTTCGGTCCGCCATCACGCGGAGCTATGCCGCCAGGTGCCGGTCGATCAGCTCCACAAGGTCGATCGCCTCCATCTGGCCTTCCAGGCCGCTCGTCTTGATGGCGTCTTCCATATTGACCATGCAGAACGGGCAGGCGGTCACGATCACGTTGGCGCCGGCTTCCTTGGCCATTTCGACCCGGAGCTGCCCCATCCGCTGATCCTCGATGGGTTCATAAAAGAGCATCAGCCCGCCGCCGCCGCAGCAGAACGAGCGGTCGCGGGATTTGGTCATTTCGACCCGCCGGATGCCGGGAATGGCGTCGAGGACATCGCGGGGAATGTCATACATGTTGTTGTGGCGGCCCAGGTAGCAGGGGTCGTGATAGGTGTAGATCTTGCCGGGATCCCCGTTGCCGTTCAGGCGGATCTTGCCCGATGTGACCGCTTCGGCGATCAGCTCGCTGATATGGAAGACCGGCGGCAGGCCTTTGTAGTCCTTTTTCAGGGCGTTGTAGGCGTGCGGGTCCGCGGTGACGATCCGGCGGGCGCCGGAAGCCAGGATCGCCTCGGTGTTTTCGTCCTTGAGCGTCTGGAAGAGCATCTCTTCACCGAAGCGTCGGACTTCGTGCCCCGAATCCTTCTCGAGTTTGCCCAGAACGCCGAAGTCGATGCCGGCGGAGGTGAGCAGGCGCGCGGCCGACTGGGTGATCTGGATGATCCGGTCGTCATAGGACGAAATGCTGTCGACAAAAAAGAGGGTCTCGGCGCTGTCGCCGTTTTCGAGGAGCTTTACGGAACAGCGGGCCTTGAATTCCTTGTCCTTCGTGGCCCATTCCGCCCGCTTCTTCTCCATCTTGCCCCAGGGGTTGCCGCGTTTTTCAAGAGCGCTCAGGGGCTTTTGCAGCGACTGGGGCACATTGCCGTCGTCGACCATGCCCCGCCGCAGATCGACCATCTTGTCGATGTATTCGATCATGAGCGGGCACTCCTCCTCGCAGGCGCCGCAGGTCGTGCACGACCAGATTTCATCGGGATCATAGATGCCGCCGATCAGGGGATCGCTCGCTTTCAGCCGGCCTTTAAGTGGATAGTGGCTGAAGGCGTAATCGCGTGCCTTGATGCTGACGAACCTGGGCGAGAGCGGACGGCCGACGGCGTTGGCCGGACATTGGTCCGAACACCTTCCGCAATCGGCGCAGGAGTAGAAATCGAGCATGTGCTTCCAGGTGAAATCCTCGAAGGTTTTGACGCCGAAGGATTCGAGTTCGTCGAGCCCGTCGTCCGCGACACCCCACCGCACCGGTTTGACCGCGCCCTTGTCGAGCTTCATGAAATAGACGTTGAAGAGCGAGGTGATGACATGAAAATGCTTGCCCATGGGCAGAAAACAGAGAAACGAGAAAAAGATGATGTCGTGAATGTAATAGGCCGTCGTATGCAAGGCCTGAAGCACGCCGATGGGCGCGGACGAAAGAGAAATCTTGAACAGCCAGGCCATGGTCAAAGGGGCGATGAATTCGCCGTACATACCCTTTTGAACCGCTGCGGCGGCAGTGGTTCCTTCGAAGAGGCTCTCGGTGATGATAAGGCCGCAGATCATCCCCAGGACGAAGAGGGCTTCGGCGGTATGCGGCTTGCCGTAGCGTTCGGGGACGTCATAGCGCTTGGGCTTGACGACGACGCGCCGGTAGGCGGCCATCAGGGCCGCAACGAAAACGATCGTCGCGGCGTAATCCTTGAGAAAATTGTAGACATGCCCCAAGGGGCCGCCCAGCCCCGGGAAGACGAAACTGTCGGAGATGCCCAGGATGACGAGAGACGAGGATCGGATCGACAGGATGATGAAGCCGGCGAAAAGCAGGATATGGATGATGCCGGCTGTTCTGTACCGCGGCTGCTTCCATTGGGCGAGCCAGAGCTTGAACACGCCCTTGATCCGTTCAAGGATCCGGTCGAACCGGAAATCGGGATTGGAAAAGACAAGCGGAGCGACCCGTTTCGCCATGATATAGGCAAACAACGCCACCCCGGCAACGGGAATGAGGACGGAAAAAATCACCGTCGGAATGCCCAGAATCGAGGCTTTGGCCGGAGATATCAACACGGATTCCATTTTTTGCTTCCATTCTCCTTTCAATGATAGTAAGGACAGTTAGTCTTGGAATGAATGAGCGTTCATTCATTTTGTAGCAGATCCATTTCCAGCCTGTCAAGAGAAAACAATGGCACCCACCGGGCCGAGACCGGTCGCTCGGTCCTTGAACCTTGATAATGAAAAACCTTAACATGGCCGATGACAATAGAGACGCCATAATTGAACGAGCGCTCGGTCATGCGCTATCATATCACCCTGGCTCTGTCAAGCATTTTGGCTGATAAGGAATAAAATAATATGATATGATGGCGTCACCGCGACAGGACAGGCATGCAATACTTGAATTCCGGCAAGAGAAGGCGACCAACACCAGAAAAGAGAAAGGGAGGCGGGACAGATGATCATGGACATCAATTATCAGGGGCGGTTGTGGCGGAACAGTTACGAACCATACGTCAAAAAAGAGTTGATATATGAAGACACGCTTCTGGCGCAGTTTCTTGAAAGATCCGCAGCGGAATTTCCGGACCGGGCCGCGCTCATTTTCGAGGGATACACGGTAACCTTCCGGGAACTGAACGACATGGTCGAGCACTTCGCATCCTGCCTGGTTGATTTTGGCATCCGGAAAGGAGACCCCGTGGCGCTCCTGCTTCCCAATGTCATTCCCTGTGTTGTCGCTTACTATGCCGCCATGAAAATCGGCGCGGTGACGGTCATGAACAACCCGCTTTACTCCGACCGCGAGCTGACGCACCAGTTCGGGGATTCGGGTGCAAAACTTCTGATCACTCTGGATCTGCTGGGAAACCGCATGATCGATCTGAGGCCCGGAACATCGATCAGGCAGATCGTCATTACGTCGATCGGGGATTACCTGCCCTTTCCCAAAAATCTTCTCTTTCCCCTCGTGGCCAAACGAAAAAAAATGGCGGCCGACGTCAAACCCGCCGCCGATGTTTACCGATGGAAAAAGCTCCTCGGCCGACACATGCCCCCGCCGCCGAAAACAGAGATCGATTTCGAAGATACCGCCATGTACCAGTACACCGGCGGAACGACGGGGGTTTCCAAAGGGGTGATCCTGACCCATGCCAATCTGAGCCGACAGGTTCAGCAGCTTGCGGCATGGTTCCCCGATTTTCAGAAGGGAAGGGAGATCATGTTGGGCGCCCTGCCTTTTTTTCATGTGTTCGGATTGTCCACGGCCATGAATTTTGCCATCTATAAAGGATGGACCGACATCCTGGTGCCCAAGCCGCAGCCGGCATCACTGCTCAAGGCGATCAGCCGGTTCAAGCCGTCGTTCGCGCCCCTGGTTCCCACGATGTATATCGGGCTTCTCAACCATCCCGACATCGATCGGGCCGATCTTACCTCCATCAAGGGCTGCTTTTCGGGCAGCGCGCCGCTTCCGGTCGAGATCATCCGTGCGTTCGAGGAGAAAACCGGAGCGGTGATCGTCGAGGGTTACGGTCTGACGGAGACCACGCCGGTGACCCACATCAACCCGTTCAACCGAAAAAAACGCAAGATCGGCAGCATCGGCCTGCCGATCTCGGATACCCTCTGCCGGATCGTCGACCTGGAAACGGGGGAGGCGGACGTTCCCGTCGGCAAATCCGGGGAATTGCTCGTCAAAGGTCCGCAGGTCATGAAGGGTTACCGGAACATGCCCGAGGAGACCCGCCAGGTCCTGTCGGCGGACGGATGGCTTCATACCGGCGACATCGCGAAAATGGACGAGGACGGTTTCTTCTATATCGTGGACCGCAAGAAGGATCTGATCATATCGGGCGGCTACAATGTTTATCCCCGCGATATCGAGGAGGTGTTCTACGAACATCCGAAGGTGCAGGAGGCGTGCGCCGTGGGGATTCCCCACAAGAGTCGCGGCGAGGCGGCCAAGGTGTTCGTGGTGCTGAAAGCCGGCGAAACCGCCACCGAAGCGGAACTTCTGGATTATTGCCGGGATAAGCTTGCCAAGTACAAGTGGCCCGTGGCGATCGCATTCAAGGAGAGTCTGCCCAAGACCAACGTGGGAAAAATTCTGAAAAGGGATCTGCGGGCGATGGAGAGCGCCAAGCAGCGATAGAGCGATAGGGAACAGGGCGGTTCATGAGCCGCCCTGTTTCATGATGGACTTTTTATCGGATCCGGGTTTCCCGGCTGCTCTTTTTATTTGCCGCCGAAAGCCTCCTCGGAAATTTCAACGATCGCCCCGTTGTTGGCCAGGATGGCGTTCATCTTGCCGAGCGTCACCGGCAGCACCGATGAGATGAAATACTCGGCGCTCTTCATCTGGCCTTCGTAGAAGGCCTTGTCTTTTTTTCCGGCCGCGTCGATCTTGCGACCCGCGATGGATGCCCGCCACAGAAGCATCCAGGCGATGGCGACATCGCCGACGACCTCCATGAAAGGGCCGGCAAAGGCGAAGGCATTCAGGACCTTGGGCGACATGGCCGTCATCCCCATGTGCATCCCGACCTCGCCCAGTCTTTTCACGGCGGCGGCGAATTCGACCGCAAAACCCTCCAGCGCGGGAATCTCCTTGGCGGCGGCGATGGTTTTATTCATCTCGGCGAGAAGATCCATGACCGGCTTGCCCTTGTTCATCCCCAGTTTCCTGCCCAAAAGGTCCATGGCCTGAATGCCGTTGGTTCCCTCGTAGATCTGGGTGATGCGGCAGTCGCGAAGCAGCTGCTCCTGGGGATAGTCGCTGATGAACCCATACCCGCCATAGACTTGAATGCCCTCGCTGCAGACATCGAAGGCCCTGTCGGTGACATAGCCTTTGACGATCGGGGTGAGCAGTTCGATCATTCCCTGCAGCTTCGCGGCTTCCTCGGCGCTGTCGGAGATCTGTTTCAGATCATCCAGATACCCGTGATAATAGAGCAGGCTTCTCATGCCTTCGACGAGGGACTTCATCTTGAGGAGCATCCGCCGGACATCGGGATGCTGAATGATCGGCACCGCCCGGGCGTCGCCGTCCATCATCTGAAGCAGGTGCTTTCCCTGAACGCGCTCCCGGGCATAGTTCACGGCGTTCATGTAGGATGCCGATGCACAGCAGAACCCCTGCATGCCGACCAGGGCGCGGGCCTCGTTCATCATCAGGAACATCGCCCTCATGCCTTTGTTCTCCTCTCCCAGGAGAGTGCCGACGCAGCTTCCTTTGCCGCCCAGGGTCAGGGAGCAGGTGGCGTTGCCGTGGATGCCCATTTTGTGTTCGATGCCGGTGCAGACGACGTCGTTGAACGCTCCCAGGCTGCCGTCTTTGTTCACCCGGTATTTGGGAACGAGAAAAAGGGAAATCCCCCGGGTGCCCGCCGGCGCGCCCTCGATGCGGGCCAGAACGGGATGGATGATATTTTCGGTAAGATCGTGTTCACCCGAGGAGATGAAAATCTTGTTGCCGGTAATGGAATAGGTGCCGTCTTCGTTTTTCACCGCCGTCGTCTGAAGCGCCCCCACATCGGATCCGGCTTCGGGCTCGGTCAGCAGCATGGTGCCGGTCCATTCGCCTGAATACATTTTTTTCAGAAATATCCGCTTCTGTTCATCGGTTCCGAAAGCCTCGACCAGCTTGGCGGCGCCGTGGGTGAGTCCCGGGTACATGATAAAGGCGTAGTTGGCGCCGTTGAAGAAATCACCGGCGGCCAGCGTGACGGTTCTGGGCATTCCCTGGCCGCCCCATTCGGGATCTTCGTTCATGGCGAGCCATTCCCCCTCGCAAAACAGCTTGTAGACCCGGTGAAATTCTTCCGGAACGGTCACTTTCCCGCCGTCGAAGGTACAGCCCTTCTCGTCACCGATTTTCTGCGTGGGCAGAATCTCTTTGACCGCGAGATTCCGCGCTTCGTTGATGACCAGATCGATGGTCTTTTTGGTGAATTCGGCAAATTTTTCGGTTTTGCTGAACTTGCCCACTTCGAGCTGCTCGTGAAGAACAAAATCGACATCTCTTCGATCTGCGATAACCTGTGCCATTGTTGAATGCTCCTTGATTTTCCGGATAAGTTTGAATCATGAATGGTCGTGGGGTGCCGCCCCGCCGGTGCCGATACCCCGAATGAACAGGTCGATCAGAGGATCGGCCATGGCGGTGAGGTCATATTCTCTTCTGGAACGCAGCCAATTGTTGATAGCCGATTCCACGGCCCCCAGGATAAACCGTTTGACGAGTCCGACATATAGCTCTTTCCGCATCGATCCCTCCTGCTGGCCGAGTTCGACGACTTCCGAGACAATATCCAGATACATCTTGGACATTTCCCGAATATGGCCTTCGATAAGATCGTTTTTATGGTGGGAGAACGACTGGTACACGATGGCCATGTCGCGGTCGCGTTGAAACTCCGACAGGTGACGATGCACCAGATTGCGCAGCTTGTCGACGGCGGTATCGGCCTTGTTGACCTCTTCTCTGAAACCGCCGAACACCTGTTTGGTTTTATATTGGAAAAACTGAACCAGAATATCGTCTTTGTTTTTGAAATAAAGGTAAATCGTTCCGTCGGCGACTCCCGCCTCTTTGGCGATTTGGGCGATCGTCGACTGATGGAAGCCTTTTTCGGCAAATACCTTGACGGCAGCTTCAAGGATGCGGTGATATTTTTCACCTGTCTTTGCTTTGGTATTGATAAGAACCTCCTCGAGACCGAAGGAAAAATTTATGAATGAATATTCATTCATTATCAGAGGATAAAGAACGGTGTCAAGAAAATTTAATCTTAAACGAAAACGCAGAACAATTTTTCGAATCTATTGTATTTAAGCCATTTGGAGGGATTGGCAAGAGAGCCAACGAAGGAAAGAAGGATGAAGGTTTCCGTTATGGATAAAATGAAGTTTTATTCAGTTTGCATTCCATCTGCCTGCACGGCGGGTGTCGTCAAGAAAGAACGATGGTCCGGACGGGGTGGGGGAGATCGGGAAGGAGACGCGGGATAGCGATGCCGGTGCACCTCCCTCTCGCTGCGAGAGTGCGGGAGAGGGAGGCGGCCGATCTCATGTCCGATGATGGGTTAAGATTGTCAGGCGCCTGGCGTCGGGCATCCCCGATTAAAGGGCGTTTTTGTAGATCTGGATCACGTCTTCCAGGGTGGGGCATCTGGGATTCGTCAGACCGCAGGCATCTTTCTGTGCGTTTTCGGCCATGGTCTTGAGATCTTGCTCTTTGACGCCCAGGTCGGTCAGACCCTTGGGAATGCCAACATCGACGGAGAGGGTTTTGATCGACTCGAGGGCGACATCCGCCGCAGCGCGTTTAGACATTCCAGCAATGTTTTCGCCCATGGCGACGGCGATGTCGCCGAAGCGTTCCATCTTGGCAATCAGGTTGAATTTCGATACATGGGGCAGCAGAATGGCGTTGCAGACGCCGTGGGGAAGATCGTAGAAGCCGCCCAGCTGATGTGCCATGGCATGAACGTGTCCGAGGCTGGCGTTGTTGAAGGCCATGCCGGCGAGATACTCCGCGTAGGCCATCTGGTCCCGGGCGGCCATGTCGGCGCCGTTGGCGACGGCGGCACGCAGGTTGCAGGCGACAAGGCTGATCGCCTTGAGCGCGCAGGCGTCGGTGACCGGTGTCGCGGCTGTCGATACGTAGGCTTCAACGGCGTGGGTCAATGCGTCCATACCCGTTGCGGCGGTGAGTCCGGGGGGCATGCCGGCCATGAGGAGCGGATCGTTGATGGCGACGGTCGGCGTCACGCGCCAGTCGACGATGGCCATTTTGACCTTCCGCGACAGATCGGTGATGATGCAAAAGCGGGTCATTTCACTCGCGGTGCCGGCGGTGGTGTTGACGGCGATAAACGGCGGCATGTTTTTGCCGGATTTATTGACGCCCTCGTAATCATTGATTTTCCCGCCGTTGGTCGCCACGATGCCGATGCCTTTTCCGCAGTCGTGGGGGCTGCCGCCGCCCAGGGAGATGATGGAATCGCAGCCGTTGCTTTTGTAGACTTCCAGGCCGTCATGGACATTTTTGTCCGTGGGGTTGGGGATGGTTTCATCGAACACCGCGCAGGTGATACCGATATCTTCCTTGACCATGTTGGCGATCTTTTCGGTGATGCCGGCGCCGGTAATGCCTTTGTCGGTGACGATCAGCGGTTTTTTGGCGCCCAGCGTCTGAATCTGCGCGCCGAGCTCCTTGTGCGCGCCGATGCCCATCAATGTAACGGTCGGAATGAAGAATCCAAATACTTGTTCTTGCACTGCCATGGGGATATCCTCCTTATGAAAGAATTAAATTTAGGGGATGAGCGAACATCAGAATATGTTCCCTGCCCTGTAGAAAACGTACCGCTAAAACTATGCATGGTATTCAGCAAAAAGAGGGCCATCCATGATCCTATCCCTCTATATTTTTCGATTACAGATTTAAGTCATTAATTTATATAAACTAAAAATTATAAGACAGGGGGGATCCGCAGCGGTTCGCGGGAGATGCCGAGGGGCGGGTGCATGGGTTATAATGACCCATGCGATCCAGGCCATGCGGTCAATAAGAAACAGCCCGGGAGAAATTGTTCCATAGGTAACCGGTGGTGATGACCGCTGCGACGGCGTGTCGTTGACGATTTTGATTTGATGGTAAGTTTAAATCTCATGCTTTTCCCTGCGTTCGGCCTGCCGTTGCCGATCTCGAATTGTCTGGATTCAGAATCTTCTGTTGTTGCCGTAGAGATCTAGACTTTCAGGTAAAGATTTTGGCGGCTTTATCGCTCGCAGGCATATGACCTGTACGCCTTACTCGCTATGCCTTGCCAAAATCATTATCTGAAAATCTATAGAAAAATGCCGGCGATCCTCAGGAAAGGTCTGAAAAGTGCATGCTTGGGATTTCGGCTGGAAACCTTTAGAAAAATGCCGAGGGAATGGTTATGAAAGGTGATATAAAATTATACGGTCTGTCTTCCTGTACCCACTGCAAGAGTCTGAGAAACTTTCTGATCGACAATGAGGTGGATTTTGACTGGACCTATGTCGATATGCTGGTCGGCGAGGAGCGGAGCCGGACCATGAAGGAGCTCAAGGCCGTCAACCCCGACTGTTCATTTCCTACCCTGGTGGTGGCGGACGAGGTCGTCGTGGGGTTCAAAAAAGACAAGGTCAGGGAGCTGATTCAGGCATACCGGAAAAAACGGTAGACGGTCTTTTTCGGTACATCGCATTCAGGAAGGCGGCGTAGGGCAAGCCTTTGCAAAGCACATGCTTCGGGGCGGACCGACGGTGTGTTTTATGCAATGATCTATAGCGGGGAGGTCGACCGACCATGGCTCTGAATGTTCGGAAATTTTCCGTGCCGGAAATTTTCTTCGGAAGGGAAAGCTTGAAATATGCGGGGTTGTGCGCCAAACGCCTGGGCGCCGAAAAAATTTTCCTGGTGAGCGACGCAGGTCTGGAAAAATCGGGCTGGGTGGACAAGGTGTTGACACTGGTGGAAGATGAAAACCTGAAATGTTTTTACTTTTCGGACGTCATTGCCAATCCGAGGGATTTTCAGGTGCAGGAAGGCGCGCGTCTGTATCAGGAAGAGGGGTGCGACGTGGTGATGGCGATCGGCGGCGGATCACCCATGGACGCGGCCAAGGGGATCGCTCTGGTGGCCAGTAACGGCGGAACGGTCCATGACTATGAAGGGGCGAACCGGATTCAGCGGCCCCTGCCGCCGATGGTATTCATTCCGTCCACGGGCGGCAGCGGCTCGGATGTGTCGCAGTTTACGATCATCAACGATGTTCGAAGGCGGGTTAAGATGTCGATTATCAGCCGCACCCTGGTGCCCAATATATCGATCATCGATCCGATGCTCCTGACGACCAAGACCCGGTCGCTGATCATTGCGGCGGCGATCGACGCCCTGGCGCATGCGGTCGAATCCTATGTTTCCCTGCTGGCCTCCCCTTTTACCGAGCTCCATTCCCTCAAAGCCATCGAGTTGATCGTCAATCATCTGCCCGTCGCCTTGCAAAGCCGATCGATCGATGCTCTGGAAAACCTTTGCATCGCCAGTACGTCCGCGGGGATGGCCTTCAGCAATGCCAGTCTTGGCATGGATCATGCTCTGGCACATTCGTTAGGCGGTATGCTGGATGTCGTTCACGGGCTCATTCACCCGGTGCTTCTTCCCCATGTCATGCGGTTCAATCTGCAGGCCTGTCCGGCCAAAATCGCCAAGATCGGAGAGATTATCCTGGGCGAGCGGCTGAAGAACGACCATGATACCGCCCAGGCAGGCATCGAAAGACTGGCGGAATACTGTGAGAAGCTGGATGTTTCGACCCGGCTGCGGGACATCGTTCCAGACCGGAGCGAATTGCCGAGGCTCTGCCGGATGGCGTCTCATGATTCCTGCCTTCTGACCAACCCGCGCCCCGCCACTTGGGAAGACATGCTGCGGATCTGTGAGGAAGCCTGGTGATGAACAACGAAACCAAGATGGAAGATCTGATCGGCCTGGGTCACACCAAGCTCGGATTTTTCAAGGAAGTTCAGATCAAGATCAGGGAGCTTCAGGAGACCAACCTGAAACTCGATCAGAAGCGACAGCAGGTGCAGGCGATCATCGACGGCATCACGGATGTGATGGCGGTGGTTACCCTCGATTTCACCATCCATTCGGTCAATCACGTCTTTTATACCACTTTTTCCCACAGGTCGCCCAAAGGTGAAGCCTGTTACCGCGTTTTCCGGGGTCAGAGCCGTCCATGCGACAACTGCCCCATGATCGAGGCGGTCCGAAAAAACGATGCCTGCCGTCAGATGCATATCTACAATCTCGACGGCGAGAACCGGCAGTTCGAGATTACCGCTTCCCTGCTGCGCGACGGGGCCGGAAAGGTGCGGAATATTCTTCTGCTGAAGCGGGACGTCACCGTGGAAAAGGCCTACCAGGCCAAGTATTATCATACCGAGAAGATGGCGACCATCGGGCTTCTGGCCGCAGGCGTCGCCCACGAGATCAATAACCCCCTGGCGGCCATTTCCGGTTTTGCGGAAGGTCTGAAGCGCCGGCTTCCTCTTCTCGAAAAGCACATGGGAGAACATCCGGCCGGTGCCGCCCTCAAAAAAGACCTGGAAGAATATATCGAAACCATCATGACCGAGTGTCTCCGGTGCAGGGATATTGTCCAGAACCTGCTGACCTTCAGTCCGCGGCGTCGGATTGTCCATACGGCGGTGGATCTCAACGGTCTGGTCCTGGATGTCATTAAAATACTCGAACACCAGCTGAAAAAAAAACTTCGTCATGCCATCTGTCTCGATCTCGCTCCGTCGCTGCCCTCGGTCTACGGCGTCGTCGCCGAATTGAAACAGGTGGTTTTGAATCTCATTTTGAACGCATTGGATGCCGTCCAGGAAAAAGGGATGATCTTGATACACACCTTTCAGCATGACAACGCTTGGCTTACGCTCAGCGTCGAGGATACGGGCTGCGGCATTCTTCCCAAGGATCAGGACAAACTTTTCGAGCCGTTTTTCACCACGAAGCCGGTGGGAAAAGGCATCGGGATCGGTCTTTCGACCTGCTATAATATTATTCAGCAGCACAAGGGAGAGATCGTTGTCGTCAGCCGGCCCGGCGAAGGAAGCGTTTTCGAGGTGCGGTTACCCCGCGTCGCGTGAAAAAGAAGGCGCATCCCGGGAGTACCGTTCCGGCGGCAGCCGTGAAGCACGGCAGCGGGGGTTCTCTGGAATCCGGCATTTCCGATTCGGGTCTGTTAAAAAGGACGGGAATCTGATATCTGGAGTTCTGGAAATATGTCCGCCGGGATACGGCGGAGATCAGATCACCCAAGAAAGGAATAAAGAAGAACAAGATGGACAAACCCAACGATACGGCAAGCATCAGTCCGGTCCGGTATACCCTGGACAGTAAATTTCAATTCAGATGCCACAGCGGCGTAAAGTGTTTCACCAAATGCTGCCGGGGCATCAACATTATTCTGACCCCGTACGATATCATCATGATGAAACGGCGTCTTCAACTGTCGTCGGATGATTTTCTGGCCATTTACACCCAGCCGCAGGTTCTCGAAAAGACCGATCTTCCGGTGGTCAGCCTCAAACTCATGGACGATGCACAGGAGTCATGCCCGTTTGTCCGGGATGACGGGTGCCTGATTTATACGGATCGTCCCAGCGCATGCCGGTATTATCCGATGGGCGTCGCGTCTCTCGCCCACAAGGAAGGCGCGGATGACGAGGGATTTTATTTTTTTGTCAACGAGCCTCACTGCCTCGGTTTCGAAGAAAAGACCGACTGGACGGTCCGTGAATGGCGCGCCGACCAAGGGGTGGACATCAGGGATGAAGTGAATGCGGAATGGACGGATCTGCTCGTCAGAAAGCGTTCATTTCCGACCAATATCCGGCTGACCGAAAAGAGCAAGCAGCTTTTTTTCATGGTGAGCTACAGTATCGACCGGTTTCATCGGTTTGTGTTCGAAAGCTCGTTTCTCGAACGCTACGATGTGGATGCCGCTACCGTCGACAAGATGCGCGGTGACGAGATCGCCCTCTTGAAATTCGGGTTGAAATGGCTCAAGGGCATTCTGTTCGACTACAAAAACTTTGAGCTGAACGAAGCGGCGCAGACCGTCGCGCTGAAAGAGAGAAAACACTAAATCCCTCAGGATTTTTCCTGATAGGGGTCCTCCCGCCGCGCCGTCAATTCCGGCGC
>AMWB02166100.1_pt1 | contig 14223 bp, 26 predicted proteins | sample 200311 | NCBI WGS metagenome assembly AMWB02 (sample SAMN02737377, study PRJNA173069) | bioreactor metagenome | biome: anode biofilm in microbial fuel cells | place: USA: California | collected 2010-12-16 | reverse complement strand
GCCGGCGTGGTAAGCGAAATTATAGAATAACGAGGACGATTGAGGCTATGATAACGAATACAAAGATCAGAATCCGGCTGAAAGCTTACGATCACAAACTTCTGGACCAGTCATCAGCCGATATCGTCGATACGGCGAACAAGACGGGTGCCAAGATCGTCGGGCCGATTCCGTTGCCGACCACCATCAATAAATATTGTGTGCTCAGATCCCCTCACATCGACAAAAAATCCCGTGAGCAGTTTGAAATGAGAACCCACAAACGGCTGCTGGATATCCTCGATCCGACCCAACAGACGGTCGATGCCCTGATGAAGCTCGATCTTTCTCCGGGCGTGGATGTGGAGATCAAGCTGTAGCCGGCGGTATCGGAGCCATAAGAGAGGTAGAACGATGTGTAAAGGATTGATCGGCAGAAAACTGGGAATGAGCACCGTCTATTCGCCGGACGGCAAACAGATTCCGGTGACGGTGGTCGAAGTCGGACCCTGTGCGGTTGCCCAGGTAAAAACAAAATCGACGGACGGCTACGATTCTCTTCAGCTGTCTTTCGGCACCCGGAAGGAACGGCGGATCACGCGTCCGGTCAAGGGGCACCTGAAAAAGAGCGGCCTCACGTCCACGCGCGCCCTGCAGGAGGTTCCCGTCGACCGACCCGAGGAATACAGCCCCGGTCAGCTGATTACGGCGGATATCTTCCATGTCGGTGAAAAGGTGGATGTCACGGGAAAAACCAAGGGCCGCGGATTTTCCGGCGTCATGCGCCGCCACGGATTCTCCGGCGGCAAGAAAACCCACGGAAGCCACAGCCACCGTATTCCGGGATCGATCGGCTGCAGTGCGTGGCCGGCCAGGGTCACCAAAGGTAAACGGATGCCCGGTCAATACGGGAATGAAAAGCAGACCGTCAGGAATCTGGAGATCGTCGACATCCGGCAGGACGAAAACCTGGTATTGCTGAAGGGCGCTGTTCCCGGCTCGAAGTCCGGGCTGGTCATCGTGAGAAAAACTAAATTCGCGAAATAAAATCGTGTGAGGCCCCGCGAAGGCCGCTCTCCTGAACAAGGGGCGGTCAAGTAAGGGGTCGGCGAGGTTCGTTATGGCAGTTGTAGATGTTATAAACAGTAAAGGCGAGAAGGTTTCCGAAGTAGAGCTTGCAGATGAGATATTCAGTGTGCCGGTGAAGTCCTCCGTCCTCCACGAGGTGGTCACCATGCAGCTGGCGTCCCGCCGGTCGGGGACCGCCGCCGTCAAACGGCGCGGGGATGTCAAGGGAAGCACCAAAAAGCTTTTTCGCCAGAAGGGAACCGGTCGGGCCAGGCGGGGAAGCATCAAATCCCCGCTGTTAAGAGGCGGTGGCGTCGTTTTTGGCCCCTCACCCAGGTCCTATGCGTATAAAGTCCCCAAAAAAGTCCGGCGGCTGGCACTCAAGATGGCGCTCTCCAGCAAACTTCAGGAGAATGAACTGACGGTGGTGGATCGACTGGAGCTCGAACGGATCAAGACCAAGGCTTTTGCCGCGGTAATGCAGACGCTGGACAAGAGCAATGTCCTTCTGGTCACCGATGCGGCCGATGAAAAGCTCATTCTCTCCGCCCGGAATCTTCCCCATGTCAAGGTGATCAAGGTGGAGGGGCTCAACGTGTATGATATCCTGAAATACAAGGAGATCATCTTGCTTGCACCCGCCGTGAAAGCGATCGAAGGGAGGCTTTCCGCATGAATCATTACGCTCAGATTATTCGCCCGTTGGTAACGGAAAAGACAACCACGCAAAAAGAGCTCCACAATCAGTTCGCCTTCGAGGTGAGTCCCAGAGCCAACCGCGTCGAGATCAAAAAGGCGATCGAGAAGATCTTCAACGTCCGCGTTACCGGCGTCAAAACCATGCACGTCAAAGGTAAGATCAAACAGCGCGGACGGATCGTCGGCAAGCGGAAAGACTGGAAAAAGGCGCTGGTGACGCTGGCGCCCGGAGAACGGATTGACTTTTTTGAAGGCGTTTAACAATTAGGAGTTGTGATGGCAGTTAAGAGGATTAAACCGACATCTCCCGGTCGCAGGTTCCAGGAATATTCAACCTTTGAGGAGATCACCCGACAGGAGCCGGAAAAAAGCCTGCTCAGGGTGCTCAAGAAGAAGGGTGGGCGCAATACCAACGGCCGGATTACATGCAGGCATCGCGGCGGCGGACACAGGCGCCACTACCGCGTCATCGATTTCAAACGTGACAAGATCGGCATTCCCGCCAAGGTCGCGGCGATCGAATACGACCCGAACCGAAATGCCAGGATCGCGCTGCTCTATTATGTGGACGGCGAAAAAAGGTATATCCTGGCGCCGGTGAATCTGGCGGTCGGGGATCCGGTCATGTCGGGTCCCGAGGCCGATATCAAGCCCGGCAATTCGCTGCCGATCAAAAACATTCCTCTGGGTACGCTCATTCACAACATCGAGCTCCGCGTGGGAAAAGGCGGGCAGATCGTCCGGAGCGCGGGCACCTTCGCCCAGCTGATGGCCAAGGAAGACCGGTATGCCCAGGTCAAGCTGCCCTCCGGCGAGGTACGGATGGTCCTGTTGACCTGCCATGCCACCATCGGTCAGGTGGGGAATGTCGTCAGCGAGAATATCGCTTTGGGCAAAGCCGGACGGAAACGCTGGCTGGGCAAACGACCCAAGGTCCGCGGCGTTGCCATGAACCCGGTCGACCATCCCATGGGCGGCGGCGAGGGTCGATCTTCCGGCGGCCGGCATCCGTGTACGCCGTGGGGAATACCGACAAAGGGATATCGGACGCGCAAGAATAAACGGACCGATCGTTATATCGTCAAAAGGCGCACGAAAAAATAAAAGAGTCGCGGTCCGGCCATGATGAGGCCGGACCATCTGCATATGTAGGAGAGGTTATGCCACGGTCGTTAAAAAAAGGTCCATTCATTGACGACGACGTCATGAAAAAGGTGTCGATGGCTCAGGAAACCCGGAGCAACAAGGTTATCAAGACCTGGTCCCGGCGGTCGACGATCATACCGGAAATGGTCGGGATTACGCTGGCGGTCCACAACGGGAAAAAATTCATCCCGGTGTTTGTGACGGAAAACATGGTCGGTCACAAGCTGGGTGAGTTTTCGCCCACGCGCACGTTTTACGGCCACGCCGGAGATAAAAAATCTAAATTGAAAAAGTAGCATAATATTCTGGGAAAAGGGTATGTCGTAATGGAGGTCAAAGCTGTATTAAGATATGTGCGTACTTCTCCACAGAAAGTACGGGCAATCGTCGATGCCGTCAAAGGGCGGCCCGTTGAACATGGACTGAGTACCCTCAAATTTATGCCGCAAAAGGCCGCAGGGACCGTTGCCAAGGTGATCCGTTCAGCAGTGGCGAATGCGGAAGAGAATTTGGGTATAGATGTAGACGCATTGGTCATTAAAAATATTATCGCCGACCAGGGGCCGATGTTGAAGCGCTTTCGGGCGAGAGCACGCGGCAGAGGTACGCGGATACTGAAACGGACCAGTCATATCACTGTAATTTTAGAGGAAGTGGCGTAAATAAGGAGGGAAACGCTTGGGCCAGAAAGTAAACCCTGTAGGGTTAAGACTTGGTATTGTCAAGACATGGGACTCCCGCTGGTATGCTGGGAAAAACTATGCGGATTACATCTTAGAGGATTACAAAATCCGGAAGTTTATAAAGAAGAAGCTTTACCACGCGGGGATTTCAAGAATTGAGATCGAAAGATCTTCCAAGCGTGTAAGACTCCGGATTTATACGGCACGGCCGGGTATTGTCATCGGTAAAAAAGGCTCAGAAATCGAACAGCTCAAAAACGAGCTCGAGAAGATGATCGCCCAGGAGGTTCTGATCGACATTCAGGAGGTGAGAAAACCCGAAATCGACGCTCAGCTCGTGGCCGAAAACGTCGCGCTCCAGATTGAAAGACGCGTGGCGTTCAGGCGGGCGATGAAGCGCGGCGTCTCTTCCGCGATGCGCTTCGGGGCCAAGGGCGTCAAGATCATCTGCGCGGGACGACTGGGCGGCGCGGAAATGGCGCGGACGGAATGGTACCGTGAGGGTCGCGTCCCCCTCCACACCCTGAGAGCCGATATCGATTATGGATTTACGGAAGCGAACACGACTTACGGCATCGTTGGTATCAAGGTATTTGTCTTCAAGGGCGAAATTTTAAAAAAGGATGCGGTATAGCCCAGCGGTGAGCATGCGAAGGAGATACGGACATGTTAAGTCCTAAGAAAGTAAAATTTCGGAAACAACAAAAAGGGAAGATGCGCGGGATGGCCTACCGCGGCAGCAGCCTGGCATTCGGTGAATTCGGCCTGCAGGCCGTCGAGTGCGGAACGATCAGTTCCAAGCAGATCGAGGCGGCACGTATCGCCATGACCCGGCACGTCAAAAGGGGCGGCAAGATGTGGATTCGCATTTTTCCCGATAAGCCTTTCACCAAAAAGCCCGCTGAAGTACGGATGGGAAAGGGCAAGGGCGCGCCCGAGGGGTGGGTCGCCGTCATTCGACCCGGCAGGATCCTTTACGAAATGGAAGGCATTCCGGTGGAGCTGGCCAAAGAGGCGCTCAGACTGGCCGCGCACAAGCTTCCCATCAAGACAAAGTTTGTTGAGAGAGGGGACGGGTCATGAAAACAAAAGAGATCAGAGAGCTGAGCCCCGACGAAATGCGTCAAAAGGAGAATGACCTCACCGAAGCGCTGTTCAACCTTCGTTTCCAGCATGGTGTGGGGCAGCTGGAAAACACGCAGAAGATTCAATCCACCAGGCGTGATCTGGCTAGAGTCAAGACGATTATCAGAGAGACTGAACTCAAAACCATCGCCAACACAAATAGATAAAGAATAGCCATGACAAAGCGAGGAATGAAAAGACAGGTGAGCGGGACGATCGTCAGCAACAAGATGGATAAAACCGTCGTTGTGGTGGTCGAACGGCTGGTAAAACATCGACTTTACCAGAAATATATTCGAAGAAGAGCCAGGTTTGCGGCTCACGATGAGGCTAATGTCTGCCAGGTGGGGGATAAGGTGCTGATCACCGAATCCAGGCCGCTCAGCAAAACCAAGAGGTGGCGCGTCAGCGCGATTCTCGAAAAAGCTGTTTGATACGTAAAGGAAAATAAGCATGATTCAGGCAGAGTCTAGACTGACGGTAGCGGATAATTCCGGAGCCAAGGTTCTATACTGTATCAAGGTCCTCGGTGGTTCAAGACGGCGGTATGCAAGTATTGGCGATATCATCGTGGTTACAGTTAAAGAAGCCATACCCAATGCGAAGGTTAAAAAAGGGGAAGTTCTGAAGGCGGTGGTGGTCCGTACCAAAAAAGAGATCAAGCGGCCGGATGGATCCTATATCCGGTTCGACGACAACTCCGCGGTATTGATCAACGCGGCCAAAGAGCCTGTCGGAACGCGTATCTTCGGACCGGTGGCAAGAGAACTGCGAGCGAAACGGTTTATGAAAATCATTTCCCTGGCTCCAGAGGTACTGTAGTTCCATCTCGGCTTGCCCTGTGGAGAAAAGAAACATGAAAAATACAAGTAAATGCCACGTGAAGAAGGACGACAAGGTCAAGATCCTCGCCGGCAAGGACAAAGGGAAAATCGGCAAGGTCATGAAGGTGATCCACAAGAAGAATCGGGTTCTTGTCGAGAACATCAATATCATAAAGCGCCACACGAAGCCCAGCGCACAGAACAGACAGGGGGGAATCGTCGAGACCGAAGCGCCGATCGACTGCACGAATGTCATGTTGATGTGTAACAAGTGCATGTCGCCTTCCCGGGCAAAGGTACGGCAGCTCGAAGACGGCAATAAGGTGCGCGTTTGTACAAAATGCGATGAGGTTTTAGACGCATAGGGCTTGTGTTGGAGGTAATGATGTCTAGTTTAAAAAGTTCTTACGAGGAAAAGATCGTTCCCGAGCTGATCGAAACCTTCAAGTATAAAAACGTCATGCAGGTTCCGAAACTCTCCAAGATAGTGCTCAACATGGGATTGGGCGAGGCGATTCACAATATCAAGCTGATCGATTCCGCCGTCGAGGAGCTCAGGATGATTGCCGGGCAGCAGCCGGTGGTGACACGGGCAAAAAAATCGATCGCCGCTTTCAAGCTGCGGGAAGGCATGCCGATCGGCTGCATGGTGACCCTTCGTCGGGAACGGATGTACGATTTTTTCAGCAAAATGGTGAATATCGCCCTGCCGCGCGTCAGGGATTTCAGGGGTATTTCCGGCAAGGCTTTCGACGGCAATGGAAATTACTCCCTGGGCATACGGGAGCATATCATATTTCCGGAAATCGATTACGATAAGATCGATAAAATCAAAGGCCTGAACATCTCGGTCGTCACGACGGCGGAGACCGACGAAGAGGGCAAGGCGCTGCTGAGGCTGTTAGGGATGCCGTTCAGAAACTAAGGAGGAAGATTTGGCAAAGAAGTCACTCAGAATGAAGGCGTCGAGCAAGCCTAAATTCAAGGTACGGGGCTACAACAGATGTCCGATCTGCGGTCGGCCAAGGGCGTTTATCCGAAAGTTCGGGATCTGCCGCATCTGTTTTCGGGACCTCGCATCTCAAGGCAAACTCCCCGGCGTCACAAAATCGAGCTGGTAGACGGAACGTTCAGGGTAAGGAGCATTAACAATGACGATTAGCGATCCAATAGCAGACATGCTGACCCGAATCAGGAATGCCGGAAGAGCCAAGCTGAAGAGTGTGGACATTCCCGGGTCCAACATGAAGATCGAGTTGGCCAAGGTGCTGCGCGGCGAAGGATACATCAAGAACTACAAGTTCACCAAAGACAACAAACAGGGAATTCTCCGGGTGTATCTCAAGTACGGCGCCGATTTCGAAAACGCATTCTATCATCTTGAGCGCGTCAGCAAGCCCAGCAGGCGGGTATATGTGAAGGGCAGGGACATCAAGCCCTTTTATAACGGCACAGGTATTGCCATTTTGTCCACATCCAAGGGGATCATGACCGACCATCAAGCCCGCAAGGAAAATGTAGGGGGCGAGATCCTCTGCAGGGTCTGGTAGGATAAGGAGTGACAGATGTCTCGAGTAGGTAAGAAACCGATTTCGATACCGAACAAAACCAAGGTGTCCTACAAAGACGGGGTTGTCAGCGTTGAAGGCGAAAAAGGGAAGCTGACGCGGACGCTCCACGGTGCGATGCATCTGGATGTTCAGGATAACGAGATCCGTGTGACCATGGAAAAGGATACCCGTGAAATCCGTGCGCTTCAGGGCCTGACGCGCAGCCTGGTCGCCAATATGGTCACCGGCGTCAGCAGCGGGTTCGAAAGAGTTCTGGAGATCAACGGGATCGGATATCGCGCGGAGGTGAGCGGAAACCAGATCATCCTGAACCTGGGTTTTTCCCATCCCGTCAATTACGATATTCCCAAGGGAATCTCCGTCGACATCGACCGCAACAACACGATCAGGCTTTCAGGAATCGATAAAGAGGCGCTGGGCCACATGGCCTCTTCCATCCGAAGGTTGAGACCCCCGGAGCCATACAAGGGGAAGGGCATCAAGTACGCTCAGGAAAAGATTCAACGCAAGGCCGGCAAAACCGGTGCTAAATAATCATAACCATGGAAGATCCTTCTTTTGGTTCAGCGATGGCAAGGAAATAACGAGATGGGCTCTTTTGATAGACGACAGGCACGTCTGAAGCGTAAGAACAGAATTCGAAAGCATGTGCTCGGAACAGCCGAGAGACCTCGGCTGAGTGTGTTCAGGAGTGCAAAACATATATATGCGCAGGTGATCGACGATACCAGGGGGATCACGCTGGCCGCCGCGTCCAGTGTGGAGCCTGCCGTCAAGGAAAATGCGGAGGCGGCGGCCGCCAAGGGCAAACAGGAAACCGCCGGACTGGTCGGAAAACTCGTCGCCGAACGTGTGATCGAAAAAGGTGTCAAAAAGATCGTCTTTGACAGGAACGGTTTTCTGTACCACGGGCGGGTCAAGGCCGTTTCCGAGGGTGCGCGAAAAGCCGGATTGGATTTTTAAAGGAAATAAGGAGGCAATCCCTTGGTCTTTAATGCAAGAAGACAGGACACGGATGAGAATCAGTTAATCGATAAGGTCGTCCATATCAGCCGGGTGGCGAAAGTCGTGAAGGGTGGTCGCCGGTTCAGTTTCAGCGCGATCGTGGTTGTCGGAGACGGCGAAGGCAGTGTCGGTTTTGGTCTGGGCAAGGCAAACGAGGTTCCCGAAGCCATTCGCAAAGGCGTTGATAAAGCCAAAAAATCGATGCTGAAGGTACCGTTGGTCGATGGAACGATTCCATTTGAAATCGTCGGCAAGTACGGCGCCGGCCGTGTTCTTCTGAAGCCGGCATCCCAGGGTACGGGCGTCATCGCGGGCGGCGCGGTGCGTGCGGTATTGGAGGCCGTGGGCGTACAGAACATCCTGACGAAATGCCTGGGATCCAACAATCCGCACAATGTGGTCAAGGCGACGCTGGAAGGCCTCTATCAGCTCCAGAGCCGCAAACAGGTCGCCGCAAGACGGGGAAAGCCTGTCGAGGAACTTTAACGATTCGTTCGGCGTGATATGCATGTCCGGGGCAACAGGATGTCAAAAGGAAGTCAGAAAAAGTCAGAGGAAAGATAGATGGCTGAAAAGTTAAAGATAACACTTGTAAAAAGCATGATCGGCAGACCGGAAAAGCATCGCAGGGTATTGCGGGGAATGGGGCTGACCAAAATGCACAAAACGGTCGTTCTGGAAAACACCCCCGCCATCCGGGGGATGGTCTGCGCTGTGTCCCATCTGGTGAAGGCTGAGGAGGCGTCTGATGAAACTGCATGAATTGTCCCCTGCGGAAGGGGCGAAAAAATCACGAAAACGCCTGGGGCGCGGTGTCGGCTCCGGATGGGGAAAAACCGCCGGAAGAGGCAGCAAGGGGCACAATGCCCGTTCGGGCGGCGGGGTCAGGCCCGGGTTCGAGGGCGGCCAGATGCCCATCCATCGCAGGCTTCCGAAACGCGGATTTACCAATATCTTCAAGAAAAAAATCGCTGTCGTCAACCTTCGCGACCTTGCGAGGTTCGAGAGCGGCGAGACGATCGACGCAGCGGCCTTGATCAAGGCCGGCCTTGTCAAAGGCAGCATCGACGGCATCAAACTGCTGGGATTTGGCGATATTTCATATCCTTTGACGATCCGTCTGGGTGCCGTCAGCCAGAGCGCCCGACAGAAAATCGAAGCCGCCGGCGGAACGATAGCCTGATATGCCGATGATCCGGTTTTTATGAACCGGGCGGCGGGCCGGCGAAAAAAAGTTACACAATAACAGCAGGAGCAGGCGAGGATTAATATGGTTGGTGGCGGGTTCCAGAACATTTTTAAAATTCCCGAACTGAAAAAACGCGTTTTGTACACTTTCGGGCTCCTGGCGGTATACCGCATCGGCGTCCATGTGCCGACACCGGGAATCGACACCGTAGCGCTGGCATCTTTTTTTGCACGTGCCAAGGGCACGCTGCTGGGGCTTTTCGATATGTTTTCCGGCGGGGCGCTGGAACGGCTTTCCGTTTTTGCCCTGGGAATCATGCCCTATATCAGTGCTTCTATTATCATTCAGCTTCTGACGGTCGTTATCCCGCATCTGGAGCAGCTGTCCAAGGAAGGCGAGCAGGGTCGGAAAAAAATCACCCAGTATACCCGCTACGGAACCGTTCTGTTGAGCATTATTCAGGGGTTCGGGATCAGTGTCGGGCTGGAAAGCATGACATCCCCCGGCGGCGCCGCGGTGGTCATCTATCCGGGATGGACATTCCGAATCATGACCGTCATCACGCTGACGGCCGGTACAGCCTTTATCATGTGGCTGGGCGAGCAAATCACCGAGCGGGGTATCGGAAACGGCATTTCGCTGATCATCTTCGCGGGGATCGTGGCCAGGATGCCCGTTGCCATCAGCAACACCTTCCGGCTGCTGTCGACCGGTGAGATGGGCATTTTCGCCATCCTGATCCTTTTGCTCCTGATGGTCGTCGTCGTCGCCGTGATTGTCTTTGTCGAGCAGGGACAGCGACGGATCCCGGTGCAGTACGCCAAACGTGTCGTCGGCCGGCGGATGTACGGCGGTCAGAGCACCCATCTGCCTCTCAAGGTCAATACATCCGGCGTCATTCCTCCGATTTTCGCTTCGTCGATCATCATGTTTCCGGCGACGATCGCAAATTTTATCAACGTTCCATGGATGCAGTCGGTCGCTCATGCCATGGTCCCGGGAAACTTTGCCTATGAAATGCTGTACATCATTTTTATATTCTTCTTCTGCTATTTCTATACCGCGGTGACGTTCAACCCGGTCGACGTCGCGGACAATATGAAGAAACACGGCGGGTTTATTCCGGGTATCCGGCCGGGAAAACGGACGGCCGATTATATCGATCGCGTCCTGACGCGGATCACACTCGGCGGCGCCATCTATGTATCGGTGGTATGTGTGCTGCCGTCGATTCTGATATCGAAGTTCAATGTGCCGTTCTACTTCGGTGGAACCGCTCTTCTGATTGTGGTCGGGGTTGCCATCGATACTGTTGCCCAGATCGAGTCGCACATGTTGACCCGCCACTACGAGGGGTTCTTGAAAAAAGGGGGCGGCGCAAGAATCAAGGGGCGCTATTAACATCCGTACAGCCTGGAGCCGGCCGATGATCGAACCAGATACCATGATGAAAAACAACCGAGGGTGACAGCATGCCGAAAGAAGAGCCGATTAAGGTGCAAGGTACGGTAAGAGAAACCCTGCCGAACGCCATGTTCAAGGTCGAACTGGAAAATGGCCATCAGATACTCGCCCATATTTCCGGGAAGATGCGGATGCATTTTATACGAATTTTACCCGGTGACAACGTTACGGTGGAATTGTCTCCGTACGATCTGACCCGGGGCAGAATTGTCTATCGATCCAAATAACCGCGGGAGCGCGTAAAGGAGTTTGGTGTAATGAAAGTCAGGGCATCTGTTAAGAAGATATGCAGCAAATGCAAGATCATCCGCAGAAAGGGAGTGATCCGAGTCATCTGCGAAAACAAACGCCATAAACAAAGACAAGGTTAACTAAGGAGGATAAACGTTGGCACGAATTGCGGGCGTAGATTTACCAAGGGGAAAGCGGATCGAGATCGGGCTGACCTATATTTATGGTATCGGTCGAACGTCATCGAGTCAGATCCTGTCTAAGCTGGATATCGACCCGGATGTAAAGACAGATGATTTGACCGAAGGACAGATAAACGACATTCGAAAAATCATCGATGGCGAATATAAGGTCGAAGGTGAGCTTCGCACCGAGATTTCCATGAACATCAAGCGGCTGATGGACCTCGGCTGTTACAGGGGGCTCCGGCACCGCAGGGGGCTTCCCGTCAGAGGACAGCAGACGAAGACCAATGCGAGGACCCGCAAGGGGCCCCGTCGGGCGGCAGTGAAGAAAAAGGGCGCAGCCAAGAAAAAGTAATCCAAGCGTGATTGCGCGGTATCGCTAGTCAGGCGATGTGCACGCAACAGAGGAACAGCGTTTATGCCGAGAAAAACTCGAACGAAAAAAAAAGAGAAAAAAAATATTTCAAACGGCGTCGTGCATATCCAGTCGACGTTTAACAATACCATTGTCACCATCACCGACCCGACGGGAAATATCGTTTCCTGGTCGAGCGCCGGCGTGCAGGGCTTCAAGGGATCCAGGAAAAGCACGCCGTTCGCCGCACAGCTGGCCGCCGAAGACGCTTCGAAAAAAGCGATGGAGCACGGCATGCGGAACGTCGAGGTGTACGTCAAAGGCCCCGGCGCCGGACGGGAATCCGCGCTTCGGTCATTGCAGGCTGCCGGATTCAACATCATCATGATCAAGGATGTCACCCCGATTCCGCATAACGGCTGCCGCCCGCCGAAACGACGCAGGGTATAAACAAGGAGGAAAAACTTGGCACGATATATAGGTTCTGTTTGCCGGCTGTGCAGACGTGAAAATTTGAAGTTGTTCTTAAAAGGGGACCGTTGTTACTCGGACAAATGCGCTTTTGACCGGCGGGGATATCCCCCCGGACAGCATGGCCAGCGGCGGCGCGGGAAGGTGTCCGACTACGGCGTCCAGCTTCGTGAAAAGCAGAAGGTCAAACGGATCTACGGCCTTGCGGAAAATCAGTTCCGCTTGTTCTTTCAGAGAGCCGACCGGCAGAGAGGCATTACGGGCACCAATCTTCTCATCGCTTTGGAGTGCCGCCTCGACAACGTCGTATACCGGCTCGGGTTTGCCAATTCCCGCACCCAGGGACGGCATTTTGTCCGGCACAAGCACTTTCTTGTCAACGGGAAGTCGGTCAATATTCCCTCTTTCCAGGTGAAGAAGGGTGATGTGATTGAGCTGCGCGAGAAGAGTCGTAATATACAGGTCATCACCGATGCGCTCGACGGCGTGGTTCGCAGGGGCATTCCGCAGTGGCTCGAGCTCGAAAAAGAGAACATGAAGGGCATCGTCACCAGCATGCCGGTGCGTGAAGATCTGACCATGCCGATGCAGGAACAGCTGATCGTCGAGCTTTACTCCAAATAAATCCGCGGCCCGTCAATACATCCGAAGCGGTGTACATTCGGCGTGATGGATATCCGGCGCATTGAACATCAGACGGATGGGCGCGTTTTTCATGATTCTGTACAAAATTAATTACGACTACTCGGACATCTTCCTGAAAAGTCTGGAGTTAAAATAATGTCATCAAATGAACTCATGTATATGAACTGGCGGGAAATTATCAAGCCGGAAAAGGTTCAGAAAACTTCCACCCCTTTATATGGCAAGTTCGTATGTGAACCTCTCGAGCGGGGGTTTGGCATCACCATAGGAAATTCTCTCAGGCGGATCATCCTCTCTTCCCTGTACGGAGCAGCGATCGTGTCCGTGAAATTCGATAAAGTGATGCACGAATTCAGTGTGATTCCAGGGGTGTTGGAGGATGCTTCCGAGGTGATATTGAATCTTAAGGAAGTCCGCCTCAAGGTGTCCGATCCTGAACCCAAGATGATTCGCATTGACGTGAGTAAAGAGGGAGAAGTCACGGCGGGAGATATCGTCAGCGACAACGGAAGGGTCGAGGTCCTCAACCCCGAACAGCATATCGCGACGCTCGGGGCCGATTCCGAATTGAAAATGGAGATGGTGGTCAAGGTGGGGCGCGGGTATTCCCTGTCCGAAGCCAACAAAGACGAGGAGGCTCCGGTGGGAATGATTCCCATCGACGCCGTTTTTTCCCCGATCAAACGGGTCAATTACGTCGTCGGCAACGCCCGCGTCGGGCAGCGGACGGATTACGATAAACTGACGATGGAAGTCTGGACGGACGGCAGCGTCAAACCGGAAGACGCAGTCGCGTACGCTGCGAAGATCCTGAAAGAGCAGATGTCGATCTTTATCAATTTCGATGAAGATGTTGAACCCGAGCCGGAAAGAACATCCGAGGAACAGGAAAAACCGAAATTTAACGAGAACCTCTACCGAAGCGTCGAAGAGCTCGAGCTGTCTGTTCGCAGTGCCAATTGTCTGAAAAACGCTGATATTCACAAGATCTATCAGCTGGTCGCCAAAACCGAGGGCGAGATGCTCAAAACGAAAAATTTCGGAAGAAAGTCTCTCAACGAGATCAAAGAGGTCTTAACCGAGATGGGCCTCTCTCTTGGGATGAAGCTTGAGGGATTTATGCCTCCGGAGGACGATACGGAGGAAGGAGAGTAGGATTCTATGAGACACCGAAAAGCAGGGGTAAAATTAGGTCGGAACAGCAGTCACCGCAAGGCCATGTTCAGGAATATGGTGACCTCACTGTTTAAATACGACCGCATCCGCACCACCGATGCCAAGGCGAAAGAGCTGAGAAGCTGGGCGGACCATATTGTCACGCTGGCCAAACGGGGCGATCTCCATGCCCGGCGCCAGGCGCTGGCGATTATCCGGGAGCAGGCGGTGGTCCACCGGCTGTTCGACGAAGCGGCCGAACGTTTTGGCGGTATCAACGGCGGCTACACCCGGGTCATCAAGGTCGGCAGACGTCCCGGAGACGCCGCCGCCATGTCGATGATCGAGCTTGTGGCGGCCGACAAGAGCACACGGCCGAAGCCCGCCAGAGCCGCCAGACCGGAGACCGCGGAAGCACCGGCGGCCGT
>AMWB02037106.1_pt2 | contig 14223 bp, 12 predicted proteins | sample 200311 | NCBI WGS metagenome assembly AMWB02 (sample SAMN02737377, study PRJNA173069) | bioreactor metagenome | biome: anode biofilm in microbial fuel cells | place: USA: California | collected 2010-12-16 | reverse complement strand
CAGCGGCCGAACTCGGTCTGCCAGCGGTCGGGGTCGCGCTTGTACCTGCCGAGTACGAGCGCCTCGTGGCGGAACATCGTCACTCCCGGGACGAAACCTGGGCCCTGCTCAAAGCGCAGAGTGTCCTTCTCTTGGTTATCTACCCCGTGGGGGATTGATGTGTCGGAAGGGAACGGGGGTTTTGACCGCGCGGAGGCAAGATGGTAAGATCATGGCCACTTCAAACCGGGGCCGATCTGATATCGTAACCAGTGAATTTCGACGAAAGCGCCCGGGGAAAGAACTGAATGCCCGTTGCGACCGGGATCGGTGCAGGTAGTCGCTTGGCGGGCTGCCTACCAGATCCCGCCGACGAGCCAATTCGTGTTAGGCGCGGAGAACTGGCGACATACGCGTGGGGGAGCGCCAATGGCTATCGCACACATACTGGAGTCGTTTGCCGTGGGCGGCGTGACTGGTTTGCAAGCGTCGCAGCGCGACTGGAGTCCTTATGTCGTCCATTTCACGTCATGGGCAGCAATGGGGCCCATCCGCACGGCAATCAAAGATGTGGCCGACGCGAAATCGGTGCGGCAATTGCTTGCTGAAGCAGACGAATCGTCCTGTGTGATCGCCGAAAAGATCGGCAGTAGCTCCACACTGCGCGCATCGAGTCCGTCTGGCAAAGACGAAGTGCCGGCGTGCGTATGCCTGTCGGAGTGCACAATAGGTGGGCTGATATCACACGCAGAGCGGTTCGGCCGCTTCGGCATCGTGCTGAGAAAGTGCGACTTCCACGCTGCAGGTGGACGTCCTTGTGTCTACGTGGACCGTGACTGCTATGGTGTTATTGCAGATATTGGGCGAGGCAAAGACGTTGCAACCAATGAAGGCAAGCTGTTCGGCCTGGCCAACGTCTACTCGCCGCCAGGTGCAGGACAGATCCAGGACTTCACCCACGAGCGGGAATGGCGTCATTTCGGATCGATCGATTTGTCCAAGACGGTGCCCGTTGCGTTGCTCTGTCCGCGCACCTTTGTTGGGAGAGTTCGCGCGGCCTTCGGCGGGATTGACGTTGTGATCCCAATCGACGAGATGTTTCGGTGGGGCGCATAGGCGCCGCGAGGACAAGAGGATGGCCTGATGCCTAACCAAAGCTTGCAGCAGGCGAACCCACCTTTCACGGTCCGTGCTTGCGCACGGCCCGCGCCAACCGCGCCCACTGCTGAAGCAAGGTGTTAGCCACAGAATGGAGCGGCGTGCATCCTGAACAAGTACAAGCCGCGCTCGCCGAGTCGCTTGAGGATCTAGCGCGATGCCAACGCGAGATCCTCATTCGCAACGTCAATGAGCGAACCATTGGTCAGCATTTGGCTGGCATGCTTGGCCCGCGGTTTGTGGGGTTCGACGTGGACTGCGAGTACAACCTGGACATTGACGATAAGAGTGGCCGGAAGCGTGCATATGGCGCCGACGGAGCGCCCGGCAGGCTGGCAACGCCGGACGTGATAGTTCATCGTCGCGCAATGAACGGGCCCACCAACAACATTCTGGCCATCGAGTTAAAGAAGCACGGCGTACGCGCACCGAATTGCAAACGTGATAGAGAGAAGCTCCGCAACTACACAGCGATTGACGGCCGCAATCACTTGGGCTTCTTGCTCGGAGCGATGGTAGTCGTCGGCGTCGAAAGCCACGCGGGTGACTACCGAATCGAATGGTTTGCGGAGGGTCGACCACTTGATGCGGGTGGACGTCATGGCTAACCAGATTTTGCAGCAGACGCAGTCGCCTGTCACGGTTCACGCAGGGTACGCCCCGCACCAATCACGCACGCTGCTGAGGCATAGTGCCAAGCCGAATCGCGAGTGCACGAGATGACAGACAGCGAATTGCTGCGCGCATTTCAAAGCCGGACAGCCCGGATTTCCGTTGGCGCATCAACAGTGCGTGGTCGCGGAAACGCGGGAGTCGTGGCGGCATCTCGGCATTACCTGCGCCAAGTCGACCTGACAGTGTTTGGGCAACCGACGAGTAAGCGATTCTCCTCGCATCTAGATATGGCAACCATCGAGCTTCGCGACTCCCTGCCGCGTGGTGCGAGGCACTGGGGACTAGCTCGCAAGGTCATGAACATCTTTCTGCGTGACTGCCTTTACACGACATACCTTGATACAGCATTTGGTCTTCGCAGCAACGAAGCATTCTTCGAGCTTCCGCTGGACTCGATCACCGCTGTCCAGTTGAAGCGCGCGGTCGGCCGCGGAAGACTCCCGGCGTGGCCAGGGGTGAAGCACTTGAAAGAACCACTGAGTGCACAATATCAGGATGCCGCAAGTGCAGAAGCAGCGAGGCGGGGCATTGCGCGCATTCACCTCGATGCGATCTGGTGGTCAGTAAGCAGGGACGACGATGCGGTCTAACCAGAGCAGGCCGCAGACAGTACCTGTCGTCGCGGCCCAGGCCAACCAGGCCCACTGCTGAAGCCCAGGTGTTATGTATAAGGAGATTCGCGGTGATCATCGGACAAGTCGTCTATGGTGCACTTCAGCGAGCGCAGGCCGACAAGCAGCATGAGTTCAACGAGAGATCTCAAGTTCTGGGGCCTTTGCGCAGAAGCTGGTCGCAGCACTTCGTGGCGTGTCTGGCGCAGGGATTCCGCGATCAATATCCAGAAAGCGACAGGATCGCTGTTATGTCCAAGGATTTTCCGGTAAGACCGCCCGAAGCCCGAGAGGGCATTCGCAAGTGGACCCGGCGTGAATTTGGGATGCTGGAGCTTCTCTATGATATTGTGGTCTTTGAATACCATGGCGTGCGCTCGGCGGACGACAATCGGATCCTATCTGCGGTGCGTCGTGGCCTGTGGTGTGTGGAATCAGAAATGGCCAGGAATAGCAGGCAGGCATTGTATGACTTCAATAAGCTGGCACTTAGCAACGCCGAATCGAAGCTCTTCATCGGCCCGCGTCTGGGCAAGATAATGCAAGATGGCTACATGAAGACGCTGAGGGAAAGTACCGCGCAGGGTGTGAGCAATTTGCACGTAGCTCTCATCCCTCATCCAGCGGTTTGGCCCAAACGCAATGCGGACGAAATGGAGATGTACTCTTGGATTGATTGCAAGTGGGTGCAGACATGGCCTGCTACATGACATCCACTCGCAGCAGATGGTCACGGCGTCACGATGGGTGCAGGGCGCAGTTCGCGCCATCCGCGATCGCCAGTGAAATTGAGACGACGGGGAGTCGGGCGCACGGCAAGTGGACGAGAATCGCAGAATACTCTCAGCGCGATCTGTAGGGGGCGCCATGAGTGTGATCACATATCGCAAGGTTTTGCTTCTGGTGAGCGAACTGCATGTGCGCGGGTATCAACGGGTGCGCATTGCGCCGGGAATGTCGCCGTCTGGCTGCCATTGGAGATGTTCGATCGCGCCGGCCACGAATATATCAGATCGCAATGGCGCGCAACTCGTCGACTTCGATGGACTCGTGGCGCACTATTCGAGCGGCAGCGAGGCAAGATACTTCGACTGGAGCAATTGTCAGCATTCGACTCCGAGCCAGCTGGCAGTGCGGTTTATTGAGCAGTTTCCCGCAATTGTCGAATCAGGTCGCGGAAGAGATTGGATGTATGTGGGCTGGTATCAAGAGATGCTCAGCCTTACGTTCCCCGATCTCTTGCCTGTCGCATACGATTCAGATGGGCCGACCGATCGACTCACTACCGTAGGCGAACGGCGCGGCATTACAGTACCGCTGCCGCCTCCTGGTGAATGTCCTGAACAGGTTCCGGAGGAATAGGGTGGGGCCATCGCTGATTGCGCCCCGCGGCCGCCGCGCCCGCCAGTGAATCATGCACATCAGGCCCGTTGAGGCGCGCCTCACACCCGATCAAACTCCCACTCGATCTCCCGAATCGCCACGTGAGCCCGCCCCGCCCCGTACGTCCGAATGACCACCCGCAGATGGTTGTTGAGCCGACCGAGCCCGGACTCAGCGATCTCCTGTCCCGAACTGTAGGTCCAGGAGGTGCCGATCAACCCAGACTCGGTATGGACGAGTGTGCCAAGTTCTCCGTAGACAAGAATGTCGTACTCAGTGCCATCCTCAGGTGCGGTCGTCTTGCCCGAGTTCACGTAGCTCCATGTCCCGAGCCGGTTCCGATGTGACCATGACACGGTGAGCGCGCCGGTGATCGATGCCGGATAGCTTTGCCCGTTATAGCGAACATCGGTCGGGCAGTAGACCTTCTCCGATCGCGCCGGCGTAGTGGCCACGACCTGCGAATCGAGACATGAGGCGAACAGATACTCGCTCTGGTTGTTATAGGGCTGGAAGCGGAGGCTATTGGTGACCGTCTCGGTCGGCGGCACGGGCCCGCGGATGTTCACGATCCTGCTGCCGTAGGAAATGAACCAGACGCGAGTCCCGGCCGGAAATGCCGTGGGCGCCGTGTCCAGGCAGCCACGGGCGACGACCTGAAGCGTGATCCCACTCTCGCCCTGCACCACGTTCTGGAAGGCGATGAACTCCTCCAATCCGTCATGGGCGAGCCATGCCACGTTCACGCCGAGCGAGAAGTCCGGGGCGCTGACCGACTCCACGAGGTCGGCATCGAGACCGGAGGCGACGACGATCTCGCCCGTGAGCTCGTCGATCGCCGTGCTGAGGGCGCCCGATGGGGTGAAGAAGCGGACGGTGACTGGCGGCGACCAGCCGCCATAGCCATCCGCCACGTATGCCTTGCACCCCAGGGAGATCCCTGTCACCCCACGCGCTGCCATCGTCACGGCCAGCTGTACGTCGGCCCCCATGTTGCCGTAGTCCTTGGTCGCCTCGTAGGGAGCGGCCAAGGCCACCTGATCGGTGAGCGCCGGGGGATCGCCCGAGGGATCTTCCCAGCCGGACGCGGGCGGGTCGGTGTATCCCGTCCATTCTACGGCGAAGATGTCCTCCATGGCCTCGATCTCGATCTTCCCCGAGTCCAGCCGCCCGGTCCCGACGCGGACGACGCGGCAGGCCATGCCGGTGATGCCCAGGGGATCCCAGACCAGCTTGAACACCGCACCCGGCATGAACGCCCAAGCGGAACGGTCCGCGTCGATCGTGATCGTGGCCAGGGGATAGGCCAAGGCCGCCAGAGCTCGGGCCGCGGCCAGCTGGGCCGTGGCCGGATTGGAGAGGCCGCGCAGGGTGAGGTCCTGGAGAGAGACCTCGCCGCCTTGTACTTCGATCGAGGCCAGGTCCTGGGCCTGGGCGGTCTTCTCGATGAATCCCGCCGCTCGGCTGACATAGCCCACGCGCACGGTGTTCTTGAGGTCGCCCCACGATGGCCGCGCGAATGACTTCACGGTGCAGTTGTCCGCATCGAGCACAGGGATGGTCTCGGGATCGTAGTCGTAGCGCACGAGCCGGATCGTCAGAAGCCCGGTCGAAGGCTCGACGTACATGACGCCGTCGATGTGGCGCAGGATCTCCAGCACCAGGTCCTTGGCAGTGGTGGTGCGGTCCTGGAGCATGGACAGCCCAAGACCCTCGGCGGCCAAGGTCTGCCCGACCGCACGAAAGGCAGCCACGTCGAAGAATCCGACCGGCAGACCGAGCCCGTTTTCGGACGGCGGCGAAATGAGTATGTCGTAGATCATGGCCGCGGGGTTGGCGTCGCCGTCAATGTCGTGGGCGTCGTCTGTGAGGCCCAGACTGTTGGGGCAGCGGCGCACCACGAATGAGACCGCCTTGATGTAGGGGCTCGTTCCAAGGTAGACGTGGCGGAAGACGGCGTAGCTGACGCGCCGCCAGGCGGGCAACTCTTGGCCGAGGCGGGCCTCGAGGTACGTATCTGCCGGCTGGGTGGCCGTCCCGTGGTAGACGTAAACGCTGCCTGCGACCCCGCCTTCCGAATCCTCCCCGCCGAAGAAGTTGGGGGCATTGATGTTGATCTGGGTGACGTCCGGCAGGCGGGCATAGCCGGCCGAGGGGGTCCGGTCATCGAACCTGATCTGCAGTACCCGGTCGATCTCGCCGCCACACAGGACCAGCTGAGCGCCGAGGTAGTAACGGTACCCGGTGGTGATCTCATCGGAGGAGAACAGGCCGGTCTTGACCTTCTCCTTGATGGCCTGAACCTGGAGGTCGCCGTACCAAGTGACCATCGGCCCGGCGAGCTTGCAGGTACCCCAGACGATCGGAATCGAGCGACCTTCGCCGATCGTCGGGAACTGGAAGTCGCCCAGGGCTGACGGCGTCGGGGCATCGAACTTGGGCTTGGGGCGCAGGACATCGTACAGGACCGTGCCCACGATGTAGACCAGCGCCATGATCCAGAAGGCCATCAGTCGATCCTCCCACTGAAGGGATTCCGGCCCGGCAGGCGCGACCAGCCCAGATGGTTCACGAGATTGTCGAACTTGTCCCGGCATGTGGCTTCGAGGTGGTCACAGCCCCAGTAGGCGCGGACTTCATCGAGCGAACGGAGGCCGGGCAGCGGGGAGATCAGCGTGACCGTGCTGCCTTGGTGGTCGACGATGAACCGGGTCTCGCCGGATTCGGTCTCGAGGCGGCCGCCGCGGTACCACTGGTCCGGGCGCAGGGCGAAGCCGCTCGAAACCACGGTGGCGCCATTGACCGACGTGACCGAGACCAGGTCTCGGCTCGCCGTGGGGTTGGCACCGCAGGGGCCCGAGTAGAGGGCGTGGTTGCAGGGCGTCTGTAGGGCCAGGATCGGCACTGTTCGCGCGAGCATCGCCATCAGGCTCGCCCCGGTGAGGATCGCTTCTGACTCCTCGAATCGCGCCCGGATCACCTTGCCGCTGAAGATCGTCACCGCGAGCGACTCCTCGCCGCGGTGGGCGCGGTAAACGGTCACCCAGACCGGCGTGGACGGCAGGTCGCCGATGAACAGTGCCGGAACGGGGTTGGCGCGCGGCAACGTCAGTTCGATGGTCTCCCCGGTGTCCTCCTGGGAGAAGTCGAGTTCGCTGCGCACGATCGCCTCAGGGGCGAACGCGCCAGCCGGCAGGGTGATGGCCCGGTCGGCAGAGGTGTAGAGCCACAGGTTGCTGCCCTGAGCGAACCGGAAGCCTTCGACGGGCTGGGCCAGATACCGGCTCTTCTCGCGCTCGTCATAGGTCACAGCGGCGCCTCCAGGGGAAGTTCACGGACCCGGATCGTGGCCTCAGCCACCTGGGGGCTCGGGTATGAGACCTCGATGCGGTCGTCCTCGAGGCGGCAGAACTTCAGGAATGACAGCACGGTCTGGGTGCGCGAGTAGTCGCGTTGGGCCACCGGATCTAGCGTCAGGGTCTCGGTCAGGTAGTTCGCCGGATCGGTGGCGCCGGTGATCCGGCAGTAGTCCATGACGCTGCTGCCGAGCGACCAGATCGCCAGGTGCCGCCTGGCGCCGGTCGTGCCCCACATCTGCTGCTTGTACCTGACCCACCTGATCGTGGCGCCGGACTGGTTCTGGGAGATGTCCTCGGCCAGGGCGAGATCCCACTGAAAGCTCGGCAGCCAGAACGGGACGGCGCGCCCCTTACGGGCATCGATGAAGTCGCGCATGGCCGTGATCTCGTCGCGGCCGATCGCCGTCCAGGTGAATGGGCGCAAAGCGGCCGGAGCCGGCGCCTGCTCGTCGGCAATGCGCCGGCCGGTTTTCGAGCTCAGCAGCACGAATTTCCGGCGCAGTCGTTCCTCGAAGGCACCGATTCGGTTGTAGTTGAGTTCCAGCACGTCGTGGCCGAGATAGCTCATGGCCGGAACCCGTCGATGTCGAAGGTGAGCGCGGTCGAGCCGATCGCGAGCGCGTCCCAGGTGAACCCTTCGTCGTCCGACAGCCGACCGACGACGATCGGCAGAACGATGGTCAGGCCCGCAGTCCAGGACTGGATGAGGCCGAAGTCCAGGACTACGCGATCGGGCAGCACGCTCTCGATGGTCTGGACCTCCCAGTGGTAGGGGTCAGTCCACAGCAGGACCATGCCGCCGGGCTCGAACGGGATGTCGGAGGTGTCGCAGAGGAGGTCGTGGTCGCCTTCGCTGGCGTTCTGCAGCAGCGGCGCCTGGAACTGCCAGCGACCCACGCCGAACGCACGGGCCTGGTTGCCGAAGAGGATGGCGCCTGCCATCTGGGCGTCACGCAGGTCGTCCAGAAGCGTCGCGTAGCGGATCGTGCCCACCGGCACGGCGCGCAGTTGGATGCGCTGCTCCATGCCCCGGTACGAGACGAGGATGTCGGTCATGAACCCGAATGTCTCGGTCACCGGTTGGGCCCAGTTCGGGGGGAACGGGAAGGGAATCAACCGGAAGCCCAGCAGCCGGAGGTTGGTGCCCAGAGGGTCCTTCCCGGCGAACACCCAGGTGACCAGGTTGTCGATCAAGGCGTCGCCGTCGCTCAGGACCTTGACCAGGTAGTTGTGCGAAGCCGATGCCGGGAAATGAGCCGGCTGGCCGAGGTCATCGATGACCGCGATCCCGGCGGGGCCGGCGATGGTGATCTCCTGGAGGGTCTGGGCGCGCTGGATGTCAGCGTTCCAGACCTCGACCTCGGCTTCCTGCTCGGAGACTACCGCGCCAAGGTCGAGCCGGCGCGGGATCACATGGACGCGGCCGAGCACCGCCATGCCGTGGACAGGGGCAACGCCCCCACCCACCTGGAACGCTGCCGGCCGCGGGTCGGCCAGTGCAAGGCGAGGGCCCGCGTTCATCCCCACCAGGTGCAGTGGTCGGGTGCTGATCGGGTCGATGGTGGCCGCGCCCAAGTTGATCGATAGCGCCGTCGCGGAGCCGAGGATCAAAGGGCCGGGAATCGCGACCGCGGTGGCCATCAGACGGCCTTCTTCACAGCGAAGAACGGGAACAGCATGAAGTTCTGGCCGCCAAGCTGGTAGATGTCGCCGGCGCTGTAGCCGTGGCCCACGGCCTCAGTCCAGAACACGGTGGGCGGGTAGCCGATCGGGGCCCAGCGATTCTGCGGCTCGGCCTCCATGAAGCAGTGCAAAGGCAGCAGCAGCGCGCCTCCGAACGCGCTCTGCAGCGTGCGCTCTCCAGGGCCGCTCGTCCCGCTGTTCCACAGGTACTGGTAGTTGACGTACTCGTCCTCTTCCATGCCGCCCAGGGCCTCGGTGCACTTGTTCAGGGCGTCACGCATGCGTCGGCCTGTCCAGCCGAAGCCCTCGTCCTCGGGCTTGCAGTCGCCGATCCAGCGGCCAGAGAACGAAGCCGCATCGACGCGGACAAACGCGGTGCAATGCGTCAGGCCGGTGCTGCCAGAGATCGTCGAGTAGTCCTTGTCCGTGTGGGACATCGGCGGGTAGGCGGTCAGATCGATGCCGCGCCGGTTGCCGGTCAAGATGTCGGCCGTCTCGGCGGTATTGAGCTTGGTACTCGAGCTGGCGAAGAAGTAGGGGAACGGCTCCGGCAGCGACGCCCGCTCCAGGGACGGCCCCCAGCCCATGTGGCAGAAGATCCCGGGCGCGCGTTCGACCACGACGGTGATGTGGTCGTTGCCGTCGTCGAAGAAGTGGTATGCGGCCACCGAACCCTGGGGCAGATTCATGCCGCAGCCGGACGTCGTCAGATCGTACGGCCGCATCGGCCCGCCCGCCTGGACATGCCAGGCGGCTCCGCCATCCCAGCCGGTCCCCAGATACAGTCCGATTCCGTAGCCGCCATTGCCCAGGTCGTGGTAGGTGCTGATGCCCCGCTTCCAGATCCGCTCGTTCTCGGCCGCGCGCAGGTTCACATGCAGGCTGCCCGCCTTCAAGAGGTGAGCGCGCCAGCCGGCGCCGTCCTGCGCGGACTGATTCACGGTCCAGCCTTGGCCAGTCAGCCAAGTCACGAGGGCCTGCAGGAGGCTCGTGGGCGAACTGCTGATCCCGGTCTGGTACGCGGCGGCCATCAGTCCAACCTCACGGCGCAGAAGTCGTCGCGGTCGTTGCGGAACACGTTGGGGATGACGATCCAGTCGACGGTGCCCTGCCGGATCAGGGTCTCCGCGGTCAGGCCCTGGCCGGTGACCAGCGCCATGCCCGGCAGCTGGCCTGGCGTGTTGTAGCCGCCTCCGACGTCGCCGAGCATGAGCATCACGGGCCACAGGTCGTAGGTGGCGCCGGGGCCAGGATCGAGGAGCGACAGGCCGCACCGCGTCGGCCAGATGATGTGGAAGTAGGTGCTGGGCGTGGAGGTGATCGAGTCGAGGTACGAACCCTCGAGTGCCTTCCAGCCGCCGTCGACGTTGCGGACGCGCAGTTGCGTGTCCCAGGGATCACGTTCTCCGGCGGCGACCGGGGCGCCGCCCGTGTCGGCGTGGGTCGGGATCCGGTGGCGGTTGTCCGCCAGGGACCACCGGTAGTCGGTGTCATTCCAGGCCGAGAACTCGCCGTGGGACATCGACCCGCCCAGGACCAGCGGGTACGGCCAGTGGTTCGGGGAGTAGTAGGGGTCGAGCAGGCCGAAGACCGCGATCTCGTACTGGTTCGAGATCTTGGCGATCACGACGGCGCGGCGGCCGTCGCAGACAAACCAGTAGGGGATGGCAGCGTTCCAGAGCGGCAGGTAGAGGTTGCCCTGGAACCCGGGCTGCTGATAGAACCGCGCCCCGGAGCTCCAGCCATCCATGCCGGCGATCTCCCAGTCGTGGTAGTCGGCGTCCTGGCGCTCGAAGCCGTGGATGCCGATGAAGATCTCGGAGGTGCCGTCATTGCCCGGGGCCATCCATGCGTACTCATGGAAGCACGCATCGACGCCATCGGCCTGCTGGAACATGCGCAGGGTGCCCATGTGGCACTGGGTGTAGCGCAACCCGGTGATGTGCCACCGGTAGCGGGTCGCCGACACTGGCGCGGCGATGGTGAAGGTCTGGGGGATGCCGCCAAAGAAGCTGATCCCCACCCGCGTATCGAGCGTCACCCAGGCGGCGCCATCCCAGTACTGCAACTGCCAGTCGTCGGGCGCCTGGCCGGTGGTCTCGAACAGGGTCAACTCGTAGGCGGCGATGGTCACGGGCTCGAAGAAGGTGATCTCCACCTCCTGAGGCAGCGTGACGGTCGAGTAGATGGCCCATGAGCGGTTGGTCAGGCCCGAGACATTGAACGGCCAGATGTCGAGCTTCCCGTCCACCATGTTCTGGACCGCGTAGATGCCCTCATTGGCCTGAGTGGCCACCAACCGGCAGCCGCGGGAGCGGCGCAGGCTGGTCCACTTCGGCGCAGTCGACAGCGTGAACTGATCGCCCGGGGCGAACGGAGTCACCCCAGCAGTGATCAGGAACTCCAGCGTCGCATGGGTGAAGGGCGTGCCGACCGCCGCGGGCCCGATCGAGCCCGTGACGCCACCGACCACATCAAAGGACGTGGGGGAGGTCGCCGTGATGGTGAATGTCTCGGCCACCGAAGACGCTCCGCCGGAGTAGCCGGTCAGGCTGCCGTTGCCGGTCCCCGTGTAGGCGAGCCCGAAGGCCGATCCCTTGGTGGTCAGAAACGTGTGCAGCCGCTCGGCCAGGTCGTTGTAGTCAGTCGCGGTTCCGGTGGTGAACATCGCTTACGTCCCCAGGGCCGAGCGGATCGCGCGGCGATTCTTGGCCATGGCTTTCACAAGGATGCGCTGGCCAGCTGGGCTTTCGAGGTGGCGCAGGATGAGGCCTTCTTCGAGGCCGATCAGCATCTGGCTGTCCTTCGAAGCCTGCGGGTCCGTGGGGGCGGGCCCATCGACCAGGCCACCCTCGGCGAACCTCGGCACGGGCGCTTCGATCAGGACCGGGTTCTGGACCAGCGCCTGGATCCCACGGCGGTTCAGATCCTCGAGGTGGCGCAGGACGCCGGGTTCGCGGACCACCGCGGCGCGCACGAGGTACTCGCCGCGGGAGAACCAGGCGAGGTTCGAGTCCGACGTGCCGGTGCCGATGCCGCCCAGGACGCCGCCGGTGGCCTTCTTGTCGGCACCGCCGACCTGGCCGCCATCGCTGAACACCCCGGCAATCTTCTTCATGATGGCCGTGGCCAGAAGCTGGGCGGCCATGCGCTTGAGGTCGGCGATGATGGACAGGGCCAGGTTGCGGAAGGCGTCGCCCAGCGACTTCGCGCCGGTGATCCCGGTGTCGAAGAACTCGGTCAAGGCGTCGCGACCGCTATCGAGGGCGGTCTTGCCGAAGGCCGCGAAGGATGCGCGGGCACCCTCGACGGCGAACCCGAGGTCGCGCACAGCCGCAGTGAATCCCTGGGCCTGAGCGATGCGCTCGGGGTCGCCCGTGGCCCAGGCGGCCTGCTCCAGGGCAGTCGCGAGGTTCTGCAGGGCGACCAGGCGCTCTGCTTCGATGGCCAGGATCTGCTGTTCGCCCTCGACCTGCGAGAGCAGCCCTGCCGAGACGCGGGCTTCGATCTCGGAGCGGGTAGCGTCCAGGTCAGCCAGGGCGGCCTCGGCCTGGCGCTTGGTCTCGTCGAAGTTGGCCCCGGACTCCATCGACCGGCGCATCCGGGCGAGCGTCGCTTCGCGCTCGGCGTCGGACGCACCCTGCTTCTTGAGCAGCAGATCGGCTCGGCGGATCTCCTCGTCGATACCCAGGAGTGCTGCCTCGTGCCGGCGGCCTTGGGCCTCGAGCAGAGTCTTCTCCAGGGCGAGCCGTTCCTCGGCGAGCTTCTGGACCGCCTCGCGCTCCTCGGCCAGGAGGGCGGCCGTCTGGTCTTCGTACTCGAGGCGGGCTTTGGCCAGCTCGGCATCGAGTTTTCCTTGCTCGTCACTGCGGCGGCTGAGGTCGGGCTCGCTGGCCAGCAGCGCGCGCTTCTGCTGGAGGACCTCGATCTCCTTGGCCTGCGAGTCTTCGGCAATCCGGCGACGCTCGGCGTAGTAGGCCTGGACGTCCTTGAGGCCCTCGTCAAACGCCCGCTTCTCGGCTGCGGTGCGCAGCGTGGCCGCCGCACGAACGAGCGCCAGTTCGCGGTCGAGGGTGGCCTGCATGGCCTGAGCGCGCTGGGCCGCTAGCGCGGCCGGATCATCCGGGAGGTCCCCGGTGGGCGCATTCGGACGATCTGCCGGCTTGGGTGGGGTCGAGACGGTCAGTTCGAAGCGGGCCTTGAGGCGGTCCTGTAGGTCGGCCTGCTCGGCGCTGATGGCTACCATGGCGGCCCTGAGGTAGGTCTTGGCCTCATCCAAATTGCCATGAAGCAGCGCCCACGCCGCGCGCACGCCGGCATCGATCCGCATCATGATCATCGCCAGGGCGGTCCCCACGATGTCAAAGGCGGACGACACCACCGCGACGATGAACTTCACGACCAGACCGATGCCCTGGCCGAAGCGCTCCCAGGCTTCGGTAGTCTGCTTGAGATCGCCGCTCATGATCTGCAGAGCCTGGGACAACTGGGGGACCAAGCCGGCGGCGAGCCGGGCACCGAGGCCTTGGCTCTGGGCCTTCAGGAGCTCGAAGTCGTCGTTCATCTGCGCGGCGGACTGCGCCAGATTGCTGTCGATCAGAACGCCCAGTTCACGGGCACGCTCGATGACCGCACCGAGTCCTTCGTCGGCCAGCGCGGTCATCGTGGGTACGAGGTTCGCGCCAGACCGCCCGAAGATGTCCATGGCGGTCTTGGTCTTCTGGATCGGCGATGGCAGTGCGCTGATCCGCTGGGCGAACAACTCGAAGATCTGGACGGCGTCCTTGCCTTTGAAGTCGGCCAGGGTGATCCCGAGGTCACGCAGCGTCGCTGTGGCCTTGGGGTTTCCGGCAGCAGCCTCGCCGATGAACTTGTTCTGCTTGGCCAGGGCGGCGCCCATCTCCTCCAGGCTCGAGGCGGACGTGCGGGCGAGCATGTGCAGCGCAGACAGGTTCTCGGTCGAGGCGCCGACCGTCTGGCCGAGTTCGTCGATCTTGTCGGCGGCGTCCACCGACGAGCGGATCCACTGCTGGAACTGGCCCACCCCGAGGGCGACCCCCAGACCACTGAGAAGTGCCGAGGTGGAGCCCAGGACCCGGTTCAGGCCCAGGAAGCCATGCGACTGCTTGGCCGAGGCCTTCTCGGCTTCGGCCTGGACCTTCTTGAGGGCGGCCACGACCTCGGCGACGCCTTCGGCCGACAACCGGACCCTGACATCAGGCGTGGCCATCGATGGACCTTCCTCTGAGGATCTCGGGCAGCGCCGGTGGGCGCGGCCGCGATCCCTTGGTGCTGTGAGGGGCCAGGACGCACCAGCAGAGGTACCGATGGCGGAAGTCTGCCAGCGCCTGCTCTCTCATCAGCCGGCGGTAGGA
>AMWB02162197.1_pt1 | contig 14266 bp, 14 predicted proteins | sample 200311 | NCBI WGS metagenome assembly AMWB02 (sample SAMN02737377, study PRJNA173069) | bioreactor metagenome | biome: anode biofilm in microbial fuel cells | place: USA: California | collected 2010-12-16 | reverse complement strand
GCCATAATACAGGGCGGGATACTTACGATCGCTTTTCTTCTCCTGGGTATACAGGGTGCGATACTGTGGGGTACGGTAGCAGCGGTCTTTTCTTTTCTCCCTCTGGTGGGTGCGACCATCGTATGGTTCCCTGCGGTCATTATCCAGCTGTTACAACATGATTACTTTGTTGCGGTCGGGATCCTGTTCACAGGGATCGTCATAAGCACCATGGACAACTTCGTAAGGCCGTTCATCCAGAAACAGCTTGGTTCCATCCATCCCATGATATCCCTGCTGGGGATTATCATTGGCATCAATCTGTTCGGCCTCATAGGCCTAATAGTGGGACCCCTTTTACTATCTTATTTCCTGCTGGTTGTCAGGATGTTCCATGAAGAGTACATTGCAAATTATAACTAGGGACAATCGGTGTCTTATGGTATCCACCTGGCAGCTTCAAGTTCAGGACATAAGTGAAAGGTTTTTAGGATTGCAGTTGATCTACTAGCCATTTTTCATCGGGAATGTTTTCTGCCTTCCCAAGAAAAGCAATAAATAGTACTATATATATTTTTTGCATTTGTACCATCTTTACTTAACAACTATTTATAAAAAGAAGTTTGTTGATGCTGTTTTTGGATTAACGCCGTGAATCAGAGGACCACTGAATATATATAGTTTGTTTTTACAAGATTTAGGCACATTACCTATAGAATAAAAAAGGAGTTTGTAATAATGAGCTATAGTCTTGGTATAGATGCAGGAGGGACGTATACTGATGCTGTTCTTCTAAGAGATGAAGACAATTCGATAATCCAGGCGAATAAAGCGTTAACAAGTTATCCGGACCCGCTGGATGGGATCAAGAGGGCGATTGGCGGACTGGACCCTGCATGCCTCAAAGATGTTAAAGTTGTGTCAGTATCCACAACTCTTTCCACAAACAGTATACTGGAAGGTACTGGTTTTCCTGTCGCCATGATACTTATTGGAAACTACGATATCAGGCAAGAGCTTCCAACGAGGCATTTTATACAGGTACGCGGCGGTCATGATCACAATGGTGTTGAAACTAACAGTTTGGATCTTGATTCCATCAGAGAATTTGCTATGGAGGTAAAAAATAAGGTTTCAGCTTTTGCAATATCCTCATATTTCAGCATCCGAAACCATGACCATGAACTTATGGCCAAGGAACTTATCATGGAACTCACAGGCCTTCCTGTGGTCTGCAGCTATGAACTCTCTCAGGACCTTGGAGCTTTTGAAAGAGCAATTACAGCCGTCCTTAATGCACAACTGATACCTGTGACCGAGAGATTCATGAAGAACGTTGAAACAGAAATAATTTCAAGGGGGATAAATGCAAAGATATTCATGCTCAAATGTGACGGATCTGTCATAGGCATACAGAGCGCCCTCAAAAAACCCATCGAGTCCATCTTTTCAGGACCAGCGGGGAGTCTTGTGGGAGCTTCGTTCCTTGCGAAAAAGGAAACATGTGCCGTTATAGATGTGGGAGGCACCAGCACAGATATTTCAGTTATCTATAACGGGGTTCCCAATATGAGTGATTCCGGCGCTGTTGTAGGTGGGTGGAAGACCAGGGTTAAGGCGATCAGGATGGAAACATCTGCAATGGGTGGTGACAGCCATGTATGGGTCAAAGGCAAAGATATCAATATAGGTCCTCGAAGGGTTATTCCCCTATGCAGGGCTGCTGTGCTTTATCCCGATTTCCTCGAGCATCTCAGGATAAATCCAATGCCCACTAAAATGCAGTTGGGTATCAACTATCAGCCAACAAAGTTCTACCTGCGGACAGACTATGAGGTGCTGAATGTCAGCGAAGAAGAACAAAAGATACTCGATGCCGTGAAAAAACATCCTACATCGATAACAGAGATATTCAACCGGATCAAAAAATATCCTGCCAGCAATGTACTGGATAGTCTTATTCAAAAAAGGCTCTTGCAACCTATCGGGTTCACGCTCACGGACGCCTTACACGTGCTTGGAGAGTATACGGAAAGGAATGTCGAAGCTGCAAATACAGGTGCTGATCTGCTTGGTTCATTAGTGGACATGGACAGATATGAATTTGCAAGGCACATCAAGGCGGAATTTGCAAAGAACATGGCATGTGATCTCATGTCATTCTTCCTTGAAGGGGTGGAGAAAAAAGAAATAAGGAAAATATTTAATATCCAGTCACCTGCAAAGTTCAAGGTGGAGGTTCCTGTTGTGCTGATAGGCGGACCTACAGCTGCCTTTGTGGAAAATATGAAGGAGATACTGGATGCGGAAATAATCCTTCCGGAATATTCCAGCGTAGGGAATGCTGCCGGTGCACTGGCTGCAAAAGGTATCCGAAGATTCGAAGTGCTGATAAGACCAGCATCAATGGCAGCTCCGGATTGGGAATTCCTTGTATTTTCCGAATGTGGGAAAAGTAATTTCCATGATTACCAGGAAGCACTGAATTATGCCATCAGCCTTGGGGAAACCACTGTCCTCAGTTACATGGAAGATGCCGGACTTGGATCAGATCACATCCAAATAGATGTTAATAAAGAGGAAATTATCCCGATGGGATGGAAAACACCAATGGAAACAAAAATTGTTGTACTCGGTGTTGGAAACAGGAAAACTGAGCAGGATTGCTGTTAAACATCTGTTTCGGTTATAAAAGAAGAAATATCTATGGAGTTTCCTTCGTGGGTGAGAATTCATCTCCCCATGATCTTTTCCTGAGGGTCCTTGTGGTATCTTCATCCTCCTTTCTGGAGTATGAAGAACACATATCCATACTCATCCTTATATTTTTGGAATATCTCTATTTCCTTTCTCGAAAAAGCTATTATAGATTCGGCTTCAGTATCGCCTTTGAACTTTCCTTCTATTTCATCAAGCCTTTTCTCAAAATGAACGTAGAAATCATCCCACCAGGCAGATGCCGGCAATCTGAACTTGTCGATGATCTTGTAGCCTGCAGCCTTTATGATCTTCTCATTCCCGGGAATTGTCTTTATGGCAGGATAACATTCCTGCCAGAATTGCAGCACTTCAGCCGAAGGTTTATCGGTAAACCAGGCTGCTTCGGTCAGCGCCATGAACCCCCCATCCTTCAGGAAGCGTTGCCAGTAGGTAAGTCCCTTTTCAAAACCCATAACAAAGATGGCACCTTCTGACCATATTATATCGAACTCGCCATCTTCAAAAGGCAGATCGTCCATAGAGGCACATACTGTTGATATCCTATCGGCAAGTCCCATTGCAGCAGCCTTATGCATCAGATCGTCAAGATAGGGTTGGTAAATATCAGTTGCTGTTATGTGGCAGTTGCCGCATATCTTTGCAATATGCAGTGTCTGCATACCCACTCCGCAGCCGATGTCAAGTATTCTGGCATCCGGAATAGAAGAGATCGACCTGAAGGCTTTTTCTGTGCATTCATTACTGCCCGGACCCTGGCGCGGCAGGCCGTCAAATATCTCAAAAATTGCAGATTCGCTCATAAAAAGGGACATGATGAAAATATATTAAAGTTCTTTTGGTCTGGGGCATATCGCAAATTGGATTTTAAAATAATCTGCCGCAAATTATTTAAGAATACCCGGAAAAGAATTCTTTATGGACATGCATTCACTTCCAATAGATTCAGATCTTGCTGACAAGACAACAATTCCGGGATGGGATGAAGAACTCGCATCAGCTTTTTCTGTCTACAAAGACCCGTACATAGCCGGAAGGATCGTGTCAAGACATAAAACCAACTGGGAAGTTCTCATTTCAGGCACCATCATCAAAGCCGGATTATCAGGTGCACTTCTACGAATAGGTAAACAGCCGGTAGTGGGCGATTTTGTTGTTTTGCTTAACCAGGAAGAAATTAATTCTTCTATAATAGTCAATGTCCTACCCCGAAAAACATGTCTTTCAAGAGGCGCTGCAGGCGATAACAATGAAGAGCAGGTAATTGCTGCAAATATAGATACTATTTTTATTGTAACAGCAACAGGAAAAGACCTTAACCTGCGAAGAATTGAACGCTATCTCACGGTTGTATACGCATCGGGTGCAAAACCGGTAATTGTACTGAACAAGGCAGACCTTACCGATAAACCCACTGAAGCTGTTGATAAAATAAGGAATATTGCAGGTGATGTTCCGGTCATTGCTATAAGTGCCCTTTCAAAAGCAGGTCTGGATAAACTTGAGATCTATATTGAACCAGGCAGAACTGTGGCACTCGTGGGATCGTCCGGTGTTGGAAAATCCACACTGATAAACGCATTCCTTGATGGATCTGTCCAGAGAACCAATGATATCCGGGAAGATGATGAAAAAGGTAGGCATACAACCACAGTAAGGCAATTGTTCCTGCTACCAAACGGAGGAGTAATTATTGACAATCCGGGTATCCGGGAGATCCAGCTCGGGGATAGTTACGATGGGTTAGAAAAAGCTTTTTCCGATATTGCCAGAGTAGCTGAAAAGTGTCGTTTCAAAGACTGCACACATGATCAGGAACCGGGGTGTGCGGTCCAAAAAGCGGTCCAGGAAGGAAGCATTGCAAAGGAAAGAGTGGACAGTTACCATAAATTGAATGCAGAACTTGCATTCCAGTCAGAAAAGACAGAAATAGGACTGAAAAGACTTGAAAAGAAAAAATACAAAGGAATGCAAGTCAGTCCCAGAAAACTCAGGGAATATAAAGAAAAAAGTTACTGATCTCGTCTTTGATCATTCTGATAATGTGTTACGATCGTGGATAGTGATCGCTATCCAAAGAGTATGCTTCTGCTGATCATTTCAATTTATGCTTTCCGGGATATATTCGTTGGATGGGGTTTGAGTTGCCATAGGCTGGCTATTTCTTCCTGTTTTCCCTTACATTACTGTTCATTGCCAGTTCCACAAAGGGACGGTTCCTTTTGCGCATATCTGCAAACCTTTTGAGTAACAGATCAGCCTGTTTTTTGGGAACTGTGACAAAAGAGAACTTGGAGAACACTTCAATAGTGTCAAGCTCCAGGTCGTTTATGCCTGATTCCCTGCTGAGAAAAGCTGGCATCTTTTCAGGGGTCATATCTTCGTAATCTCCAATAGCTACAAAAAGCCTCACTTTGCCGTCATCTTCTTTAGATCTGCCCGCATCCAGTTCAGGATAATGGTCTTCTTTAAGAGTATCCTGGAAATAATATTTCAGGAGGGATGCGACCACAGCATTGGCCTGCTGTCTGTCAAGCAGTTCGTTTGCCAGCTTCAGAAAATCCTGATATTCTCCTGTTCTGATGATCTGTGCTATATCCCGCTTGAAACTCTTTGTACGGCTGTTTAGAACATCTTTTACAGATGGGACTTTCTCCAGTCTCACTTCTGCACCCGCGGTTCTTATGAAAGATTCGAACCGGCGTGAATCGGCGGGTGTAACGAAAGTAATTGCAGTGCCCTGTTTTCCCGCTCTGCCTGTCCGGCCTATCCTGTGAATATAAGATTCAGCATCCTGAGGTAAGGAATAGTTTATCACATGAGTAAGCTCCACTACATCTATCCCCCTTGCTGCCACATCCGTAGCAACAAGAATATTAAGCCTCCGAGTCCTAAACTTCTTAAGGATATTCTCTCTCTGGTCCTGGGTGAGATCCCCATTGAGGGCATCAGCAGCATACCCTCTTTCTCCCAGCTTCTGGGCTATCTCAACAGTATCACTTTTAGTATTACAGAAGACCAGTCCGTAAAAACCATCGTTTATATCTATAAGCCTGCATAAAGCCTCAAACTTTTGCTCTTCTGTAAGTTCGAACCAAACCTGGTCAGTGAACTCTGCGATAAGGTCTTCCTGGGACACTGAAACATAGTCATGGTTTCTCATGTGCTTTTTTGCGAGCTTGATTATAGGCGTAGGCATAGTTGCTGAGAACAGCAGCATTTGCTTGTTCTCATTTGTGCTCCTGAAGATCTCCTTCACATCTTCAATGAAACCCATGTTGAGCATCTCATCTGCTTCGTCAAGTACAAGATAGGAGACAGAGTCCAGTTTTATATTGCCCCTTTTCAGATGGTCGATGATCCTTCCGGGAGTACCTACAACGATGTCAGCTCCAGATGTCAGTGTCTTAAGTTGGTTCTTGATAGCCTGGCCACCGTACAACGGCACGATCCTTATGTTCTTATCCCCTCTGAGAGATTCTAGCTCTTCAGACACCTGAAGTGCCAGTTCTCTTGTGGGGGTCAGGACCAAAGCCTGTATGGAAGCTGCATTCCCTGTCAGTCTTTCAATTATGGGTATACCGAAAGCAGCAGTTTTTCCTGTACCGGTCTGCGCCTGTCCGATGATATCGCGGTTTCCTTTCATAAGGAGAGGAATAACATGTACCTGGATGGGAGTGGGTTTGAAAAAACCTTTCTTTTCCAGAACATCCAGCATGCTCTGGGATAGATTGAACGTTTTGAAACTGTCAAATTTTGTCATATAATCACTTTGATCCTGAAAAGCTTTTAGAATGCAAACCCACTGCTAGTAATATAAGGGATAGGCAAAACTATGTTATTGCTTCAGATGTGTAGAATAACAGAACTCAGATATATAAAGTCGCCTTGAAAAGATACATTGCCAAAAAACAAAATGAGAAGTTTTTACCTCCCAAGTAAAAATTATATTACTGAATAATATATTTATTTTTTTTTCTTTGCAGGTGCCTTTGCAGCCGCTTTTGCTGGTTCAGCTGCTTTTGCTACCTTCTTCTGCTCTTCTTTCTTTGCCATTCTCTTCTCACCTCCAGCTGGAGAAATACCATTTTGCCTATTATATGATAATTTGAGGCAATTCAACAGGCTGTACAAGGTTTATTGCAGTTTTCATACCGCATTGAACATTTAAAGCCATTAGCAGACTTTATAGATTGATATATGCTAGATTTGCTTCTAGTTATACAATCTATTATCTTCTGTAATTTCAATATATATAAAACTACCGTATTATCCCCATTTTTATTATTTAAGTTAGTATTGAGTTTAAAATACGTTTAAAAATTAGAGTTCAAAATATCATCTCTAATGAATAATTTACACTATTTTCAGGTAACCGATAAGATATCCAGTTAAAAGATCGATAGTATTTGCCATCTTTCAATAGCAGGGATATTGTGGGTTCCGTCATTTGACAAGCGGCACTGTCAGGCTCCCCTGTGGCAGGACCACTGCATAAGGTTCCTTACCTTTAGCGCGGATGGTAGCTATCGCCATATCAAAAGTTTCTTGCAGGTCTGTGTGAGGTTTAAGTCTGGCCATTTCCAAAGTACCAGTATCCAGGTCTGAGACTGCCCACATCTGGGCATGCATTCCCATCTGTATCATCTTGGCAGCTTTATGATACCCAAGCTTGTACCCTTCGGCTATCTTCTGCATAACTTCCTCGGAAGTCTGAGCACAGCAAAGCAGTTTAAGGAATGTGTCATCTCCTATTCCCTCCCTGCATTTGGAAACAAGTATTATGATCCCGCCTTGTTCCAGTGCCAGTTTTCCGTTCTCCAGAGCTTTCTGGGACTGGTACAGGTCGATGTCCATGGGATATGGGGCTACAGTAAGGACTATGTTCCCTCTCCGTCCGCAGGGAGTACAGAAAACCTCGTTTGCCTTTTTCACTGCTAATTCAAATGACAGTTTAAGATCCCCTGCTACCATAGCATATAATCCATGATCCGCTGTCAGGACGGTCTGTATAGAGAATACGTGCAGGTCATTCAATACCTTCATGGCATCTTCCATATCTTCTGCTACCGGATTTCCTTTCAGGGCAAGAGGTGCGGCCTTCTCGGAAAGAGCATGCATATGGTTCATTTCTATGGTCCTGTAAGCGGCAACTCCCGGAAGGAATGATTTCCTGCCACCGGTATAGCCTGCAAAGTAGTGCGGTTCCACACTCCCTATCACCAGGATGTTCTTAGTTTCAGTGACAAGCCTGTTAAGATACATCTCGGTACCGTTGCTTGATTCTCCCAGATATACCATATCTTCATCTTTGCGTGCATCATGCACATGTATACTGCTGCGGAACTCATCCAGAAGTTCACCAAATATATACTTCAACTCATCTTCAGTAGGTCCCCTGTGTGCTCCGGTGGCGATCAGGAATTTTACATCAGGATGTTCCTTTAAAATGGGATATAGTTCTTTGAGCACCTTTGATGTGGGAGTTGGCCTGGTGCCATCATTCACAAGGACAAGTAATTTATCGCTTGTGCGGGCAAAAGTGGAAAACGCCTCCATACCAACAGGTATTTCCAGGGCTTGTGCTATGATCTCGGACTCCTTGCCAACCTTCACATTGACCGGAGCAATGATCTCGTGAGGAATAGTTACATCCAGGTCAATATATTCCTGCCCATAAGGTACCTTTATTAAAATGATGATCTCTCCTTAGTTGATTTTGATATCCGTGTTCACAGTTCTTGACCTACATCTGATCATCAGTACTGTGTCTTGAAACACCAGGTTTGATTTAATGTTATGATAGTTTTTCCTGCCGCATAAGCAAGAGGGTTTATTTAATTGTTGCCAGTCTCCTTATGCGTTCAAGTTATATAGTTTAGGCCAGTTATGTTACTGTATACCCAGAGTAAAGTTGTATAATTATCATTGAAGATTGTCTTTTTCTGAATGAAATTTATGGTTTTGTTCTGAAGGCGCTTAAGCTCAGAAGTGATCATGGGCGATGTTTGTAGCATCTCTTTGAAGATCCTGTGGAACTTCTTACTTTACTAAGGCGCATCCGTTATCCTATATGAAGATACAAAATGGAGGAATCAGTTTGGCAAATTATAGAAGCAATAACCGCAAGAAGAACTCACAAAGTGGAAGTAACAGTCCGGAACAGATCACAAAGGTGCGTACCCCCCGCCAAAGAGATAATGAAGTATTTGCTACTGTCTCCAGTCTGCTTGGCGCTAACCGCGTGAGATTACAGTGCATGGATGGTATTGTACGCATGGGCAGGATCCCCGGATCCAAGAAAAAAAGTATGTGGGTAAGAGAAGGAGATCTGGTCATTGCCACTCCCTGGGAAATACAGGATTCAAAAGCCGATGTGATCTGGAGATATACCCGGCCACAGGTGGACTGGCTTGCACGTAAGGGCTTCCTCAAATAACCGGAAGGAACCTTAAAGTACTTTATAACTACTTTTTTGATAAAAGAAAAAGAGATAAGGAAAATCATACTAACAGATTTTCCTTAGAAACCAAATTTAATTATTATTACTCTACAACTTCAGCAAATGCGAACTTGCGCATGACCTTTGTGACCTTTATGGTTACTTCGTCGCCCACAGATGTGCCTGGAACGAAGATAACGAAACCGCTTACTCTGGCAATTCCGTCGCCTTCTTTTGCAATATCTTCGATGGTTACTTCATATTCCTTTCCAGCATCAACTGGAGCAGTTGATTCATTTTTGTTGAACAACTATTTCACTTCCTTTACACATAAGCTTAAAAGGTGCACTTGCTGGAAGCATACGGAAAATAGCAGTTACAAAGTAATACCATTAAAAGCCTTATGTTCTCAAAACAGTTACACACTCAAAGCAAGGATTACCATGCAATATAGATATATAAATTTTTGCAGGGAAAAACGTTTGAACCAGAAGTGTCTGGTGTCTGAGTTAAAAAAATACAACGATACTTGATCTCGGATGTGGAAGCGGAATGCAGACCCCGTAACTTGCAAAAGTGTTTCGGATCTTCATGTCACTTCGGTGGATATACTGCAGCCTTTTCCGGATGATCTGATCAAACATATATCCCATTGATAGAATAGTTATAGTGATCCCTATGAGAAGTTCAATAATTCAAATGATATGCTGTCTGTTTCTCATTTCGGCCTGCTCTTCGGGCTGCATAGGCACAGAAAAAGAACCTGCAAATAAAGAATATGACAATGATGTCATATACCAGACATCAACTATTGATGCATTGCTGGAAGGTATGTATGCGGGTGACCTGACGGTAGGCGAATTGAAACAGCATGGTGATCTGGGACTTGGAACATTCAATGGCCTTGACGGGGAAATGGTGTTACTGGATGATATTGTCTATCAGGTAAAGGCCGATGGGGTAGCATACAGGGTGAACGATTCGGTGGAAACACCTTTTGCAGCAGTAACGAAGTTCGAGAGTGACATATATGCAACAGTAAACCAGGAAATAAACAATACTGAACTTACCGGATATATTGGCACTCTCATGCCAAGCAGGAACCTGATGTATGCCATAAGAATAGAAGGTAATTTTAGTCACATGAAAACCCGTAGTGTTCCTGCGCAGGAGAAACCATATCCAAGACTTGCAGATGTTACAAAATACCAGCCAACATTTGAATTTGAAAATGTCTCTGGCACAATAGTGGGTTTCTGGCTTCCTGAGTATGTCGAAAATGTAAATGTTCCGGGTTATCACCTGCATTTCATTAACAGTGATCATAGTGCAGGAGGCCATGTTCTGGAATATACGATGCGTTCAGGAGATGTTGGAATAGATATTACCGATGGTTTATTCATACAGTTTCCTGCAACTGAGGAGTTCTTAAATGCAGATCTTACTGGAGATACGACAAAGGAACTTATTCAAGTAGAAAAATAAGATCATATGGCTCAGAGGGATCAAAGTTCAATATCCCTTATGTGTCTTTCATATTTTTCTTCCCAGGCGGGAGCAGTTATGCATACCTGCTTCAGATTTCCACGGAACCAGAATCTATTTCCTGCAGGCACCACTACTACATCGCCCTTTTGGACTTCAAATTCTCTGTTCTCGACTACCCATGTACCGGACCCTTCAAGAATATAATAAAGGAAATCGCTTTTATAGTGAATGAACTCCTCTGCATGTCCTGTTTTTGTTTCCTGGTACAGGACAGCTGCATTAGGCGAGTCTTCTTTCGTGTTATAGATCATCATGCAGACGCCGTGCTTCTCGATCACTTTTGATCCCTCTGGTCTGAAAACCACACGGGGAAATTCTTCTGAAGCAGTCGGAGAATCAGAATAAAGGTCTTTTTCATCGGTTATGTCCAGCAGAAGATTATTCTCAAATCCGCCTCTTTCCTGTTTTTTCTTTGATCTTAATGATTCCAGTGCTTCCTTTGAAAAACCCCTTAGCTCAGCGATCCTGTGAATTACTTCTATAAGGTTTATAAGTTCTTGCAGATCTTTACTTTCAAGGTACTCACCCACTTCTTCTTCAAGCTTGTTCTCCAGCTCAACAAGAAATTCAGGATCTGAAAGTTCTTTGACAGCACATTCCTTACCTGAGCTTTGCATTATTTCCGGGATCCTGTCCCTTACAGCTTTCTTACCACTTATTGGAGAATACCTCATGGATCAGCCATCCCTATTCATTTCCCTATGTCCTCATACCAGAGGTCCGGTCTGTCCCTGATGAATCTATCCATCATTTCTATGCACTCGGCGATGCGCAGATCTGTTACTTCTATCCCATGCTCCCTCATAAATTCAGGGGCACCATGGAAATTCTCTGCCTCCCCTACAATTACTCTTTTTATGCCAAATTGCACAGCTGCACCTGCACACAGATAACAGGGCATCAATGTTGAGTAAAGGATGGCATCACTGTAATTGCCTAGGCGGCCTGCGCTGCGTATGCATACGATCTCAGCGTGTGCCAGGGGATCGTTCTCCTGCACTCTCATGTTATGTCCGCGGCCAACGATCTTGCCATTCCTCACAAGTACCGAACCTATAGGGATACCGCCCTCAGCAAGTCCTTTCTTTGCTTCTTCAATGGCACATTGCATAAAACTATCCATGATTTTCCTCCTAAGTTAACTTGATATATATACTGTTATAAGGTTTCTGAAGAAAGTAATACTTAGCCCAAATATGGTCATGTTTTGAGCATTTGTTTTCATCCACTTAATAAAATTACATCTGCTAATACTGAAGGCTTTGTTTCACTTCCCGGATCTGTATAAAACAAGAACGTACATATTTGTGTATATTTAAATGTTCATAGAGTTTATATCAATGACCACATGTTTAGAAGCAATTATGAAAAACATGATCCTTAAAAAACGTAATCAGTTTATCTTTTACTTTATTATCAAGCGCCTTTGCTCTAACGGATCTAAAGCAAGAGGCATAGGTTCATTTCAAGAGGTGTTAATATGGAATCGTTGAAGATGTGTCCTGAATGCAATGCCAAGCTCCATACAAATAAAAAAGGCATCCAGATCTGCAAAGTATGTGGGTACTGGACAAAAAAAGGTACAGCAAGAATTGAATCAATACTGCTGTGCTAGTGAGGAAAATTTCAAAAATCCATCGAAATTGAACGCATGCTCATAAGCATTGCCCATAGCCGCAAATTCCTGGCCTTCAAGCATGAAGCTAATAAGACTCATCCCTCACTGAAAATAATCTGAGAGTTAACAATCAACTGAATATCCATGTGACATAAGTACAATTATCGCATTGTGAAGTTTTTCCTCCTTTACAAGAAGATAATCCGTGTCGTATGTGGAAATGGCAAAGATGCTGATCCCGGCATCCGCAAGGGTTGAGCTAAGATGGGCAAGTATGCCGGTAAGAGAGAGATCAAGTGGCCCTTCAACCTTCATGCATTTCCATTCCCTTTCACAAACCATTTGTGATCCGGCGTCTTCGGGCATTATATTCCGGGAACAGACGATCGACAGTTCTTCTTCCGTCCTGGTAATGGAAAAGAATGTGCCTGTAGTGATCCATGCAGGAAGAGTCGCACATGGTCCCATCCTGCAGATACAGAAATCATCATTCAGCACTTTAAGTTTAAGGTTATATTGTTCCATAGAGATGCTTTTAATTTCTTAATTCTGTAAAGATCCCATAAGTGCATAGAAGTACTTTGCATCATGTGTCCGATACAGCTTATACCATGCTTCAAGCGCTTGTAGAGAAAACACATCTAGCTCTTGAAGAACCATATGAGTGAATTCAAGAGGAGCAATTCCGGAGGCAGTTATGAGCTTCCTGTCTGCAACTGCAGGCTCATGCCTATAGAGCGATCCACCTGTATAACCTGGGATAATTGCTTTCATATAGTCAAGATCATTGCTTGTGTGTTCTCTGTCATTTAGCAAACCAGCCTGAGCCAGGCAGAAGGTTGCACCGCAGATTGCAGCAACAAGAACATCCGCATGAAGGAACTCTTTCACTTTTTCCATCACCGGAGCATGGATCGGATCAAGCCATGTATCACCTCCGGGCAAAAGCAAAACGCCGGCATTGTCGGAAGTGCATTTTTCAAGTGAAATATCCGGTATGATACGCACACCACCCATGGTAACTATGGGTCCCGTGGTCAGGCCTACTGTTCTGACAGTATACTTGGTTACTCCTTTCTTAAAATATCTTCCACAATGTAATTCAGCGGTCACATAACCGATCTCCCAGTCAGCCATTGTGTCAAAAACATAAAGATAAGCTATCTTATTCATTGCTGAGCCTCCTTGTTTATGTTCCCTTTATACATGATCTTTCATATCTTACCCTGTATAACAGCCAGAGGCAATCATTTTCCAGAACCTCCTGTTCTATCAATTCAAGTTTCAACCCTCCTTTCGGAGAATGCAGTTTGCTGAAAAGATCGACAGATATATTCCCGACTATGACAGGAGACACCAGCAAGCTGATCTCATCCACAAGTCCCTGCTCAAGCAGCTGGCAATTAAGGGTCACACCTGCATCAGTAGTTATGGTTTTTGCTCCATATCTTTGAGACACCAGCTCAAGGGCTTTACGCAGATCTACATGGTCATGTCCCACAACATAATGATCATAGTTCCTTTCTTCAAGATATTTGATGTATGACACTGGCGTTTTCTCGGTAAGAAGTAATATAATATCTCTGCAGTGTTCGTATCTTCTCAATACATGCAGCACATCTTTCAGAATACCTTTTGAATCCGGTATTATCCAGGGTAAGCAGTGCTGGGATTTATCAAGAGGTTTTGTAAAGTCTGCAGATTCTTCTTTTGGGATTTCAGGGTAGAACATCTCTATGCCAGTTTTGGCAGTGCTGGAGCCTACAAGTACCATATCTGCATTGAAACCGGCACTGAGCCGATAGAACTGTCCTATGTCCGGTTCGAAATGCAAAACAGAACCGTCAAGGCTGATAGCGTTGTGCATCTTTACTTTTATTCCTTCCAATTATTATCCCTCACAGGTTGGCAATACACAAAAAATTCTATTTTATTCTATTCTATTCTATTCTATTCTATTC
>AMWB02055242.1_pt1 | contig 14269 bp, 11 predicted proteins | sample 200311 | NCBI WGS metagenome assembly AMWB02 (sample SAMN02737377, study PRJNA173069) | bioreactor metagenome | biome: anode biofilm in microbial fuel cells | place: USA: California | collected 2010-12-16 | reverse complement strand
AAATAAGTTAAATTAGATTACTTTTTAAAAATAATAAATAATATGGACATCTAAGAAATACTCAGAAAATATTTAGAAGATGGTCCATGAAGAAAAATAATAACTGGTGGATCGGTATCGCCAGTTGTTATTTTTGATTTCCGGAGCGAGCAATGATTATTAAAACAATAGATAATATGATCAGATAAACAATTAATACCGCCAACGCTAATAAGGCCATGCGCATTGGATTACTCTCTTGTCAAGATCGTCATACCGATTGTTCCAGGTCCGGTAGGGATCGATAATCCATGTGTAAATTCAGACAACAAAAAAGACTTTTGATCAGGATAGGAAATATTTATTCTATTTTGTAGGTCTTGCACTTTATCTGGGCAGTTCGAATGAATAATTGCACCTCGTTCAATTGCTTTTCCATCGCATGCATTCATTATAAATTCATGCATTTTATCAATGACTTTTCATACGGGTTGCGGTCGACTCATGACTTCCAGCTTTCCTTCTTGAACCGCAAGTATTGGTTTAATATCTAATATGTCTGCGATGTCAGCCGAATATTTAATCAGTCGACCGCTAAGAGCAATATATTTCAGAGAAGATAAGACTGCAGAAGTGTGAATTCTTTTCCTCAATTTGGTAAAAATTTTCAATTCTTCACCTCCTGATGCCCTATTCAAAACAGCTTCGGCTCCATTTGGAAGGGTTGCAGGGTGTACCTGAGCCAGCGAGGCTACCGCCAACGGCTGCGAATCAATGATCAACAATACCTGCTCTGGCTCACGGCCTAACTCCTGGATCGACACCTCCCGGATCAATTCCCAAGGCGTCGGAGGTACGTTATCCTGCAGCTTGCTCAATTCGGCAATGTGGGTGGGATGTAGCAGGTCAGGACGGGTAGAGAGGATCTTTCCAAGTTTGATGAAAGCTGGCCCCAATTCTTCCAATGCTAAACGGAAATGCAATGCTAGGTCTTCGGAAGGTATTGAAGGTTTCTTCCGTGCTGGAAGCCTTAGGACATGGCGGAAGGAATTCCAGTCTGGTTCCGGTTGGTTAAGGGCGAAGCCAAAGCCATGCCACACAAAGTTGCCAACAATTTCGCGGTAACGCCGCCAATGACGTTTGGAGCGTGATTTTATGAACATGATTATTGTTTCTTAACTCTCAAGACATTTTCAAAGTTCGTGGGAAGCGCTCTTGTCTGAAATACACCAATGCCAATACCTTTCAGCGGTTTAGTTGCTCTTGTACATTTCCTATAAGTCTTCGTAGCGAATACCCCAACTTACTCCATTGTTGGGGTGATGATTTTATTTGAAAAAATTCCAAATGGTTCGACATCTTGGGTGGACTGAACGTTCCGAACTCATATTCAAAAGGAGCTTCGCGTACCGGTTTCCCCATCAGTGCATATATCTCACACCAGGCGTACTTCAAGCCAAGCCTTACAAGTCCCTCTTTCCCTAATCGACGCATTGAGACCGGGATGCGGGCACTTGTCAATATTACAAACTTCCCACACCGTTTCGCTCGGCGAGCATAGTCAATATCCTCACTGAGCGTAAGTGACTCATCGAACCCTCCCATTTTTTCGTGGAAGAGACGCTTTGATAAAATACAAAAGCCGGGAGCGTGCGGTGAAACCGGTTGGATGATCCGGAAATACAGGTTTGTACCCGTGCAAATCGTCCGATCTAGATGGTTTCCGCCTAGTGCTGCGATAAAGCATGTGGCAGCGTCAAATTCTTTATGTTCAAATTCTTTCAGAACCCGGGCAATGAAATCCGGTAGTGGTAGCACATCGGCATCGAGGAAGAGAAGGAGATCCCCACCAGCTACATGAGCTCCTGCGTTACGCCCAACTGCTGGCATTCCACCGCTTACTACTCGTGCGCCACGCGATCGCGCCAGTTCTGCTGTGCCGTCAGTCGAACCTGCATCAGCAACGATAACCTCATCTGGAAGTCGAGTCTGCATATCTAACGCATTAAGTAAAATGGGTAGATAAGCGATTTCATTTAGGGTAGGTATCACAACGGTTAAAGAGGGTTCATTTTGATCGCTTAAGGATTTTTTGGGTAAATGTTTTTTTGGTTTCATGTCCAGAATTCCTTCATGTTATTCTTTCAGTAATTCTCAGTTTTTCTACCACTGCACTCGCGACCAAGTGCGAAGCATTCGGTTTGGCCATACGTGTGCAGTTGTCCGATATTCTTTTAAGTTCTATGGGGTTGTTGAGCCACTTTCTCAGAATTTCTAATATATGAGTGGGTTCTGGTGCCCAAACTCCCGCTCCCCCGTCTACCACATAAGAGACGTTACCATCTTCTTGTCCAGGCATCTTGAAATAGAGAATCATTGGCAGACCTGCGATAAAAGCCTCACTTATCGTACCCGGTCCGGCTTTCGTCAATAAAATATCTGCACACTGCATAAATTCTGGCATTTCGTTAACAAATCCATAGATAAATGTTGGCATCGACCATTCTTGGGCTTCAAGTTGTGCCTTTAACCTTTGATTTCGGCCGGTAACGATCACCAACGTTGCATCAAAACCAGCGTCTGAAATCGTCGTGGCAATTTGTTTCACCGGTCCCATGCCATCACCGCCTCCGATCAGCAAAATCACTGGTTTTTCTTGAGGCCACCCCAACTGGCTGCAAATCAGTTGGCGATTTTCAAAATGTTTACAGTACCTTTGAGCAACGGGCAGACCAACTACACGGATTCGATCTGGGTTGAGTCCATACGATAAACCATTCTGACGTGCGATTTCAGTGGGTACCAATACCAGATCAGAGCGGCGATTAAACCATAGGCAATGTGTAGAAACCATGTCGGTCACAACTGTGATTATGGGGGAAGAATCAGGTTTCAATGTACGGCAGATCGGAATAATCGGGAGCGGATGCACAACAACCAGTAGATCATACGGGTGTTCATTTAGCAGCCGGTAGGTTGATTTCCTATAATACGGCCACATCACCGAATATAAAAAGCGTGTTCGGCGTGGGTCATTGCTTAATTCATATCCCAGTTTCCACATATCTGGAAGCTTGGCCATTGGAGGGTAGAGCGCGGGGGACAAGTCGAATGGTAGTGGGGCATATTCTTTGAAAAAATCGACCATTTCCATTGAAATGCGATTTGGAAAGTCCAAGTTAATCGCTTCGATGATCGCTTCGGCTGCACTACGGTGGCCACCACCTGTATCTGAAAACAAAAAGAGAACGTGCAGGCGCTCAGGTTCCATGTGAGTCATTGATCCCCTTCGAAAGGAATAAGTTCTTAAGTTTTGTATTACTCAACATTTGTTCTGGGAGCGATGGCTGCACCATGCTCTTGTCAACCTTAACCGCTCTTCTGCTTAGAAACCAATGCCCCCGTGGGTGCAAGAGCGCTTTGATTTCGGTGAGGTGTTCTTCGGCAGCGCGCTCACCGGCGGCAACCAATTCTTCCACCTTTCTATATCCTACGATCGAATTCACATTCTTGGGAAGATCAGGGCAAATGAGGACGTCAGGTGGACACTGGCGTAATTTATTCTCCTGCTGGACGATGCGTAGAGCGTAAAGGGAATCATCCAAAACCTCGAGAGTATTGGCGATACCGCCTGGAATCCAACGACGGTTGCCGATCCATTGTCCAACCCCCTCGCTGCTTGTAAGACCGATATCGACCGCAATGACGACATCTGCTCCCATTCTTTTGGCTATATCGATAGGCATATTGTTAAGTAATCCACCATCGACAATCTGCCGATCGTTTATTTCGATGGGCATAAATATCCCAGGAATAGAAATTGTCGCGCGCAATGCTAACGCCAATGACCCTTCCTCGAACACAACTTCCTGGTGGAGCTTCAAATCAGCAGCTACCAACGCCAATGGCAAAGGTAGGTCGGCGAAGGTCTTTTCTCCAAAAACTCGCTTGAAGTAAGCAAGCACCCTTTGACCTCGAATAATTCCGCCATTTGGCATACCGGGGTCAGCCATGCGCAGCATGCCACGTTTACTTGTTACATGTAATGCTTCCTGTTCAAGGCCATGCGAACTCATTCCCGATGCATACCCAGCCGCTATGATACCTCCCATGCTTGTCCCAGCCAAATAATTCACCGGGATCCTTTCACGTTCCAATACGCGCAATACCCCGATATGCGCCAACCCTCGTGCACCGCCGCCACTTAATGCCAATCCGACGGAAGGCTTATTATGAACCATTGTTATTCTCCGATATTTGTTTAGCATAGGTCTTTATTGCTTCTTGAATATTTTCTCTTTTAAAATCAGGCCAGAGAACTGGAATACTCAAAAAAATAGCGAAAGCTGAACGCCAAAGGAGGAAGTTGCTCAGTCGCCATTCTCCGCTTGTCCGCACGATCAGATCGACATCAGGTGTACCCGAACAATAAAGATAATGAGAAAAGATCGTTTCGTCGATTTCAGAAACACCCAAATCACCTTTTTGGTGATCTGAAATAATAGCTTTCATAGCATCAACAATTTCTGCCCGTCCGCCATAATTGATAGCCAGATTCAAGATTAATCGAGAATTCTCTTTCGTTTGGGAGGTAGCTTTGTTTAAAGCCTCTACCAACGAGGGTGGAAGCCTATCCTTGCGGCCCATGAGTTGCAGACGGACACCGTTGCGCTGCAAATCAGATAACTCGCGTAAAGTGTACTCTTCGGCCAGGTGCATCAGAAAATCAACTTCCGCCTTTGGGCGGCACCAGTTTTCGGTGGAAAAGGTATACAACGTCAATACTTGAATACCGCATTCAACGCAAGCTTCAGTAGTCCGTAAGACAGCCTGCACACCAGCTTGATGCCCAGCCATACGAGGAAGCCCGTGTTGCTGCGCCCACCGTCCATTACCATCCATGATAATGGCCAGGTGGCGTGGGATGGCATTTCGGCTAAGATCCACTGACATGCAAACCCTTTTTAGGTTGATCCTGCAGGTAATGTTCGTGCCAGATTGGTTCGGATAAGTTTTCATAGAGCTCACCGTAGCGTTCCAACCCACGCCCATAATCCGGGTCAAGTAGCGCTGCGTTGGCACTTTCGTCAATGGGCTCGGGTTCATGTCGGGCGATCAACTGGCTGAGCATGCCATGATGATCCCGGTTCAGACAGGGCGCCATCCAGTTGCCTTTGTTTTGCGTATAACTTTCCTGCCAACCGCGAATGTCGGCAAAGAAAGGATTTGCCCAGATGTTGTTCAAAGTCCCGCCCTTTGCGAAAATGTCATTGACATTAATGGGCGAGTAGGGGACAAAAACACAGGGCGAAACAGCACCGTTCCAATCGATGTACATGTATCCTCCGCCGTGTGCGCGCCCGCCAGCGATACAACCATTGGAAATGGTGGCATGATTCCAAAAATCGGCCAAGAAAATTTTTCGTTTGCGTACGATCTCCCATGAACGCTTCCACATCCAAAGCCGTTGTTCAGGGGTTGGCATCAGATCCAAGGTAAACGAACGACCGATCGGCATGTATTGGAAAGACCAACCATAGAACGCCCCCTGTTTTTCGAAAAAGAAATCCAGGAACTCATCTGAGAATATTTCCTCGACATTGTACCGAGTAGCGGTCAACGAAATACCAAAGAATACTCCTGCTTTGCGTAACTGTTCCATAGCTCCAAGCACCTTGTCGAAAACGCCGGCGCCGCGCCGTTCATCGGTTCGTTCACGCCAACCCTCAACCGAAATGGCCGGGGTCACATTTCCCAAAGCAGCCATTCGCTGGGCAGTTTTCTCATCGATCAAGGTCCCATTGGTGTAAAACATGAAGAATATATCCGGATGTTTTTCAGCAATATCCAACAGACCTTTTCCTTCTGAGCAATATGCCAGAGGTTCTCCCCCGCTGATCGCCAAAAAACGTACCCCCCAAAGCGTTTTCGTTTCAGTGACGATCCGGTCAAAGGTAGTCCAGTCCAATTTCTCTGCCGTAGGTCCCGCACTCGCATAACAACCTGTGCATTGCAAATTACAGGTCTTTCCAGGGCTAATAACCAACGTGCTGGGAGGATTCATTCCAAACTGTTCTGAGAAGCGAGCCATTGACGCTTGTTCGCCTCCCTGAACCAGGGCTCCATGAATCAGGGTATGGGAGATCTTGTGCAATGTCGCGTCGGATAATCTGCGAGCGAGAATCCTGTCGAAGGTTTGCATGAACGCCTGCCCAAATTCTGCCTGATCAGTCAGAACGCCGGGGGGCATAGATGAATTTTGGGGATTGGCGGGTCGTAAATTAGTAGAAATATATTTTCCGGTTTTTAGAATACCCTGACGCAATCGCGCCGACTTTGAAAGCAGGGGTGAGGTGCGTACAACGCATTCCAATCCAAAATCAAAAGCAGCATTTTTCAACGTTCCATTCTTAAGGTGATTCGTGGTCATACTGTTCCTCCTGAATTATTCTGCTCATTTTTTCTTCTTCCACCAATCCTGATACCATAACAGCACAACTGCCAGCCCACAGAGGAGTAACAGATAGCCATAATGGATGGAATAGGGGACTGTGGAATTCATAGATATAACCTGCTCGTATCGATAGTCCTTTAGCAATTGAAAAAGTCTCTATTATTGGCGGTTAGTTTATGGAACGTGCTGCAGTATTTATGGTTGGCGTACCACAGAGGTGATGAGGGTGCTGACGATGACCAACTAAGAATGGGCCAGGAATGTTTGGACAAGAAATTCTTTCCACTTATCCCACTTACATCCCTCCACGCTTGCTAAGAGTGTCTTTCTTGTCGACCAGGTCCTGGTGATCCTGCTTTGTAGCCAGACCCATTCCATCCAGGGCACTCTTTACCTCGGCATGGATTAGTATGCGTAAGCTCTGGCGTACATCCTCACCGTGTTTGACCAGCCTATCTACCGAATCTTTCACCTCATTCTTTCAAACTTCACCTCGTTGGGTCAGTTCATCAATAATCTTTTGGCTTTGTCATGAGTCATAGAGAGCAGACCGATTTCTGCCAATAACTACGTTCAAATAATGTAAGCATGTCAACCTCCTCATTTGGGTTATTGGTTTTCTGCGTATAAAGCAATGCCGATCGTTCCAGGCCCTACGTGGACGCCAATAACCGGGCTAAATTCGACAGTAAAAATCTCCTTACAATTTAAACGTTGTTCCACTTCGTCACGAAATTTTTGTGCTGCTCCGGGAGCATTCGCATGGACAATGCCTACATGAACGGGACGCCCGTTCGCCTGCTCTTCAGCCAGTTCGATCAGCCGTTGCCACGACTTACTTTTTGTGCGCACTCGTTCCAGCGCATCGATTTTTCCTTCTGAGTTAAAAAACAAGATGGGCTTGATAGCGAGGGCAGTGCCCAGGTAGCGTGATGCCCCATTAATCCTTCCCCCACGATGCAAATACTCCAAAGTGTCCACGGCGAAAAAGACATGTAAGCACTTAACCACCGCATCGGCTGCACATCTTACTTCTTGTAGAGACTTTCCCTGTTCCGCTGCTCTTGCGGCGGCAAGGAGAATCAGCACCTGTCCCATTGAAGTGATATGAGTGTCGATAATCTCCACCGGCACTCGAGTAAACTGACGCGCTGCTGCCTGAGCTGAGGCAACTGTGCCGCTGATGCCAGAGGAAATCAACGGTACGACAATGCCATCCGCTTGATCGGCCAGACTTTCGAAAGCCTGAAGAAAATCTTGGGTAGACGGTTGCGAGGTCGTGGGAAGGGATTTACCGTGTGTCAAGCGCGTGTAAAATTCGTTGGGTGTGAGATCTATGCCATCGAGAAAGGTCTCATTTCCCCACTGAATCTTGAGGGGAAGTACCCGCACGTTATATTGCTCTTCCCACTCTTTTGGGAGATTAGCAGTACTGTCTGTTAAAATTGCAATCTTTGTCATCAGCCCTCTATGTCGAAAATAACGAAAATATTGGTTAAAAAAATTAACTTGAAAGAATTTGGGCTACTTCTCGCGTGAATTCACTCAACTGTCGTCGGCTTTCCTCATTCAACTGCGATAGTGCATCTTCGTACCGACTGAATTGAGCAAGCAGAGTGGTTGAATAACGGCGATTGGCGCGCTCCATTACAGACAGGAGCATTGCGATTCCACTCATCACACTTAAGCTGATTTTCTGAGGTAACCCTATTTGTTGCAGACGTTCCAACAATGCATGAATTTCAGGTGCATCTTGGATCGTTGTCAGCATTAAGATCAATGCTGTGACCAGTTCTGTAACAAAAATGAGCGGGGAACGTCTCTCTGGGATCCGAGATAGAAGGTTAGAGAGCAGATCTTCGTAACCGCCAGCATTTCCTTCTCTCAGTTTTTGTAAGATTTGTTCTTTGATAACTAACCAATCTTTTATATCAATTGGATCACCAGCCAAAACGTTCATCAACCGGTTTGCTGCCTGGGTGGGATAAAAGAGAACAGCCGAACGACCTGGGCCATGTTGATCTGGGTTAGCCTGATACTCAGCTCGTACAAGTCCATGATCTTCCAAAAGGCGCAGCATCTCATACGCCGTTACTTTTCCGATGCCAAGTCGTTCAGCAACAATAACGTAATGCACAGATTGATCCATTTCCCGATAAATTTCCAGGAATTGGCTCAAGAACTCTTGTTGGCGGTGAGTCAGTTTCTTTTTCATAATTATCCGAAAGATACGAAAATATTATAATCTGCTTATTTGACCCTTGTCAAGTCTCTCCACTTGATTTGTATCGTATTGCATAGTGTCTTGAAGGAGTTTTTTCGAAGAAAACTGGGGTGAATGTGAAAAATATAATTTCGATTAAACATTCGATAGGTGTAGCATGAGCTGTCATTTAGATGTCCATCCTTCACACAGTGATGTTGGTGATGATTCACTTTGTTTTCCCCATAATTTTTTCCCATCGCGGCTCATTTTCATATGATTCTTCCATGTATCTATAAATTGGTTCGAAGAACACATCTCCGTTTTTCAAATCCTTGGCAACATTTGAAATCGCAGTTACCCGGCGAACTTCATGCCGAATGCCAATTTGCACTAAGAGGTCAATCGCATCGGAAATCATTTGGTTGGCTTCATGCAGTTTTACCCCAGCATCTGCACCCATGACAGTTGCCAGACGGCGAGCAGCTTCACGCGGGCTGTCTGCATGGAAGGTGCAGGCTCCGCTATGACCGGTCATCAATGCCCGAAACAAGCTCATGGCTGCTATCCCATCCCGTACCTCGCCAATCACCAGGTAATCGGGGGACATACGCATGGCATCATCCACTCCATCTGCAAGAGTATACGGTCGGACATCCGTGCCAACCGCTTGCGGTCGGGCTTCGACAGTCTGTACCGTGGGGCGGTCTACCCAAATTTCCTCTGGATCTTCGATCTTCACGATGCGCCAAATTGACGGCAAGAAATTGCACAAGGCACTGAGCAGCGTAGTCTTCCCGGTGCGTGTTCCACCGGAGATTAGGATTCGAGTACCCTGTTCCATCGCCTTGCGAAGAAGATCCATCATCTCGGAACTCATCATTCCACGTTCCAATAACCAATCTGGTTTGACCGGTTTTTGTTCATACAGGCGAATATTGATAGATGGGTTGCGACCTGGAGGAGCAATCACAGGGTGTAGGGCTTTGATACGCCCCCCACCTGGATTGTGCAGCGTTGCCGGCAGCTTTGCATTAATACTTGGGTTGGTCTCGTTCAGCGTCTTGTTTTGCGGTCCGATCAGACGATCCAGCACCCGCCAGATCTCACCCGCCCCAGGATGCAGGTCAATTGATTCCCAACGCACAGAGCCTTTAAGCATGATTTGCAGTAACCCGCTCGAATAAATTGTGATTTCCGAGATATCCGTACGCGCCGGCGGTAAAAGTAAATCCAGGAAACCCAATCCTAGAATGCGACGGGTGAGTTCTTCGGCGATTGCGCCTTCCTGTTGGACACCAGGACGACAGTTGCGTTTGCGTAAAGCAGCAGAAATTTGTGCCTCAACCCACTCCCGGATGCGTTGCCGGTCGGCATCACTCGGACCTTGCAACACGGTAGAGGGAAACTCGTGGTTGATCTGATCGATCACCTCATTGAACACCTCGGATCGGGTGGTTTCATCCAGGTTATTTACATTAGTGGCTGTGTCGTACAAACCCAAAATCCCAGGCATGTCACTCCTCCAATTTTTAGAAACTTCTCTATCTCAAAAGATGCTTAAGTGAAGCGAATCTTTGGTAATCGCAGAATACCCTTTTTCCCATCGGTACGATCTAGATTGTTATCCACCATGGGAAACAAGGTGTTAACAATAGCGCGAATGCCTTTGGAAAATTCATCTCCACGGGTCACTGGTAGAATTCCATCATCTTGCGCCTGTGAGACACCCGGATCAAAGGGGACGATTGCGGCGATAGGCGGAGCCCAACCCAGAGATTTGGAAAGTTCTTCTTGAAAGATCCGAGGGGTGAAACTGCTACGCTCGGAGGTCTGGTTCAAAACCAGGTAAATTGAATCTCTGGCAAGCCGTTTTTCACTCTTTAAGCCGGTCAGCAATAACGTCAGGGTATGTCGAATTGCAGTCAGGTCAGCTAGTGTCGGACGGGTGACGATTAGGGCATAATTTGCGAAGATGATTGAATGCATCATCCACAAATCCTCGGTTGTTGGCACATCCATCACGATGGCAGCATAACGTCCGTCTTCAGAATCTATCAACATTCCATTGATCGTTCCTTCTCCAGTACCTTTATTGGAGCTTTCCAGAATATGCATGTATTCCAGGGAAGATTCAGGCGCAAGCAAGACCTCCAGATTTTCCTTGCGCTGGATCGCAGCCTGAAAGGCAGCCTTACCGGGACGGTCAAAGTACTCAGTAAGGTTCGGCACATAGCGTAGGCCTAAGTGAGGCGCAGCTGAAGGCGGCAATCCCATTGAGACTAGCAAGGTCTTCACGCTGAGCCGGACTGATAATTCATACGCCAGATTTTCTGCAATGGTGGAACAGCCAGAACCACCAGCATGGGAGAGCACAGCAATCCGTTTGGTACCTGTGATATAAGCAGAAGCCCCACTGGGAGAATAACCGGATACTCCTTGTTGCATGGGGGCAGCCTGGCTAAGACTGGCACGGGCAGTCATCGCTGCCCCATAGGCAGCCTGAATAACCTCGTTCCAATTGACAGGGGCTACAAAGACCCCACGGACGGTATCTATCTTAGCGAAAGCTCCCTGAAAATCCTTCTGCGGTAAAGGGAGAACCACAATTGCAACCCCTCGCCAGGCTGAAATTTTCTGGAGAGTACGGATCAGTGTGTCGGGGTCTGGAGCAATATCCGACTGGACAATCACCAGGTCAGGTCGTAAGTTATTCAGGTTGGTTTCAAACATGGACCACTGAGCTGCATGACCCGAGATCATGAAGCGTTGGTCTGCCAGGATCGGCTGCTGCATCTGATAGTAGACGACGTCATGACCAGCCCCAGCTAACATCACCGTGATTTTATTGGTTTGGTAAGCGTTATCGCTCATTTTGGCCTATTTCTTTCGATATTCATTCATCTCGTTATAAAGTTCACCCAGATTGAGGGTGATCACATCCGCCACATCCAATTCCAATCCTGAGGTTGGTTCCAAAGCCAGATGGATGATGCCGTATTGGTCTAGAGCCGCCAGCAAGGTCGCCGGATCAACCTTGAATCCTGGCGTTACTTCTACCAGCCCGGTGGGAACATCCAGAACGATGACACTGCCCTCCTGGGCGGACACGCTGGTGCGTGCCGAAGAAAACAGCTCTTCTTCACTGGCACCCGCTGGAATCTCTTCATAACGGAAAGATTGCGGAACCATCAAAACACGCACGCCGGTAATGACCAGACGAGCCAGAGGAGAAGAAGGCGGAGCAGGTGTGGGGGTTGGGGTAGGTGTTGCGGCTACACCCGGAGTGAGAGAAACGATCGGTGATGTAAATTCTGAAATCGGAGCCGTAAATACGCTGGTGCTGCTCGTTTTCAGAATATCGGGGGAAATCATACCGATCACGGTCACTGTCTGTCCCGGGCGGAGAAGTCCCGCCACGCCACTGGCTAGGTCGACATGGATCGCCAGGGCTACGTGACCTTCCGGTAATTCAGCAGGAATGCCTGCGCCGGCGATCTCACCTAAAACAGAGGTAACAATCAGGTCACCCGGAGCGCGGCCAACTGCCAACATTTTGCCATTCACTTCTTCGATCTTAGCGATGGCATCGGACGGTTTAGCTCCCATCGGAATGGTACGCAGTTCGACCAGCTGATCGGTCAGAAGAGTGCCCGGTGCGATGGCGACTTTGGCAACCACCACCTGGGTTGGGCGAATGACACCGTTCAACAGAGCGATCACGAGAAGACCGATGACGACAGCCAGTACGATGGCGGCGATGGGGGAACGTTTTTTGCTTTGCATAGTAGATAATTCTCCTTTCCGAAATTAAATAGATTATGGATTAGAGGCAAGGATGTCGGATGCTGTACGTTCCAGGGAAACAGCACCCAATTCTTGGGTAATCTCAAGATCAGAGGGTTCATTACAGCGAATGATTAGAGGGCGTACCAGCACCGGTTCCAGCCAGAATACATCATCGCTGTATCCTAACTTGGCAATTGCATAAGTGCGCGGAATGCGCGCCAGGTAGCGTTTGTATTCGGTGTTGACCAGACCTTTTTCGGAGCGTCCCAAATGTGGCAGGATTAAGTCGCGATCTTTGGGGTCTTTGGTCTGAAACACAAATACATTCGCGCACGAAGAAAGGATGCCCGAGGGCAGCTCGCTCACGGTTTGAGCCATCAAATGCAGGAAAATGCTGTACTTACGTCCATCCCGCCACATCGTTTGAAAGAGATGGCTGACCGGATTGCTTGATTCTCCTGAACCTTGATCGGAAGCAGCACCACCTGAGACGCCGGTCAGGACTTTATTGGCTTCTTCAAAAAAGATTTGCATGGGTGGGAAGTGTTTGCCACCCAACATTTCGCGCCGGCGGGCGACTGCATCCGAGTACAGGATGCTGGCCAACAAAGAAAGTAACGCCGCTTTGGAGTATTCGTCCATTTCAGCGCCACCTTCAATGACAGTGATGCCCCATGGATTTTCAGGGCTGCCCATCAATCCCAGGTCTTCCACGCCGATTCCACTGGCTGAGGGTCCATATTGACGAGCCATATGACCTTCGGAGAACTGCTCTAGTCGCAAGAGGACACCCTCCAGACTTGTACGACTGACCTGGTCACGTTCTAATTTCTCTTTGTAGGTTCGGAGACGGTCTACCCATTTGGAAACATCCAGTTTACGACTGCGGTAGACTGCCAGGATTTGTAATTCTGAAGGAGAAAGGCTTTCCAACAAGGTTCCAGGATGAGGCTCATTCAGGTTTTCACCGGAGCTCTGACGTTCATTCTGAATTAGCTGCACCTCCCGATCATCCTGGAGATGTCCCAAGGGGCCATTCTGCAACTTGGGATCACCAGTCAGGACACCCGCTTCAAAATACAATTCGGTCAGCGCGCGACGCATAAAACCCAACTGCCTGGCTCCCAATCTGCCGGCGTTGGCAAAGAGCTCAGCGACCATGCTGCGGTAACGACCCGGATCAATGCGGCGCGGCACTTGCAGAATATTCCAACGCAGTGGACGAGGAGAACCAGGATAGAGCTGACGGATATCAACATGACCTAAACCGTCTTCTGAACCCTTCTGACCAACACCTGGCCAGTTCATAGCCTTACGCCAACCCTGTCCAAAGTCCAATACGATAGTGCGATAATGCCAGAAGCGGGTAGTTTCATAAGCCAGGCGTTCAGCAGCGATGGATTTTCCAAAACCGGTATCTCCAACAAAGGCTGTGTGAAAATGACGGTCAGGAACTAACTTCAAAAATGTATCCGTCAGGAGACCCGTTTCGCTCGACCACTGCCTGGCCAGGGTGATATTCCCCGGAATATCCGGATAGAACGCAAATGCTGGCGTTTCTTCCTGGGTGGTGAGTGCCGACCCCTGCTCGAACATTCCCGGAGCCGTGTAAGCTGCTACTTGCAACATGGTCAGAAGAGTCGAATCAGCATACCCACTCATGGCTTCAGGAATATTCTCAATTCGGGTGGATGGAGTGAAAGCTCGGGCATGCAGGCCGATGTAAGCCTGTTCAGGATCTGTTAACGCACGTGTCTGTACACCCGCCACCACGTCTTCCGTTCCATGAAAGGCTTCTGGGATGAGTCCCATCAAGGCGTGTACACCCTGTTCGCTGCGAGCCA
>AMWB02007527.1_pt1 | contig 14269 bp, 10 predicted proteins | sample 200311 | NCBI WGS metagenome assembly AMWB02 (sample SAMN02737377, study PRJNA173069) | bioreactor metagenome | biome: anode biofilm in microbial fuel cells | place: USA: California | collected 2010-12-16 | reverse complement strand
GTGAGCCCAGGGACGGGATATATACAATGCAACTCCACCCCCCCTGGTGCCTCTGTCTATATTGATGATAAATTACAGACTGTAAAGACCCCTGCAAGATTCTCAGGCTTGGCTGTAGGCACACATAAAGTAGAGTACAGGTTAACAGGATATAATAACTACATTAACAACTACGTAGTGATTTCAGCAGCAGGTTCGACTGCAACAGTGACTGCAACTTTGGTAAAAGGAATCACCGAAACGGCACTTACACTGAACAGCCCAGGTTCATCATTCTTTGAAGGAGACAAAGTAACCTTCAGTGGGTTCCTCAAAGATGCAACTGGAAACCCAGTACCAGATGTAATTGTAGCAATCTACAAACAGAACACAAGCCTCATTCCAGACGAACAGCTAAAGAACGGCAGTACTCTTGTCCAGGCAAGGACTACTTCTGCAGGATACTTCTCAGTCCAGTGGACTGCAGTTGATATGAACACTACCACAAGCCAGATTCATACTATCATTGCCAAGTTCGCTGGAAATACGCTGTACGTCAAATCCCAATCCAGAACATACGACCTTACAATAAAACCCAAGGAAGCAGTTGCAACAACTCTAACATTAACCACGTCTACCACAGAAACCAAGGTAGGCGGTGCAGTAATCCTCTCAGGCACACTCAAGACTATAGAAGGATTGCCAGTATCAAACGCCACTGTTACATTCTGGGACGATCAATATATATTTGAGGGAGAACTCAAAAACAACGGTGTAGCACTCAAAGCAACTACAAATTCCACGGGTGCGTATTCGGTGACATGGACTGCTGCCATCATGGAATCTCTGTTGTCTTCTGACACTGTTAAGATATACGCCAAATATGCAGGACATGTGCTGTATAAAGCATCCCAGTCCACGCCAAACAGAGAAGTGAAAGTTAACAAGAACATGGTTACTCCTACACTGTCACTTTCAGTTTCACCAACGACTGTTGAAATCGGCAACAATGCTACCCTGTCAGGATACTTAATAGACCCAAGTACCAACCAAGGAATTGCCAACGCAAAAGTGTCTATTTATGACAAAGATGACATTCTCAATCTCACAAACGATCTAATTGCATCTGTAACAACAAACACCAGTGGGTATTATACATATTCGTGGAAAGCAACTCCAGAAGTGTGGCTAAACGTAACAACTTCAACGGTAGAAATACAAGCACAATTTGATGGTTCAACCAACTACAATAAAATAACATCTGCACTAAAAACAGTTACAGTAACCGATTCAAGAGTGCCCATAAACTTTACATCTATCCCAAACAAAGCATCGGTTGACGTAGACGGCAAAACAGCAACAACATATGGCGTATCCGTAAACGAAACTCCGATGACCATAAGAGTTACAGAAGGCACACACACTGCAAGATTCTATTTCAATTCAGCCAACATGCCTTCAGGACAAAATTATGCTCCCCTTACTCTCCAATTCACTGCAAAAAAAGGAGTAGTAAATCCCCCCGTAGTAGGGCAATGGGAAACTGACAACATTTGTAACATGTTGGGTACATTATTTGGATTCAGCATGTCCATTGATGAATGTAAAGAAAACACCCTTGTCAAAATAGCAGATTTCTTTTTAGACATTAGCAGCTTTACGAGAATTTTATTTGGAAAAGACATATACGGAAAACCCGGAACCGCAGGAAACGGAGATTATTTCGCAGTTATTTTAACAGTGTTCCCATTCGGTAAAGCCACTAAAGTAATAAAAGCACTCAAAGGACTCCAAGTAGACAGCATGGGTGCATTAATATCAAAAGCTGTAATGGATCACCCAGAGCTTGTGTCCAAACTGGATTCGTCCCTATTCTTCAACCGAATCATAAGCATGGACGATGCAGCACTCACAAAGCTGGAAAACATGTTCAAAGAAATAGTATCCACCCCTGGTGGAATCTCTGCAGCAAAGCTAAATGCGCTTCAGGAATTTATAGAATCGTTTCCATTCAAAGCAATTCCAAGTACAAAACTTGCAAAAGCACAATCCGAACTTGCAAAGATATTCACTGACCCCAACATAAAACGATCAATTGATTTTCTACAAAGAGTACTTCCGACAGGCGCAATTGCAAAAGAGTACACTCAAATTTTCAACAAGTTCCTAGCAGGAAACACCATTCCAACACCTACTCAGTTAATTGACTTAGCAAACGCCGGTAAAACTAACCCAGCAGATATTCTTGAATTGTTAACAAGTTACAGATGGACACAGTTAAGATATGTTCAACACAAGTTAGAATTCTTGGGTGGACCAAACACTGAAGCTGCAGAAATGCTTGGAAAATTCATTGACATCGATTCAAGCGGAGCAATTGCGGACAAAGCAACCGCAATAAAGAACATATGTACAGAATACGGCCCAAAGATTTCATCAAGTTTACGCAGTTATGTCCCAGCAGATGTTCAACGGGGAATAATGAAATTAACAGATTCCCACGAAAATGCAATTTATAACATAAGCGAAAGAGCTGGACAAAAGTACGTAACTGCAATGAAATCAATCTTTCCAAAATACAGTGAATCATCTTATGGAAAAGCTACAGTAGAAACTATTCAAGCCGGAACAGATATAATAATTGATGCTGTCAAAGAATCTCCAATTTCATCAACCATTGCAAGTGCAAAAACAGCATTATCATCTGCTGATACAGTATTAGACGATGTTATAGGTACCGTGCCAACATCTGTTGCTAAATCAGAAATTACGGATGCTATGACCATCAACAACATAATAGAAGGATGCAACTCTGCAATTACAAGTACAGCCAAATCAAACATTGTTGACATATATTCAAAAGTAGCACCAACAACCGCATCAGCAAAATCTAACTATTACTCCCTATTGAGATTTATCACAGACGAATTACCAACGCTTGTTACAAACAAAGGCACCCGATACACAAGTTACAATTCATTAAATCCAAATTCGCTTATCTCTAAATTACACGACATATTAATTAAACAACCCGGAAATGCAATCGAAAGTTTCAGCACCTTACTCGATGACATTGAAAACGCAATTGTCACACTTGCAAAAAGTGGGATATCTCCATCAAGGACAGATACCCTGTCAGATTTTGGTAAATACCTTTTTAAAACAATTGACGAAATCCCCACAACAACAATCCCAGAGGGGGGAATTATACCAGGCGCAACAGAAACCCTTGAATCGCTTCTCACAAAATATACAGACGAACTAAGAATGTTCTCAGAAGCCGAAGCAAGAATTGCAAACGGTTATGTAGATTTAATTATGAAATCTGCAGACGATTTCACCAGAATAATATTATCCGACGGATCAACATTAGCCAGTAAAAAGGGTTTCAGCAAATTTGAAATATTCAAAAGAGCAATGGATGAAATTGCAGATCTTGGAATCAATGAACGAACCGGAACAAATGTAAGAATAATTATATCAGATATATCAAGAGCACTCCGAGACGAATTTCTTCAGCTGTTAGATTATGGATTAGATATAAAAATCGCCCCATCTGACATTACAGGACTCACAGACGACATCATCCAAAAAATAGACGATATTCCTCTCGGACAAGTTGAAGAAATCACAGAAGAAATCATTGAAGAAACTGCTGAAATCGTAGCCAAATATACATCTTTCTTTGATGACATACTGCTCGGACATACAGGCATACGCATTACAGCGGGAACTATTACGGAATTAATAGACCATTTAATTGCCAATCCATCGGACATTTATAAAATCATAGACGTTTCAAAAGCAAATGAATTAATCTCAAAGCTATATGATTATGGTACCGAAGGTAAAGTTCTTGCAGAACTCATCAGGCTATTAAGACAGTGCAAAGGATTTGAAGTACAAATCGGAAGAGAAGCAAATTTCAATGCGTTTATGACAGCCACTTTAAAAGCGGCAAGGGGATTAATTGCATCTGGAAAAGACCCAACATTAATGAGGCTGTGGGATGTACTATTTGACTCTACAAATGGTTTAAAACCACTCGACGAATTAATGGGCACAAAATCTTATGCCCAACTATATTCTTTGGTCTACACCCTTGGAAACTCTGCACCATCTACGTGGTTTAGACACACTTTAACATGGGGATATGGTAAACTAACCAGTGTAAACAAAAAAAGATTAATGGGAACACTTACCGGAATGGGAAGCACCGGATGGAGTACAAAAGAAAAGGCAGTAATGTTTCTGCTATTTGGTGCAGATTCGTTCTATTTAATAGTATCATATGCCACCGGAAACAACCCAATGCAAGTACAAAATCGCTGTAATTCATATATAATTGCAATAAGATCAGATTTAAGCGAACTAGACAACCAATGCGACTTTGAAAAATCTGCACAATTTACAGAACTGCTGGAAAAAACCCACACTAATTTGGACAACTTCAAAGCATACAGAGCAGAACACACTTCATTCTGGACGGGCGATGTAGGCGGACTTGGTGAAATGGTAGATTCTCAAATTGCAGTGTTCGATACTTTAATAAAACAAGTAGACGACTGCAACGCAGCAACCGGCGAAGGCACACCCGCAGAACCCGGCACAGGAACGGGTTCAAACTCCGGCGATGACATTGCATATCAGCTTGGTTACTATGACAGAACAGTCAAAGAACACTATGACAGAGGAATGACCTACTGTGCAAATGGCAAACCAACAGAAGCAAGAACTGAATATTCTAGCATCGTAGAAACTGCCAAAGCAATGCTTGAATATGAGCAAGCACACGCCACAGAATTTGTTCAGTACAACCAAGTAGGTTATGCAAAAACAGTAAGACTCAACATAGCAAGCAGGCAACAGGAATTAATCGATTGCATCAACGGGGAATCGAGCCCACTGTACGGCGACACTCTTGCTGCAAAAGTAGACACAGCAATTAACAACATGGTATCCCAGTACTTTATATGTGACGAAGCGTGTGACAACGGGTACAGCACATTTGAAGACGACATGGACAAGTTCAGATTCTTCATAAACGATGCAAGAAACCTGCTGGAACAGAACAGTGCTGCCATAGACAATTTGAACATGACTGATAAACTGGAAAATGCAATTGATATTGCAGAAGGCAGATACAGCAACCTTGAAAACTGTGGTGCATCTGGTCAACCAGTAAGTAGTGATTTACTTACAAACATCAGAAATCTGCAGGAAAGACTTGAATCCATCCACTGGCAATGTAAAACATTCTTTGACAACGGTGCATCAGATCTGTTAGCATCGTCCTTGCCACAATATGCTGATGCATTAACAGAACTCCAGACCCTTATAAATGAAAGAGCACCGGAAATAGAACAGCTTGGATTAACAGATGAACTCAACGGCAACTTGGCATACTACCTGCCATACTACAATTACTACTCCACTTACAATCCAGGACAGCCAACAACAGAGATTCCAGAAGAGGCACCACTCTATGAGCAGCTGGACTCTCTGTTCAGTGAGTTGAATACCTTTTACTGGAACTGTTACAATGCAAAGAAGAGAGGTGACACTACAAACTTCAACAGCAACCTTGAAGTTTACGAGGGCCTGATATCAGAACTTGAAGGACTACAGAGTTCCAAAGCAACAGAGATTGCAGACATAGGGTACACTTCAACAGTAAACAAGAATTTGGTAGACCACCGAGCAAGGCTTGCAAGTCTAAAATCCACAAGTTCCTCTGGAGGCACTACTAATCCACCAACTCCAACAACACCAACCACTCCAGATGACAGTGATTCCAGTGGCGGGTCATATGTCAACGAATCGTACAACAAAGCAGTAGCATTGATTGACAAGATTGACGACAACTCTTCAGCCTGCTGGACTCTCTGTAAAGATGGTGCTAAAGCGGCACTCGCAGCATCCCTCAAAACCTATGCAACAAACCTAAATGCACTCAAGAAACTGTATGCAGAACACTTGCCGGAACTCAAGTCTGCCAGTGCAGATTCATGGGTTGCAGGCGACATTGAATACCACACTTCAGACATTGCCAAACTCCAGAACTGTGCAACCACAAGCACAGAAGAGCCAGAGGAAGAAGAACCTGTAGAGGAACCGGAAACTCCAGACACCACAGACATGACAGACGAAGATGTGATCGATACGGTAGACCAACTGCTAGATGACATGGATTCAATATGGGATGAAGCACAAAATGCAACAGTAACAGAAGAGGTGGTTTAAATGTCCACAGTTTCCAAGATAATAAAAAGCATAGTAGATGCACCAGACATCCACCTTTTCAACGATGCGACAGATCTGCAGACACTAATCACCCAATACGAACAGATGCTTGCAGCACTCAAAGCCCTTGTAGCAAAAGAAAGTGCCGTAATCAAATCAGCCGGATATACTGCAATCGTTCAAGCAGCAATTACAGTTCATCAGGACAGAATTAACCAACTGAAAGCCAGACTTGCAGGTGAATCCGTCTCAGCAAGTGATATATCCTATCTTGTTAGTCAGTATACGAACCAATTAGATTCCTATGCATACCTTGGAAAGCAACTCTGCACTGGTGGCTATGTAGATGAACTCTCTACTCTTCTTCCTAAATATAAAAACGTCCTTGCTGCACTAATAAGCCTGAATGCAACATCCAGAACAGCCATAGAACAATCTGGTTATGGTCCAATAGTCACAGGTTCTATTTCCCTGCACACAATTGAGATACAAAACCTTGAAGCATGTGTGCCAGTTCAGCTAACTCTCCCGGAAAACGGGATAATAACTGGCTGCAGAGTCAATGCTACTGTGGATGGAGACACCCTTGAAATCGATCTTCCAACGACAGTGGTCCCAGCGGGCAGTGAACCGAGAGTAAATGTAAGACTTGCAGGTTGTAATGCTCCTGAAAAACCAGATTCCTCTTCTCAAGCTGGTAAATGTGTGCTAGAATATACCTACGACGGAATCTCCAGCTTCATGTACGTTGATAAAACCTTTTACAGTCAGGCTACTATGAAGCTGGGATCTCTGTTAGGTGGCCGGACGGTTACTCTTAGAGTAAATAAATCCAAACCCTATGATTCCTACAGTAGATTGGTAGCTGTAATAGTAAGAGACGATGGACTGGTTGCCAATGAAGAGATGCTTACTGCAGGATTATGTGCTTATTTCCATCGTTCCGAGTGGGATAGCCAGTATGACCCGGTAGATCATTCAAGATATATTGCTCTGGAATCTGCTGCAAAGGTAGAAAAGCTAGGAGTATGGGCTACACCACTTGCAAGCACAGATACAGGTCAGTGTATTATCACTGCAGTCAGGTCAACAACCACAGGCGGTACAACTTCAACAACTGCATTGGTCTATGTAGACAACGTGTACATGGGAATGACCAGTACTACAGAGCCATTTACCCTTGCCATAGGCGAAAGAACCATCAGAGTAGTAAGCAGCCAGTACGGAATAGGCACTACCACCGTAACAATCACCAAAGGTGGCATGTCTACTGTAAATGTCCAAGTCGGAGAAAGTTCGGAACCCGGCGAACCAACCGAAAAAGGCTATGTTACGTTCCAAGTACTCAGAAAAAGCACGTCTGGAGACTACATAGGTACCACAGCAGAGGTGTGGGAGAATAACAGGTTCAAGTTCATGGTGGAATCTACCAAAGACAGAGTTTCCACAGACGTTGGAGAGCACACATACCTGTTCAAAAAGGATGGTTACGAAGATAAAGAAGTCTCAGTAACCGTAGAAGCCGATCAGGAAGTGCTTGCAAAGGCAATATTGACTTCCACAACAACAGACCCTGGCACTTCTGATACCCAAGGAACCATAGATTTCATAAGTACCCCAACCGGAGCTAAAATCTACGTCAATGAAGAATATGTTGGCCTCACAAAGAAGACCAATTATCCAGTAGGTCCAGGTGTTTACACAATCTGGATAAAAAAGACGGGATATATTGATTATACCCAAACAGTTTTAGTGGAAACTGGTAAAAAAGAAATTGTAGATGCTGCATTATCGGCATCAGCACCATCCGATGATCCCACAACAGAACCAAGCACAACCGAGAAAGGCACTGTAGACTTCATTACAAGCCCTTCAGGTGCTTACATCTATGTAAACAATGTCTACATAGGGATGACCAAGAAAAGTGGCTACAAACTCCCCGCTGGGGTTCATTTGGTGACCTTCAGGAAGAACGGATACAATGAGTGGGAGGATACCGTAGGTGTAACAGCCGGTGAAAGACTAGCAGTTGAAGCAACACTCCAATTATCCGAAGTTGCTGAAGAGGAAGAAGAGGAAACGACTGAAGAAACCACTTCTACGAGTCCTGTCTACTGGTCAAATTACCCCAATTACTCTACGAGCTACCCTTCATCCTACAACACCACAGAAACAGAGCTCCCACAGGGGGTGACTTCTGAACCTTCGTCAACCTCAGCAGTTCCAGCCGAGGAAGATGAGGGAATGCCAGTGCAAATCATTGTACTTCAGGAAAACCCTGATAAAGAAGAACTCGGTAAAGTGTTTAAAGAGGTCAAGAAATTCTTCAAGAAATACTGTGAGCAGAAATTGAAGTTCATTGCAACCACTCAGGAACCCATCGAGCCGGATACAGACGAGGAAGGCAATGAAACACTCACAGACATCAACTCAATGGAAGACCAGCTGGACCTTGACAAAGTACAGGACGACAGAGGTATTATCGTAATACTTTGGCCCCCCTCTGGGAGCTCTGTAGCAAGCAAAGGCGAGACTTTGACTAGAGATGAATTGCTGAACAGGTCAGTAGTGTGTACGGTACCACTGGACGACTATTTCAGCAAGGAAATATCCGGTTCAAGCAAAACCACATTGGGACTTAGTACAGAAGGAGCACTGTCAATGGTATCAACCATGACCAATGCCCTGCTGGAATGGTACCTGGATGACCACGAAGCTGAAGAAGATACCGACGAACTGCCAGAATTCGGAAAAGAGTTCTGTAATATCAAAGAAGAATCGGAAGAAAGACCATCAGCAAAATGCGTAAAGAAATGGTTGAAGAAATACAATGAAAAAATAGAGGAATAAATGCGCCCAAGACTACCCGAATCCATACAGCAGGAGATTTGGAACAGATCTAAGACAGAAACAATCAGGCAAATGGCAAACAGGTTTGGAATAGACAAAGGCACAGTTAAAAAGTACGCAAATCCACAGTATATCTAACACCGAGTTTTTCTTTTTAAACTATCTAATTATAATTGGATTTTCTTTTTATATTCAGCACCCTCAAGATTTGCATGAGGTGCTAACATAGAAACTGATCCACTGGAAGACCCGACTCTTGGACTTGCAGAGGAATCACCTGACTTAGACCCAATCGACTCTTCTGAACCAGAAGTATTTGAAGTAACTAAACCGATGAAGTTCACTGGGAATTTCACCATTGTAGTTACTCCAAATGATGTGGTAGCAGAGGAAGAGATACTTCCAGAGGAATCTGGTGCAGCCACTGTCGCAACTGAACCGGAAGACGAGTTCGGGATGACAGGGGATTCAAGGGGTTTCTTCAGTGATTCAGCCACAGTCCATTTAGATGCATCAATTGGTGAGATCACTCCTGAAGGCTACCTGAAAATACCCAACGTAACCATCGCCAGAACAATGGTGCAGGTATACGAGGATAATAAAGGTAAAGCCAAGAGAGTGCTCAAAGCTGCTGATGCGCTAAGAGATATGATCGAATTCGGTTCTGGAAGACCTGTCACCGACGAACATCCAAACGGTGGCGTGGTAATGTCCAAGAAAGATACGAGAGGATTTATTGACAACCTCTACTTCACAGATGCAGGTGAAGTGAAATCTGATATCTACATCACTTGTCCACGTCTGAAGAAGACTGTACAGGACGGTAAGAAATCAGAAGTGTCTATAGGCTTCTACAGCAACGTCAACTCAACCCCAGGTATTTTCAACGACGAAGAATACGACGAAGTACAGACTGACATTTGGCTAGACCATCTTGCTATAGTAAAGAATGGCAGATGTTCAAGGAAAGATGGCTGTGGAATCACTGACAGTGTGAAACCCAAGGTCAAGATAGTGAAAGTCAAGGAGAAAGTAATTCCAGCAGTCGTAGCTGACAGTGCTGCCACGGTTGCGGAGAAGACAAAGCTGATCAACGAAATCCACCTGGTTACGGATTCTGATGTACTGACTGCAGACCTTATGAAGATGAATGTGTCCCAGTTAAAACTGGTAAAAGACATGTTGAGTGTTCCAAAAGGTACAGCTGTAAGAATAAAGGATTCAAAACCCATCGAACATGTCGATGATGTGTGCGCAAGACTGTTCGAATAAACCCATCGAGTGTGATACAATATGATGAAAGTAAAGCAAGACGATCTTAAAACCCTGAATGGTTTTGCTGCAGGTGCTGCTACAGCATATGGTATGCTTGTAGAGAGGTCTGCTGCAGGAACTGTCAAGGGATGTATAGGCGCTGGTCTGGACTACCTTGGTGTAGCATGTGACCGTGAAGTAATCAATGAAGATAACCCTGGCTTCTATGAAACCTATGACGCAATGGAAGTCAAGCCAAACGGTATATGCATGTGCTGGCTGATGGGCGGAACCACATCTACAACCAACGCATACCTGAAACTTGGTGGAGCAGCATACGGCGCAGGCACTGAAGCAGTAGGATACCTTATTCCCGAAGCAACTCCTGCAGTAAGAACTGTTAACACAATTGCAAGAAACGTGGGAGATGCAACAACCGGTGATGTAGGCCACGCTGACTTCGACCAGGTACTTGTAGGCAACGCTGCAGCAGGCGACCTTACTCTTACACTGGATGCAACCAAGATAACTGCTCTTGCACTTGTCCCAGGCGATTACATTGTAATCGATTCTGATGCTGCACAGGAAGTCAACAGAGTAGTGTCCACTACAACCACCACGATCACTCTGCAGAACCCATGTGCTGCAGCATATACCACAGCTGCAAACGGTACAGTATACAAACTGGTGCAGGTAAAGGTGCTTCTGCTGTAAGAGGTGTGCGAAAATGATAACTAACGACGCTGGATCTATACTTGAAGAAGTAACCGAAGCATACAAACTGCAAATCAACGAGTACTTCGAGAAGAACAGAGACAACATGACTGCAAGGAACGTCCTGGCACAGAGGAAAGTCGGTGCTAACGTTGAAATCGATGTAGTCATGAAGTACGACCGCAGAGGCCCCGGAGCACAGATTGTTGCAAAAGGCGGTTCTCCTGACAAAACAGGTGTCACAGGCACTCCAACGTATTTCCCACTCTATCAAATCGCCGCTGGGTTCTCTGTCAATGCCAAAGACATGAAGATCGACGGCAAGATAAAGAACAGGAACCTCGAAGTTGCAATGGGAGATATCAAGAGAGCAGAGGACAACCTTGCAGTTAACGGAAACTCCACCTACAACATCACAGGTATCGTCGGTGCAGCCAGAGCTAACACCAACGGTAAGATTGCTGCATCCGGTGGAACCTACAACAACGCAGGTGCATGGACTGGAGAAACCGGAACAGATATCTACTCTGATATCAAGCTTGCAATAGACCTGATGGATGACAGGTACGAGCCTGCCTTTATCCTTGGTAACAAGATAACCACAGGTAAGCTCGACAGGATGAGCTCAGAAAGAATCCCATACTACATGGAGATTGCCTCACTATTTGGTAAGAGCAACCCCAAGGACAAGAGCTTCATCTGGACTTCTGCATACGTCCCAAGCGGCTATGCTTACGTAGTCGCTAAGGACATGGAAGCCGGAGAATGGGTAGTATCAGAGAACCCAAGAGTGGTACCTTATGCTGTCGCCCCAGGTGAGAACTATCCGTTCGAAATACTGAGCTGGGCAACCCCTGAGATCCACTGTAACGAAGCATTCGTAGAGATAGCGATTACTTAATCGCTACTCTTTTATTCTATTTTGGAGGTTATTATGACTGATGAATCAAGTGAAACTGTAACCACAACTACAGAGCGCCCAGTGGGGCTGATTGGTTCAATCGGCTGGGCACTGGAGACAGTAGCCGACGAAATAATCCACATAGGAGTGGTCACCGGCGGTATCGCAATGGTAATTATGCAGATACCAGTTCCCGAATGGTACACTCTGTTGGTTGGTGCAGTAGTTACAGATTACGTCAAGAAGAAGTTCCAAAGCGAACTGTAACGGAGTTGCGATGACGGGCGGGGATGTGTGTCCTATTTGCACAAGTGCCACAAAGTACCAGTATATTATGGAAGAGCTTGTAAAGAAAGTAACAGCACTAGAAGATAAGATCGACCAGCAATATCACGATCTTTACAACAAACTGGAAGACCGTGATGAAAAGTTCAGGCAACAGATTGAACTAATTGCTGAATCGTGTGCCACCAAAACAGAAGAACAATCCAAATGGATCATTGACATAATAATTGGTCTTCTTGGCATAGCTTTGGGTGCATTCCTTACATGGAGATTAGGTTAACAAAAACTCTTCCGGTCTACGGGTTTCTACAATCAATAAATCTCCATCCATTTTTACACTAACAATCTTCACTCTGTAAGATTTCCCTTCTCTTCCCACATTATAAACCACCCAGCCGAGTTCACCCTGTCTCTGAGTATACTCCACAAGTGGTTTCAATTGCCAATAATGAGTATAACTATCATCAAGGACAACAGAGATCCCACGGGGGGTAGTCCTATTTTTCAACACGTCCTCAAAATTCTTCTTGGATATTGATATATCAAATACTTTCATTTCGCACATCCATCGAGTTTATATAATTAGCTAATCAATTTAGCTTATATTACAATGATTATTATTACGCAAAGTATATGGATTTAACCGGCAAAGCCGTATTAAAATCCTATACTTTGCTAATATAAAGTGTGCAGTGCATTTTTCGAGGTGTGCGAAGTGACGAACAACTACAAGACAAATAGAGAATACAATGCAACTGCACACATGCAGGAGGGATTCCATGTCTGATAAATTCGAGTCAGACATAAAAAAGTACCTTGCAGCAAAAAACAAACCCGTAGTGCAGTTCAAAGTATCGAATGTACTTGACGAACCAACAAGCAACAGAAGGACCGAACGAAGATTAACATCAGAATGGATCAATAAACAAATACGATCCGGTGGATTTATTGTAGGTGAATACTGGATTAAGAAATCCCCTAATAACAAAGTATACACTGCCACCCACCTGGGAGCTCTGTCGAGTGATGACCTAATTGAATTGATTTCTGATATTTTACAATGTGAATCGCCCCACATAGCAACTGCTATACACAAAACACAAAAAAAGACCAAGGAATTAGAAGAACAGTTAACAAATGTATCAAAGGAACTTGACAACAAGAATAAGATAATCTTGGACAAGTGTGAGAAATGCTTGGAAGACAAAGAGATCTGCAGAAAGAGAACGTGTCCACTATGGATAATATCACCGAGAGGACCGCTTAGACACAGAATGTAGGTGAAATATGTTTGGACGAACACCAGGACTACCAGTAATGATAACTTCAAGAAGTCTTGAAGGTGTATGGGATCAGGCAATTCGCATGATCTGGACTTCAGGAGACAAAGTACTAGACCAGCGAGGCAACAAAATACGAGAAATATTAAATTTAACACTCCATATCACAGGCCACCACAACGACTATCCAAAAGACTGTCCATGTGGTGTCAGATATGGATTGGACTTTACCATGGGTTTGATTAACACAGAATGTGCCATGGCTAAAGCAAAAGAATTTGACTATTCTTACGGAGAAAGGATCAGGCGAAGCAATGCTCTTGACAATGTAATAGCAATTTTAAAAGCAGAACCAAGTTCAAGAACATGCGTATTGCCAGTGTTCAATGCAGCAGATACTGGATTTGCGTGGGCAAGAGCAGCCAAAGTTGAAACACCACTGAACAAGGAAGTCCCATGCGTGGTGACATCAAAAGTCATACTCAGAAATGGACTTCTCCACATGGTTCTTGACATGAGATCTAACGATGTGCTCACTGCAATGCCTTCTGACATCTACGGATTCAGAGAACTGCAGCAGTACATAGCAAATCAAGTCGGTGTAAAAATGGGCTCTTTCACCCACACGGTGATGTCGGCACATATCATTGAAGAGAACGGAGCAGACTTTATGGAAAAATACATGAGGAAGTGATACGACGTTGAAAGCATATAAAGAACACAAATATCTAACATTTGAATTCGAAAATGGAAAAACCGTGAA
>AMWB02155675.1_pt1 | contig 14278 bp, 7 predicted proteins | sample 200311 | NCBI WGS metagenome assembly AMWB02 (sample SAMN02737377, study PRJNA173069) | bioreactor metagenome | biome: anode biofilm in microbial fuel cells | place: USA: California | collected 2010-12-16 | reverse complement strand
TCTCCGTAGCAATCGACAACGCCGGCAGAAGAGACTTCCAAACCCCTTGCAGCCATCAGCTTTCCGGCTGGTCCGCTTACAGGTTCTTTTCCAATTATGGGACTTACCGCGACAACTTTTTTCTTTTTCAGCAGTTCTTTCATCCCTTGCAAGGCCAGTATGGGTCCGATGCTTGTGATAGGATTACTGGGCCCAATGAGCACATATTCTTCCTTTTCCAGTGCTTCCAGAACAGCCGGTGCAATGGCAGCCTTTTCGATGCCTTCCTGCACAACTTCCATCACCTCGGGTTTACCATGCTCCTTTACCCAGAATTCCTGGAAATGTATTTTTCCAGAGGGTGTTGTCACCATCGTCCTTACCGGATCATCGGACATAGGCAGTATCTCTGCCCGGATGCCTAAAGCTCTTGCAAGTTCCTGCGTTGCTTCCGTAAGAGAGCGACCCGCTCTTAAAAGGTCGGAGCGCATGATATTTGTGGCACGGTCCTGGTCACCCAGCCTCATTATCTCATCATGTCCCAGAGACCTGAGGGCTTCGTATGTCATGAAAGTGTCATTTTTTATTCCCCACCATTTAGAAGTATCAAGTTTTCCGGAAAACAGGTACAGAACTGTATCAATATCAGGCGTTACCAGGTTTCCTGATACCCACATGTCCTCTGCAGTATTGACGACAACAGTAATATTCTCTTCAGGAAGTATATTCCTAAGTCCTTCAAGAAGTTTGGGGGTTCCGGTCCCTCCGGAAAGTACGAGCATGTATGTCTCCGATCAGTTCTTAACAGAAATTAGTTATGATAGAGGAACAGCATTATAGGATGAAGGGATATTTAAAGCATATGAAGGTCGTTCGTGATCCTATTCACGGTTATATCGAACTCGATGAGCTCACGCTTTCCCTTATAGATACTCCTCCCATGCAGCGCCTGCGCAGGATAAGGCAGCTTGGACTTTCAAATCTTGTTTATCCGGGTGCCAATCATACACGTTTTGAGCATTCCCTGGGTGTTATGCATCTTGCGGCCACATTGACAAGGCAGATAGATTCAGTGTCGCAGCAGGAAAAGGATGAACTGAGGGTGGCAGCTTTGCTCCACGATATAGGTCATGGCCCTCTTTCCCATGTAACGGAGAGCTTTATATCTCAATATACGCGCCAGAAACATGAAGATGTGCTTCATCTGTTGCGAAAGGGCAGGATCGCGGAAATATTGGATGAACACGGCCTGAGTCCCACAACCATCCAGAAACACATCAAAGGGGAAACTGATCTGGGGAAGATCCTGAGCAGTGAGATAGATGTGGATCGCATGGACTATCTGGTACGGGACTCGCATTATACGGGTGTTGCATTTGGGCTTGTGGACCATGTGCGGCTCATCCATGAGATGCAGTTCTATGAAGACAAGCTGGTAGTAGGTGCAGGAGGTGTGAAAGCCGCAGAATCCTTGCTTGTATCCCGGTTCCTCATGCACCCATCTGTTTATTATCACCATGTATCGCGTATCGCAGAAACAATGTGTATCCGTGCCATTGAAGAACTTATAAAAGACAATGCTATCGATCCCATGGAGCTCAGACAGATGGATGATGCACATTTGCTGCATATCATGCGTTCGGATGCTGGATATGGCGGCAGCCTGGCACAGCGCCTCGAAGAACGCAGGCTTTATAAAAGAGCTTTATATGTAGGCTTTGACGAGGTTACAGAGAGCGTTTTGAAACACAGGGGCAACATACGCAGAATAGAGGCCGAGATCGCAGGTATGGTAGGTATTGAACCCACGGATGTGCTCATTGACATACCCCGCTCTCCGGAGATCCCTGAACTTAAGGCACTTGTGAAGCTCAACGGCAGGATGGTTAGACTTGACGAAGCTTCTTATGTGGTTGCCACGCTTGAGAAGGCTCACTGGGATAACTGGAAGATGGGCGTCTACACGCCAAAGGAGTTCCGCGAAAAAGTGGGAAAAGCTGCGAGAGAGTTCTTTGAGGTAAAAAGGACCACCAAGCAGTTCAGGCTCACGGAGCTATGATCATGATCGAGATCAAAAAAGATGTTGGAAGGATACAGCTCCTATTAAAAGGGGAGTCTGTAGGAAGTGATATGTTCTTTATGTTATCAGGTGGCAGGGAGCACATAGGTGCTGTTGCCATGGGTATCTATGATGGGGAAAGTCGCCGTGCCTCCGCTTCCGTGATTAGCTCTCCGGGACACAGGGAGGATGAGATCGCTCTGCGCGGAGCACGGAAGATAAGTGCTATCACGCAGAACACAACGGTATTAATGGTCGGTATACATATAGATAATATAACAGTAGATGAGATCCGGTCCATTGTGCAGGCTTCTGAAGCAATGATAGACGAGCTTATTGGGACCATAAGGTGAAAAAATGGAGATCGTAATTGGTATAAGTGGAGCATCAGGGTCTATTTACGGCATAAGGCTGCTTGAGATACTTTCTAAAATGGGCATGGTCACACACCTTGTTATAACCAGGTCGGCAAGGCAGATCATTGAGATAGAAACTGACTATTCTGTTGTGGAGGTGGAAGACATGGCAAGCTATGTCTATGAGGAAAGAGAGTTCACTGCACCCATAGCCAGCGGATCACACAGGTTCCATGGTATGATCGTTGCCCCATGCAGCATGAAGACCGTTGGCTCCATTGCAAACGGCATGTCTGACAACCTTTTGGAAAGAACTGCTGATGTCTGCCTTAAGGAAAGACGCAGGCTTGTTATTGTGCCGCGAGAGACACCTTTGAACGAGATCCACCTTGAGAACATGTTAAAGCTCACCAGGGCTGGAGCTATTGTAATGCCTGCATGCCCGGGGTTCTACTCAAAGCCCAAGAACATTGACGATCTTGTAAATTCCATTGTTGGCCGAGCTTTGGACCTCGCAGGAATAGATAACGATGTATATAAAAGATGGAAATGATCTTTGCTGTCTTTGCCCTTCATTTCTTTATTTTTTTATTCTTTTTCTCCCCAGTTTATATTCTTTGACCGATCCCTTACGGAAGGTTTTTAATCTATAACGTCTATTGCAGTGCTTACCCTCTTGGGATAGTAGGGTAGCCTGGTCCATCCTCGAGCGTTTGGGACGCTTGGACTGCGGTTCAAATCCGCGCTATCCCACCAAACTTCTTTTAAGACCTCTTTTGATCTGTAGACGCTGTTATGTTATTATGTTTTTAAAGGTCATCCCGACTGCTAAATAACATGTTATTTTGTACAGTTTTCAATGACCCAGAACTCCAAAGAGAGATAATTCCATTTATGGACTCCTGTGCTGACGATTCTTTGTTCATATAACTAAAAAGACGGAAGAACGGAGGGTATTTTTATATATTAATATATATTGTATTAAATAAATGTTAATATTTCGTCCCGTTGCGTAGCTACAGGAATCTTATCAAATCAAAAGAGGGTAAATTTGTGCATACTGATAAAGTGTCAATGAGTACTTCTTTCATTAAGGACCGATGTAAAATGACCTCTGCTCTCTGTGACATTTCCGGTAAACGGGATAAATGGTCACAGAGTAGTGGAAAATGCCATATTCAGAGAAGTTCTGTTCTTTGTATCTTTGCTCTTTTAGCGGCTATACTTCTTTTATCATCCTGCGCATCAGCCATAGGAAGTTATCAGCCGGTAGCTGCCTTTACGGCTAATGTGACTTCCGGTACAGCTCCTCTTACTGTTTCTTTCACGGATCAGTCAACATATAGTCCCACACAATGGGCATGGAACTTCGGTGATGGGCAGAATTCTAATCTTCAGCATCCTATTCATACTTATGGTTCAGCAGGCACCTATACTGTAACCCTGACTGTAACAAACTTCGAAGGATCCAATTCGGGAACAAGAACAGGTTACATTACTGTAACAGAGCTGCCTGCCCCCATTTCCAACTTCACTGTCAATGTCACTTCAGGTACAGCACCTCTAACCGTTTCCTTCACGGATCAGTCTGTAAATACACCTACCTCATGGTCATGGAATTTTGGCGACGAAGCAACTTCTACTTCTCAGAACCCAACCCACACCTATACCAATGCAGGCAGCTACACAGTTACTCTCAACGCAAGCAATGTTGGCGGCAGCAACATCAGCACGCAGGCCGGTTTTATTAATGTAACAGAACTACCTGCGCCCATTTCCAACTTCACTGCCAATGTCACTTCAGGTATTGTACCATTAATTGTTTCGTTCACCGATCAGTCTACGAATACACCTACCTCGTGGTCATGGAACTTCGGTGACGGTAACACTTCGACTGTTCAGAATCCAACTCATACATATACAAGTGCAGGCAGCTACACTGTTACTCTCAATGCAAGCAATGTTGGCGGCAGCAACATCAGCACTCAGACTGGTTATATCACTGTAACAGAAGAACCGTCTGCACCTTTAGCTGACTTCACGGCTGATGTGACTTCTGGTACAGCACCCCTTACTGTTTCCTTCACGGACCAGTCTGCAAATACACCTACCTCATGGACATGGAATTTCGGTGACGGAGGAACTTCTACTTCCCATAATCCGGCCCACACATATACCAGTGCAGGCACCTATACGGTAATTCTTAATGCAACAAATGCTGCTGGCAGCAACATAAGCACGCAGACCGGTTACATCACTGTGACCTCCGCAAGTTCCGGTAGCTCCGGCAGTTCCCGTTCAGGCATCGGGACAGCCGTGATCTCTGATCCGTCTGCCGGGACCGTCACACCTACTTACACTGCTGTGAACCATATACTGGGTGGTTCCAGCATAGAATACGACCTATCCGGTACTGGCAGTCCCGTGCTTGGAATTACTTTTGATGCGAAGGACAATGAAGGTCTTGTGACGGCAACGGTGCAGGTGCTCTCGGACAGGCCGGCAGGTATCTCCGTACCACCGGGAAACCCATATCAGCTTATGAGCATTAATGTGGGAAGCAAAGGCACGATCTCTGGTAACAATGCTGACAATATCCTCATTCATTTCAAGGTAAGCCGGGAATGGATAGAGGAGAACAACATCGACCCTTCAACCATCCGCATGACGCGTTACAACGATGGAAAATGGGAAGAGCTGGCCACACAAAAAGAAAATGAAGATGAAGAGTATCTGTACTTCGTTGCAGAAACGCCGGGATTCTCTATATTCAGCGTAGTGGGTGATGAAGTAAAGGCAGTAAGTGAAGAAGCTAAGCCGGTTAAGCAGGAAATAGCTGAGGAAACACCTGAAGAACCTGTAACTGAAGAAGGAAAGGAAACACCCGGATTCACAGCAGCAATGGGGCTGGTCTTTGTATCTGTCGCTTTCATTGTAAGCAGAAGGTCCAGGTAAATACCGAATTTATGGAAGGCAGCTACTGCCTTTCTATTCTCTTTTTTATTCTTTTGAATCTTTTTCTATTATTTATCGCCCAACTTTGACATTTAAAAGTAATATACGTGTTCTTAGTTTAGTAGTATTCGACCAAAAATGCCACCAAAACTAAGAACAATTGACATAATTCCCAACGACAATATATATTTCCCATCGGAACCATTCTGGCTGTAAACAAACTCTATGATGTCCTTGACTTTTCCACTGTTTTTGGTAAACACAAGAGGAATGGAATTGATATCAACGACCTGCTGAAAGCTCTTGTAAGCTACAAGCTTACAGATTATTTCAGCATAAGTAAGGCTCATGAATGGATCAATCGAGCTGAAGTCCTTGAAATCTTTGGTCTTGAAGAATTCAGTGAAAGAACCCTTTACAGGGTTCTTGAAATCCTGGGAAACAATCGTGAAACGATTATTTCAGACATTCAGGACAGGTTATTTGGTAGATACGATTTTGAGCACACAAATATCAACAGGTAAACAAGAGACTGAAACAAGGTTCACTTGTTGTTTTTGATAAAGGAGCTCATAGCATAGGGAATACTGCCCTGATAAGGGCAGATGATATGCAGTATCTGACTGCAAGGAAACTCAATACAAGTGACGACAAGAATAGCAAACTTCTGGAGGAATTCTCCTGAACTTATTGATCCGGAAGATGGCATATATTGTATAAAGATAGTTAAACCAAGCAGTTACAACTATTTCTATTTTTCAAAAAAGCTTCAGAAGGAGCAACTTGATTCTAAGGCAAGAAAAGTCATGAGACAAATGCAGGAAGTAAAAGACATACAGGAATCGATTACCAATAACAAGAAGCTTCCTAAAAGGTTCAGGATCAACAATCTGCTTGTTGATGTGTGTTATTCCCTGCAGACTAAGCTAGTACAACTTAATGAGCAAGAAGCTATCGAGCTTCTTGAGGAATATATAATAACAGGAAGAGAAGGATTTTTCTGCCTGAAATCGAGCAAGGATTTGACAGTGAAACAAGCTCTTCAAACATACCGGAGAAAAGATTCCATCGAGAAGATAATCCATTCTCTCAAGAATGAGATTGAAATTAAACCGTTAAGAGTATGGTCGGATGCTAGCATTTATGGTGCTATTATCATAGGGTTCATTGCACAACTGTTCATATCGCTGATGCGATATGAGTTCAAGGAACTCAAGCATAAGTCCACAAAGTTCATCAAAAAAAGCTTATTGAATTTGACAGTTACAGTCGATTTCCTGAAAAGTACTACAAAAAAGTACATTTACGCCAACTTTGATGCCATAAATACACTGATCTTAAGGCAAAATAGGACGATATCGTAGAAGTTCACATTAAATTATTGAAACTGTCAAATCGGTTTTCCTGACAAAAAAACAAAAAATTGGGCTAAAAGAGAAGACATTCACTTTATCACGGAGTGATAACTGTCAAACTTGGGCTGTATAAAAATAGAGCCATTTTTATATAATTAGTGTATATCTATTTGTATGGCTTTATTCATACACATTAAAATCTCAGTATCGTTTTTGACAGTTTTTTTCTTCTTTTCGATCTTATTTGCCGGAATCGGTAGTGCAGCGACAATTACTGTTCAAAATGTATCAGATAGTGTCACTGCCGCTGATCTGGTGAACATACTGCTTGGAGAAAATAGTAATGTTACTGTTTCCAATATCTCAATTACAGGCAGTAATGCAGCAATCGGTCACTTCACTAATGGTGGCTCACTGGGATTTGATTATGGTGTTGCAATGAGTACCGGTTTAATCTCGAACATATCCAATGATATGTCTAACTTTGCTAACACTAATAATAGTCAGCTAGGGGACAGTGATCTGAGTACGCTTGTCAATGATACTACTTTCGATGCCATTATTCTTGAATTTGATTTTGTCCCTGAAAAAAGCAGTATCAATTTTAATTATCGGTTTAGTTCTGAAGAAAGTTTTACAGATGTGTATGATGATGCTTTTGGCCTTTTTGTAAATGGGGAGAATATTGCTCTGCTGCCTAATGGAAATCCAGTCAGTGTAATTAATATTGGAAATGGTACTTACTATGAGCCAGGTCCTCTTAATAATTGTTTTAATGGGTCCAGTATAATAATGACAGCTACAGCGGAAGTAGTACCAGGCACTTTAAACCACATGAAATTTGCCATTGCGGATGCAAGAGATGGTGTTTATGATTCGGGTGTTTTCATAGAGGGCGGTTCTTTCGTATCCAATACAATTCCTAATGCACCATCATCCCCTATGTGTGAAGGTGAGACGAATCCAACAGATATAACAGATCTGACCCCTGAATTTAGCTGGACTTTCTCTGATCCAGATGTTGGTGATACACAGGGTGCTTACCAGATCCAGGTAGGAACAACAGAAGGTGGAAGTGATATGTGGGACAGTGGCCAAATCACAAGCTCTTCATCAAACAATATCTCTTATGCTGGCTCTGATCTGGATTACAGTACTACGTACTATTGGAGAATAAGAACATGGGATAACAATAATGCTGCTGGTCCCTATTGTGAGAATCAAAACTTCACAACTGCAGAAGAAATCCTCTCTCCTGTTGCCAATTTCACAGCTAATGTTACATCTGGTTCAGCTCCACTTACAGTGAACTTCACTGATCTCTCAACCAACACACCTGCATCCTGGTTATGGGACTTCGGTGACGGGAGCACTTCAAATGATCAAAGCCCTACCCACACCTATACAAGTGGAGGCACTTATACCGTCAGTCTCAGTGCAACAAACACCGCTGGAAGCAACACAAGCACCCAAATGGATTATATCACTGTAGTGGTAGCGACCACTGTGAATGCTTCTCACGCTTCAGTCACTTATTATGAGAACGATAATATGACCGTAGATGCCGGTATCAATGTAAGCGGCAGTTCTACCTTTATATCGGCCAGGGTCTACATAGGTGATGGTTACGTTGAAGGTGAAGACTTCCTCCGTTTTACCAACACAAGCAGTATCAATGGAAGCTTTAATCCGTCAACCGGTATCCTGTCCCTGTCGGGAAGCGGGAATGCGGCTGCATATCAGGAAGCTTTCAGGAATGTCAGGTACGAGAACATCAATGATGATCCCAATACCTCTGGCAGGAACATCACCTTCGTAATGGGCGACAATGCGATTTACCTCGAGTCTACAGGACACTATTATGAAAGCATTTACTCCGGGTCTGTAATTTCCTGGACTGCCGCAAAAGCTTCAGCGGAAGCAAGGAGTCTTTCCGGTATGCAGGGATATCTTGCCACTATCCTTACAGAAGAGGAAAGCGTGTTCCTCGGATCAAAAGCCCCTGATAATGCATGGATGGGAGCAAACGATGTTGCTGTTGAGGGAGAATGGAGGTGGGTCACCGGACCAGAAAATACAACAGGGCAAGGTACTCTGTTCTACTATCAAAGCAATGGTACCACGTTGCCAGGATTCTATACTAACTGGAATGATAATGAACCTAATGACTTCGAAGCCGGGGAGGATTGTGGTCAGATCCTCGGTAATTCTGATGAGAAAAAATGGAACGATCTGCCTAATGGTGCTGAAGTCTACTATTACCTTGTAGAATACGGCGGAATGCCGGATGAACCCACTCCGCAGCTTACTGCTACTATTGTTGTGAATGTGACTGCCGTAAATGATGCTCCTACAACTCCTGGAGCTTTCACATCCCCGACAAACGGCCAGATAAAGCAGGGTAGTCAGTCCATGAGTGCCAGTTGGGGTATATCGACCGACCTGGAGGATGATGCTGTCAGATACGACCTGTGGTTCTTCAATGGTAGTTGGACAAAGATCGGGGACCTGCTAAATACCAACAGTAAGACATTCACTCTGCCCTCTGACAATACAAACAGTGCACTGCTCCGTGTATATGCAAATGACACTCACGATAATTCATCTGCAAGGGACGTTACATTTACCATAGATTCTCTCGGACCTGTGATCTTTTATGGCACAAATGGGAATAACACTTATTCCAAAAGCCATAACACAACAGCAACTGGAACAGATGCTGTTGCAGGTCTTGCACAAATTTCCTATGCATGGACCAATGACTCTGAGATGAGTTCCGTATCATCATGGACCGATTTTGTAAATGGGGCTACGTTAGCACAAGATACTGTCAGCGGTGACTGGTATCTGCATATAAATGCCACAGATAATGTGAGCAATAGCAATTATTCAGTATCTGATGTCTTCAAACTGGACAATATCCTTCCTCTGATACACTTCGGCACTGATGGCAATGCTACCTATGCACAAAGCCACAGCACCAATGTAACAGTTGTTGATCCGCTTTCCGGTGTTCAGGCTTTGGTTTATTCCTGGACCAACGATCCCAATGTAAGTTCAGTATCACATTGGACAGCTTTCAATAATGGTGCTATCCTTACCGGGGATTCCATGGAAGGTGACTGGTATCTGCATATCAGGGCTACTGATAATGCCAGTAACATAAATTACTCCGTTTCCAACGCTTTTGCAATGGATAACAGCCTGCCTGTGATACATTTCGGTACTGACGGTAATACCACCTATGCACAAAGCCACAGCACCAATGTAACGGTTGTTGACTCACTTTCAGGTATTGAGGGTTTGGCTTATTCCTGGGCCAGCGATTCCAATGTCAGTTCAGTATCACATTGGACAGCTTTCAATAATGGCGCTACCCTTACCAGAGATTCTGGAGAAGGCGACTGTTATCTGCATGTCAGGGCAACTGACAATGCAGGTAATACAAATTACTCTGTATCCAATGCTTTTGCGCTGGACAATACGCTTCCTGTTGTGAGTATCACCGGCAATCCGGCCAGCTGGCAGAACACCAGTGCTGTCCTGAATGTAAGCATAGATGATCTGTCAGGTGTCTCTCAGGTAAAATGGGCTACTGGTATCCTCAATTCCACATATTTCGCATCAAGTGGGAATATACTCAGTTCTCCTTATTCGTTCGAAGTCTCAGGGAATGGCAACTACACAGTATATGCCAGGGACCTGGCAGGTAATGAGAATGCTACTGTCTTTACAGTATCATATATAGATACTCACGTTCCATCTGTCAGCTTGTCACCCGATGGTAACAGTACTTATTCTCAAAGCCACAATTCTACAATAACATCTTTGGATGGCCTTTCCGGTGTACAGTCCATTGCATATTCCTGGGGTCAGAATTCCAATGTGGGTTCAGTCTCCTCCTGGACTGTGTGCAATAGCGGTGATACGGTAACGCAGGATTCTGCAAATGGCAATTGGTATCTCCATGTAAGATCCGCTGACAATGCGGGTAATGTCAACTATTCGACATCCGGTGTGTTCAGGCTGGACAATGGTCTGCCTGTGATACATATCGAAAACAATGGAAACGATACCTATTCCAGGAGCCATAACACTGATGTGACGGTTTCCGATGCGCTTTCAGGTATTAACCAGCTCGCTTATTCCTGGACCCAGGATACTAATGTAGGTTCGGTATCTCAATGGACAGCTTTTGACAATGGAAGTACACTGACAAAGAATTCCGGCGATGGCAATTGGTACCTACATATAAGGGCTGTTGATAACGCAGGCAACACCAATTACTCCGTGTCCTCTAACTTCAGGCTGGATAACACTGTTCCTGCGTATACATGGATACAGAAGCCTCTTAATGCAGACACAGGAGATTCTGTTGTGATCGAGCTGAATGCTACGGATGTTTCTTCTGTTTCCGAATGCATCATAACAGTTGATGGTGAAGAATATCAGATGAATACAAGTTCGGGCGGTTACTCATGGACCGTGGACATTCCCGCCAGTGATTCCGGAACACTTGTAAGCAAGGTTATCTATAGCTGTACTCTAAGCGATCTTGTGGGCAATGTGGGCAGTACTGGTAATGTCCGGATGAATGTTTCCATCCTGCCCATTGCGGATTTTACGGCAAGTGAAACCACAGGTACTGCTCCGCTGACAGTAGGTTTTGAGGATGGTTCTTTTGGCCCGGTGGAAGACTGGCACTGGGACTTCGGAGACGGTAGCACTTCCACAGAACAGAACCCGGTCCATACTTTCGGATCAGGCGATTTCACTGTCAATCTGACAGTGACGAACAGCAATGGCACTTCCAGCCAGCAGCTCAACGTAAGAGTAGCTGAACCGCTTAGCTGTACAACCTCACCGGAAGATACGGAGCTGATCTCTATCTACGGTGAAGAAACTAACTTCAGTGCGACAGCTAACATTCTCTCAAGTTTTAGCTGGTATATCGATGGTGAACCAATAAGCGGAAATGGTATTACCATGTCCTCGAATGATGACGATTCCTCATGTCTATCATTCTGTGCCATAAACACAAGTGAGTACATCGATCAGGATGATTTCTTTGTAGAGGATTACAACATATCTGTTGTAGTAAGCAATGAAACCACGGGTATGTCAGATACGTTCTCATGGGATTGGACAGTAACAAATTCTTCAGCTGCTGAGGATGGAGAGGAAATTTTATTTGTTATTTCACAGGTTCCTGAGATCACATCCAGCGGAAATATGTCATACGTGGGATTCAACACAACGGATGATGAAAAGATGGATTATAGCAATCTTACCGGTAGTATCACTTTTGTTTCTTTTGCCACTCCAGGCAATGCTTCTGACCTGCGCATAAAGATCGAAGTGTTGGACAAGTCATCACTTAACGAATCTGAAGCGGGATTCTCTCAGGACTCTGTGTACCAGTACTTCGACATTAGTTTCAATAACCAGACACTTGTTGACAACACTGGTCTTAACAGGAGTATCGAGTTCAGGGTCCTGAACGAACGTGATGGCGGTTCCCTTGCCATTACTTCTGTGATGCTCAAGCACTGGGGTGATCCGGCATGGGAAAGCTATGTTCCGGAACTTCTGGACAATGATGGCACATATTCGTATTTCATTGTTCGCAACATCTCCGGATTCTCACCTTTTGCGATCACCGCAAACTATGAGTACTCTTCAGGCTCAGGTTCGGGCTCAGGCACCGGTAAGGCTGTTGTAATGCCTTTGTCCTCACAAGAGGATACGGGAAAAGCGGGCGGTTCAGCCTCTTCAGGTTCCGGAGGTTCAAAAGTATCACCCGTCACCTCAAGTTCAGAAGGTGCCAGAGATGGACCAGGGGATAAGACACAGAGTAATGATGGTATCGGGAGCGAAGCTGATAGCAGCAATAACAATAGACACAACAACATAGCTGCAGCTGGAATTGTACTACTGGCTGGCGCATTCTTGATCTTCTTCCTCTACAGGAAGATAAAAGAATAAGATAAATAGTCGGGTTCCCAGCTAGTTCCTCCCGGAAGGCGAAACATCGGGAGGAACCATTTTTTAAATATGTTCTCTTTGGTGCTGGCGTTTATTGTGAACTCTGATAGGTAGTGAAAAGCAGACTTTATTTTTCATAAATGATTTCTTTTTGGCTATGGCTTTATAAAAAGCAAATTCTCACATCCTGACATAAGCATATTTTATGTCAAGGATAGCACATTTATATTTTCCTGCTGCACATAATGATATTTGGAGAACTACCTAATGACCGTTGACCTCTCTTCTCTTCCAGATCTTCCGGGAGTGTACCTCATGAAAGATGACTCCGGAGAAGTGATCTACGTGGGGAAGGCCCTCTCACTGCGAAAAAGGGTCCGCCAGTACTTCCAGTCATCAAAGAACCTCACTCCAAAGACTAAAACGCTTGTCAGCCGCATAGAGGATCTGGAATATATAGTCACAGATACGGAAGTCGATGCTCTTGTTCTTGAAGCGAACCTTATCAAAAAATATAGGCCGCGGTATAATGTCCGTCTGAAGGACGATAAAAGGTATCCTTATGTCAAGGTCACAGTGAACTCCAGATATCCCCGGATCTTCCTGACACGCCGGAGGCTCATGGATGGGTCCCTGTATTTCGGGCCATATACAAATGCAGGTGCTATAAGAAAAACACTGGATATCATATCCCAGGTCTTCAGGATACGCAGGTGCAGGCAACCTCTTAATGAAAAGAAGGCAAGACCCTGTCTGGACTATCATATTAAAAGATGCTATGCGCCATGTGCCGGGAAGATAAGTGAAAAGGAATACCTGGAAAATGTCCAGGAGGCTATAAAGTTCCTTAAAGGAGAGACTTCCGGGTTGGTGAAAGAACTGGAAGAAAGGATGCAAGACCTTGCATCAAAACAGGAGTATGAAGCTGCTGCCCAGGTAAGGGACCAGCTTGAAGCTGTCAAAGTGCTCTCACAACAGCAGATAGCCACTTCCGGAACAGACGACAGGGATGTAATAGCAGCTGTCAAGGATGGTGACACAGTCTACATCCAGATATTCTACGTGAGACATGGTAATATGGTGGGGAGAGCTGACCTTGCCATGAGCTCCGCAGAAGGCACTGCACTTCCGGATATTGTCTCTCAATTCATAAAGCAGTATTATCTGGATTCGCCCATCCCTACGGAAATATTGATACAATACGATATACCTGAGCATGATCTCATCACCTCATGGCTCAAACAGAGGTCAGGACGGGAAGTTCATATAAATGTGCCTCAGAGGGGTGATAAAAAGAAGATGCTCGACATGGCTTTGATGAATGCAGAAATGACCATGCGGGCAAACCGGCTAAAAGCTGTGGTAGCCAGCGAGTCGATGGAATCGCTCAAAGACCTGCAATCATTACTTTCCCTACCCTCAGTGCCTTTATACATAGAAGGATTTGATATATCCAATATCTCCGGAACAGATGCTGTCGGCTCAATGGTGGTGTTCGAGAATGGTAAGCCATCTAATAATAAATACAGGCAGCACAATATCAGAACAGTTAAAGGCATTGATGATTTTGCAATGATGGGAGAAGTTGT